>ERZ1740058.722-NODE-722-length-21829-cov-6.226003_pt1 | contig 21829 bp, 20 predicted proteins | sample MGYA00581745_ERZ1740058 | MGnify/ENA primary metagenome ERZ1740058 (study PRJEB43018, sample SAMN04849742) | marine metagenome | isolation source: floating plastic debris | place: Pacific Ocean | collected 2008-08-30 | study: EMG produced TPA metagenomics assembly... | reverse complement strand
GCTAGCAGCATGAGAGGGCTTGACTTTTTGGTTCGTTTTGTGTCAAGAACTGGAACGAAGTGGAACTCAGCGCAGCTACCAAATGAACATCCAAGCATACCTCCTGAGCTCACTTATTTCAAGAGTGAAATAAAGCTAAAGCTTCTGACAAAGTTATCTTCGTCGTACTTGCAAGCTTGGTTGTGTCAAAAAGTGGACCTTAACGCAGCTACAAAGTAAAAAAGAAGTAAATTAAAGCAAAAACATTAAGAATGACCAACCTCTACCTCATCCGCCATACCACCCCCGCCATAGCCAAAGGAATCTGCTACGGTAGCAGCGACCTTCCCTTGGCCGATAGCTTCGACGCAGAGGTCGAGGTGCTCCTCCCTAAAATTCCCCAAGCGCTAGACTGCGTATACAGTAGCCCTGCACAGCGTTGCTTACAGCTAGCCGAGCGGCTCACTAGCGAGCCGCTTAAAACCGACGCACGGCTCTGGGAAATGGACTTTGGTGACTGGGAACTAAAGGCATGGCAGCAACTTCCACCAGAGGCACTACAGCGCTGGATGGACGACTTCGTACACGTCCCTGCTCCTCAGGGAGAATCTTTTGAAATGCTTTACACACGCGTGCGTGACTTTTGGCAAGTTTCTTTGGCTGAAATACGCCAGTGTAAAAGTGTGGCGCTGGTAGCACACGCGGGGAGCCTGCGCAGCTTACTTGCTTATATTTTGCAGATACCTTTGCAAAAGGCCTTTATCCCACAAATTGACTACGGTGGGGTTTCTTTACTAAAAATATACGAAGACAGCTATCGGTTGGCCTTCTTGAACCACTAGCTTACAGTACTGCCTCTCTTTTGGAAGTGTAGTGGGGCGAGGTCTGCTTGAGCTGCTGGATAATTTCTAACCAAAGCTGATCAAAGGGTACCAGCTCTACAAACTGATAGGCCGTTCCCACCAGCGGGAGATCTTGCAGGCGATTGTACAGATAGCGCCCTTTCTCGCGGGCGTGGGCAGGATGAAAATCTGCGCGTATCAAATAGTTGAGCAATTTTATAAGCGCTCTGAGGCGGTGCATTTGCTTCCCTTTGATGTGGTTGTACATATACCGGTTGAAATTCTCGATGCGGCTTTCTAGGGTCTCCCAGTCTTCGCGGCGCAGCCAGTAGAGAATTTCTATTAGCCAGGTATGGATGTGCGCACCTGCCTTGTCTGCCCTATACAAGGTGATGCTGTCTTGAAAATCGAGCAAATTGAAGTCTTTGTACTGTGCTGAGAGTAGCTGGGCGTATGCCTTGATGAAAGCGTACTCTTCCTTTTGCACAGTAGGGATATTTTTAAAGGCGGATTGGGCTTCTATCTGGACGATCTCCTCAAGTACAATGTCGTATTCTTTTACTACCAGCCGTAGCTGTAGATGGTGTACCTGAATGGCGAAGTAGTTGTACTCGTGGGGCTTAAACTGCGCCAGTATGGCGGGTATCTCTTTGATGCCCTCTTCGGGTCTGCGCAACATTGAGAGCGCCAGAAGCTTCATGTATTTATTATAGCGTACTGGGAAAATAGCCCTATTGAGTCGTCCCTCTTCTAGGTTTTGCTCACAGTCTTTGATGAGCAGTAGCATACGCTCAAAATTACCGGTGAGCTCACAATATCTCATTTGAGACCTGTAGTAATAATAATAGACCTTTGTAAGACCACTCTGTACCCAAAAACCCTTGAGCGCTTCTAGGTGTTGTGGTAGGTCTTCGAGCTTTTCTCTCCTACGCTTAGACTGGTAAGCCAAAGCAAAACTACACTGCTGGTACACCCTAAACGCTTGCTTTTCTAATACCAGTAAGGGCAGGTAAGTATCTTGTAGCTTTTCGTAGTATTTTCTCTTAGCCCTGCTATGCTCAAAGACCCCATAGTCCAACAGTACTTCCAAGCTCATAGTGATGATGTTGATATGCTCGTAGGTAACAGCAATATCCAGCGCCCTGTGGAGTAGGCGGACAATCTCCCTCCTATTCCCCGATAGTAGGTAGAGCGCCTTGGCTTTTTGGTAGTATTGCAGTGCCTCCATCTCTTTAAAGCGCCCGCGTGCGTCTTTTATTTTCCCCAAGTCGAGGAACAAGAGATGATTGAGTAGCTTCTCTTTGAGGCGACATTTGACATCGCAGAAGGCTTTGTGGTTGTCTTCTTTCCCCAAAAAAGCCTTGGCCTCCTCGAAGGTTGTAAAGCGGTGGAGGTGGTCGTACAAGGCGTCTTCTTGGTTGTAGCTTTCATCAAAATGGATGAGCGCGGGCGTAGACGCGCTAAAATTGCGCACGAAATAGGCCAGCTCCTGTAAATTACTTAAAGTGTTCATATGTCTATGGTTCTTGTTGCATGGGTCTAAACCCTCCTAAATTACCGATTTAAATCAACAATTTCAATCCTGAACAAAACTATTACACTTTATATTTTAAAGTCTATTTGGGTTTTTATGTAAGAAACGGGCCTATTTTTCACGAAAACAAATCCTTTACTTTACAATATCAAAAAGAAAAAGCGGAAAGCATAGCACTTTCCAAAACCATAAAAATATTTTCGAAACCCAAAAAATTCAAAAATTATGACACAATTAATTATCTCTCTACTCCTCTGGTTAGGTACCCCCGAAGCACAAGTAACCCCTACCTCAGCCACGCCACAATCTGCCGAATCTACACAAGATATAGGTGATATGGGCTGGGGAGATAATGGCAAGGCACAAAGCCACCAAAGTACTACCTTGGTAGGCGAGTCAGACTGGGATACAGCAGGATAATAATAGGTAAAAACTAACGAAGATTGAAGAGGCCGTTGATACGCTAGGCGTTCAACTGCTTCTTTTCTGTGTTTTTCTTGGCGAGGTACAAGATGTATAAGCCAGCCAGCACCGCCGGGATGCTTAAGATTTGCCCCATATTGAGTACCAAGCCCTCTTCAAAGGCTACTTGGTTTTCCTTCAAGAACTCTACAAAAAACCGAAAGGTAAAGAGCAGCACCATAAACAAGCCGAATAGCAGCCCCTCTGGGGTCTTTTTTTTGTGCTGGGAGTAGATACGTAATAGTAGTACAAACAGAAACAGGCAAAAAGCGGCCTCGTAAAGCTGCGAGGGATGCCGCGGGGTAGTAGGGTCGGCGATGTTGGCTCTTAAAAATACAAAGGCCCAAGGTGCCTCAGTAGGGCTTCCGATAATCTCAGAGTTCATCAGGTTGCCCAAGCGAATGAGCATCCCGCCCAGCGCTACCACAATCACGATTCTATCTACCACCCACAAGAAAGATTGGTCAGGGCGCTTGCGCGCATAGAGGTAAAGCGCGGTAAGGATACCAATGGTAGCACCGTGGCTGGCCAAGCCGCCTTCCCATACTTTCAGTATTTCGATGGGGTTGCTCAAATAATATTCAGGATCGTAGAAGAGGCAATGCCCTAGCCTTGCGCCAATCACGGTAGCGATCACTACATAAAAGGAAAGAATTTCTAGGTCTCGCTCTGTTTTTCCTTCTATCTTGAAGATACGCCCTAGAATGTACTGCCCTACGATGAATCCAGTAGCGAAGAGCAAGCCATACCAGCGGATGGAGATTTCTCGCCCGAAGAGAGAAAAGTTAAAGATTTCTGGGTCTACATTCCAAACAATTTCTAGCAGAACAGTTGAAAGCATGTTGATGTTGGCAGCATTGGTTTCGCCAAAGATAAGTGTTTCGTTTTTCAAATATCAAATTATGGCTTAATTAAATATCAAAAAGCTTTATTTTTGCGCTATGCAAAGAATACTCTCTCTATGGCTGCTTTTGAGCATCGCTGCTTGCCATTCCTCCTCAGAAGAGAAGGCAGATCATACCACAAATGCCTCCCGCCCGACAGCCCCTACGACTACACAACACGCCCAAGGCTTTGACATTACCTATGGAGAAGGCTATAAGCTTGTTTCGGTGTTTCATCCTTTTGTCGATCAGCCAGATACCCTGCAGTATGTTTTGCTTACTTCCGCTGCATCGCTGCCACCCTCTTTACAGGCACTTCCTCAAATTACACTTCCCGTAAAGCGTATGGTGATTTTAAGTACTACGCACTTGGGCTTTTTAGCAGCGCTACAAAGTACTGAGGTGATTGTGGGGATGGCAGGGACGGAGTACGTATACCATCCTACTATTCGCCAGCGGGTGCAGATGAAGCAAATAGCCTCGCTCAACGAACAAGGGCTAGACGAAGAGGCTATCCTCGCCCTCGACCCACAACTGGTGATGGTGTCGGGGATGCCACAAAGCGACCTTGGTAAGTACCAGAAGTTGATCGATCTGGGTATTCCCGTAGTAATTAATGCGGTGTGGCTTGAAGCTTCTCCACTAGGCAAGGCGGAGTGGATCAAGTTTATGGCGGCGTTTAATGATACTGAATCAGCGGCCAATACCTACATCGAGGTGATAGAAAAGGCTTACACTACGCTCCTTGATAAAACCAAGGCGATTCCCTCAAAAGAGCGAAAAAGTGTATTGAGCGGAGTAGCCTACCAGGGGAATTGGTACATACCAGGTGGCAAAAGCTTTATGGCGCACTTTTTTGAGGATGCTGCGGCGATTTACCCTTGGCAAAACCTTCCCGAATCGGGTAGTGTACCTCTCTCTTTAGAAGCCGTTTACAACAAGGCACTCGATACGGAAGTCTGGCTAAACGTGGGTAATGCCACTTCTTTGGAAGCACTAGAACAACTCGATGAGCGCTACGGCGACTTTAAGGCTTTCCAAAACGGGGAGGTATATAACCGCACCAAGCGTGTACACATTAACGGAGGCAATGACTATTGGGAAGCAGGCGTGGTACAGCCTCATCTTATTTTGGCAGACTTGATCAAGATTCTCTACCCTTCGTTGCTACCCGACCATGAACTTTATTTCTACGAAAAGCTCTAGTAAATCGCTTAAAGCGTCCGCTCGTTTGCCTCACCAAAAACATATCGCCTTGCTCCTTTTTCTTGCGCTTTGCTTGATAGGGCTATGGCTGGTCAACTTGAGCAGTGGCACAGTAGCGATTCCTGTAGAGGCGCTGGTACAAATTTTCTTTTCTCAAGAGGTAGCCACTGCTAGCTGGACAAAGATTTTCTGGAAGGTGCGCTTTCCGAAAGCGATGGCAGCTTGCTTGGTGGGCAGTGCCCTTTCGGTGGCGGGCTTGCAGCTTCAAACCTTGTTTAGGAATCCACTGGCGAGCCCTTCTGTACTGGGAGTCACGGCAGGGGCTAGCGTGGGGGTAGCGAGTGTTTTACTTACTACGGGGGCGTTTAATGTAGGTATGCTGATAAAGCAGGTGGGCGTTTCGGGCAACTGGCTAATGATTGGCGCGGCGTTTCTGGGGGCTTTTGCCGTTTTGTTACTTATTTTACTGGTTTCACTGCGTATCCGCGACAATGTTACGTTGCTCATAGTGGGGCTGATGGTGGCCAATCTTACTGTAGCGCTGGTAGGCATTTGGCAATACTTTAGTAATCCTACCCAAATTCGTACTTATGTACTGTGGACGTTCGGGAGCCTTTCTGCGCTTACCTACAGCCAAGTACCCATTCTAAGCGTGGTAGTTATAGCAGGTTTATTGCTGAGCCTCGGCATTGCCAAGCCCTTAAATGTATTACTCTTGGGTGATCAGTATGCGCAAAGCTTGGGAGTGAACATCAAGCGTATCAGGCTTTTTATTATCATCATCACCAGCTTGCTGGCAGGGAGCATTACTGCTTTTTGTGGCCCTATCGGCTTTGTGGGGATTGCCGTTCCTCATTTGGTACGGGTTGTCTTCAAAACTACCAATCATTATATATTGATCCCTGCTTGTATCTTGGTAGGGGCTTCTCTCCTACTACTGTGCGATTTGGTGACACAATTGCCTGCTAACGATCAGGTGCTCCCGATCAATGCTATCACCTCACTGATTGGCTCACCAATTGTGATTTGGATTATTTTGAGGCAGAAGTTTACTAGAGGTATTTTTTAGAAGGAGAATATTGAGTATTGTTGCCTATGAATAGAATTGTCCGAATAAATTGTTGGTACTTGCTGTTATTTGTAGGGTTGTCTACTTGCCAGCGTCAATCTTCGCTCGTTTTTGAGGAAGAGGTGTTGTCTACTTTAGAAAAGGATTTACATCGTGCAGAAGCAGCGTTATTTCTTTCTACTAAGGGCTTCGAGGAGCAAAAGCAGGAATTAGCTGGTTCTTCTCAGAAAATTTGGGGGATGGTGCAAGAAGCTGATCAGAAGGCGCGCCAACTTTACAAGGCACATAGTGATTTGATTGCTTCTTTATCGCAACGAAAAGAGACCTCAGCGATCAACCGACACTATAAGCACTACCTTCAACAAGTAGTAGTCTGCACCGATTCGAGTAAACTAATGATTGACTACTTAGCCACACTACCCGCTACACTTGTTAAGAAGCAAGCAAATGATGCTGAGATACTAGAAGCAAAAGTACGTCTGTATCAAATCCTTCTTACTACCTATGAGGAGTTAGGATTATCTCCTCTAGGCATTCCTATACATTGTTATTTCAGTCGCCGTGCGGATGCCTACTTGACCTCTCCTATTGTTTACCCTGAAGAACCACTCGAAATACTTTTTGGGATGCCTTATGAGCCTTCTATACCGTTTCGCTTCTGTAGTTTCGATACGTTGTCTGCTTACCAAACCCAACCGTATTTTATAGCACAACAAGCAGGCGATACAACATTACGCATCATTAGCAAACTCCATTTCTTCGGAAAAGATAGCACCTTCTCTATCAATAAATCCCTTACTATACTCTCCAAATGAAATACATCTTGTATATCGGTATATTGACGAGCCTACTTGCTTGCCAAGAAATTTCTAAGCGAGAGGTAACGCATTGGAAAAAGGTGAACGAGCGGCTACAAACCACTCGGAAGATTTTGCTCAGTGATTTCACCCAAGCGTATAATTATTCACCTAACACAGCACCAAAGGATAGTGTCTACCATCGTGAAATCTACCAACTGACCGAAGCTACCTACAAGCATCTCGAGGTGTTTAAAAATAAGCTTATTGTTGCTAGTGACTTTGAGGGTAGCTCGCCAAGTCTTTTGTATCGTGATGCTGCCATTTATAAAGACTTTCAACGTCACTGTAAGCCAATACAACAACGCTTACACAGTCTTCCTACCTTTACACAAAGTACCTTCAAAGGTTCTTGCCTATCGGCTGACTTGGCCTATATTAGCCATTTACAAAATAGTATTATAAGAGCCGCCACCGAGGGATTCATTGCCTCTTCAGGCAGATGGCCTCCTCAACATTTATTTTTTGATATTCCTAAGCGAATATTTGTAGGAGATACAATACGCGCTAGGCTCCATCTTTACGAGACAGCCCCTGAGCCAGCGCTTGTCATTATTGGGAAGGATACCTTGCCGCTACAAAATGGACTTTTACAGCTACCCCCTCCTAATAAATCTGTAGGTAAGCACGTACTACCAGGTTATTACATTCCTATCGTCGGACAACAACCCAAGTTTGATGATCCTTTTTATTTTCTGTTGGGATATACAATTGTAGAGCGGTAGTTTACCGCCCTTTTGGTACTTCTACCCCCTTCTTTTTACCTCCACTTGTAAGTTTTGGCTTACATAAGATTTTCTTCAAAAATATTACAAGTTATTCAAATTCAAATACTTAAAAAGCATTTGCAAACATATGCTACATGTGTGCAGGTATGCTTCTTCCTGCTTCATAGGTTTGTAACGTTCCCAAGGCCAACGTGCTTACGGGATGCATCCTTAGGGTGAGATTTATGCTAGCTCCTCATCCGCCAACACAGCCGATAAGGTGAGTCCTTACTGCCCAGGTGCAAGTTGTACTCACCCTGAGAAAAATCAGGCTGGTGCTTATAGTAATTGTCGCTGATAATAGGAGATCGGCACTATCGCTATAAGTACCTCTTCCTCCTGCCTCGGAACAACAAAGTCAATTTTGATAACCGAAAAACAGGAAGACATGAGAAATTCATTAAAAACCCTAATTTTTGCAGTAATTATCGCAGGTGGGCTTTTTGCTTGCCAAGTAGAAGAGGTAACCCCTACCCCTAATTATCAACAGGTGGCAGTTGAGGATACTACCGACAACAACCCTGAAAATGACGGTGGTGGGGGCGACGGTGATGATGAAGAGCCAATCATACAAGATTAGTACTTTGATGTAAAAACGTAAGGGGTCGACACGACCTCTACCCAATGGCAGTGTCCTTATACAAGGACGCTGCCTTTTATAAAAAACCTTATGGGTATCAAGCCCACAAAGTAGTTTTACTTTTGGTAAACTGAATCGAAAATTCAACCCCACCCCGATCACTTTCTTTGTAGGTATACTGAGCTTTCAAGCTTTTAGCCAATAAATCTATTAGACGCATCCCTTCATTTTTATTCACTTTTAAAGTATCAAAGCCCTTTCCTTTATCTTTAACTATCAAAGTGAGTTGTTTATCTTGTTTTTCTAGTAAAATGGACAATCTCAGCTTGCCATCTTCAGATTTTCCGTACTTGATAGCGTTGGTCAATACCTCGTTGATGATCAATCCTAAAGGGTTAGACTGGTCGGCCTCTAGCCTCGCTGATGCCAACGCAAAGTCAATTTCATATTGGTTAGCGAGTAGACCTGAAGCGAAAAAGAGGTCATCTACCAATACTTCGATGTAGTTGACTAAATCTAAATGACCTAAATCTGCTTTTTTACTAAAATAGAGGCTTTGGTGAGTAAGATTCATGGTATTTAGTTGTTGCCCTAAACTATGCAAGGTGTTTTTCAACCTACCCTCAGTTAGGTTACGCTTTCTGTAGGTAATCATCCCACTGAAGAGAGCCAAATTATTCTTAATACGGTGATGCATTTCTCGGTACAGTGCTTCATTTCTAAGTGCTACTTTCTTTGTCATCTGATTATTGTACAGAAGAAAAAGTATAAGGAAGCCAACAATAATAAAGACCAACGCAGCAGTGGTAAACATATTGCGACGCTTAATCGCCTCCAACTTGAGTTGATTAGCCTGAGCTGCATTCTTACGTTCTAGTTCTGCCAGTCCGAAGCGTATTTCGTAGGCGGTAATTTGATCTTGCTTTTCTGTATCCAACAGGGCTTGCTGTAAGGTAATTAGTCGTTTCGATGCCGCAGAAGCTGCTTCAAAGTCACCTTGTCTTTCGAGGAGGTTTCGTTTTGTCTTCCAGTAATTGTAGGTTAGTATCGGCGAGAATTGCCTTTCACTGGTATCCGCTTCATATCTTTTCAGGTACTGTAATGTTTTCTGTATATCATTTTTTGCCAAGTATGCTTTTGCCAAAACGACGGCTCCTTCTGCCATTCCCATTGTATCTGAGGTACTTTGATAGTATTGTAAGGATTGTTCAAAGTATTGAATCGCCTTCTCATTCTCTTCTAGTACGAGGTAAGCCTTGCCCAAGTTATAGTAAGTTGTGCCGAGTGCTTTTTTTAAACGCGCAGACTTTTTTAGTGCAATACTCTTATTATAGTATTGAATCGCCTCTTTAGGCTTATCTGTATCTTCACTCAGCTTACCTAGGTTGTTGTACACCATAGCGATTTGCATCGTGTCGGTAAGCACCCTTGCCAGATGCATACTTTTAAAATAATACTTACGGGCTTTGTCGTAGCTCTCTACTTTACGGAGCATATTTCCCAACATGTTGTAACTCACCATAAGACTCGTACTTTCTTGTTGCTGCTCGAGTAGTTGAATGCCTTCGTAATAATTCACAATGGCAGAATCATAGATGTCAAGTCGCTTAAAAGCCAACCCAAGGTTAATATAGCTTTCTGCCAACAAAGAATCTGATTGAAGCTGTTGATAGGTATAAATAGCCTGTCGAAGTAAATGAATTTGCTTTTGGTAGTCACCCTGCTGGAAAGCCACTGCGCTCAAGTTGTTCAGACACTTGCCCAACGTAAACCAATCTTGCTGCACACGCGCCACTTTTATGCAGTTTTGGTAAGCCATAGCAGCCTTTGGGAAATCTTTTTTCACATAGTAGCTTTTTCCTTGTTCCTTATAGTAAATAACTGACCTTTCTCTGGGATGCTGTCCAAAAGTCAGCGATTGTACTGCTATAGGTAATTGAATAGACAGGAAAGTGAAATACGATAGTAATAAGCGTTTCATATTGAATTCATTGAAGAAATAAACTTATATATGTATGCAAAATAATAATTCTATCAAGCTTTTATTAGTTGAAGACAATCCACTTGTTAGCCTTGATCTGATGGATCGACTAGAACACCTAGGTTTTACCAATATTATCACCTACGAAACAGGAGAAGAAGCACTAATACATTTCGACCAAGACCAACCTCAGGTAGTAATTATGGATATTGCTTTGGCAGGTAAGCTGGATGGCATCCAAACCGCCCAGGCATTGAAAGAGAAACGCAACCTTCCCATTATTTTTTTAACCGACCATAGCGATGAGGCAACCTTTCAGCGGTCATTGGCCGTCGACCCAGCGGCTTTTTTACATAAGCCTTTTATAGACAGGCAAGTAGCACAAAATGTAGAAATTGCGCTGCTTCAAAGTAAAGAACCTGAAGTAGAAAAAGGTGAAGCGATCAAAGATCTCTCTGTATTAGTAGCCGATGGTTTATTCATTAATAAGGGAGAAGGGTATTATGAAAAGGTATCTCTTGAAAAAGTACGATTTCTAGAAGCTGGAAGAGCTTACTGCACAGTTCATCTCGATAAGGAAGCTTCTAAAGTAGTTTCAAAAAGCCTGAAAGTAGCTTTTGAGATACTCAAAAAGTCTCCACTCGCTGATCAACTCGTACGTGTTAGTCGCTCGTATGTTATCAATAAAACCTTTATCACTGGCTTTCGGGGGCGCGACCTCTATTTAGGAGAAGACGAACTGACCACTAGCGCTCATTATATTCCTGATCTTCGTGAGCGCTTCTTTACACTTTAGGAAAAAGGAGCGCCACGCTTGGGAAACTGAGTCAAGCGATTTGCAAAGTAAATTAGCATAAGTAAGCCTAATAAGAAAACTTAGTCATTAATTAAACCTAAAACTGATGGCTAAGAAAAGATATCCAGCGATTGCCTTAATAAAACTTATGGAAGAGGCAGCAGAAGCAAAAGGTTACCCACCCACAAAAAAAGGTGTTACGCAGTACTCTAAAGAGTTGGATAATAATGCTGATAAGGAGGCTGAATTCGAGGACAGATATGTATACAGTAGATATCTTGATTATGAAAAGCTGATGACCGAGAATGCTTTCGTTTCTCCTCGAAAAGACTTTTTCGACTTCATCGCTAAAGAAGCAGGATATGAAGACCTTCATCAGTATTTAGAAGAGCATCATTATGAAATAAGAGAAGGAAAGGATATACCCGATTTTCGTAAGCTCAGTACCCTTCGCCAACAAAACCCACCTGCCCCTCAAGAATGGATAGATCAATACATTGTGGGGGCACGTATACTACCTACTTTTTTAGGTGTTTTACCTTTATTTATCACCTTATTTTTCGTAAAAGCTGACCATAAGGATACTAGCTATTTACTGACCTTCGGGCTAATTATATGTTTTGGGCTAGTAGTTGGGCTGGCTGGCTGGGTAGCCATTCTAGGGAAATGGTGGGAGTACAAGCTATTTTTCAGCGAGGGGAAGCCCGGCTTTCCTACTACCTATCTGATGCTATTTGCGTGGCGATCTAAGTTTTCGACTGCCGAAAAGCAGGCCTACCGAGAAAAAGTGACTACTTACTTTGGGATTTCCTTTCCTCTACAAGCACAAGAGACTAAAAATAAGACAGAGGCTATACAGAAGCTACGCGAGGCAGGTATGAAAGTAAGAAATGCCGTGAAGACGGTCGTCATTCGGTCTGCACTCATCCGCTATGGATTACTTCGCAACCTTGTACCCGCTTCGCTTTTAGCACTATTCTTTGCTGTAGTTGGCTTCGCTTATGGCCTTTGGCAGTACAACTTTCTTCTCATGATATGTATGATGGGGCTGTCGCCTTTCTATCTTATTTATTATGTAAAGCATGCCAAGTGGGTGGTGCTGGCTTCTGAAGCCTACGCACGCTACCTCATTAATGAGTTTTTGAGTCGTAGTCCGTAAAGGCTACTCATATTCTTCACTTATTCGCTAAGCAAAAAATAATCATCATATGGAGTTTAAAATGACAATCGCTCGCCTACAAGGGCGCAGTTTACCCTTCAATTATCAATATCCGCTTGCTTCGTGGATATACAAGGTAATCGCCCAGTCAGATAAGCAGTATGCGCACTTCTTACATCAGAAAGGACACATCATGGAAGGGAAGCACTTCAAGCTTTTTACTTTTTCCAACCTTACCATTAGCCCTTTTAAGGTAAAGGGAGACCGCCTCCTTATACTGGGCGATGAGGTGACGCTTCGCATTAGGTTCCTTGTAAACAGCAGTATGGAGCACTTTATCAAGGGACTATTTTTAGCCCAGCAATTCACGTTGGGCGATCGGAAAAGTCAGGTTCGTTTTCAGGTCATCAACGTGGAAACACAGCCCGCACCTGTATTTATGCCTGTGATGCGTTATAGTAATAGTTCACCTGTCTGTATTTCCTCTAAAGAAGAAGAGGAGCGATATGTACAGTACCTAACGCCGCTCCAGACAGATTTCGGAAAGCTACTACTTGTCAATCTTCTCAATAAGCAAGTAGCCAGTACAATAGGCAACGTAACGCCACACGAAATCGACAACTATCATTTCAAGCTTCTCAATAAGCCTGTCTCTAAGCTTATTACCATTAAATCGGGTACGGCTGCCGAAACGAAAGTACGTGGCTATCTCTTTGATTTTGAAATCACCTTACCCGTTACACTCCATCAGATTGGCTACTACGCTGGTTTTGGTGAGAAGAACAGTATGGGCTTTGGGTGCGTCAAGGTAGCTTCTTCTCTCATTAGCAAACAGAAAATGGCCTTTTCGGAAAATCAAAAGGTGCATTAGGAAAATGTGTTTCTCGTTTATCAACCTGCTGACTACCTTCATCTTAACAACACGGAGTATTCACACAAATGCTATTAAGTAATGCAGTACCAACTTATAGAAAATTACTTTGAAACACCCCTCTTTCAAGAAGTAGTACAAGACTACTTCGATACAGTATTGGGGCAGATCATAGCACAAAATGCCACCGTCTCTGCGAAAGGGCTATTTATCGTGGATGGTGAGCAAAAAAGAGACTACTACGATATGCCTTACCATGTGCATATTCTTAATGGGCTAATTCCAGCACTGTTTGTATACGAAAAATACATGCAGCAGCAAAACTATACGGATGATCCTGAGGCAGTCGTTTACCTAAAAGTATTTATACTCGGCTTTACCTTTCACGATGCCAACAAACTACTACACACCCAACAAGACAAGCAAAGGTCTGACCTAGAAATAGCAGTAGCCAGCCTAGACAAGCATGTGGATGAATGGGCCGTGCGAGAATTCTTTACCGCCTTCGACGCACACAAAAATAATGTCTACTACTTGGCGTTGTCTACAGAAGATGGTACTTGGGCCACCGCCGAAGATTACCCTATTACGCTCAATAAGGAAGAAATACGAGGTGTACAAAGGGAACTGTGTCATTTTGCTGATGGGTTGGCCTCTATTCAGAATGAAGACCTAGAAAGTCTAGAGGCACTGCATAAAAAAGTGAACTATAGAATTAGTAAAGTCCATAACATTGTACCTCTCGATGTGTCGTACGTCAAAGTAAGGCACAATCCCTACACGCTACTGAGTCAGAATATGCTACAAGTAGCGAGAAGTGTATTGTATGAACATGGCAAGAAGGTACTATACGCCACCCGAGAAGGTTTTATTTTCTGGGGTAAAGCGCTCTCCCAAAAAGAGCTCACCACTATTGCCGATACTTACCTCACGGGCAGCGAAGAGGACATTAAGTTTTTAGAGCTTACGAAAATAACCGCCCAGAAATGTGAGTTTGGTTTTATAGGCTCTGCTCCCTTTACGGTAGAAGTATTATCAAAAGTTGTAAATAAGTTAAGTGATAAGTTTTTGCTGTTGTCTCCTAATAGTGAAAGTAAGATCAAAATTTTTCCTGAGTTTGTTCAACTGACTAAAAAGCTGATCGAGCTGTACTACTTGCCTCTTGAGTATGATGATAGCAACGGAAAGCTCGCCCTGAGATACTATGAGGAACTAGACAAAGAGCAGGAAGCCTTTAAAACCGTATTCAACCTACATAAAATACAATGGCTCAATGGTAAGGGAAACAAAGTTTGGGGCCAAGATATTACACTTTGGCAACAAAAAGAACAGGCCCTTCTTGAAACGATCGACGTAGAAACGAGCAATGGAATTGTGGCGCTTACCTCAGTTTCAGATTTGTTAGGCTTCATTAAAGAGAGAGTCAGTACGAGCAATGCGCTATTTAAAATCTATCTGAATTTCCTCAAAACCTATGAGGTATTAAATGACTTCGACACGGATGTAGAGGAATACATCGAAATACTACAACAGGACATCATCCAACACTTTACGCCTGAGACCACTGAGGAAGCGCTTCCTATAAAGCAACTCCTTTTCGACCGTTATTTTGAATGCCCAGGCGAGGCTAACCTTCACTTCCTAACCCACTACGCCCCTACCATTCCCCTAAAGAAGGAAATGTGTGCTTTTACCGGTGCAGTAGGTGAAGTACCCTACAAAGCAGCCATCGCTTTTGCCATGAAAGCACGTGGCTTTAGTAACCGCACCGTTACCTCACTTAATAATAATACAAGCCGCATCTCTGCCTTATTTGCGGAAGAGAATAAACTTCGTGCCTCTATGTTTTCTATCACAGATGCCAACTTGGTAATGTATTATGATTTTTTTGAGGCACAGCTAGAAATAGATAAAGACATTATCCTTAGTTGTATTAAAGCCAAAGACGAAGTGAAGCTGCTAGAAGACGGAAAGGTGATGTTTGATAAAAACAGTAGCTTCCAATACAACCTCTATAACTTGGAGTTCATTAAGTTGTCGCCTAAAGTGGAGCCCACTTTTTTCTTGGTGAGGAAATGCCTACGCATGACTGCCCAATTAGGGATTCGTGTTTGCCTCTCAGGAATTATGACTCCCTACCAACCACACAAGGCCGTATTTCACTTTGAGAATCCTCCCCGATTTATAAAATTACTCGGCTGGGATAGTATCCGCCTAATTGAAGTAGAAGAAATACTAGACGAGATTCGCTTGGTACTTACTTTTGGAAAAGATAGAATAGAAAGTAATCTACTGAAAATAGCCCTCAGTCGCCAAGCCTACTTCACCCTTTACTATTTACTTAAAGAAAAAGATAAAAGTAAGGTATACCATCCATTACTTAATTTTTATACAAAATACAAACATAAATTTAAAGGCATGACCATCACCGAAAAACTCGTGGAACTGGCAGTCAAAGTAGACCTCGGCTTCAAAAGTAGTGCGGAGGAGACCTGGCTGATCCGTCCCGCCCTAGATTTCCTTAGAAAATACCACAAGCAAGACAGTAGCCGAGAGGACATCATCCAGAAAACTTGCGGAGAGATTTACCGAAAGCTACGATTAAAAGGCTATTATGATACAGAAGATATTAAAGCCTTTGCTACCGCAGTATACGATGAACTCTTCTTGAAAGACTGGCAAGGGAAAATCCCTACCATCAATGTGGAAAAAGACTGGATCTATCAGTTTGCTTTTCTCTTTAGAGAGCAATCTCTAACGACCCTGCGCATCAATAAGGCCAAAAAAATTAAAGAAAAGCTCGATGAGGAGGGAAAAGAGATTAACGAGGAAAACGTGAAGCCCTTACTGTCTAAAGAAAGTAGAGCCCATGTAGCACAGTATGTAGAAATCATTCGAAACTTAAAATAAATAACCATATGCAAGCATTATTCAACCTTATTCCCAAAGCTTACTTCGTAGAGAACCTCAAGCAGAACCGTCTAGGTACTTTAAAGATTGCCCTCTTACGCGAGATTGTAGGCAATGCCATTATCCGTAGCAACTATCCAGACGAAACCATTACCTTTAAACTCTCCGAAAACAAAGACATCGTAGAAGTGCCCGCCAGAAAGCTTAAAAGCCGAGAGAAGCTACTGGGGCTTAAAATGTGTCGTGAATTCGATGTGGTAGACCCCAGCCTACGCTACAATGTCATCAAGAAGAGTGAACAACTGGCCAATCCCAATTCTATCCTATTTGGGGATAGCGTCACGGAGAGTGGCGATTCTGTAGCTCTTACCAGTAGGGTTATTTACGATTGGGCTTATTCGATCAGGGATATCGAGCAAATTACCAGTACTTTACAACATAATGCGCTTAGCGAAGGTGGTACGATGTGGAACGAGGAGGAAGGCAGCCTGCGCCAATCCTTGTTTCAGGTACAGTATGTGAAACCTGGTACGTATCTTCCCCATTTCGTAATGGTAGAAAACGTCACCCCTGCCCTCTTCCTTCACTTGGTGGCTTGCATTATGTACGAATCACGCTACTTTGCGCAAAGCACCACCAATAGCACTTCTAATGTAAAAAATCATCTCATCGGAGTAGGCTACGCAAAATTTGAGCAGCCCGTCAACAGCTACACCATCACCAAAAACTGGGAGACGCAGATGCCTGTAAACTTCAATACCGTCAGCCAAGTGATGCGCGATACGATGATAGAAGCCTATGGGGAGCAGCATTTCGTAGAGGGTACATCCATCACAGCCTTAGTCACCAAGCTTTGGCAAGAGGAAGACACCTTATCGACCATCTACAAACAAGCAGAAGCGGATAGTATTCAGTTTTTGAAAGACATTAAGATTACTAAATAATGCAAGCGCAAATCATTGAACTTACTTTGCTTAATCATCTTTTCTACTTCACCGAAGTATCAGGAGGGAGTACTTCGGCGGCGATTACGGGCAACTTCATAGGTGACTTGGCCCTTACTTATGCCTTTGCCAAGGCGCTCTCCGAGAAAGAAGATTACTACAGGTATCTGAAGCAGCCTAAGTATGAAGAAATCAGAGACTTTGGTTTCTATTGCTCTGTAGCCCGCCCGCTCCATCAAAATGATCGTACCGAAGCCTACATTCAAAATACCCTCTTTAATGTGGATGGCTACGTCGATATAACAGCCCTAGAGAAATCAGGAAAATCGCCCTTCAAAAATTACCGTCAAGTACAAGGAATTGGTATAGGGGCGCGTTTTCACGCCTTACTTCTTTCAGAAGAGAAGCTCGTACTTCCGAAAGTAATACGCGTGGGAAGGGCGCTAGAGACATTGGTACGTGTCACTCCTATCAAGTTAGATAAAAAAGAGGATATCGATGAATGCTGGCTGAATGCTTTTTCTCTAAAGATAGTGTTTGACAACCTGAACGCAGCCGTCGCCTTAATGACAGAAAAGGGTAAGGTTAACTTCTCCTATATCTTAGAAAACTATAACCTCATGAAGCAATTCACCTATGAGGAAGTAACAACCCTGTTTGAACCCATCTTTAGCCATGGATAGCTTTTCTTTTTGTATTAGACCACAGTACGTAAAGCAAACGGAAGAAAAAGAAATCATCAACGGAAAAGAATGCCTGCTTCACGAAGTACAGAAGCGCATTAAGTTGGATTTTGAGCAGCTTCCTACCTTTACAATTATTACAGCCCCTACAGGTACGGGAAAAAGCTATGCGTTTCCTTTCCCCGCGCTCAACGCCAAGAAGCAACCCAAGCGCATAGGGCACACTGGGCGTGTAAGAGGGCTCATTGTACTTCCTACCAATGCGTTGATTAGCGAGCTGACGGCTAGTTTTCAAAAAACTTACCCGCAGCTTACTATTCAGCAGCTTACTGGCCCTGCCCTCGACCGCTACCAAGTAAAAGGGTACAAACGCTGGGAGAAAGCCTTAGAAGTGGTAGAAAGCAGCGATTTGGTCATTACCAATCCAGATATTATCAACTATGCGATGCACGGCGGCTATCACAAGAGGGCTTGGAGCAACAAAACAGGTGCAACGCGTTTCTCTCGCTTGCTGAGTGCCTTCAACTATATCGTCTTCGATGAGTACCACCTGTACAATGAGCCTGAGATTGCCAACATTTTGACGCTGGTAAAATTACGAGAATTCTTTCTTAAGCACGAGAAAGTCATTAAAGGGCAAGCTAGTGGCGTACGTTTTCTGTTTGTTTCGGCCACACCAGAGAAAGGACTAAAAGACATCCTAGAAAAAGAGGGCTATGACTATGAAGAGATCATTGAGGAAATTGTAGACGATCCTACACAGGCACGCCCTATTCACGGAACCCTGACGGTAGAGTTTGTGGATAGTAAGGAGATGCGTACAGTGGTACGAAACAAAATTCCAGCACTTCGGGAAGTACTCAAAAAACAAAAAGTCCTCATTATTCTGGACCGACTCCGAGAGGTGCAAGAACTGGCTGAAGAGCTAAAGACAGTCTTTCCCACTTACACCATTTACCAAAGTACAGGCTATGTAGCCCGTAACGAAGACCAGAAGGCGAAAATCGAAGCGGCGCATCTGATTATCGCTACCAATAAAGCAGAGGTAGGCGTCAACTATGATGTAACGTACTGTATTATGCAGCCGGGTAAGTACTTTCAAAACTTCGTACAACGCTTCGGCAGGGTATCGCGAGGCGACTTGACAGGGAAGGTAGTCATTAGCATTGATAAAAAGTACGCACAACTGAAACGGCGCTTTAAAGAAGTAAGCCACCTCAACTATTACGATTTTCTAGCGCTTATGCGACAAGAAATTCAAGGAAGAAAATTCTACACCGAGCGGATACCCATGTACTTAGGAGAGTACATGTGGTGTATCCAAAATAATATTCGAAGGTATCAGGATTATGATATACATCGCTATCTGCAACGTAGAATGGAAGAAGAAGGCTTCTTCTCACAAGGAAAAGTGTATAACCGCTATAAGATATTCAATAAGATCAACCAACAAATCAGAGAAATGATCAAGGCAGTCATACGTCCTGAAAAGATACCGAAAGATAGAAAAGAACTGAAAAAAGTCTATACTAAGCTAGAGAGGAGTGCCCCACGTACTTGGCAGTGGGTACAGTGGTGGGATGCCTACTTAGAAACTTTTTTTGCCTTTCGAGATGGTGGGAAAACGGTAGAAATCTACGACGAAAAATATAAAACCACCTTAGACTACTCTTTAGACTGGATATTACAGCATAAGGTAGTTAAAGAGAAAAAAATACTCCAAGAAGAGCCTTATGAGCGCGTCAGGTACATTGTGGGAAATCTTAAAGAACAAGACAAAGATTTACAGTATACCGTGAGTACCATTCCAAATGCGGGTATGCAAGGCAATAATTATCTCTCTTACGAAGAAGTATTTAAGCTGGAAGAGGCGTTCGAAAAAGCCGTAGGGCGTATCTCCGACAAAGTAAAGAAAGATCCTACCCAAACTAAGCAAAAAGAACTATTGAAGGAAGTAGCGAAACTTGCCAGTACCTTTAGCCGCAAGCGCCTCCATATTGAAGATATTACCCATCAAGAAATTATTTTATAAGCTATGTCTCGTCGCCTCACCGCCACCCATATTGCCTACTACCATACTTGCCAACGAAAGCTATGGCTTTTTGCCAACGGAATACAGATGGAACATACCTCTACGATTGTAGCCGAGGGAAAATTGATCGGAGAAACGAGCTACTCAGACAGGGCAGAGAAGTATACAGAAATAGAGATAGATGGCATTAAAATCGACTATTTCGATGCCGAAAATGGCGTGGTACACGAGGTAAAGAAGTCAGCTAAAATGGAACACGCCCATCTGGCGCAGATAAAGTACTATATCTGGAAGCTGACCCAGATGGGACTAGAAAATATAACAGGTGTTCTAGAGTACCCTAGGCTTAAAAAACGACAAGAAGTAATACTCACCGCAAAAGATATAGCGGAAATCCAACAGTGGGAGACAGCAATCGAGGCCATGAGCGCTACTGATAATTGTCCGCCTGTCATTCAAGCCAAAATATGCCAGTCGTGTAGCTACTACGACTTCTGCTATACTGACGAAACTACTTAACAGTTCTTTGATTTATTGCTAATACCATGAAGAAGACTTACTATTTATTCAATCCGGGTCGGATGAGTCGTAAAGACAATACCCTAAAGTTTGTACCAGTAGATGAACACGGCAAAGAAGGGAAGCCTAAGTACCTTCCTGTAGAAAATGTTGCAGGACTTTATACTTTTGGTAGCCTCGATGCCAACAGTGCCTTGTACAATTTCTTGGGCAAGCAGCAAATTGCCGTACATTTCTTTGACTACTACGAACACTATACGGGTTCTTTCTTTCCTAAAGAGTATCTGCTGGCTGGGAAGGTGCTTATCCAGCAAACTTTGCACTACCAAGATACGACGAAGCGCATGGCAATCGCTAAGAAATTCGTAGAGGGGGCAAGTTTTAACATGTACAAGAATCTCAAATATTATTTACAGCGTGATAAGCCGCTAAGCGACATAGTAGCCTCCATAGAGGCACTTCAAGCACAGGTTAATCAGGCGAGCGCTGTAGATGAACTGATGGGCATTGAAGGGAATATCAGACAAGCCTATTACGTGGGTTTGGATCATGTAATCAACGATTTCGAAATGGGTACGCGTACAAAGCGCCCACCACAAAACGAAATCAACACGCTTATCTCTTTTGGTAATATGATGTGTTATACCCTTTGTCTGGGTCAACTTTACCATACCCAGCTCAACCCAACCATTAGTTATTTGCACGAACCGGGCGTACGCCGTTATTCTTTGGCTTTAGACTTGGCAGAAATCTTTAAGCCCCTTTTGGTAGATAAGATGATTTTCAAACTACTCAATAAGAAGATCATCACAGCAGCCGACTTTTCGCAAAAGCTCAATCGCTGTATTTTAAAAGAAGGTGGTAAAAAGAAATTTGTCAAAGCTTGGGAAGAAAAGTTGGCAGAAACTATTCAGCACAGAACGCTGAAACGATCAGTGAGTTATAAGCATCTGGTAAAGCTAGAATGCTATAAGCTAAGCAAACACATTTTAGGGATAGCTCCTTACAAACCCTTTAAAACTTGGTGGTAGTATGTATGTGATTCTGGTTTATGATATTGGAGAAAAGCGGGTAGGAAAAATGCTCAAACTCTGCCGCCGCTATTTACACTGGATACAAAACTCCGTATTCGAGGGAGATATTACCGACGTGAAGCTCAAGAGCCTTCTCCTTGAAGCCAAGCAAATGATGAAACAAGGTGATAGCCTTATTATTTTCAAAAGTAGAGGTAAGCAGTGGCTGGAAAAAGAGGTGTTCGGTACAGAGAAAAATAGCCTCGATAACCTTCTTTAGAGGGTGAAGTCGTCGATGTCCCTATTTTTGGTAAGAACTCCCTTCGGAAAAACCCTCAAAACCTACAAAATGTGCCTTATCTACACGGAAAAGGGGTTGTCGATCCTCGGGTAAAATCCGGTTATCGTAGGTCGACGACTTTTCAAATAAAATCATCCATAACAAACGTTCATATTAGCTTAGAAATGCTCTTTTTATGTGCAGATTCAACGGCTCTTCATCGCACCATGCTGGGATTGAAATATAAATTAGCAAAGCTATAGCCTGTCTTTTTAATCGTTCTCTTCATCGCACCATGCTGGGATTGAAATTTTTAAAGTATTAAAAGTCGTTTTTATCTCTTGTATTGCTCTTCATCGCACCATGCTGGGATTGAAATTTAAAAAGTGTTTAGTGAATTGAGTCGGTATCTATAAGGATCATCGAACCAACATGATAGAATAAGAAAAAAGATAATATAT
>ERZ1740058.721-NODE-721-length-21900-cov-5.325017_pt1 | contig 21900 bp, 19 predicted proteins | sample MGYA00581745_ERZ1740058 | MGnify/ENA primary metagenome ERZ1740058 (study PRJEB43018, sample SAMN04849742) | marine metagenome | isolation source: floating plastic debris | place: Pacific Ocean | collected 2008-08-30 | study: EMG produced TPA metagenomics assembly... | reverse complement strand
AGAAAATTGAGTACTTAGCTGCAAAGCAAGGAAAGGTTTTTGAGCGTGTTAATCCCAGGTTTACTTCACAAATTTGCTCTTGTTGTGGACATAAAGATAAGGCATCCAGAAGTAAAGAAAAATTCATCTGCACTAACTGCGGACATCACGCCGACGCGGACATAAATGCTGCACGGAATATAAAGAAACGCGGAGTTGAAATATATTCTTTTTCCGTCGCTTGCAAAGTTAAAATACAAATGGTACCGGAGGACTTTCGGGAACCAAAACAGCTTCGGCTGTTTGAAATGCCCACCACTGAATCAACAGAGGTTAAAAGGAGACGTTCCGCTCCACGGAGCAAACGGAAGGTGCCTGGGAACTCGGCTAGACAGCTAACACTGTTTGAAGATATATCAGCCAACCTAGCCAGCGGCTGCTAGAATCTCCCGGATTCTATCCGGGAGAGTGTCAATAGTCTTCACAACCCCGCAGCAGCAACCCCATTCCTGGCGATATCGTTCAATATCTTCGCAGCATCATCAACGGGTTGAGGGGAGTTTACGGTTAAGCTGCGGGGATTTTTCGCTAAAGCAACAATTGAATTACTTAATTTTTCTAATCTAGCCTCAATACCTTTATTAGCTTCCTTTAATCCATCAATTAACTTACCCCCCATTCCCTTCTCCTGGGGTTTAACTTCGGTCTCTTTTACCTTCTTGCTAATATCCGGGGTGATATTATTTAGCACTTTATTAACCCGAACTTCCCGGTGATTATCGCTAAATTTAGCGAGAGGGTTTGGCGCTCCGGCTGCATATTCTCGCTGTTCGTCAGATAGGTTGTCTACGCCAGTCATTTGACGACGAGCAGCGCTTATATTGTCTTCACCTGGAATAATGCCGAATAGCTTATACCGGGATGCTTCAAACATGCTCTTAAACTTTGGTAGTTTACGTTGTGAAGTGTTGTTCGCAGGAGCAGAAGCTTGATTGTTATTGTTCTGGTTTTCTACTTTCGCTTTATTTCCAGCAGCTAATTCTGCACGCTCTAATTCCCTAGCTTGCCTAGCACTGGACTGCGCTGCTTGCTCTTGTGCTAATGCTGCTCCCTGCTGTGCTTTCTGAGATGCTAGCGCATTGGCTGATAGCTCTTTCTGAATACTTAAATTAGCTTTAGCAATATCAATCTTTTTACCGGCTAAATCTAATTCCTGATTAGCTAAAGTAACACCAATTTCTGCTGACTGTATAGCTAATTCATCACCAGATTGCTTGGCTTTTCTAAGTTGAGAAGCTGCATCAATTTGGGATTTTTTAGCGGCTAATTTAACTCCTTCAGCTTCAAACAAGCTGATGGTAGCAGCAATCATTTGACGTTTCAAGTCAAATTCTAGAGACTGTTGTTTAAACTGCTGCTCTTGTTGTAATGCAGCTATCTTTTTGGCTGAAATATCTGCTTCAATCTGCTGTCGCTGCTGAAGAATTTCTAACTCGTTATTGCCAAAGCCTAATTCATTTAACTGGGAATTGACGACATCTTTTACACCAGGAGCCAAGTTTTCATCTTGTAGCTTTTTAGATAATTCTAAAGCTCTGCTGGCATTGTCTTGTTTAATACCGTCTTGTGTTAAACTAGCGTCCGTATTAGCCTGCACGAGATTGAATCGACTTGCACTCAGTTTCTCGATTGAGTCTAAGGCTTGGCTGAGTAATCCTAAATTCTCCTTAGCTTTATTTATTTGAGCGGCTTCTAAATCTAGTTGCCGTTTTTTTAATTCTGCGGTTTTTTCTAATTCTTCTTGGACTCGTTTTTGTTGCTCAATTTGTTTGTCTAAAAGTTGAGTATTACTGTCAGCCAGTTTTTGATTTAAAGTTAATTCCGTGTCGGTAAAAGTTTTAGCGTCAATTAATTTTTGATCGCGATTGCTCTGGTTTTGAGCAATTTCATCTTTTATTAATTGTTGGCGTTTCTGGAGGTTAGATATTTCTAAATCAAGTTGTTGTTGAGCAGCTTCTTTTTGATTGATGTTTCCGGATAACACACCGGATTTAATTCGATTTGAATCTGTTGTAGCGGTAATTTGAATATTTAATTCGCGACGTTTATTTTGGTCTTGGAAATTATCTAGTATCTGCTTTTTGCGAGCAATTTCTTTTTCAAATAGCTGTGTATTTGTATCGGCTAACTTTTGATTTAAAGTTAATTCGTTTTCTGTATAGGTCTTTCTATCAATTAATTTTTTATCTAAGTTGTCTTTGTTTTGAGAAATTTCATTCTTAATTAATCGCTGACGCTGTTTGATGCTCTCGGCTTCAATTTGTAATTGTTGCTTGGCTGCTGATTTTTCATCAATATCACCAGAGGCAATCTTTGATTTAACAGTGTTTGATTTATTCGTTGTATCAAGCTGTAAATTTGATTCAGCAACTTTATTTGCTAACTGCAATGCTTCGAGTGCTTGCTGTCTTCTTTGCTGCTGCTGCTTGAGGATTAAATCGGTAATTGTATTCTCCGATTGAGCTAATTCTGTATTTAACTGTAATTTATTTTTAGCTGCTTCTTGGTCTGTACGAATACCTTTTTTGCGTAATTCTTCGTTTTGTTGCAATCTTCTTTGAATGTCACCCTGGAGCTTAACAGCGTTGTTTACCTCGCCCTGGGTGCTTTGATTTTCAAATTCTTTCTTGGTTATATTTCCTGATATTAAATTCTGCTTGTTTTGATTTTGACTTTGAGAAAATTCTTGATTAATTGTCGCCGTTTCTTTCTGGTTTTGAAATTCGGCTTGCTCTACTGCTCGCTGTACAAATGCTTGTCTGACTGCCAATCTTTGGTCGATAATTGTTTTTTCTGTAGCTGCAACCTGGGTTAGTAAATCACGCTCTCGATTGGCGAATTCTTCCGCACCAATTTTACCCATGTCGCGATACTGACGAAGTATGGAAAGTCGGTTTTGTAGATTGCGATTTTGATTCTCGGTGGTGCGTAGTTGAATTCTAGCGGTAGCTTCTGCTGCTTGCGATTCAGTAATTTTTCTGTCTTCTAAAGCTTTTTGGATTGATGCTAGTTTATTGCTTTCGGTTCGTTCTATGACCGATTGCTGTTTGACCGCGCTTTTTTCTACCAGTGCGATAGTGCGGGTTTGGACTGCTTCGGTAACGGTGAATTCGGCTTGAGCGGCTTTGTTATTTGCTTCTGATAATTGCTGTCTTAGCTGAGCGGTTTGTTTGAGAGTCTCAAGAACTTTCTTGTCAGCGTCATCGCTGGTTTTGCTAATTGCAGAATCAATGTCGGTAACGCTGGAATTTGATTCTAATCCAAACTTGCGTAAGGTAGGTTGAAAGCTGCGAGCGTTGGTAGCGGTTTGCGCTTGGTTAAATGCTTTTTCGATTGCGTCTCTTTCTGCGTTAGCTCGGTCTTTTTCTGCGATAGCATTGCGGAGCGGAGTGTTAATTGATGCTAGATTGCTGGATTCAAATTCCTTGAATTGTTCTTTGATATTACGGGTGGAATTTTCGGTAAATTCAAAATTTATACTTTCTTGAGTTTGAGATAATTCTCTATTTAATTTGGAAATTTCGGTAGTAAACGCAAGCACCGGATTTACTTTTAATGAAGCAAGGGTTTTTTCTGCCTCTGCTTTAACTTTACGTAAATCATCAAGCTGTTTTTGCAAGATTTTCTGCTGCTCTGCTGCTGCTTCGTCACCACCCAAAGCCGCGACTGCATCTTCATTTTTCAAAGATTCTATTTGAGATTTGTAAGATTCTATTGCTTTATTTAAGCGGCTAATATTTAGCGTTAACGGAGTACTGATATCGGCTCGCTGGTCGTTGAGTTTAGAAATTAATTCGTTTTGACGCTGCAATTCTTGAACGAACTCTGCGGGAACCCCCAGTCCCTTTCTTTCAAAATCGCGCTCAATTTGACCTTGGAGGATTGCTCTATCTTCTTCTGCTGTTAATAGTTGTTTGTCTATCTGGGGTAGTTTTCCTAACGTACCTTTACCGGTTCTTAATTCAGCAAGCTGGAGAGTTAAACCCGCAATAAGTTCGTCTCTATTCGCGACATCTCCTGATATTGCTTGCTTGACTGTATCTCTTTCTAGCTCTCCGAAGGTGGTAAGTTTTTCTTGAGAAGCTGCTGCTCCTACGAAGGGATTTAAAGTTGATAACGCAAAATTAGCAACATCTCTTTTGATGCCTTTCTCCGGTAAAGGCAGCTTGCTTAATCCGGTATTGAGAGGATTAATTAAAAAGTTGTCAATATTTCTCCCAATACCACTTGAAGATTGAGGAGTCAAGGATTCGCGCTTTTCCCCTGGTGCATTTTCAAAGGCTTTTCTAGATTCTTCTGCGGCTCTTTTGGCTGCGTCACCGGATTCTTTGAAGGATTTAACTAAGTCGGTATTAACAGCCTTGTTCAATAAATTAATTACTTCTAAAACTGCAAATATTCCTACAGAAAGTTTCGCTGTAAAAGAATTGTTAACTGTATTTGCTAAAGCTCCTAATCCTTGAGATAAAGTACCTCCAGCCGCTTTTGTTAATATTAAAGCTTTGGTAAAAGCAACAAGAGAAGCAACTGCTTTTACTCCTAAAACTGCAACTAAACTACCAAGAATTATCCCTAATTCTGTACTAATTGCAGTTAATCCCTTGACTACTTCAGCAGCTAAACTTAATCCGGTGCTAAATGCGGGAGAGATACCTTCACCGATACCAGTTTGTAGCTCTAAAACGGCATTATCTAAGGCGAAGATTGCGGATTGAGCGTTACCGGCTGCGTCCTTCGCTGCATCGCCAAATTCGGCTTTTAACTGTCGGGAGAATTTAGGTAGAAAATCTTGAGATAAAATTTGACCGGATTGCAGCAACCTTGATAGTTCATTTCCTGTAACCCCAATAGCTCTGGCTGCAAGTGCAAAGCTGGGAACCCCCCTTTCTGCTAACTGCAATAATTCTTCGGTTGACAGCTTTCCTTTTGTCGCTATTTGTGATAGAGCGCGGGATACTCCTCCAGTATCTTCTTCTGATAGGGATAGTACCGTAGAAACGTCGGATATTCCTTCAAAAGCTTTACGGGTTTCTTTCCCTTGCAGCGCAGAGCCTTTGGTGGCGATAGCGAGAGAGTTAAAACCTTTTTGGGCTGCTCTGAGGGGTATTTTTAAGTCATCAACTACTTGGGAAACAAACTGTAGGTTTTTAGCTCCAGCAAAGGAGCTACCGGAAGCGAAGTTGATGCCAGTTCTTAATTTATCGAATTCAACAAAAGTTTGAAATGCTGCTTTGCTGATATCAACTAGCTGATTGCGGATAAATTCTAATGCTGTAAAGCTGATGAATCCTTTAATTAAAGGCCCAATTTTAGAAAGCGGACCAATGACGCGAGCAGCAGCTTCACCGAAATTATCGAAGAAATCTACTAATGGCGGAAATTCGGATGCTTGAGGGAGGTCAAAGTCGAGGGGTACTAATCCCTGCCCCTGCATCTCTCGAATCTCTTCATTGTACTGGTCGAGAAGTTTATTTACGTCTTTGAGGGGTACGCCTAATTCTTTGAGTGTTTTTTCTACTTCCTTGACAGTTTTACGAATTTCCTTAAATCCGGTTTCTGAAGGTGCATCGTTGTAAGCGTTGATTAGTTCTGCAAGCTCACCACGTTTGTTGTTAAATCTTTGTACCCGTTCTTGGTTGGCAGCGGTTGGGCTTTTGTTTGCTTTGTCTGCAACCAAAGTATTTATTGCAGTAGAGTTTTCGAGTAGATACCGGGATTTAGTAAAGGTTGCATTCCTGGCTCTCTCTCTTAGCTGTTCTGGTGATTGTTGAAGTAAATTTCCGACTTCTTGGGTTCTGTTGCGAGCAACTTCTGCTTGCTCGTAACCTTTCTCGAAGGATGCAAGTTGGTTTAGCGCACCGTCGAGTATTTCTAGTGCTTTGATTTTCGTTTGCTTATCTACGGTATTTTGTAGATTTAATAGAGCTTTGCGGTAGGTAACTTCGGCTTTTAATAGTGCGGTATTTGTTTGAGGGCTTTGACCTTTTAGGGTTACACCTAACTGACCAGCTAGTTGCTGTAATTCCTGCTCGGTGGTTTTAGTCGGTGATGGTGGGTTTGGTGGAGGTGGTGGTGTTGGTAGTCCAGACTCGCGACGAGCGCTGTTGATTTCGACTTCTTCTTCTAAATCTTGTAGAGATTTACCGGATACGCTGATGCTGCGCTCAGCGCCAATGGACGCAGCGTCTTGTTCGAGATTTACTTCTTTTTTTAGAGCTTTGACGCGAGCTTCTAATAACGGGTCGATATCGAGAATTTCTTGCTCTAGTTCTCGTAATTTCTTTTGAAAATTTGGTGGTGGGGGAGGTGTTTGGAGTTTAGACTTTTTGGAATTAACCTGTTTTTCGAGTTCTTTTAAGCGTTTTGATTGTTCTGGGGTTAGATTTGGTTGGGAAACAGGAGAACGCAGGGATTGTAATTCTAGATTTTGTGGCAGGTCTTGATTTGATGGTCGTGGGCTTACCTGGTTACTTAATTCTCTTGATGTCTGCTCGATTGCAGCATCAATATTTTCTTGTGCCTGCCCAACTATATTTGTTAGCTGAGAACGAATCCCCGCAACAGCTTGTCCGCTTTCTATCTGGTAATTTTGCGAAAGTTCGTTGAGCAATCTTAACTGCTCTTTGGCGGTTTTGACTAGTTCAAACCCTAATTCTTCAGCGTCTTTTAAGCTTAATGATTCAAGAAGTTTTAAACTTTCCGCTAACTGCTTTCGGTTGTCTTTAAACCGAGAAATTATCTCTTTTTCTTGAGTTAATTTATTAGATTTAGCTTTACCTTTAAATTCTGATTTTGCTAAAAAAGCATCTTGACCAAGGGTTGAAATTTGCTTATTAACTGTTTCTAGGTCTGTGAATTTAAGAGAACCAATTAAAAATTCTTTATTAGCTTTACTGTCTGAAGCAGCTTCAACTCCCGAGCGTCGAGCAAGTTCCTTAACCCCTTTAGCATTTAAATTTTTGCGAGCAAATTCAACTAGTTCTTCGTTGGTTTTAAAAGATAAATCTTGAGACTTTTCGGCTTGAGGAAGAGATATTTGTTGTAGGTCGGAAAGACTCTTCTTAAATTGATTCACAGACTCTGGGGGAGAGCCAAGAATCTGTTTCAGTTCGCGATATACGGTTTCTAGGTTTTGTAGAGCGAACCCGTATGCATCTTCTTCGAGTTGCCGTACCTTTTTAATATATTCCGATTCTTTAGGTTTGCCGGTTTTTTTAATAGCTGCATCTACGGAGTATCCAACCCGCTTTTCTATTGCTCTCGACTCGCTTTCCGATAGTTGTGTCTGGCTTACGCTGTTGCTGTTGCTGTCCCTACCAAAATCAGCTTGCAGTGCATGTCTCAGTTCGTGTACTAAGTCTTCAACAAGGTTTTTATCGATTACCCCTTTATTTAGATTTTCAATTCTTTGCGGGTCTAATTTAATCCCGTTAACTTGAGAATTGTATGTGGCTCTATCGCTGCCGTAACCTTCAACTGGAATTAGCGAAGGAATATCTTTGGGATTTATCTTAACCCCAGCAATGCCACTTACTTGTTTGATGACTTCTGCATAAGCAGCGGATACTTCTGGCGTTTGAGATTCAGTTTTAGCTGTAGTTTTTTTTGTAGATTTATTTTCTTCCTGGTCGAGTACCGACTGTAGAGTTTGTAGTTTGGCTTGCAGTACAGCCCGTTTTTTTAGGACTTTTTCTAATAACTTAATTTCTTTCTCAATTAACTTTTCTGCTGTATCTGTTAACTGCTTATAGTTAGCAACTATTTCAACAGAAGTTTTAGCCGCTGGGGAAGACAAGAAACCACCGATTTTTTGAACTTTTTCCTGTAATGGTTTATTCGCAGATAAAGTTTTTTCTCGCTGGAGATTTTTGGCTTCGGTTAAGCGATTTTTTTCAGCTAAAGCAGCTTTACCAATCCCTGTTTGCTCTTGAATTAAAGGTTGAAACTTTGCTGATATCTCTTCAAGCCTTTTGCCTCCTTCTTCTTGGCTGACTTCACCGGATTGGGCGAGTTTTAATACCTCTAACTGTTCGGCTTTTTTGCTGGAATTTAAATTATTGACTTCCTTGATTGCAACGGCAGCAATTTGCTCTTGTTCGCTAATTTTTTTAGCGAATACTGTTAATCCACGTTTATATGCTTCCGTATTCCGGTTTATTCTTGCTTCTAGTTGGGGAATAAAAGTTGATATATTTTCGTCAGATTGAGCATTGTTAGCTTTTTGATTTGCTCGCTGACGCAATCCTTTTTTTAATACTTCAGCTTCCTGTCTGCTCTTTAGAGCATCTTTACCAATTTTCGCTTGTTTGTCGATTATCGGCTGCGTATCTTCAAAGAATTTTCTAGTATCTGCATCTGCTTGTTCTTGAGTGATTTCTCCGCTATTAACTCTTTGCTGGTTTTTCTCAAAAACAGAACTTCGTTTTTCTTTGATTAAATTAGCCTTGTTAAGCGCACTTTGAGCTTCTGCTTCTGCTTCTTGAATCTTTTTATTTAACTTCTCGACACCGTTACGATACTCTTGATTAATTCTATTTAATCGCTCTACTATCTCTGGGAATAGCTCAAACGCTTGACCTTCCGAACGAACCTTAACTGATTTTTCAGCAAATTTATTTTTTAATTCTTCCTTGGCTTTGGTTAACCTTTTGGTGCGGTCAATATCGGCTTTACCAATCTTTTTCTGCTCGCTTATTTGAGCATCAGAGGAAGCTGTAATCCTGATTTTTTCTGACTCGACTAAACTAGCTTTTTCGCTACTATTTAAATCCCTGCGTTTTGATATAGAGATTTCAGACTCTCGGAGCGCAGAATCTCTGGCTTTTTCGATTTGACTAATCTTTTCTGAAGCAGCTTTAGCAGTTGTAGGAATTCTTTCCCGCGCTTTTGTACGAATTGATTCTTGCTGCTGAATTTTTTGGTTTGAATCAGCAATAATTGCATCAATTAGAGCATTACCTTCTTCTGCACTAATTTCCTGCTTATCGATTTTACTTCTAACTGCAAGCGCTTGTCTTTTGCTATCTTCCCGAATTTTCTTGATTTTATTAGCAGCATCTTTAGCAGTTTTTTCGGGTGATTCTAGTAGTTTATCAAGAGTACTAATTCCTCTTTTATAAGCAGATTCTAAACGTATCAACTGGTCGGTAAATTTAGCCGCTACTTTTAATTCATCTTCTCCCTCGGGGATAAGCTCAAATAGTTGAGAAGACCGCTGTATTTTGGGCTGGGTATCTACTCTTTTCTGCTGAAAATTGGAAATATTCTGACGGGATTGTTGCTCAACTGAAGCTAAATTACTTAGCTCTTCGTTAGCAGCATTTGCACCCCGTTGAGCGAAGAATTTCTGCTTCTGCTGCGGCGTAGTTAACTCTTCCGGAACAATTACATCTCTAAGAAGATTATCAATTTCAGTTTGAGATTTCTTCTCTCTGTCTCTAATTGAAGATATTTGACTTTGAAGGTTTTTAGTATCTTCTGGAGTGGCTTGTTTTAATTTGGACTTCTTGCCGAATGCAGCTAGGGATTGCTGTTTTTGTTTTCTTAATACCTCTAATTCTTTGCGTAATTTAAGAATTCTTTGAGCATTTTTATCCCCAGTCGCAGCAAGAGCTTGTATTGGTCTATCAATAATTGCATTAAGCTCTTTCTCCTGTTTCTCAAGGGCTTGGAATTCCTCGTTTACCTCTTGTAGTCTTTTAAATTGTTTGCTGACATCTTGCTGTAAAGACCCGGATAATTTCTCTAATTCCGCTACTTCTGAATCGTTTAATTGCTTTTTGCCGCGAAGTTCTTGAATTCTTTTGTTGGTTTTACCGGTATTAACGGTTGCAACTTGAGACAATATACCGTCTCTTTCTTTAATTAACTCTGACTTCCGAGTTTTAATTTGACCGGGTATGGTTAACAATTCCGGATTCTGCTTGAACTGCTCTCGCTGCTGCTCCCGAAACTCCGCACGAGCAACTTTATTCTGTCGCTGCTGCTGCTTTTCTTTATTTCTTTTCTTGGTTGAAGAAACACGCGCTATTTCTCCAACACCAACTAATTCTTCAAATTGCTTGGTAATCGTACCGGTAAATCCAGAAGCAGCTAGCGCGTCTTCTATCCCCGACGCAACTTTCTTTCCTATTGCTTCACCAACGGAATCGAAGCTACCAATTACGTCGCTTAAGCTGTCTTCTACACCCTTGGTAATCGATTTAGATACCTGATTACCTATGGGTTCACCAATGCCGAGAAAAACACCGCTTATTGTGGTTGATAAAGCCGAACCAACCAGTTTAAACGGTGCCGTGATTAAGGATGCTATGCTTCCAAATATTCCCTTCGAGCTTGCATTCTTGATTGCTTTGGTAAGGGAATTAGTTAAATCGTCGGTGAAACCACCAGAATCAATTGAAGTATCTAATTTGGCGCTGTAAGAAGTTTTCTTGAGGTGAGAGCGAAAATTCTTATCAAACTTTTTGAAGTCAGGACAAATATCAACCGGGATGCAGTCTAAATTTATGGCTTTGATTTTGCGCTTGAATTTAGCTTCATCAAAACATAATTCAACCGGAATGCAGTCTAAATCAAGTTTTTTTAGCTGACTTTTTAATTTAGTTAAATCAGCTTCAACGGGTATAGATAATGTTGGTAAAAATCCTTCTAACCCTTTGATTTGACGCTCAAAGTCGGCAGCATCAATTTTGACTCGGACGTTGATTGGTTCGAGTTTGGTTTGCTTTAAATTGGCTATTTCAGCGTCAAATTTAGTGCGATTTAACCTGAGTTCTATTGATGCTTGTCCGACTTGCATTAGGGCATGGGGAGTAAAATTTTATGATTCTTTTTCTAGAGTTGCGATTGCTTCGCGCTTGATTAATTTGGCAACCGAAAACTCTTGTTCTTCTTGAGTAAGTTCGATTTTTGCTGTTTCGTGAGCTTTTCTAAAAGCTTTTAATTCGTGTTGAAGTTCCCAATAGTTGGGGTGAGAATCTAAATAGTCTTTGCGCTTAACTTTCCTCTGGAAATCATTTTTTAAGGTAGTATCAAAAGCAATTTTTTTATCTACTTCAAATTCGATGAGATTAATATTATTAATCAAATCATCTAATTTCTTCTGGCATTGGAGAATTGTTTTTTTGGTTATCGCTATTCTTAGCGGATAGTCTTGAATTTCCATGTTTTTATCGAGTAAATATTCTATTGCTGATAGTCTGTTATTGAAAATATCCTGAGAGCAGATAAATTTTTTCTCAAGATTGCAGTAGTTGATAACTTGAGATACCCATTTACCTTCAAAAGATTTGTAAATACTGCCAATTGGTATTTTGTTGAATAAGACTAAATACAAAACTCCAAAATCTACATCTTTAATTTTTTGAATGGTGCAGTAGTTTTGCATTTATCATCCAGTAAGGAGTTGAGGTTTTATCTACCTTGTAGTTGCCAGCTTTCTCGATGTCTTCATTGATAATTGCGAATTCTACAAAAGCTCCAGTATTGGTTTTTTGAGGATTAATAAATAAGTGTTTATCCCCAACTTCAAACCTAGGATTTGAATATATTTTTCCGGTAGCTGACTTTCTTAAAACCTCAATTGGTGCTGCTGCTATTACCCAAGGAGATAGTAAGTTTTTCTTTATCAAACTAAAGAAAATATCTGCGATTTCAGAAGAAATTGAATCTGCACCTTCTTTGTTATCAAAATAGAAGAAGTCTTGAGGTTTAGCTGGTTCGGACTTAGAATCTTTATTAGCATTCACGAAGCAAGCAGTTAAGGTAGCAATCCCTAACTCTTGCAAATGTAATTCTTCAGAAAATAATTTTGCTCCGTGGTGCAAGGCTTGCAATATTAACCAGGTTGGCTGATTCCCGAAGTTTTGATAGTTAAATCGGGAGTCGTTTACCCAATATTTATTTACTCTCCAGAAGATTTCTTCCCAGTCTGGCTCTTCTTCTTTTGAGCTTGCGATTTTCCCAATTCTTCTTCTGTAGGCTCGGGAGATTCGATTAATTCTTCATCCCAACCGGATTCCTCTTTGATTGCAAATTCGGTTAATTTTTTAAGCAATCCTGGATGTAAATCACCGGAATTTTTAACCGTTGCTTCCGGACAAACTCTGCGCAAAACAGCAACTGCTTTGACAAATTCGCTTTTAACTACAAGTTGCTCCCATTCTGCTTGAAAATCAGCGAAAGCTTCGAGATGATTTTCAATTTCTGAAGCAACATCGCTCTGCAAATAATTAACAGCAAATTGATAAACTTCGGTAATGGTTTTGTCCATCCGTTTCGCCATTTTGGCAGCAAAATTAATTACCGCTTTACGGCTGGACATGCCGGTATTCTCGGAGATGAAAATTCGTTCTGCTGGAGTGAAATCTCTTAGTCTGGGAATTTCGAGGACACCAGTGGACTTATCTCCTATTTCTACTAATTCAACTTGAGGTTCAATCTTGAACGGTAATTGAAGCATTATTCATACCTCAAGATTGTGGGTGAGCCTTGTCCGGTGAAGGTGCAGTTAAAGGTGATGATTCCATCTGAAGGTAAGTCCTTAGAAACACCGGTAGCCACCGCAGCACCCTTCAGACCGTCAACTTGAGTAAATCCTGCTGGTGCGGGGTCGTACTGCCAGAGGTAAAGCTCTCGTCCCGAAGTGCCGCGAGATGCTTGGTAGTAAACCCTGCGAAAAGCTTCGTCTGTGGGCAGCAGGTTTGCAGTCCAGCCTAGCTCCCAGGATTGAGAGGTAATTACGCCATCGCTATATCCCAGCGCGTCTTCAAACACTAAAGAATCAACCCTATTTGCGTTGATGTTTGGAGACAAAGAGGTACCACCAAGGAGCCGAAGCTTAGCAATATAATCCGTCGTCGCTCCTGTGAGGATATCTGTGATCTGGCTCTCTGGGAGTATTGTTAATCCAAGAGAAGCGTCTCCTTCTTTCGCGTCTTTATCAAGAATCGCTTTAACTTGCGTTTGGGTATTGAAATTTCCAAAAGAAATAATTGAACCTGCTGCTATATCTCCGTCCAAAGCAGAAACAGCTAATTCTCCTTGCAAAGTGCTATCGGGGCCAGAAGAAAAATCTGCTGTGGCTTGGATTCTGACATTCTGTGGTTCTTTCCTGCTTTTCAAGGGCAGCAAGGCTACATATAAAAATACTTTATTGCCGCTTCCCACTTGAAAGCGTTTATTATCGTCTGACATCTAGTTTAATTAAAAGCTAATTTGATGCCAGAATTCCCTGTTAATTAAGCGGTGCTGTGATTGTATAATCAATAGCTTTTGCGAAGATTCGCTCAACGTGCTTTTTGTACCAAATATTTCGTAAATCTGTTTTAGGTATTTTTATTTCACCTTCAAATTCTACGTTTGTTAGTCCGTTAAGTTTTTCGTCAGGGGTTATTTTTGCAGAATAGATTTCTACCTCATTCCGATTTTCAATTAAGCAACCAATTTTAATAATACAAGGGCAGTTTGGGGCAGATTTCTCAACTTTTATTTTCGTTCCAGACCAAGACATATTTTTAGTTGTCAGCAACAATTAATCTTTCTATTATCTCAATTCTTGCTTGTTCTAAAGTTTTCAACTTATCGCTTTTGGGACTAATTACTACAGTCGATATTTCCCAATCTAGCGAGCAAAGACTTTCTACTGTATTAATTAAGCTCTTGCTAGAATCCCACTGTTTAAGGATTACTTGATATATCTTGATTAGTAATTTATCGCCGCTGATTAAATTTTTTGGCTGCGAGTAAGGTAAATTAATTATTACTTCAAGACCTTCAACTTTTGTACCCAATTCTGGATAGTTATAGCCTATATCTGGGTCTGGAAGAATTGTTATCGCTTTGTCTTTGCTTCCATTTGGAAATATATAATCACCTATTTCGTTACCAATAGACTGAATAATTTTTTGCTTGTATTCTAAAGGCTGCATAGGTCAAATAAATTTATAAAACCAGATATAAATATTAATAATATAGCTATTAGCCAGTTAGTTATATCGTCGCTTTTGGCTAGGAATATAATAGTGATAATGCCAGAGATAAAGAAGCATTTAGAAATTAAGTCAATCATTTAACTAGCTCCTTATTAAGTTTCATCTGCATGTATTTAGCCGCATCAAACTGTTGTAGCGCATACTTAGTCCAGGGACGAGCGGAGTATTCCCTGCCGTCCTGAAAAGTCGCACCTTCATGAACTTTCAATGCATGTGGAGCTTCCCATACATAAACGGCAGAATATCCCCTGCGTAATATTACCTGGCTTCCCAGCAAGCTTCCCTCGTCAACTATATCTCTGGGGCTGCTTACTATATCCCCGTTTCTACGTACCGTAACTCCACTCCACTGCCAAACGTCAGCAGTTATAGCATTGTCAAATTCATCAGAAAGCCTATCAATTGTTGCGTCAAATGCTGATGTCACGGCTTTGCTTATTCTGTTATGGTCAATTTTTATCATTTCTTAAGGTTTATGGGTACTGAAGATATATTGGTGTCTCAATACAGGCAGCAAATTAGAAAAATAGCTCGCACTTCTAATAGCCTGGAAAAGCAGATATGTATAGCTTTGGCATCTTCTTTGGCGGACTTGATATACAGAAGTAATCAGGCTAAATTGACTGATGTTGAGAAAGAAGAATTAGAAGTTAAAAGTGTTTTTTCAGAAATGACGGGTCTTAATTGTGCTTGAATATTCCTGATATTTTGTGCAGGTAATCTGTATTTATGGTGTAAGGGTTTTGAATGATTGGCAATATTAAGAAGTTGCCTTTTATGTTATTTATAACTGCTTTAGCCTGCATGGCAAATTTAATTGATTCAGGTATTATTTCTGGTTCTACTAAATATCCTTCTAATAACTGTGCTGTAGAATCAATTCCGGGCAGATGTTCTAAATATTCGGCGAATCTTGCCAGTTGAGCTAAGGTGTTGGTTCTTAATATAGCCGTGATTTTTAATTCTTCTTTTTTGAAAATACGATTACCAACTGAGTTAACTGTATATTCTGTGGATGGAATATTGAATGTTAATTCAGAATTAGCAAATTTAGAGAATGGGGAAGTCATTAACAGGAATAAACCGTGAAATTATGGCATTCACAAGTGTAAGAGCGCCCCATTCCATCTAGTAGTTTTAAACGATATCTAAATTCAGTTTCAACGTCTGGAAAAGAAATAGTATCGGACGGGTCTAAGCTAAAAGTTCCTTCCATAAATTCAAAATCACCATCTTTTACGGGATTGGTAAGGTGAATTGAGGTTTTGGTAATTGTTGATAAATTTGCATTTAAGGGTTTAGCTATAAATTGAGCGTACAAATCGCTTAGTTTCTGACCCTTGACCTGGAATTTAATAGGGATTAAATCACCTTTGATAATTCTGCTACTAGCAAAGCTTCGACCCGACGCATGAAGCAGTTTTGTGGTAGGTGGAATAACCGGTTTAACACTGAGGAAGAATCTAATTTCACCGCGAAAATTAGTATTGATGCTGCCGATTGCAAACATTAATTTGCGTCGCAGCGTACCTTTTAAATTGGAAGTCGCAGTGCAAGGTTTTGGGTAAAGACTGCGGATGCGAGTTACCCGAGATATAGAAGCTGTGGAGTTTGTGGATAAAAACCCCGGCTTGGCGATATTTTTTTGAATTCGGAATTCGGTAACTTCTGCTGTGGTGGTGTTGGCGAGAGTTTCACCTTGGAAGTATTGGATGGGCACGGGAGTTAGGAGTTGTGAGTTAGGAGTTAGGAGTTAGGAGTTGGGAGTTAGGAGCTAGGAGTTGGGAGTTATTATTTCCCTCCCTCTCTCTTTAATCCAAGGTGATATTTACGCTGTTTGCAGGTAGTACGGGTATCGTGTATTGGTTAATTGCCTGCACTGGTGCGAGTGAGTATCTTCCGAGGTAGTTACCGCCGCTTAAGGAATCAAAGAATTGGATATTGGTAGCAGTTCCCTGAGTGTCGGTTGCCTCTGGGAAAGTTATATCAAGTGCATTAGATTTGACACCTACTGAGGAGTTAGGAAACATTTGTGGGGAGTTGGCGATACTAACTCTTGAATACCCCCCATCTGATGGTTCGGCCCCAGGTACTGCGTCTGTGGGTGCAGTGGTGGAGTATCCCACGTACAGGATAGAGATTAAATTGAAAGGTACACCACCAAATAAATTATTAAGGAAACCGTTTTTAACGTAATTTGACAATCCCCCAGGAGCGAACTGGAATAACATTGCACCAGCAGGAACCCGCATTGCATCGCTAGCGCTGATATTAATCGGTGAATTGAAGGGGAAGTAAGCGAGTAGGTTGCCAGCTATAGGGGAATCCCAGACTCCTAATGCTTGAACTAGACCATGGTTTGAGGTGGCTTCTGGAAATACCATCTCGGTTTTATTGGTCTTGATTTGATTATTAGTGATATCAAAGTTTTCGGTGGTGTTGGGTATTGCAACTCTAGCGTAGCTACCGATATTGGGTTCCGCTCCTGGTCCCGATTCTCCTGGGGTTCCGACCATGTATCCGAAATACAAAACTGTGGGGAAATCGTAGGGAGAACCTCCGAATAAATGGTTGAGGAGACGCGCTTCTAGGTAATCGGTGAGGGAACCTGGCATGGTATCGTGTATAAGTTGTAGCTACGATTGCAGGATTCCCGAGCAACAGATTAGCTGAAAATTTTAACTATATGAGTTTCCCCGACACCTGCCCAAGTTTTAATTACTGGAGATTTACAACTAAGCCGAATCAAGTCCCAACTTTATTTGAGGTATGCCATTACGTTCTCATAATCTTAATTACCGGCTATGGAATGGATGTTGGGTTTTATACGCTTGAGCCAGATTCGGAACCAGAAGAGCACATTTGGTATAGCATATTTTCCGTTGGATCTGAAATTGGATGGGTACATACAGAACCGGAAACTTTAATCATAGAGAGTTGTTTGCACGGAGAAGAACTTCAAACCTTGGCTGAATTGTTGAATACAGTCTATGAACATACAATCGTTTGTGATTACTCGGAACATATGTTACGCGTTTTCATTCCGGAGGACTAGCTTCCATGAAAACATGCTTTGGTTTTGATTTATAATTTTCACCTTCTAATTAGAAGGTAGATTTTATGTTTTCTGCGATACAATCAATTCTAAAATTATTTTTACAGAGTATGTCGGTTATAGGTTCTAAGTTTGGCAAGCTTTCTGTTGTAAGAATCGGGGGTCGAGACCACTTCAATAGACCGGTCGTGTCGTGTGAATGCGAATGTGGAAAGCAGATCAAACACACTTTAGCGTCGCTGGTAAATGGTGATGCTACTAGTTGCTATGATTGTGAAAATCCAAAACTAAGAATTAGACCGCCGGCGATTAGGAAGCGGACAAAGGCAAAGAAGCCAAGGGATATAAAGGGAGAAAAGTTTAATAGCTTATTAGCTTGCGAACGAATTGACAGTAACACAAAACAAGTATTCTGGAAATGTAAATGCGACTGCGGCAATGAAAAAATAATTAATTATTATGATTTGATAAACAGTCGAATTAAGTCCTGTGGATGCGCAAGATTTAAAGCTAAGAACGCTAAAGGTGAGTCAAATTATATTGGTGTTAATCGCAATTGCAACGGGAAATGGGATTCTAGAATTCAAGTCAAGAGGAAGATAGTCAATTTTGGTCGCTTTGAGACAGTAGAACAAGCGCTAGCTCAAAGGAATAAATATATTTGCGATAATAATTTGCAGGACAATTATTTAATTCAAGAAGTTGTTAGCAGTAATCCAGTCTAGCTCCGTGGTTACTAGTAACTGGTGTTGGTGGCAATTTTAACTCTGCTCGCAGTTTCTCGATTAAATCATCTCGTGCGATTTCCATTCCTTGAGTTTTACTACCCTCTCCCCATTCGAGTACGTCAGCTTTTTTAAGATTGTAATTACTGCATTTACGAGCTTCTAGTATCTCTTTCTCTATTTCTTCTAAGTTGCTGATTATTTCTAAGACCTTTTCAACATAAAAACCGGATTTATCTTCTAGTTTTTTTAACCTTAAAAAAATATCTTTTTCTTCAAACTCTAGAGGTACGGGACGGTTTTCTCTGTATTCTGCTGGATTTAATTTAGCTGAAAAATGATATGTTTGTCCTCCCCAGTCTTCGTAGGTAGCTTTGAACTCGTCGCTACGACGTAGCGCTTGATTGAGGTGGTGCAGACAAGAGTGCTTTTGTTTTAAAGTGAATTCCATAATTAAATTTATTTGATAAGGAGTTTGTAAAGGCAATAGCTTTATTAAATTTTCCTCGCTATAACTCGACAGCGACACCTCCCTCCGCAAATACAGCGTACTCCAGGAGGTACTATTTGATTTATTGGCACCCAGTTTAACTGTTGATAAGCGAAGCAGGATTCACAGTGTTGCGCTTGTGGATCTAGTAATCTTATTGCATAAAATCACACTTTCCCTCTGGCCGTAAACTCGGCTTGATAGAAGCTGGTATTAATTGATTTTGCATACATCTTGGAGCGTTGCAATATCCGCTTTTCGCTTACTTTTCCGGATTCTATTTGATAACCGAAATAATATAAATACTCGTACTGGGTTCTTAACTCTCTGCCGACATGACCTAGTTGCTGCGCGGTCATTTGCTGTTGTCCCCCAGCACCTAAAGCGGCCATTCTTAAATGTGAATTTTTTAGAGATTCCGCAAATCTTAATTGAAACTCGCCAACGTTAATTTTTCCGGAATTTAGTAACCTAGCGTGACCTTGTAAGCGTACCTCAAGACGCTTTACCTCTCCGTCAACGAATTGCAAAACTTCTGCGTACCTAACAAACCTTCCGGTATCTAAGTTTCTATATCGATGATTCCGGGGGTCAAACTGGTACATTTTTCTGTATTATTTTTTCGATTCGGCTTGGAGCAAGGGTTTAATGGACTTATGAGACGTTGCGATCGCAATCTTTAATTCATCTGCGTCAACCACGGAAATCACTAGTAATTCTTTTTCGGTAAGTGCTTTTTTATTCATTGTTAAATCTTGCTAAATTGACCAAAACCCTCGATTAATCATTCTTCGCTGTTTCCTTCAGTTAGACTAAGTTCTTCCTTAATATCAAAATCTCTGGATAAAACCTTGCCTAGCTTCAGTAAGTGCAGCAAAGAACGATGAGACAAAAATCCGGCTTGGGCTAAATCTTGCAGCCTTGAAGTAGCTTCGGGGGACAGAGGAGATTGCAGAATGCGCTCATCAACAGAAATAGTTCCTCCTGAAACTTCACCGGTGTATTGCACCCAGTAGTTAAAAATTTCCTGCACCTTTGATTGCTTGCGCTCGGCATAATTCTTTAAAGAAGCGCCAGTTTGAGCGGTGCTTAGAAGCACTTCAGCTACAGATTTATAGTTTTCTCCACCGGTTAAAAATGCCAGCGATAATCTGTCCATCGCAGCGTCAAGTTTTTCGATATTGTTTTCTGTACTTTGAATTGCTGCACCCGTTGGCTCCGCAAAGTAAAAGTCACCATCTGCGGGTATATCAATTGCGCTGTTAGGACCAATCGTTACCGGAGGCGCCTTTTTAATATCGTCTTTGGTGCGAATCAATCCTTTACGAACCGGTACGGGTAAATTGCATTTACGCATAACTTCAGTGAGTTGAGAGCGCTTTTGGAAATGCTCGATATTCAATTCCGCAAGATTAATCAACGGTGGTGGAGAGCAGAATAATTCGGAATTATGCACCGAGTAGTCAACCAAGGGAATTTGGTTTAGACTGGTTTCTCCTTCTTCTATGACGACAACAGAATAATTATTCTTGTTTTCAACTATTTCTAAAACTCGATAATAACCGGGATGTAAAACTCGATATAGAACCTGTACTTTTTCCCCGAAATCCCCATCTGGAACAATATGTTTTTCGCGAATGGTGACTTGAGAAATTTCAGCTTTACCTTGTGAATCGTAAGCATAGCGCCAGTTTAGAATATCTTTTCTGTCTATCAATACCAGATAGGGAGATAAGCCATTTGCTAAATAGTCGGCTTGGTTTTCAAAATATTCTGTATTAGGAAACTCGATTAAAATACCGCACCATCCGTCACACAAAGCCTTTTGGTCGGCTTCATTAAAAAACGAATATACACTATTACCAAGATTGTCGATATTATCAAGATTTTCAACAATACTTTGAGCCGCATCTTCTAATTGAAAAGCCGATAGCAATCCAGCATGTCCTTTTATAGCTGGTTCAAATCTATTATCAAATTTAGTACGCTTGATTCTGTTGCGATAAGCGGGTGTTGGTTCCTTATATTCTTTTGATAAATACTCGGAAACACAGCCCTCTAAGTCTTGCCAAACATCGTTGACTAATTTTAACTTAGGGGCTGCTTTTTGATAGGAGAGGCAATGGTAGCTGGGGAGGTATGGAATATTGTGGGGATGCATATCCCCAGAATTCCCAAGTTATTCGGGAGTTGATTCTTGTAAAATCTGAGCTGCTGCTTCCTGGATATTGCTTTTCTTCTTGTTCCAGGTTGAATCATTCCAAGATTTGTATTTTTGAAGATATCCGATTTTTAGCTTCTCGAATATTTCACCCCCAAGCTGGGAATCGGGACTGTTGACGATGGTTTGAAGCACCTCTTGCTTGGAGTAGGAACTGGTAATTTTTTGAAGGAAGTTTTGCAGCGTTTCGATGTAACCATTTTTCCTCCCTTTTACATCCTCTCCAGAAAATACTTTTGCTAGCAACCGCTTCCCCTTTGGCTGCTTTTGCTTGGCTGGCTTTTCTGTCGATTCTTCTTCACTCCCAAGCAGCATTTTATTGCCCAAAGAAGCCCAAGCTGCTTGAAAAGATTCTAGAGGTAAATCGAAATTACCGTTTTCTCCTAGCAGTACAGGCAACTGCGCTAAGCGCACTTGCTCTAAAATAGCTTCTCTCCACTGTCTAGGAACGCTTGAAAGGTTTACTATCTTTTGATTTGAGTTACTTTCGTCTGCTGCTGCTACTGCTATGGCTTCCTGGGTTTGTTCAATTCTTTCCTGAGTTGCAACCATAAAATTACTTATTTTTCTATTCCTAATCGATACGTTAACCATTGTATCGCCTAAAACATATAGTCTTATTTCAAAAGGCACCGCAACACGGATATTTGCGACGATTGCAGGAAATTTTAATTGAAAAACTTCTAAGTATTTTTCTGGTGCAAATATTCCGACAACTAACTGATCTGGAGAGGGTATAAATCTAATTTTAGAAAATTGGATTAATCGAGATAGAGAACGATTGTTATTTTGAAGCAGACAAAAAATGAGTTCTTGAAGCATTTAAAAGGTACTTTTTACCATTATTCCAAGTACAGATAACGTCCCTTATCTGAAGTGGGGAATAAATAGAATAAACGGAATGCTTTTAAATACTATATTCCACGGTGATTGCTTTGATTTTCTATCTTCAGTTCCTAGTAATTCTGTAGATGCAATAATTTCTGACCCTCCCTACAATACAACTGCTCTTAAGTGGGATAAAAAGATTGACTGGGATAAATTCTGGTGCGAAACGAAAAGAATTTTAAGATTACCTACCTCAGTCGTTGCTCTATTCTCTGCACAACCATTTACCACTGATTTAATTAATTCCAATAGAAAAGATTTTCGCTATGAATTGATATGGGAGAAATCCATCGCGAGCGGTTTTTTAGATGCTAACAAGCGTCCTTTAAGAACGCATGAAAACATTTTAATATTTAGCGAAAAGTTTGGTGGAAGTATTTATAATCCACAAAAATTTCAAGGAGAGCCATATAGGAACAAAGGTCGGCGGGGGGGGGGAGATTTATGGAGATTTAAATAAAGGAATTCATCAGAAGGGGGCGGTTGAA
>ERZ1740058.720-NODE-720-length-21933-cov-6.479294_pt1 | contig 21933 bp, 18 predicted proteins | sample MGYA00581745_ERZ1740058 | MGnify/ENA primary metagenome ERZ1740058 (study PRJEB43018, sample SAMN04849742) | marine metagenome | isolation source: floating plastic debris | place: Pacific Ocean | collected 2008-08-30 | study: EMG produced TPA metagenomics assembly... | reverse complement strand
TAGCCTCCTACCTACGGATAGATTCTACCAACTTCAGTAAACTGATGAACCGGGTGCATATATAAACGGGGAGAAATAAGTGCGAATTTTATCAGATACAAAACTGCTCTTTAATAATATGTATTTGCATTTTACTAGTATCTTTAAGTAGTTTCTAAGCTTACATCCGGAAAAATAGCTAAAGTTTATAGAGCAACAAATTGACCATACTAATCAGCAAATGGAAACTACCCCACAGAAAGATGAGCAAGTACAGTAGCATTTCTGTTTGATCAGTTCGGTGGTAGGTATTGGATTGGTTACTGCCGCAGCTTTTCTAATTTACCGCAGGATTTTACGGCGTTTGATATTAGCCAACAGTTTGCCTGCTATGTCGGAGTAGTTCCGTTTGACCATAGTTCGGGTAGTAGCATTAAAGGAAAAACCCAGGTCACATTAGCCAACCGAAAGGATGAAAGCTTTACTTAGTAGCTGCGCTGCTGCTGCTATACAGTATGATCCAGAGCTGAAAGTCTACTATCACCGTAAACTCAAAGAAGGAAAAGCTAAACTAACCGTGTTGAATGCGATCAAAACTAAAATTATTAATCGCGTGTTTGCACCAGTCAATCGAGGAACCGAATATGTAGTCATTAAACAATATGGGCAAGCCACTTGGTATCTTTCGTTTTCAAGGGTAAAATTCTGCTTTTGGTATTGAAAATGAAACACCAACCGTAGGGCAGCAGCACAAAGAAGAATCTTGAAAAAATGATAGCGTTTTAACTTGTTTTATCTTAGAATTTCCGGCGGTTTGCTTCGTATTGTAGTGTGGTACCCTTCGAGCATACGTCGGGCAGTAGTATTCGGGATAGCACTAAAACGAGTCATTTAGCCAATAAATGCATAAAAACACTATTAAGTAATTGTGAGCTACCGCTATCCAGTTTGATGAAGAATTGAAAGTCTACTACCGTAGAAAGCTCAGAGATGGAAAACCCAAGACGGTTGCCTTAAATGCGGTTAGAGCTAAAATAATCAACCCTGAGACTGAATACTTAGCTATGAGGCAGATGAGCTAACTCCTCTTCAAAAAGTCGTTTAGGTGCGAAAGCAGCAACATCTTTCTTGATGAGGCCAAAACCTTAAAGTTTTGTACTTATCGGGAAACACCAACCGAAGGGCGATAGTCTACACAAGGATAATCAGGCGATACATCGGATTGAACTGTGATCGTAGAAAAATTATACGCCTACTACCTGTTTTGATCTTAGAATTCCTTTGGAACGATCAATTTCATGAGCTATACTCATCATTCAAGGCGCTACACAAGGGCTGTAAGCAATAGCAGGCAAATTGCTAAATATCAACGTTTGTAACCCGCTCAAACCGCTATGCAGTTTGAGCGGGTACAACCATGTAATCTGCCACTACTCATACAATCTACCGTTAAAACTCCCGCACATCCTGCCTTACCCTCTGAAACTTCTTAGGATGATTAATTAGGTAAAAGTACTTTTCGGCAGTTTGCTGAGGATTGTCCAGAGCTCCATTAGCTTTGTAGTCTTTAAATTTTTGCAGACGGCTGAAATTTTGCTCGTCCGTTTCGCGGATGTCGGTTTGCATTTGGGTATCCACAATACCGGGGGCTACTGAGTACACTCGAAAATTCTCTACATTTTGCTTTTCCAGTTCCAACGCGGCTACTTCCGAGAGCATGTCCAAAGCGGCTTTAGAAGCGCAGTAGCCCGACCAACCATCAACCGGATACTGAGATACTCCCGACGAAATATTGATAATAATCCGTTCGGCTTCTTCTGCTTCATAAGCCCGAATAAAGTGGTTCATCAGAATAGCCGGGGCAGTGATGTTCAGGGAGAAAAGCTGATCAATCTTTTCGTCCGCAATCGAGCCAAAGTACTTTACATCACCCAACGTTCCGGCGTTGTTAATCAATACAATTCTCTTGGCATCGGTGAGTTGCGTAAAAACAGGATCAATTAATTTTCCGAGGTCACTTACCTGAGCCAGATCAATGTTGTGATGAGTGTACCGCTCATGATCGATGCTTTGCTGGCGGGAAAAGCCGATCACCTGAGCGTTTTCTACCTGCAACGCTCGTTCGGCCAAAGCCTGGCCAATGCCTCTGCTGGTTCCGGTAATAAAATAATAATTCAAAATTGATAGGTGAAAGTTGACAATGGATAATTGGAAACGACGTCTGCGACTATCTGATCTCCGCCAGAACCGAAGTCCCGCTTGAAAAACTCTATGGATCACGGTTTTCTAAACTCCCTGCCCCATGCTCCCAACTCCTGGCTCCTAGTCTTTCGGGGCAGCGTCCTGGATTTCGGTATCTTGCTCTACTACGATGACGATGTCTTCTTTGAATTTTTGTTCATCGTAATACACGTTATGAAAGGCCAGCATATAGGCCACTCCCATTGCCCAAACCAAGCTACGGGTATATCGCCAAACCACTTTAAAAAAATGCTTCATACCTATAGCTTCTCAATTCAAACTCCTGTCTTCCGTCTATAAAATAAACTGACTCAAATCCTTGTTCTTCACCAAGCTTGATAGGCTCTCTTCCACCATGTCTTTGGTGATCACCAAATGAGCGTTCGGGCCAATTTCGTCGGGAACATCAAACAAGAAATCGTTGAGCAGATGGCTCATGACCGTGTGCAAGCGGCGGGCCCCAATATTCTCAATCTCCGAGTTAATCTGAAAGGCAATATCCGCCAGTGAGTCCAACGCATCGCTTTGGAATTCCAGCGATACATCCTCAGCTTCAAATAGAGCCTGATATTGCTTGGTTAGCGCGTTCTTGGGCTCCTGTAAAATACGGATAAAATCCTCCTTGGTAAGATCATTCAACTCTACCCGGATGGGAAAACGGCCCTGCAACTCGGGGATCAGATCGGATGGTTTGGAAACGTGGAAGGCTCCAGCAGCCACGAACAGAATATGATCGGTATGGATGATTCCGTACTTGGTGTTCACCGCGCTGCCTTCTACAATGGGTAATAGGTCGCGCTGTACGCCTTCTCGGCTTACATCAGGGCCGCCCTTACGATCGGAACCAGTAGCCACCTTATCAATCTCGTCGATAAAAATGATACCGGTGTTCTCGGCTTTCTTAATGGCCTCTTCCTTCACCTCGTCCATATCAATCAACTTAGCGGCTTCTTCTTCCAGTAGAATACGTTTGGCATCGCCAATGCTCACCTTGCGCTTTTTATTTTTCTTAGGCATCATGTTGCCGATCATCTCCTGCAGGTTCATCAGTGAGCTCTCGTCTACCATACCCCCTCCAATCATGCCAATACCCGGATTACTAGCCTGTCGGATATTAATCTCAATCTTACGGTCGTCTAATTCGCCATTGCGAATTTTTTCCCGGAAGCGCTCGCGGGTACGCTGGTTCAGTTCTTCATCCGAACTAGGTTCGGCGCTAGTTTCAAAACCGACCGTAGATGGCTGGCTGCGGGCAGGAGTATTTTTGATGGGGGGAATCAGCGCGTCCAGGATAATCTCCTCCACTATTTCAGCAGCCTTCTCCTTCACTTCTTCTTGCTTTCGCTCTTTTACCAGATTCACTGATTGCTCAACTAGATCGCGTACCATGCTCTCCACATCGCGGCCCACGTAGCCTACTTCGGTAAATTTGGAGGCTTCTACTTTGGTAAAAGGCGCATCCGCCAGATTGGCCAGCCGACGGGCAATCTCAGTCTTACCCACACCGGTAGCCCCAATCATCAGAATATTATTGGGAATAATTTCATTTTGCATATCGCTGGGCACGTGCATCCGCCGCCAGCGGTTCCTGAGGGCAATGGCTACGTTCTTTTTAGCATCGTCTTGCCCGATAATATATTTATCTAATTCGGCTACAATCTGACGAGGGGTCAGATACTGCTTATCTTCTAACATGAGGTGAATTATTGATTATGATTATTACGAATTGATTTGTAAAAACCTCGGAGCTACTTTATAAGACGAATATACAACAGTATTTATGCTATAATGATTTAAAAAATAGTTGTTCTAGGTCTAGCGACAACCCAAACTGATTGTAAGCCCCGGTAGCGTGCAGAACGGCCCGGCTAAAATCAACCCGGAACCGATTAGTTCGGAACATCAATCCGTACGTGAGTCCGGCCCCGCCCGCAGTTTGTTGTAATTGTAACGTACTTCGAGTTAAATGGTTGTAGCCAACCCGCAACTGAAAACTGGAACTTAACAACAGTTCAGTACCAAACGAAAGGTGCCGTAATATCCGTCCCCCTATTCCCAATGTCTGGTCGTTTTGCTCCCAATAGTCGTAGCCGTCAATCAGCCGGTTGACGGTTACATGAAAGCGGAAAGGCATATAGCGGGGCTTAACCGATACCCCAATTTTCACGTCGGTAGGTAACTGCCGTATTCCCACGGCCAGTTCATCGCGCAACAGAAAGCCGAAATTGCTGATTACCAGGGCCACGGTTAAGTCCTGGGTCGGATGACGGAAAACTCCGGATATATCCGCCAACAATCCCGAGGCCGAATAACCGGCGATATTGCTATTGACCCACTTCAGGTTACCTCCCAACTGAAAGGGACGCATCTGGTGACTATAGTTCAGCACTACCGCAAAATCCTGAGCCGAGAAATCTCCGGTAGGTAGTCCGGCCGCATCAAAGCCTTCTAATGAGCCATAGTCCAAATATTGTAGACCGAAACCAAAAGTGCCTACCCCCGCCCGATGGTAAGAGTAACCCAAAGATACTTGGGCAATATCGGCGTAGTAAGGTGTATAGTGTAGCGACACTTGTTGGTCCAAATCGGCCTGATTCAGCGCAGGATTAAGCATAAACTGGGTAGCTTCCTGCACCCGGCTAGAGTCATAGCCTACGGCTACCTGATGCCTACCAAGAGCGGTGATCTGCGCTACCGGGCTAATCTCCAGAAACTCAAATATCCGCTGGCCACCCACTTGGGCCATACCACTAATAGCTACCCCAAGCCACCCCACAGCTACTCCCAGAAGAAAAATAATTTGTTGCATTTGGCCCGAAAATGACGCAAGTTAGCTATCATCTAATAATCACCAAGTAACAACGCTGCCGCAGCGACTCCCGTATCTTGCAGTATGAAATTTGGTAAACTAGCCGATATTTCTCGAGTAAACTTCTCCTTGCCTCCCGATCATCCGGCGAGCCTGGCCTGGCTTGAGAAAAAATCATCGTCAATATCGCCCAAAGTTTTTATCGGTTCGGCCCGCTGGGGTGAACGGGACTTGATTGGAAAAATTTATCCGCCTAAAACTCCAGCTAAAGAGTACCTATTGCACTACTCTCGTCACTTCTCTACCATTGAACTGAACAGCACTCACTACCAGCTACCTAGTGTAGCTCAGGTGAATCAGTGGGCAGAAAAGGCCGATGATGAATTTTCGTTTTGTCCTAAAATGCCGCAGTCCATTAGCCATCAGGCCGATTTTGGGGAGGGAATCTACGCTACCGAACAGCTAATTCCTGCCCTTCGGGCATTCGGTTCTCAACTAGGTCTACCTTTTCTTCAGCTTCCGCCTACGTTTCACCCGCAAAAGGGAAAGTCACTATTTAGCTACCTGGAAAAGTGGCCTCAAGATATTCCACTGGCCATTGAGTTTCGTCACCCCGACTGGTTTAGCCAACACCGGATTCGCGACCGGGCTTTCCAACTACTGGAAGAGTTGAACATCAGCCCGGTAATTACCGATACGGCTGGAAGGCGGGATGTCATTCATATGCGTCTTACCAATAGCCGAGTCATGGTTCGCTTTGTCGGGAACCGCTTGCACCATACCGACTACCTGCGTATTGATACCTGGGTGCAACGCCTGAAAAAATGGCTAGCCCTCGGACTACAGGAGGTGTACTTCATCGTTCATCAGCCCGAAGAAGCGCTGTGTGTAGATCTAGCTATTTATCTGGTTCGACAGCTTAATCAGGAGTGTGGTTTGCGATTGAGTGCTCCACAACCCTTAAGCATTGGGCAGCAACAGGAACTGTTTTAATTTTTCGCGAAAGGCTTGACTTATAACGACGAGCAGTACAAACCGTTATTAGATTTGGTTGTACTTAATTACATTGTCGCTATGAGAACACGCACTACCACCTACCTACTAAGCTTATTATTCATTCTGGCCATTTTCTCCTGCCAAAGCCGAGAGACTTTAGAAGTTACCGCTACCGCCTACAATTCAGTAGAGAGTCAAACCAAAAAAGGTTCTCCTAATATTGCTGCCTGGGGCGACAAACTTGAACCCGGAATGAAAGTCATCGCCGTATCCCGCGACTTACTGCATGAGTACGGGCTAGACCATAACTCCAAAGTAAAAATTAAAGGACTACCGGGCACTTACCGAGTGCTAGATAAGATGAACAAGCGCTGGAAGAAGCGCATTGACATCTACATGGGCACCGATGTACAAAAGGCCCGCGAATGGGGTAAACAACAGGTAGAAATCTCCTGGATAGCCGAAAACTAGCTAAACCGGGAAACGGTACCTTCGACCGTAAAGGTTTTCAACGTATCTAAAGTACGTGAATAACTGGTAGTTTAACTCTACTCCGTAATCTTCCGAGTAATCGTAGTTAATGATGTTCTGAAAAGGTGAACCACCTCCGAATCGGCCCACCTTCTCATTCCAGGATGCTACGTATTGTCGATTCTTTTGCTCGTAGTACTGAGGAGAGTAAAAGCCAACAGGGCGGCCGTTAGTCTGGAACCAGCGCTCAAAATTCTGATCAATAATCAGCAGTTCATACTCTTCCTCATCTTGGGGCTGAACAATGTTGGGTTGGGTTCGGTCTCGGGAACTAGTAGCGTTATAAGTTGGTCCGCAAGCGACTGCCAGTAGCAAAATCGCCAGCATATACATTATCGTTTTCATGGTATTTATTCTTTTGTGTAGTATTATTCTATATAGATAACTATTTAGGGCCTAAAAAGATTGTCTTGTTACTTACCTTTACCGACTAGCGATAACTCACAACATGATCAAGTACTTCTTACCTATTTTTTGCCTGCCGATAATTTTTCAGTTAGCCCACGCACAAAGTAGTCTGGACTCTTCCTACGTTCGAACCGAGACCCTGGACGAAATCACTGTAATTGGTTACGATACTGAACAGAAGCTACTGGAGACGCCCGTAGCCGTAGCTGTACTACCCTCCCAAGAGATTGGGGCCTACGATGAAACTTCGTTGGTGCCGGCCATGAATACCCTACCGGGAGTGCGAATGGAACAGCGGTCACCAGGAAGCTACCGTATTGCAGTGCGCGGCAGTGCCCTTCGCGCTCCCTTTGGAGTAAGAAATATTAAAGTCTACTGGAACGATATTCCCTTCACTGACCCCAGTGGAAGTACTTCTTTCAATTTGCTGGATGTGAGCAACTTCGGTACAGTAGAGGTGATAAAAGGCCCAGCTGGAAGCGTGTACGGTGCCGGCACCGGCGGCGTGGTAAATATCCGCAGCATGCCCCGCCACGAAAATGGTAGCCGAGTAGAGGCCGGAGCTACCGTTGGTTCGTTTGGCTTACAGCGTTACACCGCTTCGGTAGAACAGGCATCGGAGCAAAGCCAGTGGGCCATTCGCTACGCCCATCAGCAGGCCGATGGCTACCGTGACCATTCGGCAATGGAAAGAGATATGCTGGAGCTGAGAGGAGAGTTTGCTACTTCCGATCAGCACACGCTGTCAGCCAGCTTCCTGTATTCCGATCTGTTCTATCAGATTCCGGGTGGGTTAACGCTAGAGCAGTTTCAGGAAAATCCGCGTCAGGCCCGCCCGGGTAACCGCTTTGTGATGGGCAGCGAAGAATCCAATGCTAGCATCAATCAGCAGTACGTTTTGTTGGGCCTTACCAACGAATACTCCTGGAACGAAAAGCTAAAGAACCAAACTACCATCTACGGCAACTTCAGCTTCTTTGAGAACCCCTTCAATTTTGACTATAAGCGAGACAGCCGACAGGGTGGTGGCGGACGTACTCGCTTTTACTACGATCAAACATTGGGTGCAGTGGAAGCTCAATACACCGTGGGGGCAGAATTTCAAACTGCTACCAACTTAGCCCGCAACTTCGGTAACGATATGGGGCAACCCGATACGCTGAATTTTGACGATGAACTGCGTACCCAGCAGGCTATCTTCTTCGCTAAGGCCGATTTTTCCTTACCTAACGGATTTTTCGTGACGGCCGGACTCAGCCACAACCGGCTTAACTACGATATTTACCGGCTAGTGGATGTGGCCCTCGATAGCACCTACCAAAACGAAAAGTCCTTTGATCCGGTCTGGATTCCGCATCTGGGAGTAACCAAGCAGTTGACTGATCAATTAGCCCTTCGCGGCGATGTAAGCCTAGGGTTCTCTCCCCCAACCATTGAAGAAGTTAGAACCAACGAAGGTAGTATCAATTTAGGATTGCAACCCGAGCGAGGAATAAACTATGAGCTAGGTTTGCGAGGTTTGGTCTGGAATAACCGACTCCAATTAGACGCTTCAGCCTTTTACTTTCAGCTAAGTGAAACCATTGTGCAACAGCAGTCGGACCGGGGAACGGTGCTATATGCGAATACGGGCAGCACTAATCAGACTGGGTTTGAACTGGGATTAACCTGGTTTGCTATTCAAAATCCAGATCAGTCTATCAGTTCGCTGGAAGTACAGTCGTCTTATACTTACCATAACTTCACGTTCGATTCCTACCAAAAAGGTGATGAAGACTTTTCCGGAAACCAGCTTACCGGGGTAGCTCCGAATATTTGGGTCACCGCCCTGCGATTGCAAACTCGTTTTGGCTTGTACGCTAATCTAACTCACAATTTCACTGATCAAATCCCATTAGATGATGCTAACACGGTATACGCTGACTCCTACAACCTGGTGCAAGCGAAAATTGGAATTAGAAAAGCTATGAATCAACACTGGCAATTGGAAATTTTTGGTGGAGTAGATAATCTGCTGGATGAAGTCTACAGCTTGGGCAACGATATTAATGCGTTTGGTGGTCGTTACTACCAACCTGCCCCTACCCGAAATTTCTATCTCGGATTGAAGATCGGAAGAAGGAATAGTTAATTAGTAAGTCTGTTCTTCCTGGAAGATTTCTAAAATCTACCCCGTAACGTAACAAAGATGTTTCTGCCAGGAGCACTAATACCCGATGAGTAGGGTCGGTAGTGCTTATCCAGGATATTCTCAATGCCCGCCTGTAAGGCGATTTCCGGGATAATATCGTAAGAGCCAATCAGATTGAGCGTATACCAAGCCAGCGCACCCTCTTCAGTATACAGAAACGGTTTATTCTGCTCCGAGGGAGCCAAATCTTCCCAGGCTACCGGCCCATTGTACCGGACAAAAAATTCTGCTCGCCACTTGGCTCTCTGATAAGTAAGTGAGGTACGGCCAAACCAGGGAGTAACGTGCTGGAGGGGCACATCCTCTTCGGTATCACGTCCGGTGTTATTGGCAAAAGTAGCTCGTAGTTTCCACCAGGATGATAGGACACCTTGCAGTTGGAAACTGTAGCCCCAGATGTAAGCACTACCCGCATTGGTAATAGCCTGCACATTGCTTAATACTCCATCGTATACAATACTATCTTGCCCGTCAAACGTAAAGTCCCGGCGCACCATGGCATTCCTTAATAACGAACCGTAAAGCACTCCGTTCAACCACCAATTATCCGAAAAGCGAAACGTAGCTCCCATTTCGGCATTGTAGGAGTACTCGGGCGCTAAATCAGGATTGGGAACCACCACGTTACCTGGTTCAGAATCGAAGACCTTTCCTACATCATCAACGTTGGGGGCTCTAAAGCCAGTAGAAGCTACCCAGTTGAGTTGCCAGCGCTCAGTAGGACGATAGGTAACTCCAGTGCTCCCGCTCAAGGCACCATTTCCCAGATTAATTCGGTCAAACGGGAAATCAAAGAAGCTTTTATCGTCAAAGTTAGCCGTAAGCCAGACATAACTATATCGCAATCCGGTAGTCAGGGTAGTTTGAGCATTAGGATTCCATTTGTAGCTAGCGTACAGGGCAGCACTTTGGTAGCGGCTACCTCCGTCAGGGTAACGGGTGCTGGTTGGTTGTCTTTCTCCGGTTTCAATGTCCTCCCGGAATGCAGAAGACTGCACATCATTAAAGACGTACTCTCCCCCGTAAAAAAGCTGATGGGCAGCACCCCAAACGGTCTCTTTCCACTGCCGGTCAGCATCAAAGTTAAGCGTCCACACATCTACTGCCTCAGTCCGGCTCCGCAGCAGGTTGCGCTGAAACCTTCGGTCGTTTCGGCTCTCTTCAACCTGTTGATAGCCTACGGTAAGCTTAGCCTCATCGTACCAGCGATTAGCGTTATACAGCGTTCCTTTCAGGTAGTGCATCATCCATTGTTGGGGACCGTAGTACCACTCCGCGTTTTCCAGTACACCGTTTTCATCCTCTACAATCAGCCGGTCGTAACGAGGAATATTAGAAGTAGTGCTAAACAGAAAGCCATAAGTGACATCCGCCCATTCGGTAGGCCGGTAGCGTAGCTTTTGCATTAAGTTTAGCTGCTGGTACCCGGAAGGCAGTTGTACATCTACATCTGGATTTTGCACAATGGTATCTTGTCCCGCCCCTTGAGTAACGTACTGAAAGCGTTTACCAAAGTCAGGATAATCGTCGGGGCGGTGGCTTCCAGATCGCAGATCACCAAAATCGCTGTAGGTAACACTGGTCAGCGAACTCCATCGCTCACCAGATAGGTCTAGCCGGGCGTGTCCCGTCTTCTCGTTCATAGCACTACTGTAGCGTACAAATGCTTCTGCATTAGTTTCTAAGCCCCCCGATATGCTGTAAGCGGGCTGGAACGTATGAAAATCCATTACTCCGCCCAAAGCATCACTGCCGTAGATAACCGAACTTGGGCCAAACACCACCTCAGCCTCACCTACAAGTGCCGGGTCAATACTAATCACATTTTGTAAATTCCCGCTCCGGTAGATAGCATTGTTCATCCGAATACCATCCACCACAATTAGTACTGAGTTAGCGGCAAATCCTCGAATCATCGGACTTCCGCCCCCTAATTGACTGCGTTGCACAAACACTTCTCCGGTTTGCTCCAGGGCATCAGCCGCCGTTCCCGGATTCCGAAACCGAATATCCTGGGGGGGAATGGCAGCAATTTGTTGGGGAACCTCCTCCGGTTTTTGCTCCCACCGATTTACCAGCACTACCGCTTCTTCTAATTGAACAATATTTTCTTCTAGTACCATCGTCCAGTCACTTGAAGCTAACGTAGACAGTGCAATTTTATCAGGTTGATAGGCGGGATGTTGGAAGTATATTGTATCACTTTTTTGGAACCGCTGGGAGTCAACAATTCCATCTCTATTAGTCTGAGAAAAAGTAGTTTGATCGTCACCTAAGACAATTACTTCTGCAATCGGTTGTAATTTTTGATCAACAACTTGAATATTTTGGCAAAAAACTGGACGCGAGAAGCCAAAAAACGCTAAAAAAACAATACATCGCACTTTCATTGCGTTACAAAATTAGTTACCTTCGCCGTAATTCATTGATCGGATCGCAAAAAACTTGTTTGAAACCGAAACTTTTCGCAAAAACACAAGTGTAATATTATAGATTTAATTGTATAGCTTATTCGAGAAAATATTTACTTTTTCACATTGTACTTGTGATTTCAATATTCAGAGCATGATTGCTCTTTTTAAAGTTACATTTTAGCTCGTTGTTTCAGGTTTTACATCTTTAGTTTTAGCCATTAAATGCCGCTTAAGTTTCTTACTGCTCTTCTGTCATTTTTTCTTCTTACCCCTATCCTTAGTATCGCTGAGGATAACCCACAAAAGACTCTTGTTGCTACCCGTATCACTACCCCTCCTAAAATTGATGGTGTTCTAGATGAAGAGGTTTGGGTAAAGACTCGCTGCTCGGCCATGAACTTTGTTCAACGTGCCCCTAACCCCGGGGGTGCTCCTTCCGTGCCCACTGAGGTAAAAATACTTTACGATAACCATTCGGTATATATTGGGGCTTATTTGTACGATGTTGCTGCCGATAGCATTATGCGGGAATTTACCAAGCGTGACGACTTTGGTTTTTCGGATGTATTTGGAGTATACTTTGATACCTACGATGACGATATCAATGCTTTTGAATTCTCGGTTTCGGCAGCCGGAGTGCAAATTGACCGCCGCTGGACGGCCATGGGCCGGGATGAAAGCTGGAACGCTGCCTGGCTTAGTGAAGTTACCATAGATGAAACCAACTGGTACGTAGAAATAGAGATTCCGTTTTCCGCCCTTCGTTTCCCTAAAACACCCATACAGGAGTGGGGCGTCAACTTCCGTCGTTCTATTCAGCGGAACAACGAACGCAACTACTGGAATGAGATTGATCCGCAAATGAACGGCTTCGTGAACCAGTTTGGTCGCATGGCAGGTATCAACAACGTAAAATCGCCGGTGCGCCTTTCTATCTCTCCGTACATATCTACCTACTACGATACTTACTCCGGTGACGGGAATAATCCGGCTTCAGCCAATACCCGCTTCAATGGCGGTATGGATTTACGCTACGGAATCAACGATGCCTTTACCCTGGACATGATTCTAGTCCCTGACTTCGGGCAGGTAGTTTCGGATAATCAGGTACTGAACCTCACTCCCTTTGAAGTAGAATTTGACGAAAATCGCCAATTCTTTAAAGAAGGTACGGAGCTTTTCAACAAAGGCGATTTCTTCTACTCACGTCGGGTAGGTGGAAGACCGCTACTTTATGGCGATGTAGATGATCAGATATCCAATACAGAGGAAATTATATACAATCCGCAGGAAAGTAGTCTCATTAATGCTACTAAGTTATCGGGCCGTACTGCCAGCGGCTTCGGGATGGGAGTATTTAACGCTATGACCAGTTCTACCTACGCTCGCGTTCGGGATACTGAGACGGGCAGTGTACGGGAAGTGCTTACCGATCCATTTACTAACTACAACGTATTAGCCTTTGACCAAAGTCTTCCTAACAACTCTTATGTCAGCCTAATTAATACCAATGTACTTCGTCAGGGTAATTACTACGATGCTAATCTTACCGGTACTGCTTTCCGTATCGCTAATAAGGGCAATCAATACGCCGTTTTTGGTCGGGGGGCAGTCTCGCAGAAGTACGGTCTGGCTGATGGGGACGAGTTCGGGTTTATGTCTTCAGCTACCTTAGCCAAAGTAGGTGGAAATCTACGAGCGTCGGTTACCAACTATATTGAGAGTGACACTTACGATCCTAATGACTTAGGATTTTTACGTGCTAATAACGAGGTACGCACTTCAGCCAATATCGGCTACAATATCTACCAACCCTTTTGGAACCTACTTAACCTTTACACTGATCTCGATTTTCGTTACCAGCGATTATACGAACCTTCCGTTTTTACGCAGTTTAATGTAGCCGCCTCTGTTCGGGGTACATTCCGTAACTATTTATCGATGAGTTAGCGCTATGAGTCGGCTCCGGTACAGCGCTACGACTACTTTGAACCCCGGGTGGAAGGGCGCTATGTGGTGGAACCTTCCTACCACAACTTTGGCGTTTCTATGCGCACTGATAGCCGAAATCAGCTTTCGCTAGGTGGCTACGTAGGCTACACTGATTTTGATTTTGAAGGGCAAGAAGGCTTATATCTGAGCTTCAATCCTCGGTTCCGTGTAAATAATAAACTGAGTTTTTCAACTAGTCTAGTGTATCAGGCCCGAGCCAATGATGTTGGGTTCGCTGAGAAAGAGAAAATGGACGACGATTATCTCGTTACTTTTGGACGACGGGACATCAACACCATTAGCAATATCTTCCGCACTAAGTATACTTTTAACAATCGCATGGATCTATCTCTTCGGATGCGCCACTATTGGTCGGAAGCGGATTATCAAGAATTCTACACCTTAGGCGATAAAGGTGACCTACTCGATAGCGACTACGACGGAAACGAAAACCGTAACTACAATACCTTTGACGTAGACATGGTGTACACCTACGCCTTTGCTCCCGCTAGCGAGATAAGCATCGTTTGGAAAAATAATATTGTCCGCGATGAGGACGTGCTACAGGACGGTTATATTACCAATTTGGAGAACACGTTTACTTCACCTCAAAGTAATAGTGTTTCAGTACGTCTGCTGTATTTTATTGATTACTCCATGATGATGAAGCGTATTCGCCGCAACCATATGTAGTCTTGAATCACCTACTCAACTACCCTTTTTTACTCTTATTCTACTACTTCCTTTTAGTTCATCTCTCTGTCTTCGCCCAGCGCCCATCGGTACGCGATATGGGGTTGGAGATTGGTGTAGTTCCTCCGGGACCTAAAAACGCTATTGTAGATGTGGCTGGCGTAGGTGTAGGACATACTACACTCATTATGGGTGATAGCATCCGAACGGGAGTTACAGCTATCCTTCCCCATTCAGGCAACCTCTTTCGGGAAAAAGTACCGTCAGCTATTTACGTGGGCAATGGTTTTGGTAAGCTGGCCGGCTCAACCCAAGTAACTGAACTAGGTACATTAGAGACACCAATTGTACTTACCAATACCTTGAGTGTAGCCACTGGCATTCAAGCTCTTATCACATATACACTTCAAAATCCAGAAAATGCTGATATTCGGTCGGTGAACGCGGTTGTAGGTGAAACTAACGATGGCTTCCTCAATGATATTCAGGGACGCCACGTGCAAGAGGCCGATGTTCTCAGTGCTATTGCCCAGGCTACTACCGATAGTGTAATACAAGGCAATGTGGGGGCTGGTACGGGTACTATTTGTTTTGGGTTTAAGGGAGGTATTGGTACTTCATCGCGTAAGTTACCTGAGCAGTTTGGTGGATACACTGTCGGGGTACTGGTACAAACCAATTTTGGAGGCGACTTGCTAATTAAGGGGGTTCCGGTTGGGGTAGCATTAAATCCGTACTGGAAAGAGCAATTTCAGCAAGATTCCGATGGCTCCTGTATGATCGTAGTGGCTACTGATGCTCCGTTGGATTCCCGTAACCTAAACCGCCTAGCTAAACGAGCGATCTTTGGCTTAGCTCGCACGGGCGGAGTTGCATCCAACGGAAGTGGTGATTATGTAATCGCATTTTCAACGGCCCAGTCGGTACGCACAGTTCCATCAGATACTTTACTGCAAAAACAGGAAGTGATAATCAATCAAGAGATGACGCCGCTTTTCTGGGCGGTGATTGAAGCCACTGAAGAGGCAATTCTTAACTCAATGTTTTTAGCTGAAACAATGAGGGGAAAAAATGGGCGAGAAATCAAAGCAATTCCTCTAGACGAGGTGAGGCAATTGATGAAAGCGCACGGCTACCTGCGTTAGAGAGCATCGCCCATCAGCATATTAACCAGCCCTAGTATTTTACCTTGCGCTTCCTGAAACTTAGGCATCAGTTCATAATACTCTTTTTCTAGCAGCATCTCCTCAGTCTCCTCCATACACTCTTTTACAAAGATGGCATAAAGGGCTAATCGCTTCACGTATCCGGCATTATCATAGAAATATGACCTTATCTGAGAATTGACTTTAAATAAGCTACTCTGATCGTTGTTGAGATGTTTATGAAAAGCCAACTGAAATCCGTCACAATTATGCACAAACCGAAAATCAGTAAAAAACTTCTCTTGTGGCAACACCGATCTGAACTCGTTATAGAACCTCTCAGCGATTTCTGGCACTCTCATTAATTCAGGATAACGATACATTATGTCTTATTTATTGTTATATAAGTACAATATTATATTAGATAAATCATAAATACTCTACCATTCTATTTTCCTTTGTACAATAATAGTTTCTAGCGTCTAAAGGTAAAAATTAATCGTATTTATCACCAATGCAAAATATGTTACTTAGCTGGTATTCTCAAATTTTCTTCGCTGTTCTAGCAAAAACGCGTTTTTATAGTGAAAATATGTTTCCAAATCATACTTTTTCTTGCCTATCTACTCTCCTTGTTGAACGACTTCCCTATTAATCATTCGTATTTTTCTAAAAATTACACCAGCAGATCGCCCCTAATCTGATAACTATTCACCCAAGTTGCTTGTATACCCACCCAAAACTTAAGAGTTTCATGTCCGTTTGTTTCATCAAAAGCACCCATTCCTATGTCTACCCAATCAAATTCTTCTTCCGATCTAAAGCGAATTACTACTCACCAACTACAAGCGATGAAAAACCGTGGTGAGAAGATTGCCATGCTCACCGCTTACGATTTTTCTATGGCTTCCCTAATTGATGGAGCAGGTATTGACATTATATTAGTAGGCGACTCAGCCTCAAATGTAATCGCTGGTCACGAAACTACGCTTCCCATAACGCTAGATCAGATGATCTATCACGCTAGTGCAGTAGTACGGGCAGTAAAACGGGCCTTTGTACTAGTAGATATTCCTTTCGGATACTATCAGGGGAACTCTTCCGAAGCATTGCGCTCAGCTATACGTATTATGAAGGAGTCAGGGGCACACGGGGTAAAGGTGGAGGGTGGAGCAGAGATACAGGAGTCGGTTAAACGAATTATTAGTGCTGGTGTACCGGTGATGGGACATTTGGGACTTACTCCTCAGTCGATTTATAAATTCGGTACTTATACGGTACGAGCTAAGGAAGAGATGGAAGCCGAAAAATTAATCCAAGATGCTTTGCTCCTAGAAGAGTGCGGATGTTTTGGAGTATTATTCGAGAAAATACCGGCTTCACTCGCTGCCGAAGTAACCAATCGGTTATCTGTACCAACGATCGGCATTGGCGCGGGTAGTGGTACCGACGGACAAGTGCTAGTAATGCACGATATGCTGGGAATCACCAAAGATTTTAATCCCCGCTTCCTCCGCCGCTACGCCGATCTGCAAACCACTATTGATCAGGCCGTAAAGGAGTACGTTGCAGATGTGAAATCTGTTAGCTTCCCTAATCAAGACGAGAGCTACTAAATAATTCCTCACATCGTAGACCAATTCCTCAGATAGCGTAATTTTTCGCTACCTAAATCCCTGTGTTTCAGACGAGAAAGTAAGAAATAGCTTTTTTTCCTCTTTTTCGCTACTTCTATTTTCTTTGGCACCAAATTTCTAATAGTTGATAACATAACCAATTATCAACTTTAATTTTTACTACGATGAAGAAAGTATTTTTTGCCATGTTTGCCGCCACTTTCCTATTTAGCCTAACAACTTTTGCTCAGGTGGAAGAGGAGCAAACACAACCCGAAGAAACTGTTACTGCGATGGCCGAGGAAGGAATGCAAATTGAGTTTGCTCAACTTCCTGACGCTGTACAGACTGCTTTTGAAAGCTCTGATTACGCTGCATGGGATGTGATGGACGTACGCGCCATCAACGAAGAGCAGACTGAATCTATCAAGTACAAAATCAAAGTAACAGATGGAACCAGAGAAGAAAGTGTTCTCTACAACGAAGAGGGCGAAGACGTTACCGAAGAGTAACTGATTTTTTCACCTACCATGAAAGCTCCTGAGATGATCAGGAGCTTTTTTTTTGCCACAAAGCTGATAAACTAAAAAGAATAAGGCTACGTTTAGCGGTATAGCCCTATTCAAGAATTACGGCACAAATTCTGGTAAACAGTAGAGGGCTTGCGTATATTTACAAATTTATTGATAAATTAACCGTAGTAACCCATCCATCGCTGATGCCTCGAGTACTAATTATAGACGACGACCCTGCTTTCTGCACACTCCTCCGCAACTTCCTGACTAAAAATAACTACGAAACCCAAGAAGCCTATTCGGCCAAAGAAGGTATTCGCGCAGTATATGATCAGTCCTTTGATATTATTCTGATTGATTACCGACTACCCGACATGGATGGGTTAGAGCTTCTGAAAAATATTAAAAAGCGGTACCTTCACCTCCCGGTCATTATCATGACCAACTACGCCAATATTAAGACAGCCGTAAAGGCTATGCAGTTAGGCGCATTTGAGTATGTCACTAAGCCCATCAACCCGGATGAAATACTACTTTCCATTCGGAATGCCTTAAATGAAAAGAAATCGGAGGCCCCGGCGATACCCCAAGCCCCTACAACAAAAGCAACTACCAAGTTACCATTTGTACAAGGAGTTAGCCAAAGTTCGCAGGAAGTGAAGAAGCATATTGAGTTGGTAGCCCCCACTAATATCTCAGTGATCGTACAGGGTGAAAGTGGTACAGGAAAAGAATACGTCTCGCGTATGATCCATCAAAAGAGCCAGCGAAGTGATAAACCATTTGTGGCGGTAGATTGCGGAGCATTATCGGAGGAGCTTGCGGCTAGCGAATTATTCGGCCACCTAAAAGGCTCTTTTACTGGAGCATTACAAGACAAGGTTGGCCAATTTCAGGCCGCCAACGGAGGAACTCTTTTCCTGGACGAAATCGGTAACCTTTCGTACGAAAACCAGATTAAACTGCTGCGTGCTATTCAGGAACGTACTATTCGCCAGGTAGGAAGTACCAAAGATATCAAGGTAGACGTGCGGCTTATTGTAGCTACCAATGATAATCTGGAACAGGCAGCTAAAGATGGGCGCTTCCGCGATGATTTGTTTCACCGGCTGAATGAATTTCAGATTTCGGTTCCTCCTTTACGGGAGCGGTCTCGGGATATTCCGTTGTTTCTGGATCATTTTCTTCATCAGTCTAACGAAGAGCTAAATAAAAATGTAGGTGGTTTTGCCCCAGAAGTGGTCGAAAAGCTACAGGCCTACTCTTGGCCGGGCAATATCCGGGAGCTAAAGAATGTGGTTCGGAGAGCCGTCTTGCTCACCAGTGGTGATCTGGTAACCTTAGAAGTGCTGCCCACTGAGATCACTTCGCCGGTAACGGCCTCAGTTACTTCCGATTCGATTTCCGTACCAACTACAGACAATCCTGATCTGAAAGCGATTCAGGAAAAAACCGAGAAGGCTCTGATTGAAGAAACGCTAATAAAGGTAAGATACAATAAAACCCAGGCCGCTAAAGTGCTAAACATTGACCGTAAAACGCTGTACAACAAGCTCAAGCGCTACAACTTGGAATAGATTCAGTTATTCACTGAGGTAGTGCTAAGTTCAGCGATTTTCGTATTTACGCCTTGAACTAGTTCTCCGATTTGGTCAATTGCTATCCGTACATTCTCCGCATATTCTTCATTCCAAATCTCTTGCGTTGAAGTTTGTTCTAGGTACTTAAGCTGCTTGGTTAACGGCTCGCTCTGAAGTAACTCTACCTGGGATACTAACTTATGGGAGTAAAAGGAAACATCTTCCAATGACTTTTTCTCTGATGCTAACTGTAGTTGTTGCTTAGACTGCTGAGCCGTTTCCACAAAGGTGTCTAGGTAAGAAAGCAAAGCTTCAGTATCAGATCCGGTAAACTGTATAACCTGTTCTAGTGAGAAGTCAGCAGAAGCATCTGTCACCGATTGAAGCTCCTGATCCTCATATACTTCTTCCTCCTGTGCTACCTTTTCTGGCCAATGTTGGTGTAATAGCTGATCTAGCTGAGTCTGATTGAAAGGTTTTAGTAGGAAATTATCTACCCCAATTTGTTCGTATCGTAGCCGGTCTTCAGTTTGCACGTTGGCAGTAAAAGCGATAATTGGGGTGTTATAGGCAGTTACTAGCGGATTGTTCTTCAACAACTGAATTACCTGAGCACCGTCCATTTCCGGCATGTGCAGATCGCAGAAGATGATATCGAACACTTGGTCCTCGGCAGCAGTTAAGCCTTCCTTTCCTGATAGACAGCAGGTTGTTTTAATGCCCTTAGCCTTTAGGGCCAATTCCAGTAGTGTGCCGTTTAGCGGGTTATCGTCAATCACCAGAGCTTCACCATTAATAAAATCAAAGGATATATCCTCAGTTAGCTCAGGGACAGGCTCAGCAATAGGAACAGCAGAGGGCACATAGCTAATAATTACCCGGAAAATACTTCCGCTCCCCTCTTCACTTTCCACCTCAAACTTTCCTCCCTGCCCCTCAATAAGTCGCTTACAAATAGCCAGTCCTAGTCCAGTACCCCCATATTTGCGCGTAGTAGAAACATCCGATTGGTTAAATGCATCAAAAATAGTGGACTGTTTACTTTTGGAAATTCCTATACCAGTATCTACCACTTCCAGCGTAAGTCGGATCTGCTGGTCGGAGATGGTACACAGCTTAGCGGAAATGAGTACTTCGCCCCGGTGGGTAAATTTTAGTGCATTAGATACGAGATTGTAAAGAATCTGCTTCAGGCGGAATGCATCACCAACTACGTAGCGGTGGTCTTCGCCAATAATATTATAGCGCAAATCCAGATCCTTCTGATTGGCCATTAGTTGCAGGTCATGTTTCACCTCCCGGATGATATGAACTACATCAAATGGTTCACTTTCAAAGTTGATTTTTCCAGCTTCTATTTTTGAGAAGTCGAGAATATCGTTAACCAACGACAGCAGATGTTGTGAGGAACTGTCAAGAGCACGAACGTGCTGTTGTTGTTGGGTATCCAGTTTAGAAAACTTTAGCTGTTCGGTAAACCCTAGAATAGCGGTGAGTGGGGTTCTAATTTCGTGGCTCATGTTGGCCAGGAAATTTTCCTTCACCCTAGCTAAGCGCTCCGCCCGAGATTTAGCGGCTAGCAGCCGGCTTCGATAAAAATCGCTTCGAGTAATATCCGCTAAGATGAGATACACTATAATAATGGTAGATAGGAAAGCAATCACCAAGATAATTGCAATGCGGATAATAGCTTCGTCCATAGCCTGGCGAGCTACTTCTACCCTATCCTGAGAACGATCTTGCTCCTGCTCCTTAAGTTGCCCCACCAAATTATAGATGTTACTCATCACCTGAGCATTATTTTGCAGATAGTTTAGTTCTTGCTGGTCAATGGTATTTTGTTTACGGTCCTGCTCGTTCCGTACCTCCCGTAAAAGTTGCCGTACCGAATCAGGGGCTATAGCGATAGGAGTTGCCGGCTCTTCATCCTCGTAGCTGTTATCAAGAGGTTCATCGTCATTATCATTCCTAAATAGGAAGTTAAGCTTTCGACGAATAAATTTCTCCTTGTCTTTCCTGACTATCACATTCTGACGAGCAGTATCTTCCAGAAAGTGAGGTGAATTTTGTTGGGCAATTATACTTGATACTTCATCTTCCAACTCCGACAATGCCTGATCGTAAAAGTTGAATTCGTCACGCTGCTCTTCAATGGCCAAGAAATCTTCTAGACTAACCAATTTATTTTTTAGCAGGTTTAGTACTGAGTCTAGAGTAGATTCTTCTCTTAGGGTTTCACTTTCCAGAGATTCTATAATCCTTTGTACTTCAGCCACCTGATCACCGTAAGCGTTTAGTTTCTCCGATGAATGGGTCAAAGTATATTCCTGAAGGGTGTTCTCCGTTTTAGTTACGGCAATCAGGATACTATCTATGCGCTTAATTTTAAGATCGGGTTGAGAGATAGTATTGGAAGCCTGCTGTAATTTGGTAAAGCTCTGGTAGGAGATAGTAGTGGCTACTACTAAAGCGGAAAGTACCAGTACGAATCCTATAACAACTTTAGAGCGAAGCGCGAATGTGCGTTTAGAAGCCATTAATCTAATTTATGCAATAGTTTTTGAAAAATACGTACCATCCGCCCAAACAGTTCTGTTTCAAAAAATCAACTAAACCAGACTGAGGAATAATTCCCCACTTTGAGTAAGGTTGTTGCTAAATCCTACGCTAAAATGCTACAGAAAAACTTGGCACAAAATGTAAAATTCTGAATTTCAGTAAGTTGTATTATTTCCAGTCTATTGGCACTTTTTTTACAATAGTTTAAATGCAAGTACAACCTTACTTGAAACAATAAGCGACACCATTCAGATTACCCTTCTC
>ERZ1740058.718-NODE-718-length-21988-cov-8.562668_pt1 | contig 21988 bp, 20 predicted proteins | sample MGYA00581745_ERZ1740058 | MGnify/ENA primary metagenome ERZ1740058 (study PRJEB43018, sample SAMN04849742) | marine metagenome | isolation source: floating plastic debris | place: Pacific Ocean | collected 2008-08-30 | study: EMG produced TPA metagenomics assembly... | reverse complement strand
GGAGGATGTCCCGGAGCTCGTCGAACTCCCGCTTGCCGTTGTCCATTGCCGTGCCTCCCGCACCGTGTTCGTGTGAGACCATCGACCCGATGTCGGTGCGACTTCTGTCAAAGTCCCGTGCCAGACCGCACTTGGGTTCGCGCCGGGCCCCCGTTTGGGCGCTCGCGGGGACGGCGAACGCGAAAGGGCCCGAAAATCGTGGCGCGGCTTTGCGGACCTCCCGCTACGCTGGGGAGGCGTGGCGCAGGGGGGGAGGGGTTATGGCCGGGGCCTTTTGTCCTAACTCGATACGAGCAAAATGGTTAGCGCTGTTCCTTCTCGGACCCGTCGGGTTTTTGCTCGTGGGCTCGTCCCTCGGTCTGGAGCGCGACAGGGCAACCCAGATCCTGCACATCCGGGTGCTGGGAGATGTCGACTCGGCGGCTATGGTCCGAGAACTTGCCAGGCACTTGGATGACCTCGCCGGCCGAGGGTTCTCCGGGGCTCTGCTTGAGTTCGAGCCCGGGCGGGTCCGCGATGATCTGGCCTGGTCGCTTGGCGCCGCGATGGACGACGCGGATCGGCCCGTGTGGGTGTGGCTCACCGGCAGTGCCGGCAAGCCGACGGGGCCGGCCCAGTTCGAGTTGGCGGTGCGGGCCGAGGCGGCCTGGATGGACCCGCGGGCCTCGGTGGCCTGGGAGGGTCCGGGGCCGGGAGCAGCGCTCATGCCCGAAGAGCTGGATTCGGGGCGGATGACGCGCGAGCGGTATTCCTCGCTCTGGGTGGCTCTGGAGCGCCGCGGCGCGAGCACGCGGATCGCCGAGGGACTGCTCCGGCCTTCCGCCCCGCTGCGAGCCCGCTGGGTGGTCGATGGCGAGTGCGAGTTGGTCGAGGGCCCGGTCGAGCCGGGGCAGGACGCGGGACTGATGACGCTGGTCGAGCCGATAGCCGACGGCGGCACCCGGGGCGAGATCTCGGCGCGGGTCGCTGTAGCGCTGCGGCTCATCGATGGGACCGAGCGCTCGGCCCGGAACGTCATGCGACGGGCGATGGGAGACGCTGCTCGGGGCTTGCGACCGATCCGCGTGCGTGTCGAGAGCGAGCTTCGAGACACCATCGATCGCGCGCATGGGCTGCTGCGGCAGGCCCGGGCCGAAGAAGCCCTGGCGGGAGACACGCTGCGGAAACGAATCGACCGCGACAAGGGCGAAGCCGCGTACGAGCGGGCTGTGCGCGAGCGGGCTGCGGAGACCCTTCGCATCGTCGAGCGCGGCGAGTCGGCCCTGAAGTCGTTCGAGGCCATCGCGGCGGAGCACCCCGAGGTGCTGAGGACGCGGGCGCCGGTGCAGGCGGACCTGCCGGGCGTCGAGGAGACGGCGGCTCGCGCCTGGGCCCGCGAGATCGAGTATGTGCGTCGCAGCCTGGCGGGACTCAGGGCGGACGCCATGGCCCAGGCCCAGGGATCACCCTGATCGTCCACATTGTCGGGTGTGCATGAGCCAACTCGGCTCGCTATGGTGACTTGCGATGAGTGAGAACGGCGCAACACGGATGCCCGGACCCGGCGGGATGGCGATGGCCGGCGGCTTCGGCGGGGCGACAAGCGCCCGAAACGCCGTCGAGCTTCGCCAGGCGTTCTGGCACGACATGTGCCGCGAGATCCTGACCACACTGTCGGCCGAGGGTCTTCGCCGTCAGGACCGCCCAGCGGGCGTGGAATTGCCCGGCGGCGGCCAGCTTGTGAGCACCGTGACGCCCCCGCCGAGCGAGCCGGAGCTCTTCGACGGTCGGATCGCGATCCTTACCCATGGCGGGGAGCGCATCGCCATCGGTGAGGTGCACCCGATGCTGGCCTGCGGCATCAACGGCGACCTCGCGGACCGGACCGTGTCCAAGGCGGTGGAGTGCAGCATCTTCCAGGTGATGACCCCGGCTGGCGAGCTGTACACGGTGCCCGTGCACGAGATCCGGGCATTCCACGCGCTCACGCCCGAACTCATGAAGAAGCTCGAACAAGCCGGGCGGGTGAACCGTTCGCAACGAAGCGGAGCCGAGGATCGGGACATGCCCTTCGGCTTCGAGGCCTACACGTCGCTCGCGCGGGCCGAGCGCGAGCAGCAGTCGGCCGACCCGTACTACCCCGCGCCCTGACGCGGCGCGATCCCGAACCAGGAGTTTGCATGGCTCGGACCCTACTGGCCATCCCGGTGTACAACGAAGCAAAGTACGTCGAGCGCGTGCTCGGCCGCGTGCTTGAGTACGTGCCCGATGTCTTGGTCATCGATGATGGATCATCAGACGCGACGCCGTCATTGCTCGCGCAGTTCCCCGTCGAGGTCATCCGCCACGCCCACAACCGTGGTTATGGGCGCTCGCTTATGGATGCGTTCCGCTGGGCCGCCGTCGATCGCTTCGACTGGATCATCACGATGGACTGTGACGAGCAGCATGAGCCCGCGTCGATCCCGGACTTCCTGAAGGCGATCGATAGTGATGAACTCGACGTGGTCAGCGGCTCGCGATACCTGAACACGCATCCCGAAAACGACGCGCCGCCAGAGGAACGTCGGCAGATCAACGGGCTGATCACACGCGAGTTGAACAGCCGGCTCGGCCTTTCGCTCACCGACGCGTTCTGCGGCTTCAAGGCCTACCGCGTATCGGCGCTCGAGAAGCTCACGCTGGATGTCGACGGCTACGCGTTCCCGATGCAGTTCTGGGTGCAGGCGGTTGCGGCGGGGCTGCGTATCGGCGAGCTGCCGGTGCGGCTGATCTACAACGACGCGACGCGTTCGTTCGGCGGGCCGCTGGACGACCACGACCATCGGCTCACACACTACCGCTCGGTGTTGGCGCGCGAGCTCGAGAACCAGGCCACCACGCTGTCTCGGCGATGTCTGGCGTGAGCGCGCCATCGCGGGCGTCGCTGCTCGACGAGATCACCGTCCGCGCAGAAGCCGATACGGAGCGGATCGATCTTGCGGCGCCCGGCGCAGCGAAAGCCGCGGCGCGGGCGGAACTCGGCCTACCGATCGATCGCCCGATCGTGATGGTGGGGCACCAGGCCGAGGTCTGGCACGCGGGCATCCTCGCGAAGCTGATCGCCGCCGACCAGATTGCCAAGGATCGCGGCGCGTCGCTCGTGTGGCTCACGCCCGATCAGGACGACAACGAACCGACGATGCTCGCGTATCCGGCCGAGACCCATGAAGGCCGGCTGAAGCGACGCGAATGGTTGATCGACCCCAACGCATTCGTGCGTCGGGGCACGCCCACAGGCTCGCGCACGGCTATGGAGGCCGGAGTTGTGCCACGTGTGGCGCGCACGGAGTGGCCGCACGAGCGTGTGCGAGATGGCCTGTCGCGAATCCGGGAAGCGTTGGTCGCGCGGCAGGGCGAGGCGTCGCTGGCGATGCAGTTCACGGGCGCTGCGCTCGATCTCGTGCGCGACGCGCTCGGCATCCAGGTCGATCACGTGCTCTCGTGCAGCGGCATGGCCCGAGGCTCGGCCTTTGGCATGTGGGCCGAACGCATGCAGCGCGATGCGAAGGACTGCGTGCTCGCGTACAACTCGGCTGCACAAGCTGCTCCCGAAGCGCACGTGCGCGAACTTGGCATGGGGCCGCAGTGGGAGCTGCCATTCTGGGCGCTGACGCCCGATCGGCCACGAGTGCCGGTCCATGCGAGCGAAGAATTGCCGAGCCGATTCGCACCGCGCGCCTTGGCGATGTCCGGCTTCGCGCGCACGCTGCTGTGCGATGCGTGGGTGATGGGCACCGGCGGCGAGGCGTACGACGCGGTCACACGGCAGTGGCTCTCAACGTGGATGGGGCGTTCGGACCTCGCGCCCGGGGTCATCGCCTCCGCGACGCTGCGTCTGTCATTGCGCGAGGGACCACTGCCGGATCCGGCGAAGGCGGCGCGTGCGGCGTGGCAAGCTCATCATGCTCGGCACCATCCGGGGCTGCTTGGCCGAGACGACCTCCAGCGCACGCGTGACGAGCTCGTCGCCGAACTACAACGTGCGCCTCGCCGTTCGAATTCGCGGCGCGAGCTGTTTGCGAGCCTGCGCGAAGTCGTACACGCCGCGCAGCGTGAAGAAGTTGATAGCCTCGAGGGCTTGGACGATGTCGCGTCGGCCGAGCGTGAGCGGTTGCGCGATAAGGACTGCCTGCTCGATCGCACGTGGCCGTTCGCGTTGCATGACCGGTCCTCTCTCCAAGAGTTGGACGCCGCCGTTCGGAGTGGTGTCGGAGCACTGGCATGAGATGGCCCACATGCGTCTCGTCGCTGCTGTTTTGCCTCACGCTGGTCGCGTGCGAGCGTGAGCCAATCGCACCAGAGGAGGGCGTGCGCATCGCGACGACGAGCCCCGCCGTGGGCGTGATGCTGCGCGACTTCAAAGCCGAGTCGTTGGTTGTGGGGCGTTCGGGCTACGACGTGGCTCTCGACTCGGAGTTGCCGGTCGTGGGCGATATGGCCGGGTTCGACCTTGAGCGGCTGTCGATGCTTGGCGCGACGCACGTGTTCGTGGAAACCGGCGCGGCGAAGGCGCCACAGGGCCTGATCGAGGTCTCCAAGTCCGCCGGCTTCGAGCTGATCCCCTTCGAGCTCACCTCGCTGGAGCATCTCACTGAGCTCGCGACGCTCGTGCATGCGACGGTGTCGCCGCACGTGGACGCGGGACCGGATCCTGCCGGCCTGTTTGATTCGGCGCTGCGACGCGATCCATCGTTGTTCGAAGCCGGCACGGTGCTGCTGCTGCTCGCCGGCTCGGCACCGGCCGCCCTCGGCCCGGGCTCGGTACACCATGAGGTGCTGGTAAAGATGGGCGGGGCGGCCGCGATTGCCGCTGGGCGGCCCTACATGCCACTGGACGCCGAGGACCTGCTCGAGCTGTCGCCCGAGGTGATCGTGCTGTTCGCGCCCGAAAAGGACGAGGCGTGGCAGCAGCTGCTGGGAGCCACGGCCGAATTGCCGCTACCGGCGATCGAGTCGGGCCGCGTGCTCGTGCTGCGAGACAGTGACGTGCTGATGGCGTCGACGTCCACGCTGCGGTACGCCGACGCGCTACGGGCTCAGCTCCAGCGGTGGGCGCAGGATCGCTGACGCCATACGATGGCTCGATGACCACCAGCACCAGCGAATCCGACATCCAGCTCGACCCCGTCGCGCTCCTGAATGAGCGTTTCACGGCCGGCATCGCCCGCGCGTTCCCCGATGCCGCAGGCCGGGCCGACGCGCTCATCGCGCCGAGCAAGAAGGCCACGATGGGCGACTTCCAGTGCAACGCGGCGATGGCGCTGGGCAAGATGGTGGGCCAAAAGCCACGAGACGTCGCCGAAGCGATCGTGGCGGCGGTGGACATCGGCGACATCGCCCAGCCGCTGGATGCAACGTCGATCGCGGGGCCGGGGTTCATCAACATCACGCTGCGGAGCGATGCGCTCGCCGGTTTGCTGGGCGAACTCGGGCGGCCCGATCTTGGGCTTCCGCCGGCCTCCGAGCCGCAGACGATCGTGGTCGACCTGTGCGGTGTGAACCTGGCCAAGCAGATGCACGTGGGGCACATCCGAGCGATCGTGATCGGCGATGCGATCGCACGCACCTTCGAGCGGCTGGGGCACAAGGTCATCCGCCAGAACCATGTGGGCGACTGGGGGCTGCCGATCGCCATGGTCGTCGACTACCTGCACCGAGAGCGCGAAGCCGGGCGGCTCGATCTGGACACGCTCTCGCTCGACGATCTCGACGTAATCTACAAGGCCATGAAGAAGCGCACGGGAGCCGGGCGCACCGGCCTGCAGATCGCGCAGAAGTTGGACCTTGGTCCGAAGGTGATCGCCGAGTTGGAGGCCGAGGTCGCCGACGCGGATGAGGCACTCGCCGAAGCCAAGTCGACGCTCATCGCGTTGCAGGCCGGTGAAGAGTGGGCCGTCGCGCTGTGGCAGCGCATCAGCGACATCACGATGGGCGCGTGTATCGCCGCGTGCCAACGCATGCACACTCGCATCACGCTCGAGGCGAGCGCGGGCGAGTCGAGCTACCGCGATGAACTCGCGCCGATGGTTGAGGATCTGATCAAGCGCAACGTAGCCGAGGAAGACGGAGGCGCACTGGTCGTACGCGGTGAGGGCAAGGATCCGCCAGCGCTCGTGCGTAAGGGCGACGGTGGGTTCCTCTACGCCACGACCGATATCGCGGCCATCCGTCGCCGCGTTCAGGAGTTCGGCGCGAGCCGCGTGATCTATTGCGTGGACGTGCGACAAGCGCTGCACTTCCGCCAGGTGTTCGCCGCGGCACACAAGGCCGGGTATGCGACGACGCCCGACGGTGTCGAGGCGAGTCTGGAGCACGCGGCGTTCGGCACAATCCTCGGAACAGATAACAAGCCGTTCAAGACGCGGTCGGGCGAGAGCGTGAAGCTGCAGGACCTACTGGACGAAGCGCACGACCGTGCCCGGGCCGCCGCGGACCGCAGCGATCACGTGAGCGATGCCGATCGTGAGAAGACCGCCGAGACCGTTGCGATGACGGCGCTCAAGTTCGCCGATCTCTCCACGGACCGTGTGCGCGACTACGTGTTCGATTTCGATCGCATCCTCGCGTTTGAGGGCGACACCGGGCCGTACTTGCTTAACGCTCTCGTGCGCATCAAGAGCATCTTCCGCGAGGCGCAGCAGCGTGGTGTTGACGCGGAGTGGGCCGAAGCCGAGCTGCGCGTCGAGCACGAGGCCGAGAAGCAGCTCGCGATGGCGTTGCTGCGGTATCCCTCGGTTGTGCGTGCGGTCGCCGAGCATCTCGAGCCGCACCGTTTGTGCCAGCAGTTGCTGGAGATCGCGACACGGTTCAGCTCGTTCTATCAGTCATGCAAGGTGCTTGGCGCCGAGGACGAGGCCACGCGCGCGAGCCGGCTGCGTCTGTGCGAACTGACCGCGCGCGTGCTCGAGGACGGGCTGGATGTCCTCGGCCTGCCCACGCTCGACCGCATGTAGCCCTTTGGGCATCCTGAGTTCCAGGTGAGCTCCGAGTGGGCATGGTGCGTGCTGCGCGTGGTGCGTGCTGCGTGCTGCGCGCACAAAAGAAGCGGGCGACCCGTGAGGGCCGCCCGCTTGAGATTCAGATCAGACCGGTTCGTTCTGACGGATCAGAAGTTGAACTGGAACTGGGTGCGGAGGCCGACCTGCGGGTCGCCGTTGTCGGGCAGGAGGCCGTCGCCGGGGAGACCGCCAGGAAGGTCGGTCGCGGTGACGGTCTCGAAGGTGAAGAACACGTCGGCGGTGAACTTAGCGTTGTGATCGCCGAAGACGTAGTGGTTGTAGCCGAAGGTCAGGGTCGGCAGGTCATCGTTGTTGTCCGAAACGATGTAGTCGAAGCGGGCGAAGGCTTCGTCGTTCTCGCTCCAGCGGTACGAACCCTGGATGATGAAGCCCAGGTCGGTGGCGTCGGTGCCCGCCGCGGCGGTGCCGAAGCTCCAGTCGGTGAGGATGAACGCACCGTACACGCCGATGCCGTTCTGCTCCCACTGGGCGTCAGCGGTGACGCTGAGGGTATCGACGTCCATGGTGGTGCCGCCGGCCGCGTAGGTGCCGCCGCCGGACGAGTAGTTGAGGCCGCCACCAACGCGGAGCGCCTGCTCCTGGCCCTGGGTCGCGGTGAAGTCCTTGAAGTCATCCCAGCCGCCGCTGAACTTGTAGTCGAAGCGACCACCGATGCTCCAGTCGGCCTCGCTCATGCTGTCGAACTGGGTGGCGGCGGTGTTGAAGCCGTCGGTGAAGGCGACCGAGGCGCGGTAATCGTCGCCCTCGTTGCCGGCGTAGGTCAGCATGAGGCCTTCCGAGCGGCCCTGGGCGAAGTACTCGTTGGTGAACGAGCGAGCGACCGCGAGTTGGCGGCCCGACGAGGTGTTCTCTTCCCACAGGAAGGGGGTCTTGAAGATACCGGCGGTGATGGTGGCCTCGTCCTCCATGCCAGGCACGGGGATCTTCAGGTAGAAGTCCTTGAGGTCGAAGACGCCGTCGCTGCGACCGAAGTCACCCTGGACGTAGTAGCCGATGCCGGCGACTTCGCCCTTCGCGCCCAGGCGGGCACGACGGATCTGGAAGCCGTTGGAGAAGTCCTCATCGCTGCCGGCGGCGTCGTCGAGGATCGTGACGTTGTACTGGAACTGGACGCGGCCGAAGATTTCCGGCTCGTTTGCGGCACCCTGGCTGAGGGTGGCGCGGGTGGCATCGCTGCGGGTCTCCGCGGCAAACGCGCGTGCTTCGTCAAGGCTGGAGGTTTGAGCGATCGCGGTGCCACCAAGGCCCATGGCGAGACCCGCGAGCAGCACTGTGGCCTTCGTGTGACTCATCGTACGAGACTCCTTCTTCGAGATCATTCCGAGATCTTCTCGAGGTCATGGGGCGGAACACAACCGCCCGACTCTGTCAGCGTGCCCGGCCGCACGGTGCTTGGCCGGCCGCACGTTGTTGCCGATGGTCGGGTTCCACCCACGCATCCATCGGCCCATCGGGCTCGCCCATGAGCCCCCAAACACGGCTGGGTTCGGTCCATCCTGGACTCGCCTTCCCAGCCTGACCGGCATCCCCAAGATGCCGGAAGCAGACGTTTATCGGCCGTCGGTGTGCTTTGGGCTGAACGCCCGTTGCTCTGACGGCCCTGGAGAGCCGAGCGGGGACCGCTTTGAACGGCCGCTGGCCCGCCGGCCTCGCCCCGGAGTTCCACCGGAAACGAGGCAGAGAGTGTAGACCGGCAACTTAGCTGCCGCCAACTACGCCTCCGCTTCGTTTTTCGGCGCGATGGGTCCGTGAACACCACAATCTGGTTTCGAATGCGAAGATATGTTAAAGTCCGGTGTGTGAGGCTCCGGGAGGTCGGCCATGGTGCCCAAGAATCCGCCACATCGATCGTTCGACGGGAAGGCCCGCCAGGGACACCGCGATCGTGAGACCGAGGGCGAGCACATGGCCGCAGCACGCGAGGAACGAGGCGACAAGAAGCTGGTCCTGATCGTCGAGGACGAGCGAGACCTGGCCGAACTGCTCGAGTACAACCTCAAGGGCAACGGTTATCGGACGGCTGTGGCGCACACCGGGCCGGATGGGCTATCAAAAGCCCGCGCGCTCACGCCCGACCTTGTCCTGCTGGACCTGATGCTGCCCGATCTGCCCGGCACCGAGGTCGCCCGGCAAATCCGAGCCGACGCCAATGTGGCCCACGTGCCCATCATCATGCTGACCGCCAAGGCCGACGAGGTCGACCAGGTAGTGGGGCTGACCGTCGGGGCGGACGACTACGTCACCAAGCCGTTCTCGATAAAGGTATTGATGGCCCGCGTTGAGGCGGTGTTTCGCCGCAGCGGCCGATCGTCCACCGATGGGGATCGCGTGCTCCGCCTTGGCGGGGTGGCGCTCGACCTTGAGACCCACGAGGCAACGCTCGAGGGCGAGGCCACGCCGTTCACGCTCACCGAATTCCGCTTGCTCTCCGCCCTGATCGAGGCCGACGGCAAGGTGCTCAGCCGCAGCGCGCTCATGAACCATGCGATGGGGCCGGGCGTGACGGTGACCGAACGGACCATCGACGTGCACATCACCAGCATCCGGCGCAAGATGGGCGACTGGGGCAAGCACATCAAGACGGTTCGGGGCGTGGGGTATCGAGCGGTGCAGGAACTCGCGCCGGCGTAGTGCATGGATAGACAGACTCCGAAACCTTGGAATTCGCGCGGGTCGGGCGGCTCGCGCTGGTTTGTCGCGGCCCTGGCGAGCGGTGCTGCGGCGATCGTCCTCGTCATGATGGGCGCTTCCGCATGGCTCATCGTGCCACTGCTCGTTGCCGCACAAGCGTGTACGTACTTCGGCTTGCGCGCACGCGACGCCGATACCGCGAGGTTTGTCGACGCACAACTTTCGGAATCGCTCGCGGCGCTTCGGACGCTCGAGATCGACGGACCAACCAACGCTCCACCGACGGATGAGAACAACATCGCGTTGGCCCTTGAAGCATGGTCGCGCTCGATTTCGGACCTCACCGACGGCGTGCGGGTGCGCATGCGATCGTTGGAAGACTCGTACGCGGAGCTCAGCTCGTTCATGGAAGTCGTCGACGAGCCCCTTCTCGTCTGCGATGCGAGTCAATCGGTGGTTCTGGTCAACGACTCCGCACGCTCGTGGCTCGAGATGAGCGCTGAGGAAGCGCTCGGCAGGCGCATCGACGAGGTGTTCACCAACGCGGAGATGCTGTCGATGCATGCTCGGGCGGCGCGCGGTGAGTTGTGCCGACGACGCGTGACGCGCGCCGGCGAGAACGGATACCGCGTCGCGGATGTTTCGGCCGTGCCGGTGCCGCCGCGCGATCGAGGCTCTGGCGAAGGACCCATCGGCAACGGCGTGCTCCTCGTCCTGCGTGACGTAACCGAGCTTTCACGTGCGTTGCAGGTTCGTACGGACTTCGCCGCCAACGCGTCGCACGAGCTGCGCACGCCGATCGCCGCATTGCGTGGGGCCGTGGACACGCTGCAGGGCCCGGCCGCGAGCGATGATCACATGCGCACGCGCTTGCTCTCGATGCTCGACGAGAACGTGACGAGGCTGGAAGACCTGATTCGCGATCTGCTCGATCTGTCCAAGCTCGAAGCGCTCGATGGCACCGTACGGCTCGCGCTCGTACCGGCCGGCGAGCTCTCGCGCGTGCTCGCCGAGAACTTCGAGGCGATGTGCGAACGCTCGAGGGTTTCGCTGAGATTCGAGCTCGATCCGCGTCTGGACGACATGCGCACCGATCGCAACCTCATCACCATCGTGCTGCGCAACCTGATCGAGAACGCCATCAAGTTCAGCAGCGAGAAGGACGAGGTGCTGGTGCGTGGGATGGTCGAGGCAGGCGACGACGAACACACCCACCACATGTGCGTGTTCGAGGTGATCGACCACGGCCAGGGCATCCCGCTGCCGATGCAGCAGCGCATCTTCGAGCGGTTCTACCAGGTCGACCAGTCGCGTGATGGCAGCAAGATCGCGCGTGGGACGGGGCTCGGCTTGGCCATCGTCAAGCACGCCGTGCGCACGCTCGGCGGCACGATCAAGGTCAAGAGCGTGTGGCAGCGCGGCACGACCATGCGCGTTGAGCTTCCCGGAGCGATCCCGCCGCTCGGAGCGAACCCTGATCGGGCGGATGAAGATCCCTCTGCGGCCTGACCAGATTTAGCGCGGTGTTAACGTGGCGCCCACTCGACGCCGTCGAGTTGGTCCAGCCGGCGGGCCCATGCCCGAAGCAACTTCTCCTGAACGGCCAGGTCGCCCCGTGGTCGGACGAAGGCCCGGAGCTCCAGGGTGCCGTCGCCCAGGTCCGTCGCCCGGACCCAGCCCAGCCGATCTTCGACGGCCAGGAACGTCGCGTAGTAGGTGTCGCCATCCCAGCCGCCCTCGAGTTGAGCCGCCTCTGCGGCCTCCAGGGCGATCTGGAGGGATCTGATGACATCCTCTCGCTCGCCCGGCAACTCGGTGAGGCGGCTGGGCTCGCCTGGCTCGATCACCCGGCGATGGGGCCCCGCACAGCCCGAGAGCAGTGTGACCGTGATGGAGGCCAGTAGTATGAATTTTGTTTGGGTCTTCATCGCTGTCCGGCCATGGGTTCCCATAGGATTCGCTCTCGGCTGAGGCCGATGTTTGGGGGAGTTGGCCGCAAGGCTGGAGAAGGCTTCTTGGAACTCACCATCGAATTTCCCATCGGCCCCGATCCGGTTCGGGTGCTGGGGGTTCACGACCGGAATGTACGCCTGCTGCGCGACGGGTTAGGACTGTCGGTGACACCCCAGGGCGGCGTCGTGCGCATCAGCGGGCCCGAGCAGGGCGTGCGGGCGGCCGAACGCTTCCTGCGTGCGGTACTCAGGCGAGGTGGACAGGCGTCGACGCCGGATGTTCTGCAAATGCTGGCCGAAGCGGCCTCGGGCGGTCTTATGGGCCCGAATGGTGGCCCGAACGGCTCGGCCTACCCCGATGTCTCGACGACCGCTGCGGCGGCCTCGATGCCCGGGCGTCCGGCCCGCGTCCCGCCGAGCGATGGGAGCGCGTGGGAGGGACCGCTGGCCGTGTACGCCGGCGGCCGGCAGATCCGCGCGCGCACGCCGGGACAGGAGCACTACCTCGAGTGCATCCGCGCGAACGAGTTGGTCTTTGGCATCGGCCCGGCTGGCACTGGCAAGACGTACCTGGCCGTTGCCGCAGCCGTGCATCTCTTGCGGACCGACCGCGTGCGCAAGCTCGTGCTGGTGCGTCCGGCAGTCGAGGCGGGCGAGCGGCTGGGCTTCCTGCCCGGCGACATGCAGGCGAAGGTGCACCCATATCTGCGGCCGCTGCTCGACGCGCTTTATGACATGATGGACGTGGGCACGATGGAGCGCTTCATGGAGAGCGGCGTCATCGAGATCGCCCCGCTGGCGTTCATGCGCGGCCGCACGCTGAACCAGGCGGCCATTCTGCTCGACGAGGCCCAGAACACGACGGTGGGGCAGATGCAGATGTTCCTGACGCGCATGGGCGAGGGCTCGCGTCTGATCGTCACCGGCGACCCCACGCAGATCGACCTGCCTGATCCTTCCGCCAGCGGCTTGATCGACGCGGCGCGGCGGCTGCGGCGTGTGCGTGGTGTGGCCTTCGCGAGCCTCACCAAGGAGGACGTCGTGCGCCACGCGCTCGTGCAGCGCATCATCGAGGCTTATGGCGGCGACCGCAAGGGAGCACATCAGCCCGCCCCCGTTGAGGGAGACGCCTAATGCGTTGGCCGTGGCAGAAGTCAAGCAGCGCAGGCGCGCGGCGTGTGAGCGTCCGCCGCGAGAAGGCCACACTCGGCGAATCGCTGCGTCAGTTGCTCACGAACCCAAAGACGGGATACGCGGCGATCATCGCCGCCGTGTCGGCTGTCGTGCTCAGCGCGTTCACGTGGTGGGCCAGCGCGCAGCCGATGGTGTCGCTCGGCCGGCTCGCCGAAACAACGGTGGTCGCGCGCGAGACGTTCAGCATGCCCGACCCTGCGCGTACGGACGAGCGCCGCGTTCTGGCGCGTGACCGCGCGGCTCGCGTGTTCGTCGAGCGACCCGAGCTGCGCAGTACCGTGGATGGGCTCGCGCAGCTTCCCGCCACGCTGCGAGATGCCGAGACGCTCGACCAAGTTGCGCCCGAATTGCGCGAGCGATTCGATCTCGATCAGGAAGAGCTCGACGCCGTTCGTAGCCTCGCGACCGAGGATGGCGTGGAGCCGCGATGGGATGAGGCGATGGTGCGGCTGCGACGCGCGATGCTCCGCAGGCCGTTGGTGGATTCGTCGATCTGGCAGACCGAGCGTCAGCGATCGGCCCAATTGGGCGGCAGCGAGGCGGGCGAGACCGCCGTGGTCTGGCTGCTGACCGAGGACTCCGAGGACCCCATCCACACGAACGCCGCCAGCCTCGTGAACGCAGGCAGCGAAGAAGAACGCGCGGAAGCTGCGCAGCGCGTGGTGCAGACCTCGTCGTTCGAGAACGCCGTGCTGGCGCGGCTGGTACTCGGCAGGCTGCTCAACGTTGACGAACCGACGTACCGCTTCGACGAGACTCGGTCGGCCGCGCGCCAGGCCGAGGTGGTGGACCAAGTGGACGAGGCTTTCCTGGAGATCCAGGAGGGCCAGGTGATCGTCCGGCGTGGTGAGCCGGTGGAGCTCGACACGATCGCATTGCTACGCAGCGAGCGTGCAGCGCTCACGCGCGGGCAGGGCGTGTTCTCGCTCGGTTCGCGCCTTGTTGGTTCGATCGCGGTGTGCGTGCTCATGACGCTGGGTTTGACGATGTACCTCGCGTGGTTCTGCCCACGTGTGGCACGCAACACCGAACGCATGATGGGCATCGCGGGCCTGTTCGTCGCCTGCTTCGCGCTCGCCGTGTGGCCGGCCGCGATGGAGCCGAGGCTGGCCATGCTGCTCGCCGTGGCGCCGACGCTGCTGCTGGCGATGCTGCTCGTCATCGCGTATGACACGCGCATTGCGCTGGCGATGGCGGCGGGGCATGCTGTCTTAGTGACGGTCGCGCTCGATCGGCCGGCGTGGTTCGTATTAATTGCGCTTTGCGGCGCTGCCGTCGCGGCATGGCAGCTCAGCGATATCCGCGATCGGCGCGCGTTCGTGCGCACGGGATTGCTGACGGCCGCCGCGCTCGCGCTGGCGACCCTCGGAGGCGGGCTGCTGGGGCGTCCGATCTCGGGGCGCGGGCTGCTTGAACTCTCGTGGGACATCGGCTTCGCGGCAAGCGGCGGCCTGGTAACGGCCGGACTTGTGCTGTTCATCCTGCCGAGCGTCGAGAAGGCGTTCGACATCACGACGGGCATGAAGCTCATCGAGCTGCGCGACCCGAAGCATCCTCTGCTGCGCGAGCTGCAGCGCCGAGCACCGGGCACCTACAACCACTCGATGAACGTCGCGTCGATCGCCGAGGCGGCGGCCGATGCGATCGGGGCCGACGCGCTGCAGACCTACGTCGGCGCGCTGTACCACGACGTGGGCAAGATGAATAAGCCCGAGTACTTCGTGGAGAACCAGGCCGGCGGTCCCAACAAGCACGACAAGCTAAACCCGGCGATGAGTCTGCTGGTGATTGTGGGGCACGTGAAGGACGGATTGGAGCTCGCGCGGGAGTTCGGGTTACCGCGATCGCTGCACCAGTACATCGAGGGCCACCACGGCACGACGCTCGTGGAGTACTTCTACCACCGCGCCAAGCAGAAGGCCGCCGACGAAGCCGAGGCCGCACGCGAACAGCAAAAGGACGCCGACGGCCGCGACGTTGAGGGCGGCGGCGACGCGAGCGAGCCCAGCGAGATGGAGTACCGCTACCCGGGGCCCAAGCCGAAGACTAAGGAGTGCGCGATCCTGATGCTGGCCGACACCATCGAGAGCGCGACGCGCACGATGGCGGACCCGACGCCCAGCCGCATCGATCAACTGGTACGCCGCCTTGCGCAAAAGCGCCTCACCGACGGCCAGTTCGACGATTGCGACCTCACGCTCAAGGAGCTGGAGGCGGTGGGGGACTCGATCTCGAAGACCGTCGCCAGCATCTATCACGGGCGCATCGCGTATCCGGGTGGGGGGGAGAAGCGGGCGTAGCCACTACGAACGCCGCTTGCGAATCGCCTCATTGAACGCCTTGGTGCCGCCCGGTGCGATGGTGAACCACTTCCACTTGTCCGAGCCGACGTGCATGCGCGCGATCACGTTGATCTGTCCGATATGGAATCCGTAGTGGTCCAGCTGCCGCGCGACCGCGGCATGCACCGCGTGGGAGACGCCGCGGATCGTGACTTCCTTGTCGATGTCGGCCGGCGAGAGTGACTCGAGCGCCTCGAACAGACACCGCCATGCCTGCTCCCATTCTCGCATGAGCGCGGCGCGCCCCTCAGCACTCGGTTTGGGAGGATTGAACTCGGCGTCGCGGTCGCGCCAGTCCTTCTCGCCATCGCTCGACAAGAAGTCACTCCAGCGGCTCTTGAGGTTGCCGGCCAAGTGCTGGGCGATGACGGCCACGCTGTTGAGTCCATCGCCGGGTGAAGCGAAGAAACCGGAGTCATCGAGCTGGTCGAAGGCGTGTTCGGCGAAGGCCTTCTGGCGGCGGAAGACCTCCAGCCAGCCTTGGACAATGTCGCCCGACACACTCTCGCTGTAGGTTGCGTTGATCACGCTCGCACCGGTGAGGGCTCGTAGAACGCATCGAGAACCGTTCGCCAATCCTCCAGCCCCTTCACCGCAATGAAGCGCTTTCGAACCTCATCTCCCTGTGGATGGTGTGCCGCGAAGCGGATGGCGAACTTGCGCATGGTGCGGCCGGTGTGGTGCTCCGGATCTCGCAGATGCCCGTTGACGCGGAGGGCGAGCTGGAAGTGCTCTTCCAGCACCTCGCGCTGCTCTGCGATGGTGGGTGAGCGCGGTTCTTCGCCGGCCATCAGATCGCGGGCCTGACGGAAGATCCAGGGGTTGCCGATGCAGCCGCGGGCGACGCTGACGCCGGCGACGCCGGTGTAGCCGATCATGCGGAAGATGTCGTAGACGTTCCAGATATCGCCCGAGCCGAGCACGACGCGGCCGGGCCGCTCACGGATGATGTCGCGAAGCAGGTCCCATCGGCTGGGGCCGACGTACTTCTGCTGCACGGTGCGCGCGTGCACGGTGGCCCACGCGTACCCCAGGTCGTACGCGGCGTCGAAGATGCGCATGAAGTTGCGCGCCATCTCGGGCGTGTCGTCGTAGCTGCGGCGGATCTTCAGCGTGCAGGGGATCGCTTCGGGCAACGCCTCGCGCACGGCCTTGAGGATGTCGATCGCGCCATCGGGCTCGGCGAGCCAGTGCCCGCCACGCGCCTTGCGCGAGACCTTCTTGACGGGGCAGGCGAGGTTGATGTCGATGGCTTGGAAGGTCTGGAGCGACGGGGCGACGGAGCGACGAAGCGACAAAGGGGTCGGATCGACAGACCCTTCGTCGCTCTGTCGCTCCGTCGCTTGATCGCTCTGTTCTACGAGTTCCCGATACTCCCTGGGCTTCCTCTTGCCCTGCTCGATCATCTTCACCGCGGCGGCCGCCATCTCGCCGGGGTCGCTGCCCATGATCTGGCCGACGAGGGGGTGGTCGTCCTCACCGCCGGGCACGTTGTCGTGCAACTCGCCCAGGTCGGCCTTCGCGAAGCCGCGGCCGCCCGAGAGCAGGGTGCGGTCGAGCAGCGCTTCAGTGACGCAGAGCGGGCAGCCGTGGCGGCGGGCGATGAGCCGCATCGCGGCGTCGGAATACCCCGCCAGCCCGGCCTGGAAGAACGGGGCGTCGAAGCCGGGGATCGCCCGGGCGAGCGCGGGGTGCGGGCCCGCTTGCCCGATGTCTCGGGCAATGGCGCGTACGTCGAGCGACTCGGCACCGGGGGCGACGCCGGGCTCGGGCGCGGTCGCGTTGCGTGAGGCGGTCTCGCAGGACATCGATGAAGGGTAGATGTCGCGGCCCACCGGGCGGCACGGGTGGACGGTGGGGGTTGGCGGGGGCACCATTGGCCATGCCTGGACGAGTGTGTTTCGTGTTCTCGGTCCTGAGTCTGTCTTTGTTGGTTTCGGGCTGCGCCTCGACGGGCGAGCTCGATAGCGGGCCGCGATATCCCGAGGCCTTGCAGCGCAGCCAGACCCTGAACATCCACGCCTTCCGCTCAGGCACCGACCTACGGCTGACCAACACCACCGGTTGGAGCTTCGGCTCGGGCATGCTTTGGCTCAACGGTCGCTACGGCATGGAAATCGATGGGCTCGCCGTCGGGCAGACGCTCGTCGTCCCACTGACGAGCTTCGTGGATGAGCAGGGTCGGCGCTTCGGCGCGGGCGGGTTCTTCGCGGCGGAGCGGCCCGAGCTGCTCGCGCTCGTCGAGATGACCACGATCCAGGCCAGGCTCGATGGCGAAGGCGAGCGGCCGGTGAAGTTCGGGCTCATCGCGGTAGGGCAGAGGCGCTGACACCGATCGGACCCGGCGGGCACGGGTCGGTCTACGCTGGGCCATGGCCAACATCCTCGTCGTCGGTCCGCATCCGGACGATCAAGAACTCGGCATGGGCGCCAGCATCGCGAAGCTGGCCGAGCAGGGGCACGACGTGCTGCTGCTGGACGTGACCAACGGCGAGCCCACTCCGTACGGCGATCCGGTGACGCGCGCGAAGGAGGCTGACGACGCGCTGCGGTTCTTGTCGCCCGACCCGGCGAAGTTCCCGAATGGCAAGCCCGTGCGCCGCGTCTTGCTCGGGCTGCCCAACCGGTACGTCGAGCACACGATCGAGAATCGGCACGCCATCGCCGGGGTGATCCGCGCGCACCAGGCGAGCATCGTGTTCACGCCATTCTTCGAGGATGCGCACCCGGACCACCGCGCGGTGACGCGCATCGTTGAGGACGCACGCTTCGACGCGAAGCTCACCGGCGTGGACATGCCCGTGCCCGAGGGGATGGAGGTGGGCGCGCCGATCTACCCCAAGTGGCTGTTCTACTACTACGCGACTCACCTGCGCTGGGTGGCCAACCCGAGCTTCATCCTCGATGTGACGGGGTACATGGATCGCAAGATCGAATCGATCCGAGCGTACCACACGCAGTTCGTGCTGCCCGAGAAGAACCGACGCGTGGTCGATTGGGTCGAGGCGGTGTCGACGTATCTGGGGAGCAGGATTGGTGTGCAGGCGGGGGAAGGGTTCTACACCAAGGAACCGGTGGGGCTCGATGGGCTCGACGCTTTTGTCAGTTAAGAAAAGTCATCGGCGTTGATCGTCTTCGGCCCCTCGTTGCCCGCGGTGCGCTCGTAGTAGCCGTCGCCCTTCTTTTCGAACTTGGTGAAGCCCAGCTCGCCCAGGCGCTTGTTGCTCATCTGGGTCTTGTTGAGGTCGCTCCACTTGCCGGCGATGGCGGGCGCGGAGATCGCGCGGCGGCAGGCCTGCCCGGTCTCGGGGTGCTTCGTGAGCGGCTCGTCGGCCATGAGCTGGACGATCTCGAAGGTCTCGCCCGTGGGCTCGCCGTCGGTGTCCAGTAGTTCGTAGTCGTACGTGGGCATGGTGTACTTTACGCGGGAAGGTCGCCGGCCGTTCGTCCGAGCGCGCCGGACAGGATGAACGCCAGCTCGAGCGCCTGGGCGTAGTTCAGGCGTGGGTCGCAGGCGGTGGCGTAGTTCTCGGACAGCCGCTCTTGGGTGACGCCCGACGCGCCGCCGATGACCTCGGTGACGTCCTGGCCGGTGACCTCGATATGGACGCCGCCGAGCACGGTGCCGGTCTGGCGGTGGGCGGCCATGGTGCTGCGCAGCTCGGCGACAATGGCGTCGAAGTGCCGCGTCTTGCGGCCGTCGTCGGTCACCTGGCCGTTGCCGTGCATGGGATCGCACAGCCAGACGACGGGCTCGCCCGACTTCTGGACGGCTCGCAGGATCGGCGGCAACGCGTCGACCTTGCTCGCGCCCATCCGCGTGATGAGCACGATCTTGCCCGGCTCACGCTTGGGGTTGAGCACGCGCAGGAGCTGGACGGCCTCGTCGGGCGCGATGGTCGGGCCGATCTTGACGCCCACGGGGTTGGCGATGCCTCGGAAGAACTCGATGTGGGCACCGTCGAGGGCGCGGGTGCGCTCACCGATCCACGGCAGGTGGGTGGTCAGGCAGTAGTAACCATCGCGGCGGGGCACACGCCGAGTCTGCGCGCTCTCGTACTCGAGGTTGAGCCCCTCGTGGCTAGAAAAGAAGTCGACGCGGCTGACTTCCTGCATTGCGCCGGCACCGACGAGCTCTGCAAAGCGGATGGCGCTGCGCACTTCTTGGCTCATGCGCTGGTACCGCTCGCGGAGATCGCCCGAGAGCTGCGCGTTTGTGAGGAATCGCAGGTCCCATTGCTCGGCGTGGTGCAGGTCGGCGAAGCCGCCGGTCGCTAGCGAGCGGATGAAGTTGAGCGTCATGGCCGCGTGGTGGTAGCCGGCGAGCATGAGGTCCGGGTCGGGCCGGCGGGCCTCGGGCGTGGGGTCGGCGCGGTTGACGAGATCACCGAAGTAGCTGGGCAGTTCGACGGGCGTGCCGTCGATAGTCAGGGTCTCGGTGGGCTTCGATCGTGGCTTGGCGTACTGGCCGGCGAGGCGGCCGATGCGGACGACGGGCTTCTGTGAGCCGTGGATGAGCACGAGGCTCATCTGGAGCAGGATCTTCAGGGTGGCGGTGATGGCTGCGGGGTTGCACTCGTCGAGCGTCTCGGCGCAGTCGCCGCCGTGGATGATCAGGCGCTCGCCATCCTGGGCCTGCGCGAGGCATTCCTTGAGGTTCTCGATCTCCCACGAGGTGACCAGCGGCGGAAGGCTCGCGAGGCGCGAGGTGGCGCGCTCGAGCGCGGCGGGGTCGTCGTACGCAACGGACTGCGCGCGCGGCATGGCCTGCCAGCTCTGCGGGCTCCAATGGCTTGAAGATGGTTGTGTGGCGGTCGAGTTACTCAAGGCGTGCCTTCTTGGCGCGGATTTTGCGCGATCGAGGGGTCATTCTATTTTCTTCGTCGGTTTCACTCATGGACCTGTGTTGATGGGTCGATGGACGGGTCGTTCCGGGGTTATCCGCCACTGACGGCGACCGGACGAACTGGACCCAGGCCGCACGAACCGTATCGCCCGGGAGGACAGGACCGATTTCGGTCCAACCGGGCCTCACCCTGAATCGCGGCCTCCATGGAGATGTAGGAATGCCAAGGACAACTACCTCGACTCGCCGCCGTGCGACCACGTCCAGGAGCCGCACGCACGCGGCCAGGACGGCCCCGTCGCGTCGTTCCCGCACGACCTCGAAGGCCTCGGGCTCGCGCAAGAGCTCGACCTCGCGGACCGCCAGCAAGAGCCCCACCAAACGGCGTACCACGGCCCGGAAGACCACCGGCACCCGTACCACCGCGAAGCGCACGACCGCTCGCAAGACGACCGGCAGCCGCACCACCGCCAAGCGCACCACCGCTCGCAAGAGCCCGGCACGCAAGACGACCGCTAGCCGCACCACCGCGAAGCGGACCACGGCCAAGCGCAAGACCACCGGCACCCGTACCGCCGCCAAGCGCACTACGGCACGCAAGAGCCCGACCCGTCGCACGACGGCGAAGCGCACCACCGGTACCCGCACCGCGGCGAAGCGGACCACGGCCAAGCGCACCACCGCTCGCAAGAGCCCGGCGCGCAAGACGACCGCTCGCAGCACCGCGAAGCGGACGACCGCCAAGCGCACCACGGCTTCGCGTAAGCCCACGACTCGCAGCAGCTCGACCCGCCGGACCAGCAGCCGCTCGACCGGCCGCAGCCTGCGGATCTCGACCCGCCGCAGCTCGGGCCGCCGCGCCGCCTAAGGCGGACGCATCGAACCGGCTTCATAGCCTTTGGCCGGCCCCTCCTGGGGCCGGTTTTTTCATGGGTTGGCGGGCCGATCCAAAAAAAGATGCAGATACATGAATAGGCCCCGGCCCTCTCAGGTTGGTCTGTGGACGGAACACGCAAGCACAAACCCCACGGGACACAACCCCCACCCACGCAACAGAGCGAAGGAGACCGACCATGCCACGCCTGAACACCATCGACCCCGCCACCGCCACCGGTAAGGCCAAGGAGATCTTCGACGGCCCGCTGCAGGGCAAGCACCTGAACATCTTCAAGGGCATGGCCAACTCGCCCGCCGCCCTGCAGGCCTACCTCGGCATGGCCGGCGCCCTGGGCCAGGGTGCCCTGACCAGCGCTGAGCAGGAGATCATCGCACTCGTCACCGCTGAGAAGAACACGTGCGACTACTGCCTCGCCGCCCACACATACATGGGCAAAGCCGCCGGGCTGAGCGAAGACCAGACCGTGGAGGCCCGCCGAGGCCAGGTGGGCGACGCCAAGCTCAACGCCCTAGCCACGTTCACCAAGTCGCTGCTGGACAAGAACGGCTTCGCCGACGAGGGTGACATCAGCACCTTCAAGGCCGCCGGCTACACGGACGAGCACGTGGTCGAGGTCATCGCCAACGTTGGGTTGAACTTCTACACGAACTACTTCAACCATGTGAATGGCACCGACGTCGACCTGCCGGCGCCCCCGGCCCTCGAGACTGCCGGCGCCAGCTGAGCCCCACCCCCCGGCATTCCAGGGCCGGGTGATTCGAACTGGTTCCTCCTCTTTCCACGCCAAAGCCCCCGCATCGTGCGGGGGCTTGTTTTTGCGCAGGTCGGGAGTCAGTGAGCCGGACGTTGCGGCGTGCGGCTCACGCGGTGGAAGGCGAGGCCGCCAAGCGCCATCGCAGGCAGGATTGCGAGCGCGAGGCTGGCGAGCAGAGCTTCGGTCGTATGCCACCTCGAGAGCAGGGCTCCTGCGGCGATCAGGCCGGTTGCGGCGACGACGCAGAGCCCGCCGAGGCGAGCGACACGCACGACCGGGCTGCTTGGCAGCCCGGCTAGGGTCTGGACTTGGTTGTTGCACACGTGTCTGG
>ERZ1740058.717-NODE-717-length-22010-cov-9.808745_pt1 | contig 22010 bp, 23 predicted proteins | sample MGYA00581745_ERZ1740058 | MGnify/ENA primary metagenome ERZ1740058 (study PRJEB43018, sample SAMN04849742) | marine metagenome | isolation source: floating plastic debris | place: Pacific Ocean | collected 2008-08-30 | study: EMG produced TPA metagenomics assembly... | reverse complement strand
CACATCATTGAGGGTCAGGCGAGTGTGGGCCTTGAGATCCTGGACGCGCTGAACGCGGCGCCTGATCTTCTCATACTGCCGGTCGGCGGCGGTGGGCTGGCGGCCGGCGTCACCGAGGTTTTTCGCGCGCTGTCGCCGAACACGGAAATTTTATACGTAGAGCCCGCGGGGGCGCCGTCGTTCCAGCAGAGCCTGCTCGCTGGCCAGCGCGTCAAGCTCCCCGCCATCGATACGTTCGTGGACGGCGCGGCCGTGGCAGAGATGGGCGCGCATACGTTTCAGATGCTGTCCGACCGCCATCCGGCCCAGGTGATCCTAATCCCGGAGGATCGGCTGTGTGAGACGATCCTTGAGATGCTGAACGTGGAAGGGATCGTGCTCGAACCGGCGGGTGCGTTGGAGATTGATGCGCTGCGGTCCCTCCCCCCTGACCGGCTGCGCGGGCGCACGGTGGTGTGCGTGAGTTCTGGCGGGAACTTTGATTTTGAGCGCTTGCCCGAGGTGAAGGAGCGGGCGCTGCGGGCGGCGGGCCTGAAGAAATATTTCATCCTGCGGTTGCCGCAGCGGCCTGGCGCGCTGCGCGAGTTTTTGGATCTTCTCGGCCCAGATGATGACATTGCCCGGTTTGAGTATCTGAAGAAGTCGGCGCGCAACTTCGGGTCGATTTTGCTGGGCGTGGAGACTACGGCGCGAGCGAATTTTGATGGCCTTGAGGCGCGGCTTGATGCGGCCGGTTTCATTTATCGCGACATCACCGATGACGAGGTCGTCTCGGGACTTTTGGTGTGACGCCGCTCGCGATCACCATGGGCGAGCCTGCGGGGATTGGCGGTGAACTCGTCCTCGCCGCCTTCGAAGCGCTGCAAGATGAGGGCATCGCGATGGTGCTGCTCGACGATCCGGACCGCATCGAGGCGCTAGGACGGGCGGTTGGCCTGCCTACGCGCATTGCCGTGGTCGATCAGCCGGAGAATGCCGCGGCGGTGGTGGGGGCCCTCCCAGTTTTGCCATTGCCGCAACGCGTGCCGCTGCGTCTTGGAACGCTGGGCACCGCGACAACGCCCGCTGTGCTGGGGGCGATTGAGCGTGCGGTCTCGCTCGCGATGGAGGGGCGCGTCAGTGGTGTCGTGACGAACCCGATCCATAAGGCGGTGCTGCAGGATGCTGGGTTTTCCCATCCGGGTCACACTGAGTTTTTGGCAGAGCTCGCCGGGGTGCCGCGCACTGTGATGATGCTCGCAAGCCCTGAGCTTCGCGTGGTTCCGGTGACGATCCACATTGCGCTGTCTGAGGTGCCGGCGGCGCTGACGGGCGCGGCGATTATCGAGACGGCCCGCATTGTGTCGGACGCGCTGCAGCGGGACTTTGGGGTCGTTAATCCGCGCCTCGCCGTTGCGGGGCTTAACCCGCACGCAGGCGAGGACGGCAAGATGGGCACTGAGGACCGGGACGTGATCGCGCCCGCGGTGGCTGCGCTGAAGGCGGAAGGCATCAACGCATTTGGCCCGCTGTCGGCCGACACCATGTTCCATGAGCGGGCGCGGTGCAGCTACGATGCTGCGCTTTGCATGTTTCATGACCAAGCGCTGATCCCCATCAAGACGATTGCGTTTGATGAGGGGGTCAACGTCACGCTGGGGTTGCCGTTTGTGCGCACCTCGCCCGACCACGGCACCGCGCTCGATATCGCTGGCAAAGGGGTTGCGCGGCCCGACAGCCTCATCGCCGCGATCCGGCTTGCCGCGCAGATGAGCCGGCACCGCACGGGCGTCACTGGAGCTGGGGCGACAGTATTGGAGACGAGTTAGATGACGGACGAAGAACGCATCGAGCTGGAAGCAGCCGCCTTTCGCCGCCTGGTCTCGCACCTGCGCGAGCGCACCGATGTGCAAAACATCGACATGATGAACCTTGCAGGGTTTTGCCGGAACTGCCTGTCCAACTGGTATGCTGAGGCTGCGGCCGAGCATGGTCTTGCGTTGGACAAGGATGCCTCGCGCGAGATTGTCTATGGCATGCCCTACGGCGAGTGGAAGGCGCGCTATCAGGCCGAAGCGACGCCCGAGCAGGCAGCCGCGTTCAAGGCGAGCCAGAAGCACTGACCGCAGGACGCATTTAAGCGGCGTCGTGGAAAATGACGCCGAGCGTCATGCGCTCGCCTGAGATGATGCGCGACACGCCGTGGCGTAGCTTGACACGGTAGTCGCCCTTTGTGCCGCGCTTTGGGCGCTCTGCGGTGGCAAACAGCGCGCCCTCGCCTTGGCGTAGCGTCACCACCTCGGCGCGGGACTGCATGCGGGGTCGCTGCTCGGTGAGCACAAGGGCGCCGCCCTCGAACTCGGCAGGATCGGTGAGGAGCACGACGAGTTGGAGCGGGAAGGCGACGGCGCCGTAGATGTCTTGATGGAGGCAGTTGTAGTCGCCGGCGCCGTATTTCAGGAGGAGTGGGGTTGGCCGGGTTTGCCCCTCCGCGTGGCAGCGGGCGAGCATTTGGCCAAGGTCCAGCGGATAAGGCGCCTCCCCGAGACGCTCCGCCCAGCCGTTCGCGATCTTTGCCGCGTGGGGGTAGATCGCTGCGCGCAGCGCGTCGACGAGACCGGGGATGGTCGCGAAATATTTGTACTCGCCGGAGCCGAAGCCGTGGCGCGCCATGACGATGCGGCTGCGGAAATCGCCGGTGTCGTAGCTTTCGCGCAAGGCGGCGCACTCCTCTGGCGTGAAGAGTGGGCCGGTTCTGGAAACGCCGTAGGCGTTGATCTCAGCGTTGATGTGCGCCCAGTCGAGCCGGTCGACGCGCTCAGCAACATCGCTCACGGATGGGCGGGCGCCGACCGGCGCTCCAGTTCCAGGAGCGCTGCTTTGCGGGTTACGCCCCACCGATAGCCGCCCAGCGAGCCGTCTGAGCGGATCACGCGATGGCAGGGGATGAGGACGGCGATCTTGTTGGCGCCGCATGCATTGGCGACGGCGCGATGGGCCGCAGGTCGGCCGATGGCGGCGGCGATCTCGCCGTAGCTCGCGGTGGCGCCGTAGGGGATCGCCCGCAGCGCCGCCCACACCCGCTCTTCAAACGCTGTGCCGCGCACATCGAGGGGTAGTTCACCGGCGAGCGCGGGCTCGCGGATGGCGGCGACGACATCGCTCATCAGGCCGTCGAACTCAGCGCCGCCGTCGATGAGGACGGCATCGTTGAAGAGGGTGCGGACCTCGGCCTCGCCTTCTGCTGCGGTGGCTGACAGGCGCACTGCGCAAATGCCACGCTCGGAAAAGGCCACCGTGACGATGCCGAGCGGCGACGGGCTTTGCGCGGTGACGACCACCTCGCCGCGGCCGGATGCGGCGAGCGCGGCCGGCGACATGGCAAGGCGCTGGGTCGCCATTTCGTAGAAGCGCGACAGGCTTGCAAAGCCGCTGGCGAACGCGGCGTCAGCCACCGTGGGCGAGCTGACAAGCGCGGCCTGGGCGCGTTTGGCGCGCACGGCATCGGCGTAGGCTTTGGGCGTGACGCCGGTGTGCGCGGTGAACACGCGGTGGAAGTGGTAGGGCGAGAGCCCGGCGTCCTGTGCAAGTGATGCGAGGGAGGGCGGCGCATCGGAGTGTTCGATGGTCCGGCACGCTGCTTCCACGGCGAGGGCGGAGCGCTGCTGGCTCGACAGCTCTTTGGGCCGGCAGCGCTTGCAGGGGCGAAAGCCGGCGGCCTCAGCCTCGGCCGGGAGCGCGAAGGTGCGCACATTTTTGCGCAACGGACGGCGCGAAGGGCAGCTGGGGCGGCAGTACACGCCCGTGGTGATGACGGCGTAGACGAATTCGCCATCAGCCTCCGCGTCGCGCGCCATGAGGGCGGCCCAGTGCGTTTCGCTGACCGAAGCGTTGACTTCTTGGATGGTTGCTGGGGACGCGCATGCCATTGTGGTGACCTCAAGCTCCGATGCCTTGGAGAGCCTAACATGCCCATCACCCGCGTGATCCGGCGATCCGATCCTTGCGGTCAAACTCTGGATTAGACCAGGTGACGGCTTGCGACGAGGGCGACCATGGCGGCTGCGACGGCGCCCGATAGGCCGAAGCGCAGGCACAGGAGCGCACACAGCGCCATGGCGAAGGCCTCGCGCCAAGTGCCGGAGAAGAACGCCGGCGCGACAAGCGCGGTCATGACCGCGGCGGGAACGGCGTCGAGCGCCGCTTCCACACGCGGCGGAATGTTGGGGATGCGCGACAGCACCAGGTAGCCGCCTGCGCGGGTGGCGAAGGTGAGCGCTGCGCACGCCAGCGTGAGCCAGACGAAGTCGGGGGTCATGGGCGGAGCTGCGGTGCGGCCGCGCCGTCGAGCGGCGGAGCGTTGCCGTTTCGGTCGCCGGAGTTGCGCGCAGCTTTATTGCCGGCCGCGCTGCCCGGACGGTGGGGCGGCACCAGGGCGGCGGCGAACACGCCCGCGAGCCCGCCGATCGTGACGTGCCACGGGGGACCCAGCCAGGCGGGAAGGATGCCAAGCTCTGGACCCAGCGCGATGAGCACAGAGACGACCCCTGCCACTGTGACCACCAGCGCCCAACGCGGGCGAGCGCGAAACCCCATGACGAGCGCGAGAAAATAAAGCGGCAGGAGCATGTCGAGGCCGAGCGCCTCGGGGTTCTTGATCAGGCTGCCGAACATAGCGCCGATCAGGGTCGCTATGGTCCAGCCGAAGAAGAACACTGACGCGAGCGCCGCATACCAGCGCAACTTGAAGGGGTGGCCTTCCTGGGCGCGCTGCTCGGTGAACGCGAACTGCGGATCGACCAGGAAGAAGAATACGAACGCCTTGGTGAACCAACGCTGGGTCTGGATGATCGGGGTCAGCGCGGCCGAGTACAGGAGATGGCGAAAGTTGACCGCGAACACGGCCAGCAGGATCGACCAGGCGGGAACGTTTTGGCCCCAGAGGTCGATGGCGACCATCTGGCTCGCGCCAGCATAGACGATGGCCGACATCAAAACGGTGTCAGCAACCGTGAGGCCGAGCTGAACGCTGAGTGCGCCAAACACCATCGCCACTGGGCACACAGCGCCCAGCAGCGGGAGGCCGACGGTAAAACCGGCACGGACATCGGGGTCATTCCAGAACCGCATAGTCTTCCATCTGCCGCGTTCGGGCGGCGAAGGCGCGGGGCATGAGTGCATCTCTCCTATGCAGACTGCTTGCCCAGCTGATTAAATTTGTGCCACCTGAAGGCTGCGGCAAAACAACAAAGTTTAACTCATCGGGGAGTATCGCCCATGTCAGTCACCAAGACGCCAACCACTCGTCGCCGATTCCTACAGGCCGGCGGTGCGAGCCTTGCCGGCGCGTCTGCCCTAGCAGCGCCGAACATCGCACGGGCGCAGGGCACCACCGTCATCAAAATGCAGTCCGCTTGGCCGGCCGCGAACATTTTCCAAACGTTCGCTCAGCAATACGCCGACCGCGTGAACGCGATGTCTGGCGGCTCGCTGCAGATCGACCTTCTGCCGGCCGGCGCGGTCGTTCAGGCCTTCCAGTTGCAAGACGCTGTGGCCGACGGTGTTCTCGACGCGGGCCACCACGTGACCGCTTACTGGTACGGCAAAAACAAAGCGGCCTCGCTGTTTGGCACCGGCCCGGTGTTTGGCACCGACGCCAACCAGATGCTCGCCTGGATCAACTATGGCGGCGGCAAAGCGCTCTATGAAGAGCTGATCAACGATATCCTGGGTCTTGATGTGCGCGGCTTCTTCGCGATGCCGATGCCAACCCAACCGCTCGGCTGGTTCAAAGGCGAAGTGACGTCCATCGACGACATGCAGGGCCTCAAATACCGCACCGTGGGTCTTGCCACAGACATCATGAACGGCATCGGTCTGTCGGTGACGCAGCTTCCGGGCGGCGAGATTGTTCCGGCGCTGGAGCGCGGCGTCATTGAGGCGTTCGAGTTCAACAACCCGACCGCGGACAGCCAGTTCGGCGCACAGGATGTGTCGAAGCACTATATGATGGGCTCGTACCACCAGGCGGCCGAGTTCTTCGAGATCATCTTCAACAAGAGCTTCTTCGAGACTCTGTCGGACGAGCAAAAAGCCATCCTTGAGTATGCAGCTGAGGCGGCAAACACCGCGAACTATGGCCTTGCCATGGATCAGTACTCCGCTGACCTCGTCAAACTGCGCGATGAAGACGGTGTGAATGTGTACCGTACGCCGGAGAGCATCATGAAAGCGCAGCTCGACAGCTGGGATAAGGTTCTGGCTGACTTGGAGCAAGACGATTTCTTCCGCCGCGTGGTGGAAAGTCAGAAAGCGTGGTCGGAGCGCGTGGGTTACTACATGATCCTCAACCAAGCCGACTATAAGCTTGCCTACGAGCACTACTTCCCGGGCCGACTGCCGTCCTAAGCCTTGCTTAAGGTCAAACAGATCGTCGCGTTTCTCGCGGCGATCGCCCTTGCCGTTGCCGGTGTTGCGGCGGTGTTTGTGGGTCTTAGCGGCTTTGTCACCGGGATAGGGTCGCTGGCCGGGGGTCAGATGACCGCCGCCGGATTGCAATTGTTCGGCGGCGCTATGTGGCTGGTTGCCGCGGCAGTCCTTCTCGGCATAGCCTTTCGCCTGCTGCAGTGGCGGTTCCGCCTCTACAGCCAAAAATCCAAGGAAGGCAGTCGATAATGGAAACCTACATCCGTTTTGCCGACCGCACCTCAGCCTGGGTCGGCAAGGCCTTTTCTTGGTGCATTATTTTGATGACGTTCGGCGTTGCCTATGAGGTGGTGGTCCGATACTTCTTCCGCGCGCCGACGACCTGGGCGTTCGACATCTCGTACATGATGTATGGCACGCTGTTCATGATGGCTGGCGCCTACACGCTAAGCCGGGACGGCCATGTGCGGGCCGATGTGTTTTACCGGCTCTGGCCGGTGCGGGTGCAAGCCCTTGTTGAGTTCATCCTCTACTTCATCTTCTTCTTTCCCGGCATTCTGGCGCTTGTCTTTGCGGGCTGGAAGTACGCGGCGCGCTCTTACCGCTTCCAGGAAGTATCGGTGATGAGCCCGGCCGGTGTGCCGATTTTCCAATTCAAGATGATCATCGTGGCCGCAGGTGCGCTGCTTCTGATGCAGGGTATTGCGCAGGTTTTTCGGTGCATTCTTGCGATGAAGCGCGGGGAATGGCCGGCGAAGGAGGATGACATCAAGGAGTTGGAGGATCAGCTGCAAGAGCAGGGTTCGGTCCTCGCCCATGGCTCCGAGGCGATCGACATCGTCGACCGCAAGACGACCAACTAACGCTGCGCTGAAGGATTTTTCGCCGTGACCGATCCCCAAGTCGCCATCCTGATGCTCGGCTCCTTCATCGTGATCATCATGCTGGGCTTTCCCATTGCCTTCACGCTAATGGCGATGGGCGTGGGCTTTGGCTACTACGCTTACTTTGATGCCGACCGCCAATGGCGCATCTACGACCGGCTTGCCTCGCAGGAAGGCGCCGAGTTTTGGCCCCTTCTGCCGGAGTATTTGCAGGGCTTTTTGAACAACAGGATCTTTGACCTGTTGGTGAACCAGACCTATGGGGTAATGCAAAACGATGTATTGACGGCAGTTCCGCTGTTCTTGTTCATGGGTTATATTGTTGAACGCGCCAACATCGTCGACCGGCTTTTTGCGACGTTACAAATTGCGGCGCGGCGGGTGCCAGGGTCGATGGCCGTGGCAGCGCTGATTACCTGCGCATTGTTCGCGACCGCGACCGGCATAGTGGGTGCGGTGGTGACCTTGATGGGGCTGCTCGCGTTCCCGGCGATGCTGAATGCGCGGTACAACACGTCCTTTGCGTCCGGCGTGATCTGCGCAGGCGGGACTCTTGGCATTCTCATCCCGCCGTCAATCATGCTGATCGTGTATGCGGCGACATCTAACGTTTCGATTGTGCGGCTTTATGCGGGCGCTTTGTTGCCCGGGCTGCTGCGCGCCGGGCGCTACGTGGTTTATGTAATTGGGCGGGCGACGTTGCAGCCGGGGATCGCGCCAAAGCCGCGCGATGAGGACATAGAGGGCGTCGGGCTCCTCCAGGTGATCTGGATGATTGCGTCGTCCTTCCTGCCTCTGGCGGTGCTGATCTTCTCGGTGCTGGGCGCGATTTTGTTCGGTCTCGCCACCCCCTCTGAGGCGGCTGCAATGGGCGCTCTCGGCGGGTTGATCCTCGCCATCGTGTACCGCGCGCTGACGTGGGACAGATTGCGCGAAAGCGTTTACCTGACTGTGCGGACGTCGGCGATGGTGTGCTGGCTGTTCGTGGGCTCCTATACATTCGCCTCTGTGTTTTCGTACCTGGGCGGCGAGCATTTGGTGGCGGACTTTGTCACCAGTCTGAACCTCAGCCCGCTACAATTCTTGCTGTTGGCACAGTTGATCATCTTCCTGCTCGGTTGGCCGCTGGAGTGGTCGGAGATCATCATCATCTTTGTGCCGATCTTTCTGCCGCTCCTAGCGGTGTTTGAGATCGATCCGTTGTTCTTTGGGATCTTGGTGGCGCTCAACCTTCAGACGTCATTCTTGACGCCGCCTATGGCGATGAGTGCGTACTACTTGAAAGGGATAGCACCACCGCACGTGCGGCTAGCGGAGATCTTTGCGGGCTGCATGCCGTTCCTCGCGATGGTCTTCATTACGATGGCAATCATGTATATATTCCCGAACATCGTCTTCTGGCTGCCGAACTTGATCTACTCGTAAGCCGATGACTGCACTGACAGCGATAGAACTCGCCGAACGCATTGCTGCGGGTGCAATTTCCGCGCGGGCGGCGGCAGAGGCGTGTTTGGCGCGGATTGCGGAGCGGGACGCGGTGGTGCGCGCGTTCGTGCACCTCGACCCTGAGTATGTGCTCGCCACGGCTGACCGGCTCGATGCCCACCGCAAAGCTGGCCGTGCGCTCGGACCGCTGCACGGCGTGCCGGTGGCGCTGAAGGACGTGATCGATACGGCCGATATGCCGACCGAGAACGGGACGCCGCTCGATGCAGGGCGGCGGCCGCGCACGGATGCCACCATTACCGCGCGCTTGCGCTCGGCGGGGGCGCTGATCCTGGGCAAGACCGTCACCACAGCGATGGCCTACCGCGAGCCGGGACCGACCACCAACCCGCATAACACTGCCCATACGCCGGGGGGCTCGTCGCAAGGCTCGGCGGCGGCGGTGGCGGACGGCATGGTGCCGCTCGCGGTGGGCACGCAAACTGGCGGCTCAGTCATTCGTCCGGCGGCGTTTTGTGGCGTTGTTGGCTTTAAGCCGACCCATGGCGCGATTTCGCTGGCAGGCGTTTTGAGCACCTCCACGCCGCTCGATACGGCGGGCGTGTTTGCCACCAACCTCACCGATGCGGCGCGGCTTGCTGAGGTGCTGATGGGGTACGACCCGGCCGACGAGCGGACCGCGATGGCCGCCCCGCCCCGGCTGGAAGCGGGGGCGATCGCGGAAACGCCGGTGGAGCCAACGCTTGCCATCGTGCGCGGTCCCGCGTGGCCGACCGCAAGCGAAGAGACTGTTGGTCTGTTTGCCGAAATTGCCGATATGCTGGGCGAGCGGGCCGACGAGGTGGAGCTGCCGGACATTTTTGCCAACGGCCCGGCTGCGCACCAACGGCTGATGACCGTCGGTTTCGCGCGGCATCTGAAGCACTATCGCGAGCGCTCTGAGGAGGGTGTCGATGCCTGGGTCCGGGCCGCCATCGATGATGGTGAGGCGGTGAGCGCGGTGGACTATTTGGCGGCGTTGGATTGGCAGGTGGCGCTGCGGGCGGGGCTCGACAGGCTGCTCAACCGCTACGATGCCATCGTGACGCCGGCCGCGGCTGGTACGGCACCGGAAGGGCTGAGCATGACTGGGGACGCTGCGTTCCAGCTTCTGTGGACCTTTGTGGGCGCGCCAACCGTGACGCTCCCGGTGGGTCAGGGCGAGAATGGCCTGCCCCTTGGTGTGCAGGTGGTGGGGCGGCCCGGCGAAGATGCCCGGCTGCTCCGCACAGCGGCGTGGCTTCAGGGCAAGCTCAGCGAGTAGCAGACCGCGTCAGCCGCTGAGAAGTCGCGGGACGGCGAGCGCGAGGGCTGGGAAGGACAGGATCAGCGCCACCCGGCCGAGCTCAGCGGCGAAGAAGGGGAGCACGCCCAAGAAGACGTCGCGCATCGGTGCTTTCGCGATGGCACTGATGATGAAGACGTTGAGGCCCACGGGCGGGGTGATGAGGCCGAGCTCCACCACCACCAGCGCCAGAATGCCAAACCAGAGTTTGAGCTCGAAGCTCGTCATCCCGAAGGCGGCATTGCTGGCGCTGACGAAATCGCCGCCGTTGAGGTCGGCAAGGACTGGCCAGAAGAACGGCACCATGACGAGGACGAGCGAGAGCGATTCCATCATGCAGCCAAGCACGATGAGGATGACGAGCATGCCGATCAGGATGAGCCAAGGGTCGAGGCCACTCGTGGACGCCCAGGCTGCGAGTGCGGCTGGGAGGCCGGAGCGTGAGAAGAAGGTTTTGAGGACCTCGGCGCCGAAAATGATGAAATAAATCATACCGCTGGTAACGGCTGTCTCCAGCAGCGCGCTTTTGAGGCCGGAGAGGCCGAGGCCGTGCCCGGGGCCGCGCAGCCGCAGGGCGAGGCCGTAGAGGAGAATGATTGTGGCACCGACTGCGGCGGCGGGGGTGGGCGTGAAAAGGCCAAGACCAAGCCCTGCGATGATGGTCCCGAAGATCGCTGCGACGGGGATGAGCCGCATGAGGGCGGCGCGACGCTCTGCGGGTGGGAGCCCTTGGGGTGGCGGCGCGAGCGATGGGTTGCGCGCGACGCGAAACGCGATGACGGCGAGGAAGACGATGACTGCGAGAAGGCCGGGCAACAGCGCGGCCTGGAACATTGCGATGATCGACGCCTCAACAATGACCGCGTAGATCACCAGCGCGATGGAGGGTGGGATCAGGATGCCGAGCGTGCCGCCGGCGGCGAGGGTGCCGGTGGCAAGGCGCGGCGCGTAGCCTTGGGCGGCGAGTTCCGGCAGCGCGACACGGCCCATGGTGGAGGCGGTCGCGAGCGATGAGCCGCAGACCGCGCCAAAGCCCGCGCACGCGCCGACGGCCGCCATGGCGACCCCGCCGCGGACACGGCCGACGAGCCCGTTCAGCCCATGAAACAGATCGCGGGACAAGTTGGCATAGCTCGCCAGGAACCCCATGAGGATGAACAGCGGCACGACGGACAGTTCGTAGTTGGCCACCACGCCCCAGGTCAGCGTTTTGAACTGCTCAAGGTATGGCTCGAAGCGCAGGAAGGGTGCGGCGATGGACAGGGCGAAGTTGCCGCCGATCCCGACCGTTACCATCGCGAGCCCGACGGGCATGCGCAGGGTGAGAAGGACGATGAGGGCGAGGAAGCCAAGGAGGCCGATGGCCTCGCGCTCAATCACGGGCGGGCCACACAGTCTGCGCCGCGGCGACCATGGCCCACAGCGCCAGCGACAGGATGCCAGGCGCGTAGAACGGCCATTCGGGCCAGCCGAGGATTGGGGACATGACGTTGTCGGCGCGGGTCTCGAAGAGGCCACGGGTCATGAAGGTGAGCAGGAAGAGAGCCAGCAGGGCGGTGAGGGCGGACCAAAGGCGGTCGAGGGTTCGGCCGAACTTGGCGGGGGCGCGGCGGGTGAACAGGTCGACCGCGAGGTGGCCGCGCTTCAGCTGGCAGTAGGGGAACATCATCAGCGCCGCGCCTGACACGGCAAGGCGCACGAAGTCCTCGTAGCCGGGCAGCGCTGAGACGTTACCGCCGGAGAGGGACGCGATGCGGTCGGCGGTGAAGGCGGCGGCGTTCAGCGATGTGACGGCCATGATGAGGAGGAGGAGCGCGCCGCCTGCCAGCGCCCAGGAGGCGCAGATGGGCGCTAAGCGACTGGTCACAGAAGGAGCCTCCGCCGGGCGATGGCGCCACCCCGCCACGGGCAACGCGAACGCTGCCTGCCGACGCGGCGCGACGCTATTTCGCAGCGATCAAGGTGCCTTGGGCGCGCTCGATGCTTTCGCGGATTTTGATCTTCGCGGCCTCGCGATCGCCCCAACCCGCGACCTTCACCCACTTGCCGGGCTCAAGGTCTTTGTAATGCTCAAAGAAGTGCTGGATCTGTTTCAGCGTGATCGAAGGCATGTCATCGACGTCAAGAACCCGCTCGTAGCGGGGAGTGAGCTTAGTCGATGGAACAGCAAGGATTTTCTCGTCCACGCCGCCGTCGTCTTCCATGTTGAGGACGCCGATGGGGCGCACGTTCATCACAGCGCCCGGTACAATGGGGCGGGTGGAAGCGATCATCACATCGATGGGGTCCCCGTCGTCAGACAAGGTGTGGGGGACAAAGCCGTAATTTACCGGGTAGCGCATGGGCGTGTAGAGGAAGCGATCGACGAACAGCGTCCCTGAATCCTTGTCCAGCTCATATTTGATGGGCTCGCCGCCCACCGGCACCTCGATGATGACGTTGACGTCTTCGGGTGGGTTCTTGCCAATGGAAACGGCGTCGATGCGCATTTGCTGCGGTCCTTTTTGGATTTTCCGCAAACTAGTGCGGTTTTGCTCGGCCGCCCAGCTTTGCGTTGTTGGGCGCTGGTGGCATCGTCGCGAAAACGGAGGCGATATGACCGCTGAGACCCGCGCATTTTGGGATGCGCAGCTTGAGATGGCCGTGGTTGTGCCGGGCGCGGACGAGTGGATCGACAAGTATGGCGAGTTGGGCCGGGCCCACGGGCGGCTTGATGAGGCGCGGCGGATCGCGACCGGCCCCGACGCCATGCAGTCGCTTTGGCACACCGACACGGGCGCGCCCGATAAAGCCATGGTGCTCATACATGGCGGATACTGGCGCCGGTTTAGCGCGGCTGAGTACGCTTTTGGGCTGCCAACGGCTGCGGCGGCGAACGTGACGTTCTTTAACGTCGATTATCGGCTGATGCCGGGGGTGCGGATGGCGGACGTTGTGTCTGACACGCTGGCAGCGTGCGAGAAGGCGCTGGAGATGGTGCCGAACGCTGTGCTGGTGGGGCATTCGGCGGGCGCGCATCTGGCGCTGGAGACGGCGATGCGCTTGTCGCGGCCCCCGCGGGCGGTGGTGGCCATGTCTGGCCTTTTCGAATTGGCGCCGCTGCGGCACGCCTTCATTCATGAGGATATTGCGCTGACCGCCGCGGAGGTGGCTGAATTCTCGCCGATAGAACGGGTGGCGGACATCCCCTGCCCTGTTCACGTTCAGGTAGGCGCGGACGAAACGCTGGAGTTTCAGCGCCAATCGGTGAGGCTGTACGACACTTTGGTGGACGCCGGTCATGAGGCGACGTTTTGGTTCGCGCCGGGGCAGAACCACTTTCAGATTGCCGCTGAGATGGCCGACCCGCAGACCCCGACGGCCTCTCGGATTGTGGATGTGCTGACCGGCTAAGCTGGGGTGAGGACCAGCGTGTAGAACGTGCTGTTGGGGTCTTCGGTGTAGCTTGCGAAGGGGGTGGTCCGGGAAAAGCCGGCCGCCTCGTAAAGCGCGCGGGCCGGGGCGTAAGCTGCGTTGGCTCCGGTTTCGAGGCTGACGGTGGTGTAGCCGCGACGGCGGCACTCGGCGAGAAGAAACGCTAGCATTTCGCGGCCGACGCCTTTGCCGCGGTGGGCGGCTGCGGTGTGCATGGATTTGATTTCGCCATGGTCGGCGGAGAGTTCTTTGAGCGCGCCGACGCCGAGGAGTGTTCCGCCCTCTTCCGCGCCCCAGACCGTCACCCCGGGCATCGACAGCCCGCCGAGCGCCATGGCGTGCACGCTTTCCGCCGGCGAGTTGGCGAAGGCGTGCGCCAGATGCGCTTCGATGAGCGCGACAAACTGTTGGTCGTGGAGATCGATGGCGGCTATGTCCATGCCAAGTCCCAGAGGTTTCGGTTCTCCCTTACCTTATGGCGCGCGTTTTCCCGCGCAACGTCTCGAGGTTTTTCGTGCTGCCAGAGCTGAGCCCATTCATCTGGGCGGTGATTATCGCGATTGCGCTCACTGCCGGTTTTGTCAAAGGCTCGGTGGGGTTTGCGATGCCCATGATCATGGTGTCGGGGCTCGGTTCAGTGCTGCAGCCGGCTCAAGCGGTGGCGGCGCTGATCTTGCCCACCCTCGTTGCAAACGGGATGCAGGCACTGCGTGGCGGCGTGCCCGAAGCGATCGCCAGCGCTAAACGCCAGTGGCGGTATTTGGCGGTGGTACTGGTGATGATCGTGTTTAGCGCGCAGCTGGTGACGGTGTTGCCGGACACCGTCTTGTTTTTGATCATCGGGGTTCCGGTGGTGGTGTTTGCGCTCATTCAACTGGCTGGCTTTCGACCGGTGATTGCGGAGCACAGGCGTCGGCTAACCGAGTTTTTGGTGGGCAGTTTCGCTGGCTTTTTGGGTGGGCTTTCCGGGGTCTGGGGGCCGCCGACGGTGCTTTATCTGACTGCGCTCAACACGCCCAAGGCTGAGCAGCTACGGATTCAGGGCATTGTTTATGGGCTTGGCGCGGTGGTGCTCGCGGCAGCGCACATTCAGTCGGGTGTCTTCAATGCTCAAACCGCGCCACTGTCGGCGATCTTGTTGTTACCGGCATTTCTGGGCACGTTAGCGGGCTTTCGCGTGGCGGACTGGCTGAACCAAGACAGGTTTCGTCAGGCGACGCTGATCGTGCTGGTTCTTGCGGGGCTTAATCTGGTCCGACGCGGCCTGATGGGCTAAAGATGCCGCGTGGGGGTGGGTATGACGGGTCTCGACTGGGTGCTTTCGGCGATCGGCTTGCTGGCTTTCATCGCGTTTACGGGAACGGTGGCGTCCTTCGTTCCGGAGCCCGATTTGCTAGCTGTGATCGCGATCGCCGTGGCGATGGCGGTGTACGACTTTTGGATTAGGCCGCTGCGGCGCAAACGCAAGTGAGGTGTGCGCTCAGTTCGTCGGATCGGTATTGCGCCGCAGCGTTGCGAGCGTTACCGACCAAACTTCATGAGTGCGACAACATCCACCGCCCCTTCCCTTGACGCCCTAGCGCAGATTGCTGTCGCTGCAGGGGTCGAGATCATGCGTATCTACGCCACCGACTTCGCGCCGCACGCGAAGGGTGACGGGAGCCCGGTGACGCTCGCGGACGAGGCTGCGGAAGCGATTATCAGCGAGAGGCTGCAGGCGGTCAGCGGCCTCCCAATCGTTGCCGAAGAAGCGGTGAGCTCGGGTCATGTGCCGCAAAAGTCCGACGTTTTTTTCCTCGTGGATCCCCTCGACGGAACGAAGGAGTTTGTCTCGCGCAACGGCGAGTTCACGGTAAACATTGCGCTGGTTGAGGATGGCCGGCCGGTGATGGGCGTTGTTTTGGCGCCGGCGCTTGGCGTTTTGTATGCCGGCGACCGGTTCGGCGCTTGGCGGGCGCGAACCGAAACGCTGGGCGCGCGAGAAGCGCTGCAGGTGCGGGCCGCTCCGGGTGCGGTCAAGGTGGTGGCGTCGCGCTCCCACCTTACCGACGAAACCCGCCAGTTTGTCGAGCGATTTACGGTCGACAGCTTTGTGTCATCGGGGTCGTCGCTCAAGTTTTGCCAGGTGGCGGAAGGGGCGGCTGATCTCTACCCGCGGCTCGGCCGGACGATGGAGTGGGACACGGCGGCTGGTGATGCTGTGTTGCGCGCGGCTGGTGGCCAGGTGCTGACGATGGACGGCGCGGCGCTGACGTATGGCAAGTGCTGGCCCGGCGAGGTTGGCGATACATTCGCCAACCCGCACTTTGTTGCTTGCGGAACTTTGGACCCGTTTGTCTCTTCCTGAAGGATAAATTGCATCATGCCCGTGCAACGCGGCACCCATTTGAAGCGCTTGGAAGATGAAGCGATCCACATCATGCGGGAAGTGGCCGCGGAGTTCCGCAACCCCGTCTTGCTGTATTCGATCGGCAAAGATTCCACGGTTATGCTGCACTTGGCGCGCAAGGCGTTTTACCCGTCAAAGCCGCCGTTTCCGTTCATGCATATTGATTCCACTTGGGAATTTCAGGCGATGGGCGAATTTCGCGACCGCCTGTTCGCCGAGCTTGGCTTTGACTTGATTGTCATTCGCAACGATGACGGCGCAAAGGCTGGGATCAACCCGTTCGATCATGGGTCTAATTACTACACTAATGTGATGCGTACCGAGCCGCTGAAGGAGGCGCTGACCCGGTACGGCTTTGATGCGGCGTTTGGCGGTGGCCGGCGCGATGAAGAAAAAAGCCGGGCCAAGGAACGGGTGTTTTCGTTCCGCACCGCTTCCCACGGCTGGGATCCGAAGAACCAGCGGCCGGAACTCTGGCACATCTATAATGGGCGGGTGGCGAAGGGGGAGTCCATCCGCGTCTTTCCATTATCGAATTGGACTGAGCTCGATATCTGGCAGTATATTATGTTGGAGAACATCGATATTGTGCCGCTTTACTATGCTGCTGAACGGCCGGTGGTGGAGCGGGATGGCACGCTCATCATGGTCGACGATGAGCGGATGGTGCTGGAGCCGCACGAGACGCCGGAGCACAAGAAAGTGCGTTTTCGCACGCTCGGCTGTTACCCGCTAACCGGTGCGGTGGAGAGTGAGGCGGATACGTTGCAAGAGATTGTCCGCGAAATGATGATTGCGCGGACATCTGAGCGTCAAGGGCGGGTGATCGACCACGACGAGGCCGGCTCCATGGAGAAGAAGAAGCGGGAGGGCTACTTCTGATGTCCGCCGCTGAAGATTTTTCCGCCGAAGCGTTTGGCGATTACCTTGAGAGCCAGCAGAACAAATCGTTCCTGCGGTTTATTACGTGTGGATCCGTGGATGACGGCAAGTCTACGCTAATTGGGCGGCTGCTGTTTGAGACGAAGCTGATCTTTGAAGATCAACTGGCGGCGATTGCGCGCGACAGCAAAAAGCACGGGACGACGGGCGACGATATCGACTTAGCGTTACTGGTGGACGGGCTGGAGGCAGAACGCGAGCAAGGCATTACCATCGACGTCGCGTACCGGTTCTTCACCACCGAGAAGCGCAAGTTTATTGTCGCCGATACGCCAGGGCATGAACAGTATACGCGCAATATGGCGACGGGTGCCTCGACGGCGGACCTCGCGGTTCTGCTGATTGATGCGCGTAACGGCATCCAGGTGCAGACCAAGCGCCACGCGTTCTTGGTGTCGCTGCTTGGCATTCGTCATGTGGTCTTGGCCGTCAATAAGATTGATCTGGTAGGTTTTGATCAAGCGCGGTTCGATGCGATCAAAGCTGACTTTGAAACCTTTGCGGCGGCGTTTGAATTTGAGACGCTGCAGGCCATTCCGATCTCCGCCCGGTACGGCGACAACGTCGTTGCCGCGTCGCAGAACACGCCTTGGTATGACGGGCCGACGCTGCTGGCGCACCTGGAAGGCATTGAGGTTGAGAGCGATCTGGCAGCCCGCCCGCTGCGTTTTCCAGTGCAGTGGGTCAACCGGCCGAACCTTGATTTCAGGGGGTTTTCCGGAACCGTCGCGTCCGGTTCGGTGCGGCCCGGCGATGCTGTGGTGGTTGCAGGTTCGGGGCGTGAGGCCGTGGTCAGCCGGGTGTGCACCTTCGACGGCGATATGGCGGAGGCTGGCCCGTCAGAGGCGGTCACGATCTTGCTCGACCGGGAAATCGACGTGTCCCGCGGCGACGTTTTGGTTCCGCCCGATCACAGGCCCGACGTCACCGATCAGCTCGCGGCGCACGTGGTTTGGATGGCGGAGGACGCCATGCTGTCCGGTCGCCCCTACTTGCTCAAAATCGGAACGCGGACCGTTACGGCAACGATCACGGACATTAAGCACCGGATCGACGTCAATACATTTGAGCACTTGGCGGCGAAAAGCTTAGGCCTCAATGAGGTCGCGTTCTGCAACATCTCGCTGTCCGAAGATGTTGCGTTCGATCCCTACGAGGCGAACCGGGAGACCGGCGCGTTCATTCTGATCGACCGGCTCACCAATGCGACTGTTGGCGCTGGCATGGTGTGGTTCGCGCTGCGTCGCGCAACCAACATTCACTGGCAAGCACTCGACATCAACAAGCAGACGCGGGCGGCCATCAAAGGTCAAAAGCCCGTCGTCCTATGGTTCACCGGGCTGTCGGGGTCGGGCAAATCGACCATCGCCAACCTTGTGGAAAAGCGCCTCTCGGCGCAGGGGCGGCACACCTATTTGCTCGACGGTGATAACGTGCGGCACGGCCTTAACCGTGATCTGGGTTTCACGGATGCGGACCGGGTGGAGAACATCCGCCGGGTGTCGGAGACGGCGAAGCTGTTCGTGGACGCGGGGATGATTGTGCTTGTCTCGTTTATCTCGCCGTTCCGATCCGAGCGTCGGATGGCGCGCGATTTGGTCGAGAGTGACGAATTCTTCGAGGTGTTTGTCGACACCCCCATTGAGGTCTGCCGCGAGCGGGACCCAAAGGGGTTGTATCAGAAGGCCGACCGGGGCGAGCTGAAGAATTTTACTGGCGTCGACAGCCCTTATGAGCCCCCGGAAGCGGCTGATCTTCGCATCGACACCACCGATGGCCCTGCTGAAGATCACGCAGAGACGGTGGTGGCGATGCTTAAAGCGCGGGGCGTGATCGACTGATCGCCCCGCCGTTGTGTCAGACGACCATGGCCCGTGCTGCGGAGGCGATGGCGCTTTTGGTCATTGAGGATTTGACGGCAGCGTCGAGGTAGCCGGCGGCCGTTTTCAATTCGGCTTTGGTGCACTCGTCGACCGCGCCGTTGCCGAGCGCATCGGCCAGAGCATCGCGCAGCTGATCCTTGCTTTTGGCAGAGCGCTTTTCGATGCCGAGGACTTTGGCGGCTTCGCTGAGATCGCGTTTGGTGAGGGCTTCTTTCCGCGCAATGATCTCTTCCGCGGCGAGGACTGCGTCCATGAGCATAGCTTTACTGAGGCGCGAGCGGCCTTCGATGCCTAGCTCTTTGGCGCGGGCCAGAAGCTCTTTCCGGGTCGGCTCGGGGACTGCCTCGTCGGCGTCGTCGTCTCGGGCCGCCGCGGTCTTGGCGGCGATGTCCTCGGGCTGCTCAGAGACCTGCTTGCCCCTTTTCGTGTCGGCCCGTTTTTTTGCGCTTGTGCGCGCGTATTCATCGTCGGTCAGTGCGTCGAGTGCGGCTTTGGGGAGGTAGCGCTCGCCGGTTTCACCGGACGGCTTGCCGGACTTGGTGTCCCACTCCTGTTTGGTCCACGTGTTGAGATCGGTTTCGCTTTGCGCGGGCCCGTCGGCTGCGTAGCCACCGCCGCGGCGTTTATACTCTTGCACGGCCATTTGCGCTTTTCGGGCTGACCATTCGCCTTTTTTGCCGCCTTTGCTGGACGCCATCAGTTCGTCTTTGACGGTGTCCCAGAGCTTTGGGTCGGTCCGCTTTGCCTTCGACATGGCAACATCCTTTCTGCGTTGCACCGCATTGGGTATGCGAGCGCAACGTTGCCGGTAGCTGGTAGTTCCAGAACGGGTCAGCCCGCCGCAAGCCTCACGAAAGCTTTGGGCGAAAGTTGGTCCGCAGCGGCAAGGATGGCGTCGGAGTCGATCTCAAAATGGCGGTGGAGTTCGTCGATGCGGCCGGTCTGACCGAATTCGTCCACACCCAGCGCCACGGTGCGATGGCCGAACACGCCGCCGAGCCAAGACAGAGTTGCGGGGTGGCCGTCGATGACCGTGATGAGCCCCGCATGACTGGGGACGGCGGAGAGTAGCTTTTCTGCGTGGCAGGTGGCCGAGCGGCCAGCACGGCGGGCCGACTGCGCGCCACGCCAGCCCTGCATGAGGCGGTCGGCCGAGGTGACCGCAAGAACGCCGACGTCCCTGCGGCCGGTGGCGATGGCGGCGGCCGAGGCGATGGCAGCGGGGGCGAGCACGCCCTGATAGGCAACGACAATCTCAGCGTTTGGTCCCGGTTCGCGCAGCCAGTAGCCGCCGGCGAGGATGTCGGCGGTTGTGGCGTCGCTCAGTGTTCGGACAGGCTGTTCCAGCGGACGGGTAGAGAGGCGCAGGTAGGTTGAGCCGCCGCGGGCGTCGGCTAGGCCTGTGGCGGGGTCCAGAGTGTCGCCAGCCGCGGGACCGGCCCGCCGCTGCATGTGATCGAAGGCGAAGGCCGTTACGACAGCGAGTTCGTCGACGAAGGCGGGCTCGAACGAGGATAGGCCGGGCTGGCTCATACCGATCAGAGGCGAGTTGATCGATTGGTGAGCGCCGCCTTCCCCCGCAAGGGTGACGCCCGACGGGGTGGCGACGAGGAGGAAGCGCGCGTCTTGGTAAGCGGCGTAGTTCAGTGCGTCGAGGCCGCGGGCGATGAAGGGGTCGTAGAGGGTGCCGATGGGAAAGAGGCGCTCGCCGAACCAATCATCCGACAGCCCGGCGGCCGCGAGGGTGAGAAAAAGGTTCATCTCGGCGATGCCCAGCTCGATGTGCTGACCCTCGGGATGAAACACCCACTTTTGCGCGCTGGGCACGCGCTCGACGCGGAAGACGTCGGCGACCTCCTCGCGGGCGAATAGCCGGCGGCGGTTCACCCACGGCCCCAGGTTAGTGGAGACCGTCACATCCGGCGAGGTGGTGACGATGCGATCCGCCAGCGCGCTGGAGCCTTTGGCAAGGCCATCGAGGATCTTGCCGAATGCGGCCTGGGTCGAGATGATCTTGTCGGCTGGCGGCTCGATCTCGGGGATTTCGATGGGAGCGGCTGGCGTCCTGGGGGCCAGGCCGGCGAAGTAAGAGGTCGCGCGCACGAGGTCGTGGACTTGTACGCTTGAGAGGGACAACCCGGATGCGGTGTCCCACTCCTCGCCTTGGGGGACACCCATTTGCTGGCGAAAGCCATCCATCTGCTTTGGGGTCATCAGCCCGGCGTGGTTGTCTTTGTGGCCCGCGAGTGGCGTGCCCCAGCCTTTGATCGTGTAGGCGATGAAGGCGGTCGGCCTGTCGTCGGTGACGCCCTCGAAGGCGTCGATTAGCGTTTCGAGGCAATGGCCACCAAGGTTCAGCATGAGGCGTTGAAGCTCGTCGTCCGACCGGCGATCCAGGAGCGCGGACACATCGCCTTGGTCGCCGATATCGTCCATCAGGCGTTTACGCCAGGCGGCGCCGCCCTGGAAGGCGAGCGCGGAGTAGATCGGGTTGGGGCACGCATCGATCCAGCCGCGCAGGGTTTCGCCGCCAGGCTCAGCGAAGGCGGCGCGTTGCAGGGCGCCGTATTTCACGGTCACGATCTGCCAGTCGAAGGCGCGGAAGACGCGTTCGATGCGATCGTAGAGCCCCTCGCGCACCACACCGTCGAGGCTTTGGCGGTTGTAGTCGATCACCCACCAGGTGTTGCGCAGCCCCTGCTTCCAGCCCTCTTGCAGGCATTCGTAGACGTTGCCCTCGTCGAGCTCTGCGTCCCCGACGAGGGCTATCATCCGGCCCTCGTCGCGCGGTGCGGCCCAGGGCTTGGCAGACAGATAGTCTTGGATGAGGGAGCCGAACGCGGTGAGCGCGACGCCTAGGCCCACGGAGCCGGTGGAGATGTCGACGAACGGGCCGTCTTTGGTGCGCGATGGGTAGGACTGTGCGCCGCCAAAGCCGCGGAAGGCTTTGAGACGCTCCAGCGTCTGGTTGCCCGCGAGGTATTGGATCGCGTGGAGGACGGGGGACGCGTGGGGTTTGACGGCGACCTTGTCCTGCGGGCGGAGGACGCCGAAGTAGAGGGCGGTCATGATCTGCACCATGGAGGCAGACGAGGCTTGGTGACCGCCCACTTTGATGTCGTCAGGCGCACGAACGTGGTTCGCGTGGTGGATCATCCAGCAAGCCAGCCACAGCACCTTGCGGTCGATCTCGGCAAGCTCGTCCCGGGTCATGGCGTCCTCCGCTTCTACAATGGAGGAAGTAGGCTTCCCGCTAAGAAGACGAGGGCAATGATAATGATCGCGACGCCGGCGACGAGCTGTAGGGCAGGCGCGGCGACGGC
>ERZ1740058.716-NODE-716-length-22011-cov-9.527510_pt1 | contig 22011 bp, 16 predicted proteins | sample MGYA00581745_ERZ1740058 | MGnify/ENA primary metagenome ERZ1740058 (study PRJEB43018, sample SAMN04849742) | marine metagenome | isolation source: floating plastic debris | place: Pacific Ocean | collected 2008-08-30 | study: EMG produced TPA metagenomics assembly... | reverse complement strand
GCCATGGCGAAGGCTTCGCTCATGGCGCAGGCGACGGTCATGCCGAAGAAATTGTTGATCAGCTTGATGGTGTGGCCGGAGCCGAGCGGGCCGAGGTGGAAGACGTTTTCACCCAAATCCTTCAGGACTGGCTCGGCGCGGGCAAAGTCCTCCGCTGCGCCGGCGGCCATGATGTTGAGAAGGCCGTCGACCGCGTGGGCGGGCGTCCGCCCTAGTGGTGCGTCCATGTAGCTTCCGCCGGCAGCGGTGACTTTCTCGCCGAGCATTTTTGTGGAGCCCGGGAGGGATGTGCCGAAATCGATGACGAGGGCGCCTGGCTTCATGCCGGCGATGATGCCGTCATCGCCCAGCATCCGGCTCTCGACGTGGGCCGAGGTGCCCATGCACATCATGACGATGTCGGAGGCTTCAGCGACCGCTTTGGCGGTGGTGACTTCGGTGGCGCCGCGGGCGACTGCCGCATCGACGCCAGTGCGGTTGCGGTTGGCGATGACGGTCAGCTGGTAGCCTTTGTCCTGCAGGCGGCCGACCATCGCCGAGCCCATCAGGCCAAGGCCAATGAAGCCAATGGTTGGTTTGTCGCTCATGAGCGTCCCTCAGCATTCTTTTGTTGCGGCATCTGCGCATACGCTGAAATTGCACACAATGGACAGTGCGAGGAGGCAGCTGTGCTGCGTGTGCCGTCAGCGCTGGGTCGCCGGGAGCGGGGCTAAGATGCCGTCCAAGGTGAGTTGGTCGCTCGCAGGCTTGGCCGCCTCCGTTTCGGGCCGCAAAAAGCCTTGCAGGGCGCTCAGAAGATCGGCTTCGGCGGGCGGCTTGTCCCACCGCAGGCGGGAAATGCGCGGGAAGCGCATGGCGACGCCTGATTTGTGGCGGGTGGAGGTTTGCAAGCCCTCGAAAGCCACCTCGAACACCAAGCCCTCGTCTGGCTCGTGCACCACCTCGCGCACGGGGCCGAAGCGGGCGGTGGTGTTGTTGCGGACGAACTTGTCGATTTGTTTCAGCTCCTCGTCGGTGAAGCCGAAATACGCCTTTCCGACCGGCACCAACTCACCGTCTGCCGGTCCCGTGCCGGTCCAGACTCCAAAAGTGTAGTCGGAGTAGAAGGAGGAGCGTTTGCCCGAGCCCCGCTGGGCGTACATGAGGACGGCGTCGACGATCATGGGATCGCGCTTCCACTTGAACCAAGGCCCTTTGGGGCGGCCGGGCACGTATGTGCTGTCGCGCCGTTTGAGCATCAGCCCCTCGACAGCCGCGGCGTCATCGCCCGCGCCCGCAGAGGCTGGGTCGAGGCGGGCGGCGGCGATGTCGTCCCAGCTTGTGAAGGCGACCGGCGGGGAGACGTCGAACATGGCGCCTAAGGTTGGCGCGAGCGCGTCGAGGCGTTGGCGGCGGTCGGCGAAGGGAAGGGTGCGCAAATCCTCTCCGTTGTGGGCGAGAAGGTCGTAGAGGCGAACGCGGGGCGGGTAGTCGCGCAGCATTTTGGCCGAGACGTTTTTGCGGTTGAGCCGCTGCTGCAGCACGTTGAATGTCTGAATGGTTTCGCCGCGGACGATGAGAAGTTCCCCGTCGAGCGCGCCTTCGAAGTCCACCGCTTCGCACACGTCGGGGAAGGCGGCGGAGATATCCTCGCCCGTGCGGGAGTAGAGCCGGGTGATGAGGCGGCCGGCGTCATCGCGCCCGGCGGCGATTTGGATGCGGATGCCGTCCCACTTCCATTCCGCCGCGTAGTCTGCCGGATCGTAGGACTTGGTGAGTTCCTCATAGTCGGTGGGGGTGGCGAGCATGGGGGGGCGAAATGGGGCGGGGTCGAGCGTGCTGGGGCGCTCGCCGTCGCCATCCAGCCAGTCGAACAGGGGGATAAAGGGGGGCGCGAGGCCGTGCCACACCTCTTCGACTTCGTTGACCTCTACCGGTCCCAGCCGCGCCACAGCCGTTTTCGCCAATCGCGCGCTCACGCCCACGCGAAGCGCGCCAGTGATGAGCTTGAGGAGCGCCCAGCGGCCGACTTCGTCCAAGTTGTCGAGCCAATCGGCGAGCTGCGCTTGCAGGCCGGATTTGCCGATGGTGGAGAGGGTCCCAACGACCTCCGACAAAGGCGGGGCGCCGGGCGGGTTGTTGTGACCCATCATGCCTGCGGCGGGCCGGGGCTTTTGCGGCCACATCAGCGCGACGGTTTCGGAGAGGTCGCCTACGTAGTCGCGCGATAGGGCGAACAGGACTGGGTCGGCTCGCTCCGCAATCAGCGCGCGGATGAGGCCTGGCTTGGCGTTTTGAAACTCTAGCTCATCGGTGAGCGCGGCGAGCGCAAAGCCGCGTTCAGGGTCTGGCGTTGCGCGGAAGAACGCTTCCATCAGCGCCAGCTTGCCGTTGCGGCGCGGCTCGTAGGTCAGCCGGTCGAGGAGATTGGCGAAATCCTGCATCGCCCCTTGTGATTAGCGCCCCAGCCCGCCGCGGGGAGGGCTGGGCGTGCGCCTTTCGATTACTGCGCTGTCGGCTCCTCGGCCGTGTCGTCGCCCTCAGGCGCGGTTAGAATGCCGTCCATCTGGTCCACGATGGCGTCACGCTGGGCGCGCCATTGCTCTTCATCGCGGCGCAGTTGGGCGATCTCGTTCTGCAGCGCTGCCTTTTGGGCGCCGAGTTCGGATTGGATCGCGGCCAGTTGGCGCTGAAGCTGTTGGACTGTGCCGTTGTCCTTCGCGATTTGGACCTTCAGCGTGTCGCGCTCTTCGCTGAGGGCGTCCACCTCTTGCTGAATGCCCGTGAGGTCTTGCTCCAGCTCGGCAAGGTTTTTCTCTGCGGCCGCGCTGGCAGTTTCGGCGTCTTCACGCGCCGCGTTGAGCTCCTCGACCTCAGCGGTGACCTCAACCTTTTGCGCCTCGGCCGCTTCAATGTCGCTTCTCAGGCTCGCCAGGGTCTGCTGCTGGCCGGCGACTTCGCTGAGGAGGCCGACACGGTCAGAGGTGAGCGTGGCAACGGTGTCTTGCGCGGCCGCAATGTCGTTTTTCAGGGACGCCAGCGTGGCCTCGGCGGACTCGCGCTCGGTGGCGAGTTCGGCAAGACGCGTGTCGAAGGAGGCGAGATCCTCCGTAAGGCGCTCCTGTGCGTCCCGGCGTGCATTGTCGGCATCGTTTTGCGCTGCCTGCACTTGCGCCTGCGCGTCGCTGAGGTCTGCCCGTGCCTTGGTGAGTTCGGATTGCGCTTCGCTGATCGCAGACTGTGTTTCGATGAGCTCTGCCTGCGCCGCGTCGTTGCGCGCCGTGGCGTCGGCCTGTGCCGCTTCCAGCGCGGCGACGCCCTCTTGCAGCTCGGTTTGCCGCAGCTCCGCCGCCTCAGCGCGCTCCGTGTTCCGCGCGATGCCGTCGGTCAGCACCTGCTGTTCGGCCGTCAGTTGTTCGACGACGGTTTGCAGCCCGTCGCGCTCCGCGGTGGCGGCTTCGATCGCCGATTTCACGGCCTCCAGGTCGCCGCCGGCCGACCTCAGCGCCTCCAGATCGCTCATGAGGCTGGCTTGTTCGGTGTCTGCCGTGTCCCGCGTCTCAGTCAAGGCCGCGCTGAGCCGCTCGTTTTCCTGAAACACATAGACTGACGCCGCCAGCGACCCCGCCGTGACCAGAACCATTACCAATGTGAGTGGACGCACGGCCATGATCGCTCCCTTTGTTGGCGTCACTCCTATGGCGGGCCGAGGAGGCCTTGTCGACCGCCAAACGGCCATCCAACGAAGCGTTGATCGCACCGGCTGGCTGATTGGCGGGGTCGCGCTGGTGCGCCGCGATTGGCTTGCCAAACCCTTGGCTTACATTGGGTTGGTGCAACACCATCTTCCCACCGCTGCTGCCGACGCGCCGTCGCTTCCCGAACCGTTCGCCGGCTGGTTTGCCGGTCGCGGCTGGTCGCCTCGCGCCCACCAGCTGGAGCTGATCGAAAAGGCGGAGGCGGGCCGGTCGACGCTGTTGATTGCGCCGACGGGGGCGGGGAAGACGTTGGCCGGCTTCTTGCCGAGCTTGATTGAGCTGAACGCCCAAAACACACGCCGAAACAGCCCGTTACGTGATGGGCCACACACGCTTTACATCTCGCCGCTGAAGGCCCTGGCGGTGGATATTGCGCGCAATCTTGAGGCGCCGATTAGCGAGATGGGCCTTCCCATTACGATGGAGACCCGCACCGGCGACACCCCCCAGAACCGGCGCAAGCGGCAAAAGGAGAACCCGCCCGACATTTTGCTGACCACGTCGGAGCAGGTGGCCCTGTTGGTGAGCCAACCGGACGCGGGCCGCTTTTTCTCCGAACTCAAGGTCATCATTGTCGATGAGCTGCACTCCATTGTGACGTCGAAGCGCGGCGACCTTTTGGCGCTCGGGATCGCGCGGCTGCGCCAACATGCGCCGGGCCTGCGCCTTGTTGGTCTGTCTGCTACCGTGGCGGAGCCTGAAGAGTTGCGCGGCTGGTTGGCTGCGCAACCGGGCGGTGAGGGGCGCTCGCTTGCCGATCTCATTGTGGTGAAGGGCGGGGCGAAGCCTGACGTGTCGATCCTGAAGTCTGAGGCGAGGGTACCTTGGGCCGGGCACATGACGCGGTGGGCGCTGCCCGATGTTTATGAGCTGATCAAAAGCCACGGCACCAGCCTCGTGTTCGTGAACACGCGCAGTCAGGCTGAGCTTTTGTTTCACGAACTGTGGCGCATGAATGAGGACACGCTGCCGATTGCGCTGCACCATGGCTCGCTCGACCGGGGTCAGCGCCGCAAGGTGGAGGCCGCCATGGCCGCGAACCAGCTGCGTGCGGTGGTGTGCACCTCAACGCTCGATCTGGGGATCGACTGGGGGGATGTGGACCTTGTGATCCACGTGGGCGCTCCGAAGGGGGCCTCGCGTCTCGCCCAGCGGATCGGCCGGGCCAACCACCGTATGGATGAGCCGTCGAAGGCGGTGCTTGTCCCCTCCAACCGGTTCGAGGTGATGGAGTGCCAGGCGGCGCTCGATGCGTCGTATCTTGGCCATCAAGACACGCCGCCGATCCGCGATGGCGGGCTCGATGTGCTGGCCCAGCACGTTCTGGGGATGGCGGTTGCTGCGCCGTTCGATGCTCTCGCGCTCTACGATGAGATCGTGTCGGCGTATCCCTACCGCACGCTGGATTGGGAAACGTTTGAGCGTGTGATCGATTTTGTGGCGACTGGCGGCTACGCTCTGCGCGCCTACGACCGGTTCGCCAAGATCCGTCGCCGCAAGGATGGGCTGTGGCGCATCACCCACCCCACGATTGCGCAGCAGTACCGGTTGAATGTCGGCACCATTGTGGAAGTGCCCAACCTTGTGGTGCGGCTTGTGTCCAAGCGCGGCGGTTCGCTGATGCGCGGCGGGCGGGCGCTCGGCCAGATCGAAGAGTACTTCCTGAATACGCTGACGCCGGGGGATACCTTTCTGTTTTCCGGCGATTGCCTGCGGTTTGAGGGCATTCGCGAGAACGAAGCGCTCGTCACCAAAAGCCAGACGAAGGAGCCGAAGATCCCGTACTATGGCGGCTCGAAGTTTCCGATGACCACCTACCTTGCCGAGGTGGTCCGCGGGATGTTGGCGAGCCCTGAACAGCGGGCCGCTCTGCCGACCCAGGTGCGCGAATGGGTGGAGCTGCAGGGCGAAAAATCCCGGCTACCGTCCCGTGACGAACTCCTCGTCGAAACCTTCCCCCGCGGGCGGCGGCACTACATCGTCGCCTACCCGTTCGAGGGGCGGCTCGCGCACCAGACGCTTGGGATGCTCCTCACACGGCGGCTGGAGCGGTGGCGACTGCGGCCGATGGGGTACGTTGCGAGCGACTACGCGCTCGCGGTCTGGGGGCTTGGTGACTATTCCGAGGCGTTCGCCGGCGGTGCTGGTGGCCGGACGATGGATGAGCTTTTCGCCGAGGACCTTCTCGGCGACGATCTCGACGAGTGGCTTGCGCAGTCCATCCTGATGAAGCGCACCTTTCGCGCGTGTGCCGAAATCGCCCAGCTGATCGAGCGGCGGCACCCAGGCAAGGAGAAAACAGGCCGTCAGGTGACTGTCTCCACCGACCTTGTGTACGACGTTCTGCGAAGCCACGAGCCTGACCACATCTTGCTGCGTGCCACTTGGGCCGATGCTGCGACCGGCCTCCTCGATATCCGTCGGCTTGGACAAATGCTGGGGCGGGTCCGCTCCTCCATCATCCATCAGCCGCTGAACAAAATCTCGCCGCTCGCGGTGCCGATCATGTTGGAGGTCGGGAAGGAGATCGTCCAAGGCGAAGCGTCAGAATCGCTCCTTGCCGAAGCTACCGATGACCTCGTGCGCGAAGCGATGGGGGATGCGATGGTGGAAGGGGTCGGGGTGGGGCGCGGCTGAGGCTGGCTCGGGAACCCACCAAGGAACAGGGGCGCCTGTCCCTCGAAGCCATCCGTCGCTGACTGTCGCCCTGAGCGAACGACCAACACGACGCAAGGCACGCTGCGCTCTTCGGCCTTGCATCGCGCCGGCCATCCGCTCTTTTCGGGCGCCAGCGACGGACGGCATAGGAACTGCGGTTTCCCGCAGTTCCCAAACAACAAGAGGAAGTGCGAAACATCGCACTTCCGAGGAACAGGCTGACGCGGGCGCTGTGCCTCTCAAGGCGAGGCGCGACGGCTGGGCTCATTGGCGGGGTGTGGGTGGTCAGGTATCGCGGAAGCCGCTCTTAACGTTATTCACGCAATTCACGGCGAATCACTGCAATGGTGTCTAAGGTGTTAAAGTTCATGCAACGTTCTGTGAGTTAAGGATGCTGCCCGAACCAAAACACCAGGACGGCCTCATGAGCCTCGACGATGCCGCCGGCTACGGCACAGCCGCCATGGGCCTGTTCACCCTGCCAGGACAACGCCGCGCGCCGCCCCCCATCGCCGGGAACCCGGAGCCGGTGGCTGCTCAGCTCGCCGGTATGGATGCCCTGCTTGATCCGACAGGCGCGCTCTACTGGCCGGCCTACAAAACGCTCATCGTATCGGACCTGCACCTGGAGACCGGGTCGTCCTACGCGCGGACCGGGCAGATGCTGCCGCCCTATGACACGGGCGTGACCCTCTCCCGTCTCGCCGACGCTGTCGAGCGTTTCGCGCCGGACCGGATTGTGTCGCTCGGCGACAGTTTTCACGACCCCTATGGCTTTGAGCGGCTGTGCGAGGCCGATGGCGGGCTGCTCGGCCAGCTCATGGACGGCGTTGAGTGGGTTTGGATCGCTGGCAACCACGATCATGAGAGCGCGCAAGCGCTTGGCGGCGTCGCAACCGAGGTGTTCTCGCTGGGGGGCGTCTCCTTTCGCCATATCCCGACCGACGGTGCGCTCGATCAGCCGGAGGTCGCTGGCCATCTCCATCCGGCGGCGCGCCTTGTTATTCGCGGCAAACCGCTAAAGCGGCGCTGCTTTGTGGGGTGCGCCATGCGCCTCATCATGCCCGCTTTTGGCTGCCTCACCCGCGGTTTGCCGCTCTCGGACCCAGCCTTTTCCGCGCTGTGGCCTGTGCCGCCCGCCCCGCGCGCGCACCTTATCAGCCGCGATCGCGTCTATTCAGTCTGACTGACACACTGGCACCCTGTGATCAGCGGGGATGCGCTGGGCGTGGCGCTTCCCCCGCAGCCTGGCGCGCGATACCCCGAAGCGCATAGCCAAAGGGGGCGCCTTGTGGACCGTCGACGAGACATCGAACGACCGAGCCCGCTGCCGCAGCACATCTTGTCGTCGACCCAGTTCGACCGCGGCTTCCTCGATTATCTCTACACCCTCACCACGACGATCCGGCGTTTCGACAAATCCCGCGAGGGCCTCGGCTATCTGCAGAGCCTGCTCCCCCACAAGCGGGCGATGCTCTATTTCACGCAGCCCTCCACCCGAACGTTCCTGTCGTTCCAGTCGGCCTGCCATGTCCTCGGCATCTCAGCGTCGGAAATTCGCGATGCCGCCACCTCGTCGGAGCGTAAGGGGGAGAGCGTCGAGGACTCGCTGCGCACGTTCTCCTCTTACGTGGATCTTATCATCATGCGCTCGCCCATTGCGGGGCTGTGCGAGCGCGTGGCGCAGCTCCTCGACGGGACGCCGCGGCCGGTGCCGATTGTGAATGCGGGGTCCGGCCCCGATGAGCATCCAACGCAGGCGCTGTTGGATATCTATACCTTGCGCCGTTCGCTCCGGCTGGGCGGTGGCATTGATGGCAAAACCATCTGCATGGTGGGTGATCTGAAGCGTGGGCGCACCGTGCGCTCGCTGGCGCGGCTTCTGACAAATTATGACGATGTGAGAATCGTGTTCGCCTCTCCGCCGGCGTTTCGGATCGCCGAAGATTTGCGCCACGACCTCTCCGTCTCGGGGCTGAAGTTTCACGAGACGGATGATTTTGAGGCGGCGATCGCTGATGCTGACGCGATCTATATGACGCGGATCCAAGACGAGTACGACGCAGTTGGTGCCGAGCCGGTCGACACCAGCCGGTTTCACCTCACGGCCGCGCATTTGCCCCGCCTGAAAACGGACGCTGTGATCATGCACCCGCTGCCCCGGCGCGATGAACTTGATGTCGCCATCGACGACGACCCTCGGGCAAAATATTGGCGTCAGGAGCGTAACGGAATGTGGGTGCGCGTAGCACTGCTCACGATGCTGTTTGGCGTCGACGACCGCGTTCAGTTGCCGGAGTTGTAGGCGGGTTCGCTCGGGGTGCGTGTCGCGACGGCCATCTTGCGCACCACCATCGGCATCGCGCCGGCGACCAGCTGCGCCGCGCCGCGGCCTGCCCGCGTGCATAGCGCACGTGACACAAATGTTGCGTTGCGCACGCGCGGGCCGACACGGCGCGCGAAATCGGCTTGAAAGGCTTGCGCCGAAACGCCCTCGGCGATGGCGGCGGCGACAGAACGACCCGAACTCAGCGCAATACCAATCCCCTCGCCGCAATAGGAGGGGATGACAGCCGCCTGATCGCCCACAAAGTATGCGCCGTTGGTGGAGCGGCGGACAAAGCCGTAGGGCACGCGGCCCACGGCGACGACCGGATCACTCGCGGTCCCCAGGGATGGCTCCAAGTGGGGGCTGCGACGCACAATCTCGTCGAACACCTTCTCGGGGCGGCCGCCGAGTGCTTTCAGCCGGTCCGCTGTCACGACAAGACAGACATTTGTCCGCCCGTCCTCAACCGGTTGGAGACCGCAGTAGCCATGGGGAAACAGCGCGAGCGTGACCCTTTTCCCGTCCTGAGCAGCACCGTAGCGCTTCAGTCCAACCAGGGGCTGCAAGCGCCGGGCGTGCCGTGGCATGCCGCGCAGATCGACCTTGCCGGTCGCCACCACGACCTCCGATGCACGCAAAAGGCCTCGCGAGGTCTCGACGGACCATGAGTGGCCTGTCGGCGCGATGCCTCTTGCCGGCATGCCCCTGCGCACTTCAACGCCAGCAGCCTCCGCCACTGAAAGCAGCGCCTGGTCGAGCCGTTCGCGTGTCAGAGATGCGGCGGGGAAAGGCAGTTTGATCGATCGACCAGGGTTGCGTCCATCGATCCGCACTTCGTTCACCGGCACCGCACCCAAACGCGCCACATCGATGCCCAGAGCCGCAAGTTCCCTTAGCGAGACGTTGCTCAAGAACTCGCCGCACACTTTAACGTGCGCGCCAACGGTTCGCTCCAAAAGCACAACCGGGACGTCGGCGCGCGCGAGATGGATCGCGGCGGCAGCGCCGGCGACACCTCCCCCAATGATGACAACGGGTTCAATCATGCCAACGGCTTAGACACATACGAAATGGCACCGGTATGGCGATTTCGACGTCTTCTGCGGGAATTCCCGCGGCGCTGAGAAGGCGGACCCAATCGCTTCGCCGGAACGCGCGGGCGAAAGAAACGGGCCCATCGTGCCGGACAAAGGGATGTTGAGCGGCGACTGTCGCGAGTGCTCCGAAGCCGACGGCGGCGAATTTGCTTCGGAAAAGATCGTTCACGAACCAACCCACTTTCGTCTGTGCTTCCATGCCAAGAATAAATTCCACCACCTCATCGTTGTCCAGGTGGTGCGTGAAAAGAGCGCTAATAATAACGTCGAATGGTTCAGCCTCGACGGCCAAATCTCTAGCGTCTGCGGTATGAAACGTCAGGTTAACCTTGCCATAAGCTGGCTCTGACGCCGCTTGCGCCACCGCAGTGGCGTGGGGGTTGAGGTCTGCGCCCACCAACTCCGCTGACAGGTTTTGGCGCTGAAGGGCGCGCGCGATGGCCCGAAGCGTATCGCCATAGCCTGAGCCCACGTCGAGCAGCCTCAGCGGGCGATCGATCCGGCGGGCCGCGGCGAGCGCGAACGCCACAGACGGTCGGTGACCGAGCGATACCACGTTCACGCGCGCCAAGCTTTTGACACATTCGCGAAAGGTTTGCTCGTCCACGTCCTCGCCGTCCATCCATTCGAGAAGGTCTGCCGGACGGGTGCGTTCTGAAAAATCGTGGCGCCACATCAGACGGCGACAAAGGTGAAGCCTTCGGCCGTGAGGCCGGGGCCAAATGCCATTCCGAGACCTGATGCGCCGGGCGGCGGATTGCGGCGCATCAATTCGGCCATCACGAACATGATGCTGGGCGAGGACATGTTGCCATACTGGCGCAGAACGGTCCGCGAGGCATCAAGATCGCTCTCCGGCCGCTGGAGGGCACGCCCGCAGGCATCCAAGATTGAGCGGCCGCCGGGGTGGATCGCCCACAGATCGATGCTCTGTCGCCCGTTGCCGGTCAGGTCGTCTACCGCGCCGGGCAGCGCATCACCGAGCACCTTTGGCACCTCGCCCGACAGGCGCATGTCAAAGCCCTGATCGCCGATGTGCCAGGTGATGAGATCGCGGGCGGCGGGCATCAGCGCGGTGCGAAAGCCGGTGAGTTCCACGCCGTGGGGTTCTGCGCTCACCAAGGCGGCCGATGCGCCATCGGCGAAGATCATGAACGACAGAAGGGTCTCTATGTCCGCCGTTTCTTGAAGGTGCAGCGAACAGAGCTCCACCGACACCACGAGCACCCGCGCGTTTTGGTCGGCGCGCACGATGGCGTCAGCGACGCGAAGGCCGTTGATCGCGGCGTAGCACCCCATGAAACCCACCATGGTGCGCTGCGTGGTGAGGGGGAGGCCGAGACGCTCCAGAAGCTGTAGGTCGACACCAGGGGCTGAAAATCCCGTGCAGGAGGTGACGACGAGGTGGCTTATGGCATCGTCCATGCCGTCCAGTTGATCCGCCGCTTTGCGCGCCAGCGTGCACGCCTCGCGATCGTAGATTTCCATACGGGTCGCCGTCGTCGGAAAGTTGCCGCGGGTGAAAACACCGGCGCGGTCGAGCTGGTCCTGGGGGCTGTTTTCATCGCGCGGTTCGATGACGGCGTAGCGCGTGTCGATGCCGGAGCGCTGGATCATCCGATCGACCAGCGGCCGCTCACGATCGCTCACCATCATCTTTGCGAAATTGCCAAAATGGCTGTGAATTTCGAACGCGGGCACTGCCGTCGTAACTTGGTTCAGGAACGCCCGTGACATGGCGCCATGTCACGTGATGCGCGAGGGACCTGCAAGGCACGAAACGTCGCGAATCGTTCAAATTTTAATCTGAGCTGCTCACGTGGAGCGGCGCTTAGTTGAGGTAGGCTGGATTGAGGCCCTGGGCGTCGGCATTCAGCGTCGTCAGCCGGTCCAGGAAGGTTTCGGCCCAAGCGCCCGCAGTGTTGGTCATCACCTTTTTGTGCATCAAATCAAAGCGATGCTGCCGTTCATCGAGCGGCATTCGGATCGCCCTGTGAAGCGCCTCGGCCAACTCGTCGATGGAGTAGGGGTTCACGATCAAGGCCTCGGTCATCTCTTCCGCGGCGCCGGCAAAGCGCGACAGGACGAGGACGCCGGGGTCTTCTGGATCCTGCGCGGCGATGTACTCCTTCGCCACAAGGTTCATACCGTCACGTAGCGGCGTCACGAGGCCGACGGCTGAGGCTCGGTAGATGCCCGCCAGCGAACGGCGCGGGAAGGAGCGGCTCATGAAGTTGATCGGCGTCCAATCAAGGTCAGAGAAGCGGCCGTTGATGCGGCCAGACAGCCCTTCCAGCGATTCTTGGATGTCCTTATAGGCGCGCACCTCGGAGCGAGACGGCGGCGCGATCTGCAGCAGTTCCACCTCGCCCTTGTGCTCTGGATACATCTGCAAAAGGCGCTCGAAGGCCATGAAGCGCTGTGGCAGCCCCTTGGAGTAATCGATACGGTCAACGCCGATGATTTGCTTGCGGTCGTCAAGCTCTGAGCGCACCAGGCTGAGGTTTTTGGAGCCTTCCTTAGTTTTATGGAAGCCAGCGAAGGCGTCAGCGTCGATCCCAATGGGGAACGCGTCGGCCACGACTTTTCGCCCAAGGGCATGGAGCGCTCCGTCCTCCCCACGCGTTCCGTTCGCCTCTTCGAGCACGTATCGCTCAAAGGCCGACAGGTGCGCTGCCGTTTGGAAGCCCAACAAGTCATAGGCTAGCATCGCCTTTACCATCGCTTGATGGTTTGGCAGAGCGGTGAGTATTTCTGGGACTGGAAAAGGGATGTGAAGGAAGAAGCCGATAGGATTATTCACGCCCGCCCGGCGAAGATAGTCGCCAAGAAGGAAAAAGTGGTAGTCGTGAACCCAGATGATGTCGTCTTTCTGGAGAAGCGGCACAAGGCGCGCGGCGAAACGCTCGTTGACCCTGCGATAACCTTCGGCGAGGCGGCGGTCGAAGTCGGTGAGGTCGAGGCGATAGTGCAGGGTTGGCCAGAGGGCTTTGTTGGCAAAGCCAGCGTAAAACTCGTCGTAGTCGACGCGGGCGACGTCGATGGTGGCAGTCGATACGTCATCGTCTTCAGCGAACTGCAGCTCGCCGAAGGTGCCGCTTTCGCTGACTGCACCTGACCAGCCGAACCAAAGGCCGCCGCGTTTTCGCAACACGTCCACCAGCGCCACAGCAAGGCCACCCGCTCGACCGGTGTCGTTCAACGGTCCCACACGGTTCGACACCACCACCAGACGGCTCATGGCCACGCTCCCTCCGCCGCCTTCGCTGGACGACATGTTTTGTCTTTTCCGATGGGGGTCTGACGCGGCCCTCCAGTTCGCAAAGCTAGAGGAGCGGCTGGCGGAGAAAATGCGTCGCGCCAGATCATTGCGCGAAACACCGTTCCAACAGTCGCTAGATTACCTTGTCCCAACGCCGCGATAGCCGGACCGCTCCGTTGATAATGCCCACCATCGAATAGGTTTGTGGGAAGTTTCCCCACAGTTGATTGGTTTTGGGGTCAACGTCTTCCGACAGGAGCCCGAGATGATTTCTGCAGCCTAACATGGTCTCATAGATTTCGCGGGCTTCTTCACGCCGTTCCATACGCGCAAGAGCGTCTAGATACCAGAATGTGCAGACGTTGAAGGCGACTTCGGGTCGGCCGAAGTCATCAGCTGCATCGTAGCGATAAAGGTGATTGCCGCGGCGCAAGGATTCACCGATTTTGTCGACGGTGGCCACGAAGCGGGGGTCAAGCGGTTCCAAGAAGCCGACTTCAGCCATCAGGAGGAGCGAGGCGTCCATGTCTTCTCCCCCAAAACTCTCCACGAACGCGCCGACCTTGGGGTTCCAGGCCTCTTCGCAAATGCGCGCATGCACCTCGTTGGCGCGGGCTCGCCAGTGTTTTGGGCTGAGGCCCAGCGAGTTGGCGACCTTTGCCAGCCGGTCGAGCGCCGCCCAGCACATGAGCGATGATGAGGTGTGAATGCGCGCCCGTGTGCGAAGCTCCCAGATGCCAGCGTCGGGCTGATCGTAGAGCATGAACGCGCGGTCGCCGATGACCTCCAGGTGTCGGAAGTCGTCGATGCTGCCCTGGCGAAGCAGGCGTTTGTCAAAGAACGCTTGCGCTGCGGCGAGGACGATGTTGCCGTAGACGTCGTGCTGGTGGTGCTCGTGGGCTTGGTTGCCGACGCGGACCGGCCCCATACCGTTGTAGCCCGGCAAATCAGCAAAACTTTCAATGAGATCGCTTTCCAGCCCAATGCCGAACACTGGCTGGATGTGGTCGCCCTTGGTGAGGGCGATGATGTCGCGAATGTAGCTGAGATAATTCTGCATCGTCTCAAGGTCGGACAATGCGTTGAGCGCCCGCACCACGAAAAATGCATCGCGAAGCCAACAGTAGCGATAGTCCCAGTTTCGCTCGCTGTAGGGGGCTTCCGGGATCGAGGTCGTGACCGCCGCGACGATGGCGCCTGTTTCTTCGAACGTGCAGAGTTTGAGGGTAATGGCGGCGCGGATGACGGCCTCTTGCCACTCCAGCGGCAAAGCCAGCCGGAGCGTCCAGCGCTTCCAATAATATTCTGTCTCTTCCTGAAACTCGCGCCCCAGTGTGCCCGGGCGGCCCGACAGCGATTCATCCGGCCCGATGAAAAGATTGAGTTCGCGGTTGAGGACGAAGAAGCTCTCGTCGCGGATAAAGGTTATCGGCGCGTCTGTTGTGACGCGCAACGCGGTCCCGTCCGTCACGAAGCGAATGTGGTTCGAGCCCGACGTGATCTCAGGCTTGACGCCGCCCCAGCCAAAGCGGGGCCGCAGCTTCATCGCGATGCGGGGTGTGCCGGCCAGTGGGCGGAGCCGCCGGACGATTTGCGCGGGCCGAAAGACTCGCCCGCGGGCTAAGAACCGAGGCGCAAAGTCTTCAATTTCGATGGCAGAGCCATCTGTGGCGATGAGGCGGGTGCGCAATATAGCTGTATTTTCAATATAATACTGCTCGGAATGGGAGTAGTCTTCCAACTCGATCGTGAAGGCGCCGTCGTCGGGCCGACCGTTGGATCCTAAAAGCGCGTGAAACACCGGATCGCCATCCGGCCGCGGCAGGCACCACCAGACGATGCGGCCCCGATCATCGATCAGCGCGGAAATCGAACAGTTCCCGATAATGCCGAGCGCCATGCTGCTCATGGGCGAGCCCCTTTAGAAAATGCGTCGAGGTAGGCGTGGACGGCGGCGACGTCGGGCACGCGGTGGAAGGCGCAGGACGGACCGTCGCCGACTTTGACGCCGAAGCCGCCAGCCGATTGGGCAGCACGCATGCCGTCCTCGTCGGTGGTGTCGTCGCCGATGAAAATGGGGGTGCGGTCCACAAAGGGCGGGTGGGTAAGGAAGGCGTCCACCGCCGCGCCTTTGTCAAACCCTGTTCCCTTCGCTTCGACGACCATTTTCCCATGGATCAGGTGGAGGTCGGGCAGATCAGCGGTGAACCCGGCCATGGCGGTCTTCACCTCGGTCTCCCTTGCCGGATCGGCGCGATAGTGGATCGCGAGACCGGCCCCCTTGTCTTCCATGGTGACGCCGCCGGTGAGGCCATCCCAGGCGCTCAAGCGTTGGCGCAGCTCGTCGATGGCGTCGGGCGGTGGTGCGAACTCAATGTCGGCGCCGGGTGCGCTGCGGCGCTCCAGCCCGTGCATCCCCGCCGCGGCCACCGGAAGCGCGAGAAAGTCGTCGATTTCCATGATCTTACGCCCAGACACGACTGCGAGCGCGCCGCCGGCCGCGGAAGAGGCCGCGCGGATGAGGTCGGGTAGGCCAGGCGCTACCGATACCCCGTCGGGCCGGTCGGCGATGTCTACCAAAGTGCCGTCAAAGTCGAGAAAAAGGGCCGCCCGCTCAGGAATTGGCAGTGCTGTCACAAGGCAGGGCCCATGGCGGTATCCAGCGCGGGTGGGATCGTTTCGCGACCATGCACTGACCCCCGTCACTGTCAACCGCCCGGAACGCCCTCCGACAGCCCAGGGTCAGCTTTGATTCGCTCGGGCGATTTGCACAGCGCGTTGATTTGGCAGACGTCGCACAAGGGGCGCCGCGCTTTGCAAACGTGCCGGCCGTGCAGAATGAGCCAGTGATGGGCGCCGCGCTTGAACCGCTCTGGCGTCACTTTTTCTAGCATTCGCTCCACGTCGTCGGGTGTTTTGCCCGGCGCGAGACCCAGCCGGTTGGCCACGCGGAAGATGTGGGTGTCCACCGCGATGGTCGGTTGGCCGAAGGCTTCGTTGAGCACCACGGAGGCGGTTTTGCGACCGACGCCGGGGAGTGATTGCAAGACATCGCGGTCTGCGGGGACTTCGCCGCCGTACTCGTCGACCAGAATTTGGGAGAGTTTGACGACGTTTTTGGCCTTCATGTTGAACAGGCCGAGCGATTTGATGTGTTCGCGCACGCCAGCTTCGCCAAGCGCCACCATGGCTTCTGGCGTGTCGGCTGCGGCGTAGAGCTTTGCAGTGGCTTTGTTGACGCCGGCGTCCGTCGCCTGGGCCGACAACACGACGGCGACCAGAAGCGTGTAGGGGCTGTGGTAGCTGAGTTCGGTTTGCGGATTGGGCAGGACCGCGGCCAGCCTTTCGTAGATCGCCTCAGTTTCGGCGCGGGTGTAACGGGGCCGTTTGAGGGGCGCGCGCTTGGCAAGTTCGGCACGGGTTGGCGCAGGCTTTACGGCCTTCGCGCGCGACTTCGTCGGTGCCGATGCCGGACGTGGTTTGACTGCCGTTTTTCTCAGCCTTGCCGCGTTGGATACCGCGGCGTCGTCTCCGGAATGCCGATCGCTCACTGCAAGAAGGTTTCCGCCCAGACCCGTTCAATGATCGGTGTCCACGAGGCGTGGGGTTCTTGCAAGGTGGGGGCAGCGACGCCTGGCGCGTTGTTCAGGGCTTCAGCGCCGGCGGTGGATAACGCGTCGGCTTTGATGACCGCGGGGTCGCCCCAGATTTCAGGGTCGGCTTTGCGCGCCTGCGCTTCAGGAGACAGCAGGAAGTTGGCGACCACGAACGCGCCGGCCTTGTCGGCTGCGTTGTGCGGCACGGCGACGAAGTGGACGTTGCCGAGCGTTCCGCCGTCGAAGGCGGCGACGCGGACCGATGGCGGCAAGAGGCCGGCGCGGATGGCCGCCTCACCGTCGGACGGGTTGTGGGTGAGCGCGAGGGCGATTTCGCCGTCAGCGAACAGGCGGCGCAAATCGGCGACCGAGCTGGGGAATGTGCCGCCGCGCCGCCACAGGTTCGGGTGCATTGCCTCAAGCACCGGCAGCATGTTGGCGCGGACCAGCGCTTCGCTGTCCTCGCCCGCGGGCTGGAGGAGCACGGATGGGTCGGGCACTGTGTCGAGGAGGACCTGTTTCAGGAACGATGTGCCGATGAAGTTGGGCGGGCGCGGGTAGGTGAAACGGCCGGGGTTCTCTTCGGCGAACTTTGCGAGTGCTGCCAGGGAGTTCGGCGGCTCAGTGCGCTCCTCGTCGTAGAGGAAGACGAGCTGTGCGCGGCCCCAGGGCGACTGCTGCCCGTCCACTGGGACGGCGAAATCGGTCAGAATCGCCGGGCCATATTGATCGAGGTCGACGAGCTCGCGGTTGGGCAGTGCCTCCGCCCACGCGCCGCCTTCCAGGAGGCCGTTTTCCTTCATGGCGACAAAGTTCTCGCCATTGATCCAGACGAGATCCACCGCGCCGCCTGTGGTCCGCCCTGCCGTTGTCTCGGCGAGAACGCGGGCGACCGCTTCTGCGGTATCGGCAAGCTTCACTTGGGTCAGCGTGACGCCGTAGCGCTCGCTCACGGTGTCACCGACCCAGGCGATGTAGTCGTTAATGTGGCTCTCGCCGCCCCAGGCATACCAGTGGACGTGCTGGCCGCGGGCGGCCTCTTCCACGGCCGACCAGTTGGACGGGTGGGGCGCGTCCTCGGCCGCTACGGGGAGCGTGAGGGCGATGAGGGCGGCCGCGAGGCGGCTAAGACTGGAAAGCATCTTCAAGAACGGCCGGTGTCAGGATTTGCGGGAGAACGCTCGCGTTGCCGTTGGCGTCGTAGTGGACATAGAGCGGCACGCCCGCCCGGCCGAACCCTTCCAGGAGCCGGCTGATCATCGGGTCGCGCCGGGTCCAGTCGGCGGTCAGCATGGTGGTTCCGGTGGTGGCGAGAAGCTCGTCGAACGCGTCGGAGGCGAAGATCACCTGCTCGTTCACCTTGCAGGTGATGCACCAGGCGGCGGTGACGTTGAGGAACACGGGCTGTCCGGCGGCTTGAAGCGCGCTCAAGCGCTCGGGCGAATAGCTCGCATTGCGCGGGTCGGCAGCCATGGCAGCTGCTGGCGGCTCGCGGCTCACTGCAGGCCAGAACGCCACGACGGCCGCCACCAGCGACACAGCGGCGAGCGATGCTGCGACCTTGTGCGAGCGGCCTTCGCCGCGCTGTGACAGGCCGTAAAGCCAAGCGGCGAGGCCGCCGAGAACCAGCGCGATAAGGGCTGGGAGGAGCGCGACGGTGCCCGTCAGCTGCGCCAGCACCCAAATGAGCCAGGCGACCGTGGCGTAGAGCGGGAACGCCAGCGCTTGCTTGAGCCGCTCCATCCACACGCCTGGCTTGGGCAGGAGCCGCGCCAGCCCGGGCGTGACGGTGAGAACGACGAACGGTGCTGCGAGGCCAAGACCCAGCGCGATGAAAATCGCAAATGCCGTTGCGCCTGACGTGGCGAGCGCCGTCCCGACCGCGACGGCCATGAAGGGGGCCGTGCAGGGCGTCGCGACAACGGTGGCAAGGACGCCGGTGGCGAAGGAGCCGGAAAGGCCTTGTGTGGGGGCCCCATCGCCTGCGCGCGCTGCCCTGAGGCCGACTTCAAAGACACCCGAGAGGTTGAGGCCAATCAGGAAAAGAAGCATCGCCATCGCGGCAACAAAGGCCGGCGATTGCAGCTGAAAGCCCCATCCGACCGCGACCCCAGCCGCTTTCAGACCGAGGAGCACCGCGGCGACCGCCGTAAAGCTCACCAAGATGCCACCCGCATACGCGCCGGCGAGCGCCACGCGGCGGCCTGCGCCGGCGTTAGCATGGGCGACCAGACCCAGCGCCTTCAGCGCCAAAACCGGGAAGACGCAGGGCATGAGGTTCAGGATGAGCCCACCGATGAAGGCAAACAGCATTGCTTGGCCGAGCCCGAGCTGGGGCGGTGTGGGGAGCGCTGCGGTGAGGGTTGGTGTGGTGCTGGCTGCTGTCAGCGATGGGCTAGCTGTCGCCGGTTCTGGGTCGGCATCGCCTGTGGCCGTGATCCACCACCCCTCGCCCCCGGAAACCAATAGGCCGCGCATCTCGCCGTTGAGACGACCGTTGCCTGCCAGCATCGTGAGCGTGATGCCGTTACCGTCCGCGGCCTCGATGACGTCCTGATCGGCGGCATGGTCGATGATCCGGCGGCCTTCGGGGAAAAATGCCAGCTCCTCGTCCCCGGTGAGGCCCATGCCGGCGGTGGGAATGCTGAGGTAAAGCGTGTCGCCGCCGCGCGAGTAGGTGGCCTCTGCGTCGCTTGTCTGCGGCAGTGCCTGTTCGGCGCGCAGGAAGGTGAAGGCCACCAACGAATCGGGTTCGGTCACGGGACCGGTCGCGATCTCGAAGGATGTTTCGCCGCCTTCCGGGATGCAGATGTCAGAACAGACCAGCCAATCCATGCGCAGCGTTACGGGGAAGGGCCTGCCCGCCGGCCAGTCCTCGGGGATCGTGATGCGGCCCATCAGCGCGAACTGATCCTCGAAGCCGAAATTCATCAGCGGCGGGTAGGGCAGCCGCTCCGGCGCGGGGAAGCGAAGGTCGGCAGCATCGGCGCCGGCCGGCAACGTCCAGGTGGGGATTGGCGCTTCGCCCGAATCGCCCGGATTCACCCAGTATGTGTGCCAGCCGGGTGCAAGGGTATGGGAAATCGCGATATCGGTTGCGTCGCCCGGAGCCGTGACGGCATTGCGCACCACGATCTCGGCGCGGATATGCTCGGTCTCGATGACACGGGCGAACGCGCTCGGCGCCAGCGCGGCGACCACAGTAACCGCCGCGACAAGAAGGGCAATGAAACGCATTAGGTCCGCAACACCATGACTAGCCTAAACTGATCTAAAAAACGGAGCGCGTAGATGCAAAGCACCCCTTCTCACGACCCGGTGAGCGGTGAGCATGGTGTGCCCGACGCCGCCGTCTACTCCGAGCTCCAAACCACGTTTCGCTTCTACATCGCGCTCACGGTGTTTGCGAACCTTGGCTACGCGCTCGCCGTCGCACTTTATGTGGCGCTGCTGACGCAAATCTCCCACCCCATCGCGGTGGCTGCGCTGATTATTCCCGCCATGATCTCCACCGGGTTTGCGGCGTTGTCGGCCGCGGCCGTCGGCGAAGCGTTTGGCCTTCACCGCGCCATTCAGACCGTCGGCGCGCGGCTGCAACTGCCCCATGTCACGCGCTCGGCGATGCTGCCGGTGCAAACCATTCTCACGCTGATTTTTCATGCGCTGATCGCGCTCGTTCTCTACAGCGCGATCTTCTTTCACCTCATTGGCGTGATTGCGTTGGTGTGATCCAGCCCCTCTAGACGCGCCGCTCCACCATGAGCGCTTTGATCTCAGCGATCGCGAGGGCCGGGTTGAGGCCCTTTGGACACGCGTTGGCGCAGTTCATGATCGTGTGGCAGCGGTACAGCCGGAAAGGATCTTCCAGGTTGTCGAGACGCTCGCCCGTGCGCTCGTCGCGGCTGTCCACGATCCAACGGTGCGCTTGCAGCAGCGCGGCCGGACCCAAATAGCGGTCGCCGTTCCACCAGTAGGACGGGCACGAGGTGGAGCAGCAGGCACACAAAATGCACTCGTACAGACCGTCCAGCTTCTCGCGGTCGTCGTGGCTTTGGCGCCATTCCTTTTGCGGCTGCGGCGTGTCGGTTTTGAGCCATGGCTCCACCTCACGCAGTTGCGCGTAGAAGTTGGTGAGGTCCGGGATCAGGTCGCGGATCACCGGCATGTGCGGCAGCGGATGCAGCGTCACTGGGCCGCGCTGTTCGTCCATGCCCGACGTGCAGGCAAGGCCGTTGAGGCCGTTGATATTCATCGAGCACGAGCCGCAAATCCCCTCGCGGCATGAGCGCCGGAACGACAGGGTCGGGTCGATTTTGTTTTTGATGTAGAACAGGCCGTCGAGGATCATCGGTCCGCAATCGTCACGATCGACGAAGTAGGTGTCGATCTGCGGATTGCTGTCACCCTCTTCCTGCCATCGATAAACCCTGAATTCTTTCAGGTTTTTCGCGCCTTCAGGCTTCGGCCAAGTCTTGCCTTTTTGGATGCGCGAATTCCGAGGAAGGGTGAGCTGAACCATGCCTGTACTCTATAGCAATTTACAGTGCGAGAAGAGCATTCTCGACTGTCTCCCGATGCAACAAATAGCCTTTTTTGACCAATTCCAAAAGACAATTCTGGCGCCAAATGCCGCAATGCAGCGTCTCTAACACAACGGCGCGGGGCCACCTGGTCCGGTCAAACGCGTCGAGCAGCGGGAGCAACGCTTGATCCTCAAAGCCCTCCACATCCACTTTGAGCGCACCGATGCGTGGCCCGTCCGCGGCTATGACGCCCGCGAGTGGGATAACCTCGACCTCTTCGGTGCCGAGCGCTTCGGTGGATGGGATCAGCGATGAGGCGCCTGCGTTGGCGTTTCGGTAGAGCGTCATCCGCCCGCGGGGGCCGACAGCGTGCGGGAGCAACCTCACGCGTTCGCTGATGCCGTTAAGTGCCATGTTTTGGGTGAAGCGCTCGCGTAGGTGCGCCAAGGGTTCGAACGCGATGGCGGTCGATCCGGGCACCGCCGTCAGCGCCGCTGCGGTGTAGAGGCCGATGTTTGCACCGATGTCGACGAAGAGTTCGCCGGGACGCATGTGGTCCGCCAGAAAGGCGTACTCTTCCGCCTCGTCGAACCGGCGCTTGTACCAAACGTCGAAGTCCACCTTGTTGTCGGCCGGCGCCAGGTCGAGGGTGAGGCCGGCCACGTTCACGCGCACCGGCCCGAGCGGTGCCCTGCGTTTGGCAAGGCGGCGGAGCGGTGTGCGCACTCCGGGAAGGCGGCGGATGGCGCGCGGTGGCGGCGCGGGAAAGCGGATCATGCCCGCGGATGGCACTCCCTGACGGTGTGGGC
>ERZ1740058.715-NODE-715-length-22079-cov-12.357837_pt1 | contig 22079 bp, 20 predicted proteins | sample MGYA00581745_ERZ1740058 | MGnify/ENA primary metagenome ERZ1740058 (study PRJEB43018, sample SAMN04849742) | marine metagenome | isolation source: floating plastic debris | place: Pacific Ocean | collected 2008-08-30 | study: EMG produced TPA metagenomics... | reverse complement strand
AAACGGAATGGATTCCCGTCCTCTTTTTATCCGCCAAGGGGCAAAGCCAAGATCGCGTCAAGGGTCTTAACACCGGCGCTGACGTCTACATGGTGAAACCGTTTGAGCCGGAAGAACTGGTCGCCCAGGTGGAGTCGTCGTTGAAGCAAGCGTCACGATTGATTCGCCAGCAGGTGCGGGGTGCCTCCTCAACGCCTACCATTAGCGTGCCTTTTGATGTTGAACTCACCCCGACCGAACTTAAGGTGGTGCAGTTTGTAGCGCGAGGCATGGCTAACCGCGAAATTGCGGAAGAGCTGCAGGTGAGCCAGCGCACGATTGAAAGCCACGTCAGCAACATGCTCGGCAAAACCGGCCTGCACAACCGCACAGAGCTAGCCCGCTGGGCGATCGAAAACAGTAAGGCGTAAACGGCACATTCGCCGCGAAATCGCTGACTTAACGGCAGCTAGTTTGATATGCTAGTTGTCCGATGTGCTGGTGTAGCTCAGTTGGTAGAGCTGCTGATTTGTAATCAGCCGGTCGCAGGTTCGAGTCCTGTCACCAGCTTCTAAACGACATGGTCAAAGCTGCTACTGAAGGTAGGGTTTTATTGGTTTTAGGCTGAAACTGGTTGATGCTTATGAGCTGGGACAGACTTAGGGCGTGTCATCAATTAAGCCAAATGACGGCAGCGGCTAGATGAATCGCGCCTAAGAAGTTGCGAGCCGTCTTGTCGTAGCGTGTTGCAATTGCTCGGTATTGCTTGAGTTTAGCGAAGAAGTTCTCGATTAAATGTCGTGCTTGATAGAGGTGTGGATCGTAGTCAATCGGCTCACGGCGATTTGACTTGCTCGGAATCACCGGCTCGATGCCCTGGCGCTTCAACACCGCTCTCATGCGTTCGTCAGCATCATCGGCTTTGTCGACCAGCAGCGCTTCGGCCTCGATATCAGCGATAAGACATCCGCACTTTGCAGGTCATGGGCTTGACCAACGGTCAGAAAGAATCCAGTCGGATTGCCCAACGCATCACAAGTGGCATGAATCTTCGTGCTCAGTCCACCTTTCGAACGCCCGATGGCTTCATCGCCCCCCCTTTAGCCCCAGCCGAATGCTGATGGGCTCGCACAATCGTTGCATCGATCATTGGGTATTCGTTGTCGCTATCCTCGCAGAGGGCGGAAAACACCCGGCGCCAGAGGCCTTTCTTCGACCATCGACTAAAGCGTGTGTGGATGACCTTAAAGTGACCGAAGCGCTCTGGCAAGTCGCGCCAGGGAATACCGGCTCGGTAGCGGTAAAGCACCGCTTCAACCAATAAGCGATTGTCCTTGGCCGTCACCCCCACATCCCCAGGCTTACCGGGCAGCAGCTGTTCTATCCGTTCCCATTGGTCATCGCGTAGGGCGTATCGTCGCATCGTCATCGGTCTCTTATCAGCAGCGATTTGATGATAAGTAGGAAGTGCCAATTAAACGTAAGACACTGTAGGTTGAGGTTGAGGGGCGAAACCCAACGCCCGCATGGGTTACGTTATCGCTAATCCATACTACATTTGAATTAGCCCAGCTACTTAGAAACACCTGACGAATTCTTCATCTCTTTAATTGATGACACGCCCTAGGTCAAGAAGCTCGCTCAATGACATGCTAGTGATTTTGTTCTCTATGCTTGCAATTCCTGGTGTTGTTTGAGCCATGCTCGCCTCAATTGAGTTCTGTGACTCATCACCTTTCAAAGAAGCTGCTAACCAACCTTACTAAAACTAATCACCATTTTTGCTGCGGAGTAAAGTTTAATCATCGCTACGTTCTCGAACAATTCGAATGCTCTCCCAATCAGGCATCTTTCCTTGTCGCCGCAAGTCAATCAGTGCAAAAAAGCTGTATAGCTTACACACTTGATCCCGGCGTCCCAGACATTCTTGGATGACGTTGTCATACTCATTGCAGCTTTGATATGTTTGCTGAAAACGATCTCCATTTCTATAAATCTGGTCATAAAGTTCAAAGATGAAATCCCAAAGAACAACGACACTACATAAGTAGACACGAATACTTTGATATTCCTGGTCTAGGTTGCGATTGCGGACGAGGTCGCGAGCTAGAGCAAGATAGCTGATAAGTTCATTGTTATTGGTAGAGGCAAAGTCGAGGTCGATGTTGCCAGTGCGATTGCGGGCACGAGCACGATCTTGTATTCGAGCACGGTCGAATTTGAGGTCAGGGCAGAGGGTATAGACAAGCTTATAGTCGCGGTTTCGGTCATCGACGAAGTTATGATTGGGGTCCCGAACAAGGGCGAGGTCGCGGTCGCGAGCGAGGACAAGGGCGAGAGTGAGAGCAAAAGCGACGTCGCAGGAAATATTATCGGCGAGATCGCTAACAGGGGTGAGGACAAGGGCGAGGTTACTAGCGAGATCGCGGGCGTGGGCAAGATTGTCAGCAATGGCAAAAGCGAGTTTATGGGAGCTAAGGAGTGAAAGGGCATTAGAACCCAATACCAAATTATCTTGATCTTCTTCTATGTGTTCGCGAAATTGTTTTTGCCACTTATGCCATTGCTGCGGATCGATATTTCTCAGCACCAAGCCTTTACCTGGCATTCCGCACTTCCAACTGGCACATTCGATATTTAAACGGAGCGATGAGGTTTCCAGAGACACTAACCAGGAATAAATCTCAAAAGAGGGATCTTATTGAGAATTTCCTTTCAGTGGTTCAAATGAACTTAATGGCTTGAAAGTGTTGCTATTCAAGGAGCTCAGCATTAATACCTGAGTGTGACACTTCAAAGTGCGGAAAGTGGGTTTACTGCTTTGGCACCAATATCCAATCGACTTCTCTAGCATTGGATGTTCACTGGCTTCTGAAGAGGTGGGCAGTCGGTAGCGAAAGCCAGGCAGAGATTGCTGTTGAGTTAGCCATGCACAAAAGGCAACTGCATCATGGGCTCTGATACCGGTAATTAGCTGCTTTGCGGTTCCGGGTGCAAAGTGTTTGGTCGTCCAGTGATCAGGCTGCACATATTTTCTCTTTGCTCGCTGCGCGTTAATGAATAATTGGTACTCGGCACAGGTAATATAGCTCTGATCAATTTCAGTCGTTTCATCAATTCGCAATAAATTTTTGAGTCGGCGTGTCAAAAGGACCTGGGCTGCTAGGGTGAATCGCTCAGTCATATCGAGCCTCTAACCCTTCATCTAAGAGATTTTCTAGCTCTTGCCGAACGGCGGGGGCAATACTTTTCCCCTCTTCCAAACAATCGAAAGCTAGAGCAAGGGCATCAACCGTAGGGGCCTGAATGATTGCTTGAACAATCTCTGAAGAGTCTCCCTGAGCAGCATAGAGTCGAATGGTTTCAGCCCACCAAGACAGTTGTTTGGGATCTTTGAGGACGTTGGTTAACCGTGGTTCTTGATTGGATTCTTTAATTTCGACTGAGGCTAAATATTCTTGAAAGCTCAAATGAGCAAACTCGTAGATCCCCTCTTCTTTCGCAATGAGTAACCCGCTCACTTCCCGAGTTTGTTTGAGAAACTCTTTTGGCGGCAGCGTATCTGAAGAAACGGACGCCAGTCTCTTTTTCAACAGAGCACTCACTTGAGAGAGCCTGAAAGAGCGCGTTTTGTGATGCATCAGGATTAAAGCGAGGCGTTGTAAGACCGATTGCTTCTGAAGAGCTGTCAGCAAATCGGGGATGTGTTTGGCTCTTTGGCGCTTTTCGAGTAGAACTTGGCAGATTTCTTTGTAGAGTTCGACTCGTTTACCCGGTAGGGCACTGCCGCGGCGATGGACAGTTGCGATCATGGTTAGCAACAAAGGATTCACCGCCATTGCTGCTAAAGGTGGACTATTTCGGATTCGTTCAATGAGATCATCAGCTTGCTGCTTGGCTTCTTCTCGCACGCCTAAATCATGGTTATTTCCTTGATTTCTGACTTCAGTTTCTAAGTACCAACTGCGAATAAACTGCTGCACCTGCTTCAGCGTAAAAGGCTGCACTTCCAATACAGTGACATCCTGTTGAAGCCTGGCACTCTGATACCCCAAAGGTCGAGACGTCAGAATGAAGGCAGTTTCTGGATATTCACGCATCTGTCGATCAACCCACTGACTGACCTGTCGCCGCTCCTGTTCCTCGGCAATTTCATCCAGACCATCTAACAAAATGAGGCATTCGTTTCGCTTCAGCTTGTTAGCAAACCAATCAGGTGGTGATTTTAGTGGCTCAATGGTTTGTAGCCGCTGTACCCAAGTATCAATTAATATAGCCAGTGACAATTGAGGATTTTTAACAATGTCTTCTCGTACATCGCGTAGATAGAGCAGGACTGGGATCAATTTAGGGGCCCTTGGATGAAGTAACTTTCGCTGTTGACGATTGGCATAAATCAGGGTCAGATACCTTAGCAGGGTAGTTTTCCCTGAGCCAGGTGCACCCAAGATCGCTAACCGCTGCAGGGTCGAATCCTGCGACATCCAGACCAAAAACTCCCCAATGTCTTGCTGCTTGGAGAGTTTTTCTGGCAGTTTTTGAATCAGATCAGGAGAAATCTTAATGAGGCTTTTTTGAGAAATCTTCAGTGGCACAAACACCTGCTGCAGCTTTAACACCCGATCTTTATCTAACCCTTGGGTTTCATAGTTGCGGCAGATGTAAATCAGCCGCTGATAGTATTTATCTTCAAAATCCGAGGTACGTTGCCGCCAAGCTTTTGCAATAACTTCTTTCAATGTATTGGCAGTGTGATCTCCAACCACAAACATCCACTTGGCTAATCCCCCTCCCCGTGTTTCAGCCTCCTTACCGGCTTCTTCCATAAACTTTCCGCTAAACTTCACCCAAATTGACGAGCAAGCGGTTAAAAACGACACCAAAACCGCTTGCGTCCATTCATGGGTCAAAAGGGAGTGAGCCGTGACCCCAACCCCAACTCCAGATGGGGTCCACTTCACAATGTTGGTGAGGATGCCTTGAACAAATTTTTCCATTGGCATTGAGTCTGGTAAAACTTTTTACTTTTTAGCTTATGTGATTTCCTCTTGCCATCATAGTTAGCAGTGCTAGTCGATTGGTATGAGTTCTAAATCAGCAAATCTTCTCACAGCCGATAGAACTGATTCGATTGGCTTGTCTGAGTTCGTAGAGAATTGATTACTTCATTCCGTAGCGACTGCAAGGGGGATTTTGGGGTAGGTGCTGGCCCGAATGTGACCCAGCTCACGTGAGTTCAGGTTAGTTGACGGCGGCACTCAGAATTCTCAGGGAGGGATTAAGTCACGCTTATTTTGCGGTCAGGGAGGGCTCAGGGACGGGCCGCACTATAGAAATCAAGCTGATGAAACAACTAACCCCCTTTAAGGAGTTCACACATCATGAAACGCATTGCCCTCGCCCTGACTGCTTTGACCGCTGTTACCCTCGCAGTTGCACCCGCTAGCTATGCCGCCCCGGATTTTGATGAGTTACGTCAAGAGAACCTCGATAAGGATGCGGTCAATTTCGATGAACTACGTCGCGAGAACTTAGAGAAAGACGCCGTCACTGAGATTCAAGTCAAGACGATTCGCTTTGATGACTTGCGTCGCGAGAACCTGGATAAGGATGCGGTTGATTTTGACGAACTGCGTCGCGAGAATCTCGACAAGGATGCGGTGGTTGAGCTGCAAGTAAAAGGTGTTGATTTCGACGATCTGCGTCGCGAAAACCTAGACAAAGATGCCGCTAACTTGCCTGAAGGGCGATCGCACCTCTCCCCTCTGGTGTTCGAGTTATCTATTTAGTTCCCAGGGGTTTGCCGTAGTCTTTTACCCAGTTGCCATTGCTAGAGAACAATTAGGATGCAGTTTGATCTAGAGTTCAGCAAAAATCTGGGTCAAATTTGCCCGTTGATCCGTTAGACAGTAGTGGCTGTGCCATGACGACTCGCCCCCCATGCTTAACCTGACCTTGCTGCCTTATCTCAAATCACTGCTGCCCCTGCACGAAAAAGCCGGTTCCCAACCGGATAACCTGTGTGGCCCCTATTGGGTGGCGTTACTGCTGCAGGCCTACGGCGAACTATCCGTCTCCGCCGTCGAGGTGGCGATCGCGGCAGCCACTGTTCTCCCCAGTCAGGGCAATTCGGCTGACTGGTTGCCGCCCGGAGCCACGTCTCGTTTGGGAACTAACTATGACCAAATTGCCACGGTACCCAATATCGACGAGGCAGGAACCTCCATTACTGGCTTGATGCAAGCCACCGAAAAACTCAGCCAGGGTCAGTTTTCGCTGTTACCGCTCACCACGGACGATTGGGCGGCGGGACTGCAGACCGTTTGGCAGCTGTGCCAAACGCATCCGGAGTATCAGGCGATTCCCTTGCTGAATGCCCACACCCGCTATTTTTGGGGGTCGCGGCTGACGCCCCTGCAGGTAATGACCTATTTAGAGGGTGACCCCGTAACCCCGCCCCCGCCTGATTGGAATGTGGGCCACTTTGCTTTGCTGGCCGGACACCTGCAAGGCCCCGCCCAGTCCCTCTATGCGCTTCTGGATACCTATCCCCAGTTCGGTTGGCAGGGCCTGCATCTGCAACCCCCGATCGCGGTGGCCCAGTCTTTGGCCCGTCCCCAGCAACGCGATCAGGGGGGACTCGCCCTGTTTGTAGCCACGGCGCTGCGATCGCACCTGGTGGCCTCAATCGCTCAATCAGGTTTACGGATTGAACCCTGGAACAACGGTTCTCCGGCCCCATTTTGTCCTGCGTGATACAGCGCTAGCCGGGGTCTTTGGCGAGATTAAAGCATGTTCATCAGGAAGTTCCCGGTATGGTCGTCACCACCGCAGCGCCAGCAACTATCACGAGTTGGGTCGAATCCTTAACGGCGCAGGGCATTAAATATGTGCGCTTTGAGCTGCCTGACCTGCATGGCGTTTCCCGCCTAAAAGTGATTCCCATCGGTAAGGTGGAAAGCTATGCCCGCAAGGGTCTCAACTTCTATGGCGGCACCCTGGCCTTAGATACCGCCTCATCGGTGGTCACCACGTCTGGCTATCACGAAGAGCGGCGCTATCGCGACCATCTGCTCTTTCCTGACATCAGTAGCTGTACCCCCGTCCCCTGGATGGACAATACCGCGAAGGTGGTCTGTGATGCCTATTGGGCACCGGAAGACCCATTGTTGGCCGCGCCGCGCTACGTCTTGAAGTCGCTGCTCGATCGCGCTAAACAGCTCGGCTTCGACGTCATGATGGGCCACGAATTTGAGTTTTACCTGCTCAATGCTGAGACGCAAAAGCCGCTGTTTGACGGGCTCCATATTTTCAACCATATTCGGAATCAGTATGTGCCCGCGATTGGCCAAATGCTGGACTATCTGCAGGCGGCAGGGATTGACGTGATTACCCACAACTGTGAGTACGCCCCCTCTCAGTTTGAAATCAACTATGGCCCCAGTATCGGCATTCAGGGGGCTGACAAAGCCTTTACCTTCAAAAATGCGGTGAAGGAAATCGCCCACCATTTAGGCTACCAAGCTAGCTTTATGTCGAAGCCGTTTGCCGGCATGGCCGGTTGCTGCTGCCACTTTCATCTGAGTCTATGGCAGGGGGAAACCAACCTGTTTTTAGACGAGGATGCGCCCCACGGCTTGTCGGCCACCGCGCGCTCCTTTATTCAAGGCATTTTGGATCATGCCCCAGCGATGATGCCCCTGATTGGGCCAACGCCGAACTGCTATCGACGGCTCAAACCGCACACCTTTGCCCCGTCTAACGTGAGCTGGGGTATTGAAGATCGCACGGCGATGGTGCGGGTGAAGGCCACCGGCGATGAGGATACCCACCTCGAAATGCGAGCGGGTTCGGGCCTCAGCAATCCGTATCTCACCGCCGCCGCTACCCTGGCCGCTGGACTGCTGGGCATCAAGGAGGAGCGGGAGCTGCAGCCCATGGTGGATGGCCCCAGCGAAGAAGATCCGAGTTTGCCGCCCTTCCCCAAAACGCTGGATGCCGCCCTGGATGCTCTAGCCGCAGACAGCGCCATGCAGGAGATGTTAGGAACGGAGTTTTGCCAGCTGTTTACCACAGTGAAACAGTTTGAACTGGCGCGGTTTCACGACCACATTACCGACTGGGAAACGACCGAATATCTTGAAGTGTACTAATTGACCTATGCAAACCCAAACCAAAGCACCGATTACCGAGGAGCAGCGGGCTCAATATCACCGAGATGGCTTTCTGGTGGTCAAAGACTTGATTGACCCGGCCTTGGTCGAGCCGCTAGTCGAGCGGTTTGAGCCGATGTTTGCGGGGCAGTTTGAAACGGGGGTTTATCCTGAGGAATGGCACTGGAATCCCTACTTAGGGAAGCCGGGTGCCGCCGGACAAATGACCGGGGTCTGGCGGTGCGATCGCACCCTGGCGGCCGTGCTCCTTTCCGCCAAAATCGGTCATATTGCGGCCACGCTAGAACGCTGGTCAGGAGCCCGGTTTCTCGCCGATGGCATGTGGATTAAGCCACCGGGGGCCAAAGAAACGACCCTGCACCAGGACTCGATGTACATCAATTACCATACCCCGCCGGGCACCGTGACCTGCTGGATCGCCCTCAGCCATGCGATGGCCGGTGCCAGCACCATTGAGTACGCGCGGGGGTCACACCGTTGGCAGATGTCGGCCGCCGTCCCCGAGTTTCATAACCAAGATAAGAGTTACCTGGCTGATATGGAGCGGGCCGCTCAGCAGGCTGGGGTCGATCGCCCAGAAGTCGTCCAGCTCGATATTCCACCGGGCGGCTGTGTTTTCCACCATGGCAATGCCTGGCATGGTTCGGGCGCTAACACGATGAACGTCATTCGTCGCAGTTTGGTGTTGTCCTATATCCCAGCGGCATCTCGCTTCAAGGATTTTGGCCCTTACGTGCCTGGTGGTTACATCGCTGGTAAATACAAGCGTCAGGGCGATGACACGATGGATGAAAGTTTCTTCCCCATTGTGTGGCGCGAAGACGGCTACCGCACGCCGTTTTTGGCGGACTACTGCGGTGATGCCTTGCTGGACTGAAGCCTGCCTGATTCCTTAAACACCCATTCTGAGAATGGCATTACCGATCGACGCTCCCCCGCTATCGTTGTCTCCTTGGGCCAGCTATCCCTGCGGTAGAGGTCAACTAAAGCGATGCCAGCACAGGACTCTAGACGCCGCTGGTGGCGATAAACCTCACCGCCTGCGGCACCTCTCCTTATCAAGGCTGCTGTCTATACACAACACATCTCATGAACTCCCTCGAAATCCTGCATTGGCCCCCCTTTGTCCCCCCAAATTTGGGGGGAGCCCGGAATTCACAGTCCCCCAAATTTGGGGGATGTAGGGGGCTAGATCCCTAGAAGTAGGGGGCTAGATCCCTAGAAACGGCTAACCAGAGACTTCTGTATAAGCAGTAGCCTGATCAAGGAGAGGTTTGTCCACATTTCAATGGAGGCTTTTACGGGATTGGGGAGCAGAGTTCCGGTTCCTCTCCTTACTAAGGCTGTCGCTCATACACATTTCTAGAACTCAGCGACAATGGCAGATCCCCCGCTGTCGCTGCCCCCTTCAAAAGGCTATCCATTAGGCAGAAGTCGGTCAAAGCTCTGCCATTAAAGGATTCCAGACTCCGCTTGCGACGATAAACCTCACCGCCTGCGGCACCTCTCCTTACCAAGGAGAGGTTTATCCAACGTCTGCTCAAGGATTTATCCCAAATGGGACAGGAGCTCTGGTTCCTCTCCTTGAGTAAGGAGAGGCTAGGTGAGGTTCTACAGATTGAAAGACGACCGCAGCCGATCTGCACAACCTTTCCTGGATAAGCGATACAGCAACTTGTGTATAACGGATAGCTTCAAAAGGGGGCTCGATCCGATTTGAACGAGGTTTTCAGCCTGTCGAGCCGACGGCAACTGGGCTTTGAAAGTTTTCCCCTGTCAGCCACATAGCGACTTTTTTACAACCGATAGCGGTGAAAGGGAGGAGCGCATAAAGAAGTGGATGTGTCGTCGAATTTCAGAGAATGAGTACAAAATAATGCAAAATTTGCCCACCTCATCCCGTTTATCTGACCGACAGTTGACCCCCAGCCAGATCGATCAGTTTCATCAGCAGGGCTATCTGATTCTGGAGGATGTGCTGTCACCGGAGCAGATCGATCGCATCGTCGATCGCTTTGATCCGCTCTTTGACACCCAGTTTGAAACCGGCATTTATCCGGACGAGTGGTACGGTCGCCCCGGCCTCAGTCAGCCCAACGCCACCCGCCAAATGACCGGACTGTGGCGGTGCGATCGCACCCTGGCCAGCTTTACCCTATCGGCGGCGATCGCCCGCCTCAATGCCACTCTGATGGGGTGGTCTGCCGCCCGCTATGGCTTCGATGCCTGTTGGATTAAGCCTCCCGATGCGCCGCCGGTGGCCTTTCACCGCAACAGCACCTACGTCGCTAGCCTCGACCCTGCCAGCGTCGTCACCTGCTGGATCGCCCTCAGCGACGCCACGACGGCGGCAGGTACGCTGCAAGTCGTCCCCGGCTCCCACCGTTGGGACGGTACAGATCTCATTCGGTTTCTCCATGCGCCCCGTGACGACTATCGCCAGCCCCTTTGGCAGGCGGCGGAGGCGATCGGTGTTGACCCTCCTACCCTCCTGCCCATCGAGTTGTCTCCCGGCAGTGCGATCTGCTTCCACGGCAAGCTCTGGCATGGCTCAGACCGTAACCATACCGCTGCTCAAACCCGTCGCAGTCTGGCTGTGAGCACGATTCATCCCCAAGCCAAATTTCAGCCCCGCAGCGACCAAGGCTTCATTTTTAGCCGCTATCGTCGTCTCGAAACGCTGGCAATGGATGAAAGCTATTTCCCCATTTTGTGGAGTCAAGACGGTTATCGCACCCCGTTTTTGATCGATTATTGTGGGGATGCCTTAGCGGGATAGCCTTGATGACCCCTCGCTGCGCCCCGTGCTGCTGCTTATACTCTCAGCGAAAGCAGATCCCCCCGCTGTCGCTGCCCCCTAAAGCCCTGCGGGCATGGCTGCGCTAGACAAAGGGGACTCTATTCGATTTGAACTTGGACGTCCTCCTTAAAAACGGGGATTGAGGGGGATCTAATCCTCATGCGGGTTCTAAAGCATGACTTATAGGTAAGTCGTCGCCGCGACCCGTGAAGCGATCGCCGTCGCCGCTGCCGTTCCTTTAACCGAGCAATTTATTTGACCTGATGCTATGACTGCAAAAACGCTTCGACTGGCTAGTTTTGACGTCGGCACGGATGACCTGCGATGGTGGGCTCCCGAAATCTTGGAGCGATATCCCGACGGCTTCTACACGATGCACCAGCAGCTGTTTGAAGCGGTCTGTGCCCAGAGCCAGCCCGATGATCTGGGTGGCACAGAGTTGGCAAGCGTTGAATTGATTAAGTTTGAGCCGCGCAAAGGTCATTATCCGAGCGACGCTGACTTAGTCGACCTAGACGGCATTGTCATTTCGGGGACGGCGAGTGGCGCTTACGATCAAGACGAGTGGATTTTGCAACTGCAGGAGGTGATTCGCGATTATCACCAGCGCGCCATCAAAATGTCTGGATTTTCCTTTGCGCCGCAGATTTTAGCGCAGGCCTTGGGGGGCAATGTCGATCGCAATCCGCCTGGCACTGAGTTGTCGGTCGTCACTATTCAGCTCAGCGCAGCTGCTCGCACCTATTTCGGTACTGACCGCACTGCCTATGCCATTCAAGTTCACCATAATGACGGCATTACCCAGCTCCCGCCTGGGGCTGTCTCTTTGGGCACCAGCGGCGTAACGGAATATCTGGGCTGGATGCTCGGCGGTCACATTTTGGCCTTTTCGGGTCACCCCGAATACTCTCGCGACCCCTGGATCTTGGAGCGGATGATGTTGGTCGAACGCCGGGACCATCTGGTCTCGGCGCAACACATTGACTATGGCTTACGGGATTTGTGGCTGCCGACAGACTATGTTTGGCAGACCCAACAGCAATTTCGCTTCTTTTTGGGACAGTTCAGTCTGTAGAGGGCAAGAGACGACGCGATCGGCGGCTCCCGGCCATTTTCTCGCGATGGGATGCCGGCAGCAGCATAGTTTAGGGCGCGTATTCGTCCGCTGGAAAACAGTTTGCCTGGGAAGATATCGCTAGCATGAACGGGCTTGACCAAAACTGATGTCGTTATTAGGGTTGCGATCGCCGTTTGTCATGAAGATCCTCGTCATTCAAAACAGTATTCAAGATCCCGTTGGGGTTTTAGGAGAGCACCTGGTCAGCGAGGGGGCTGAGCTGTTGACTTGGCTACCAGAACATCAAGCCGCCCCGCCGCTAGATGACTTTGCTGGACTGATTATTCTCGGAGGCCATATGAATGCCCACGAGGATGATCAATACCCCCATCTGAAACAAGTGGTCGAGCTGATTCATGAGTTTCATAGTGAGGGCAAACCCATCATGGGGGTGTGTTTGGGGTCTCAGCTGATTGCCCGGGCCTTTGGATCGCAGGTGTATCGCCACAGTCAACCGGAACTCGGTTTTTCACCGTTGAGGCGGGTACCGGCGGTAGCGACAGAGCCTTGGTTACAGGCGTGCCCAGAAGATTTGCACATTATGCAGTGGCACTTTGACACCTTTGATTTGCCGGGGGCAGCCACCTGGCTCATGACCAATGATATTTGCCCGCATCAGGCTTATCGCATCGGCACCAACATCTATGGCTTTCAGTTTCATCTAGAAGTCACGCCCGACATCATTGCCAATTGGCTCGCAGCGAAGAGTGACTGGATTGAGGCTCACTATCCCGAACTTGACCGACAAATCCAAGCTCAGATCACCGCCCATGCGGATGGCGCTGCGGCTTTTGCCCAACGAGTTGCCCACGCTTGGTTAGCTCTGTGTGCCCTGCCCTGCACTAACCCCGCGATCGCGCCTGCTTAAACCAGCAGCCGTCAGCCCATCTGCCTCTGCGCCCTTGACCGACCTCTGCGCTCCTTACCCGGCCCACCATGTACCCAGAACTCCAGCCCCTGGCTCCAGACCTGCAAGCGCTTCAGCACTCCCTGCAAGATCAGGGGGTGAAATATGCGATGGCTAGCTTTGTCGATATTCACGGCATGTGCAAGGGCAAGGTGGTTCCCATGAGCCACTTTGACCGCATGATGCAGGGCTCAGAGTTGTTTACGGGGGCGGCTCTCGATGGCGTGCCCCAAGAAATCAACGATGATGAAGTGGGGACTCTGCCCGACCCCGACAGTGCCACGGTGCTGCCTTGGAATTCCGAGATCGTCTGGTTTGCCAGCGATCTGCACCTGGTGGGTCAACCGTTTGAAGCTTGTTGTCGCACCATCCTAAAAAACGTGCTGAAGCAGGCTGCGGAGATGGGCTTCACGTTCAATCTGGGCATTGAGACGGAGTTCTTTATCTTTAAAGAAACAGAAGCGGGCTTTGGGCCAGTGAGCGATCGCGACACGCTGCCCAAAGCCGCCTACGCCCTGCCCACGGTGTTGGATAATTACAAAATTCTCGACCGCATTGTCAGTGTGATGAATGAGCTGGGGTGGGATGTCTATTCCTTTGATCACGAAGATGCCCAGGGGCAGTTTGAGACCGACTTTACCTATTGCGATGCGCTGAAGATGGCGGATCGGTTGACGTTCTTCCGCTTTATGGTGAAGGAATTGGCGCGGGAAGCGGGATATTTTGCTAGCTTTATGCCCAAGCCCTATGCGAACCAAACCGGCAGTGGGGCTCACTACAACATGTCTTTAGCGGATGTGGAGACGGGCAAAAATCTGTTTGAAGATGCCAACGACCCCCAAGGTCTCTCAAAATTGGGCTATCATTTTATTGCCGGGGTGCTGAAACACGCCAAGGCGATCGTCTCGGTGACCTGTCCCACGGTGAACAGCTACAAGCGATTGGTGCGTCAGGGCAGTATGTCGGGCTTTACCTGGGCCCCGGTGTATATCTGCTATGGCAACAATAATCGCACCAACATGCTGCGGATTCCCTTGGGGGGTGGCCGGGTAGAATGTCGAGCCGCCGACATTGCCACTAATCTCTATCTGGGGGCGGCGATGATTTTGGCGGCGGGGTTAGAGGGCATTCGCGAAGGTCTTGATCCGGGGGAGCCCCATACCCAGAATATGTATTTGTGTTCGCTGGACGAGCTGAAAGCGATGGGGATTGAGACCTTGCCCAAAACCTTGGGCGATGCGATCGCCGCCTTTGCCGCTGATCCTCTGAGCAAGACGGTGATGGGGCCGCTGATGTATCAGACCTACGTGGATTTCAAAACCCAGGAATGGGAAGCGTATCACTCCCATGTCTCTGATTGGGAAATCCAACGCTATCTGAAGTTTTTCTAGCGGTGCGATCGCCTGACCTCAGGGAGTTGCTGAAACAAAGCGACAATCTGGCTCCCTGGCCCCTCGGCTCCCCGGCGTTGCCAAGAGGGCATCGGGAGTCCGATCGCTGAGAACGGGTATTAGCCGACTGGAGCCTTCAAGTGCCAGCCCCGTGACTGGGTAAAGGTGCGGATTCCTTCTAACGACAGAGTGGTACCCAATCCCGAATGGCCGCGACCTGACCAGGGGAGGCGAGGGCTCACCCGATCGCAGCAGTTCCAATAGGCGGTACCGCTTTTCACCTGGCTCAAAATTGTCTCGGCCCGCTGACGATCGCGGCTATAGACAGCCGCCGTCAGCCCATAGTCGGTATCGTTCATCAGGGCGATCGCCGCCTCATCGCTGGCCACTTTTTGAATGCCAATCACCGGGCCAAAGGTTTCTGCTCGCATGATGGCCATCTCGGCGGTGACGTCGGTGAGCACCGTGGGCTGAAAATACCAGCCCGGCCCCTCGACACGATGCCCGCCGATTTGCAGCGTCGCGCCTTGGGCGATCGCGTCTTTAACCTGACGCTCTAGCTCCTGTAGGTGCGGTTGCCGACTCAAAGGCCCCAGGTAGGTGTCAGGCTCAGTCGGGTCGCCCATCTTGAAGGCTTGAACAGTGGTGAGAAACGCCGCCAAAAACTCGTCATAAATATCGGCGTGGACGTAAATACGCTCGACCGCACAGCAGCTCTGACCATTGTTGTAGAAAGCGCCATCGGCTAGGGCCGCTGCCGTCGCAGCGACATCCTCAACATCGTTGCAGGCATAGGCGGGGTCTTTACCGCCGAGTTCGAGCTGCATCTTAGCCAGCTGGGCCGCTGCTGCTGCCGCAATCTTTTTGCCCGTGGCGTAGGAGCCCGTAAAGAACACGCCATCTAGCGGTTGGTCGAGCAGCGCCGCGCCGCTGGCCCCCCCGCCAATCACCGGGACAAAGATCTCGGGGGGGACCCCCGCCTGGTGAAACAGGTCAGAGATCGCTTGGCCGGTCAGGGTGGCAAATTCTGACGGTTTATAGAGCACCGCATTCCCCGTCAGCAGGGCCGGAATGAATACATTAGACCCCACAAAATAGGGGTAATTCCAGGCCGAGATATTGGCGACCACGCCCAGGGGCTCCTGGGTAATGACCTCCTTGACGGGGGGACTGCCGGTGGCTGGGTGCGCGGTAACGTCTGCCATCACCGAGGCGACCTGAGCGGTAAAAAAGTCAATGCGCTCTAGGGTCGTGCTAATCTCGGCGGCGGCTTGGGTTACCGGCTTGCCCGTTTCGGCGGTGAGCAAGTCGGCCAGTCGCGACTGTTGCTGCTGCAGGAGATTGCGAAACTGTTGGATGTAGGCGATGCGTTCCGTCAGAGGGCGAGTCGCCCACTGTGGTTGGGCCGTCCGCGCGATTGCTGCTTTCCGTTGCACATCCGCCGCCTGGTCGACGGCAATTTCAGCGATGAGCGCTGCGGTGGCCGGGTTCATGATCGAGAGCATGATACTTAGGCTGCAAAGGCCTCTTGATAAAGGGTATAGAAATCAGCGAGGGTCACTGGTCGAGGGTTGAATTGGTGACAGCCATCTTGCAGCGCCACCCCAACAAGCTGCTCGGTAGTGGCGGTGGACACCCCCAGCGCGGTCAAGGTCTCAGGGATGCCGATCGCGCGGCGGAGGGCCAGTATCCAGTCGAGAAAGTCTTGCCCACTGGTGGCGGTCGGCTGGACGACCCGCGCCAGTCGCAAAAACTGTTCGGGCGCGGCAGTCAAATTAAAGCGCATCGCGGCGGGCAACATGATGGCGTTGGCTAAGCCGTGGTGCGTATCACATACCGTTGAGAGCGCGTGGGCACAGGAATGGGTGACGCCAAGGCCTTTTTGAAAGGCGATCGCCCCCATCATGGAAGCATTCAACATGCCGCCTCGGGCCGCTAGATGGGCCGCTGATTCGACTTCGCTGAGCGTTTCCCCCGCCTGCAACCGCCGAGCAAAGGCGACACAATCGCTCAAATGCGCAGCCACTAGCCGGAGCCCCTCTAGGGCAATGCCATCACAAAGCGGCTGATAACCGTTGGCCAAAAAGGCCTCGACCAGATGAGTGAGGGCATCCATGCCGGTGGCCGCTGTGATTTTAGCGGGCAGCCCGAGCAGCAATTCCGGATCAGCCAAAACGGCTTGGGGCAGCAGCTGGGGCGCAAACATAATCTTTTTAGCGTGCGTGGTGTCATCCGAAATGACGGTGCTGCGGCCCACTTCACTGCCCGTGCCAGCGGTAGTGGGCAGGGCCACAATCGGCGGCACGGGTTGGTCAACCGGTCGGGCCTCGGGACGGCCATCTTCATAGTCAAACAGGTGGCCGGGATGATAGGCCATCAGGGCGATCGCTTTGGCCACATCCATGGGGGCACCCCCGCCCACCGCCACAATGCCATCGGCGGCTTGGTCCTGAAAGGCGGCCAGCCCAGCGGTCACTTGAGACAACCCAGGATTGCCCCCCACCTCGGTATAGGGCACGGTGGGGGCGTTGACCAACTGCACCACCTCGGCAAACCAAGGGAGCTGGGCGATGTCGCGATCGCTGACGATTAAGGGTCGGCGCAGGCCGAGCTGGGCGATGACGTCTGGCAAGCGCTGGCGAGCACCGGCACCAAAGTGAATCGTGGTCGGAAAAGCGTAGGTATAAATCGTACTAGCCGTTGGCATGGGGGCTCATGTCCTCAATCGGAATCTGCTCAGGGGGAGGCAGTTTGGGGTGACCTATCAGGTCGGCAAAGACTGAGCGGCTGTCATCCTCAACGACGCCAGTGGAGGTGCCTGAGCTTACCCTACTGCTTATGCACATCTCGGATGAGATGCCAAAGTCCTGCATATGCCTCCCTCCGCGCCCAATTCTGGGGAAACCCTGGCCGCCAAGTTCCCCAGAATATAGCCCTCTGGGCATTCAAGAAAGGGGGCTTAAAGCCCTCCGGGCATACAAGAAAAGGGGGCCACAAACCTGGAAACGATAGACCAGGGACTGACGTATAAGCCGTCGCAGTGGTTTACCGGAGGTCGCGAGTCATCTGCCTCGGCATCGCCCAATCGCGTCACCTGCCTGCAAATTCATCCTTGTCGTCAGGCTCCCTTTTTTTTGTGGGTTTTGATACATAAATGGGACGTCATGGGGGTCAACCATTCCTGATAGTTCGCCGAGCTGAGAAAAGTCTGTGGGCTGACAGTTTGCTCAGCTGGTTTGCGGTTTGTTACAAAACTCAAGACTGTGCAGGATTGAGGACTTGAAATCGAGGCGATCGCCCCAATTGGTCTCCCTATTGAACAACTTTTCTGCTGAGTTAGTAGCCGCTAATACATCCTGGAAAAGTCAGAAAATGCAGACTCATGGCAACGAAATTCTTTGCGACACTCTGATGTCGAGAAGCTCTGCAGCCACAGCTTGAATTTTTGATCTGTAGCCATTGTTGAGAAAGCCCAAAGGCAAGGCACTAAGTTGGATGAGCCTCTTGAGTTTTCGTTGTTCCCGTAGCATCTGATTCAGTTTGAATCAGTAGTTCTCGGTACATTTGTGGGCGAATGCCGTCTTGAATTTGGCGCATGGAGAGGTTTTTAGGACTGACCCTTCCTGACCTTTTTGTGCTGCTTTTTTGTTACTAGGAGTTGAGTATGGAGCCTGATGCACAAGCATTTCTAGGAACCTTTGTCTCAGAGGTCTACTACTATTGGGCCGCTGTGTTGATGTTGCTGATTCATGTCGGCTTTTTGGCCTATGAGGGAGGTGCCTCTCGGGCTAAAAACGTTCTGGCAACAATGGTTAAAAATCTGCTGACCCTGTCCGTCGTCGGACTATCATTTTTCTTCTTTGGTTGGTGGGTCTACGCGGCCTTTTCCATCTTCCCGCGCTTTGGGCCGATTTTGGGTCCCTGGAGCACGGCCCTGCCAGAAAATCTCGGCACCCTTGATGGTGAGGGTTTGCTGGGTTTTGTGGCGACCACTTACCCTTGGTCATCCGCCATGGGGCCGAACATTGCCGACAACCTGACGGGCGTTTTTTGGTTTGCGTTTGCCCTGTTTGCGATGACGACGGCCTCGATTATGTCGGGCGCGGTGATTGAGCGGATTCGACTGGGCGCTTACTTGATTTTGGCCGCCATCTTAGGCGGGTTCCTGTGGGTAGTTGCGGCCTCTTGGGGCTGGAACTACTGGGGTTGGTTCAACACCATGGGGTATCACGATTTCGGCTGCTCGGCGGTTGTTCATGGCGTCTCCGGTTTCTTTGCCTTAGGCGTTTTGATCAATCTCGGGCCGCGCATTGGCAAGTATGATTCCCGAGGCGCTCCCCGCGACATTCGCCCCCACAACTTGCCGCTGACCATGGTGGGTCTGATGCTCATCTTTGTGGGGTTCTACGCTTTTCTGGCGGGCTGCGTCATTTTCCTGCCGGGGGCCACGCTAGAGACGACGATCTATGGCACGCCGATGACGCTGGCATCCATTGGGGTCAATACGACTCTGGCGCTTTGCATGGGGATTGTTGGTTCCTATCTGGGCTCTAAGGGCGACCCCTTCTATACCATTTCCGGTGGGCTCGCTGGCATTATCTCGGTCGGCGCTGGCCTTGACCTGTATGCCCCGCCCTTGGTGCTTTTAATCGCCTTTATTGGGGCCTACACGATGCCCTTCGTGGGTAAGTTTGTTGAGCAGAAGGGCATCGATGATGCGGTGGGCGCGTTTGCCGTGCATGGCTACTGCGGTGTCATTGGTTCGATGGCGGTGGGCGTGATGGCCACTGGCTATACCTTGGGCGATTACCCAGCGACCAACTTCATGGCTCAGCTAGTCGGGACGTTCCTCTGCACCATTGTGCTGGGGCTGATTCCTGGCTATGGCTGTAGCTGGGTGTTGAAAAAGCTCAATTTGCTGCGGGTTCCCCCTGAGGAAGAAATTGAAGGGCTTGACCTGGGTGACTTTGGCCTGCAGGGATATCCTGAATATTCCTTAATGGATGAAGAAGTCATGACCAAAGAGTCTCTACCGACCTAGCCGCACTAATCCATCGGACTGACCTTTAAGGAGAAATGAGTTATGTCTACTTGGTTGCTGGGGGCCGCAAGCCCCTTTAAAACCTGGGAAGCGTTTGACGGTGCGATCGACGGCCCGACGGGCGGCGCGATTTACACTTTTGCCGATCGCCCTGCCCTGATCGGCGTCATGGTGGTGGTGGCAGCGCTGATCTTTTTGTATTTCATCTACGCCTCGTTCCACATCAGCAGCGGGCATTCGACGGCCAAGAGCCCGCCGATGTTGGGTCTGTTGCTAGTAGCGGGAGCCGCTTCCGCGATGACCTCGCTGTATGAGGGCGCGATGGAGCGAGAGTCGGGACGGCAGACGGCTCGCCCAGGCCAGTCACAGGTGACTGAGCCCGCCGCTCGCAAGGCACCGTTGGCCTTATTTGGGATGACGGGGCTGATGGGGCTGAGCGGGCGTAAACGCGCTCGGAAAATGCCCCGTCGCTTGCGCGATCGCTAACGGTAGCATCTTCGCGTCTGCACCTTGAATCATCAGCGGGGGCGTATCTACGGGTGCGCCCCCGCTGATGGTTTTTGGCGGCTTTCATCGATATTGCCAAAAGTTTTGGGGCTGGGCGGGAGCGGTGTCTCGCTGCGGCTAGACGGCCACCAGCGGTGAGAGAGCGTCCTCACAGTAATGGGCTAAATGAGCCGAGCGATCGCCCGTCTCAGTCCAGAGAATGGGGAAAAAGGATTCGTCCATCTGGTCATCACCCACGTGCTTGTAACGCCCGTAGATGTAGCCCGCTGGGTGATCGCTGAATTGGGTGGCCGAACTGACAGTGTGAATGCCCAGGCTGCGGCGCGGCTGGGTCGCACTGAGGTTTTTGCCAGACCCGTGCCAGGTCAGCCCGTGGTGAAAGGCACAGCCTCCTGCCGGGATAGTCACGGGGACAATCTCCGGCTCATCCACGCCAGCGGCTTTGGCGGTTTCTAACATGGCCCAGCGGTAGTCTTTTTGCGGCGCGTGAAATTCACCGACGAGAGAAGATATCAGCGGCCAGCGATGGGAGCCGCGAACATACTGCAAGGTGCCAATGTTCAAATTGACGTCATCCAGGGCAATCCAGCAGGTCACCATTTCCGCCGGGGTGAGGTAGTCGATGTAGGCCCCATCTTGATGCAGGGCGATTTCTTTGCCGCCCCCTGGCGGTTTGTACCAGAGGCTGTCTTGACCAATGCGGGCACCGGGCCAACCGGCGAGCTGGGCGCTGAGACGACCGACTTCTGAGGAGAGGGCAACGCTGGCAATAGTGCGATCGCATTTCCACGCATTGCAAATCTCGCGGGTCACGTCTGGCAAGCTCAAGCCGGGACGCCAGTACCACTCATCGGGATAGATGCCCGTCTCAAACTCACCGTGGAATAGAGGCTCGATGCGATCGCGCAGGCGCTGCACCCAAGCCATATCGATGAAGTTTTCTAAAATTAAAAAGCCATCGGTTTGGAATTGCTGAAGCTGGCGATCGTTCAGTTGAAGCGGCTGGTAGGACATACGAGAACTCAACACCTTAACCCGATACATTTGCAAATCTGAGACTATTTATAGTGCCGCCAATCCGTCCCAGCGTTTGTACTGGCCGTTACACAGATGTGCTGGCAAACCAACTGTCCCATCAGCGTCAGAGGTACACTTGGGGGCGCTTTGTGCTCTGAGCTACGACAGCGAGAATCCTGATTCTTAACAATGAGTCATTCGTTACCTTGACTCAAGTGCATGGATTTTTCTACCCTCCAGCCCGGACAGCTGACCATTGGGGCCAGCGATTTTGATGCGCGGCCAATGACCTATGTTGAGAGCGGTCATCGCTTTGGCTACGAACCAGATGTGGCGCGGGCCGTCTGTGCCAAGCTGGAACTCACGCCTGTGTGGCTCAACCTGCCGATGGAGAAGTTTTATGCGAAGTTGCAGGCCAAGCAGTGCGACATTGTTTGGTTCAACCAGGCAATTACCGATGAGCGCCTGACCCATAGCTGCTTCACCCGCCCCTATGGAATTTTTAATGAAGCGGTGATTGTCAGAGCCGATGACCCCATTCACGCCGCCGCCGATTTGCCGGGACGGAAGCTCGGCGGACTGGCCGACAGCACTAACATTGAGCTGGGAGAGCAGTGGGGTGACGTCGAGCTGGTGCCGTTTCCTGGCAGCGATCGCGTTTTGCCGGAAATGCTGGCAGCGCTCAGGGCGGGGGAAATTGACGCGCTGGTAGATGATGAATTGGTGCTGATTACAGCGGCGGCGGCGGATCCTAGCCTGCGGATTGCCTTCACGGTCGAGACCCGCCATCGATTTGCGATCGCCCTCCATCCTGACAGCGCTGACCTCCTCACTACGCTCAATCAGACCCTGGATCAGCTCGAAGCTGACGGCACCCTGGCTAAATTCTGGAACCAATGGATTCCCTGGCATCCCTTTCCGTTTACGTGAGGCTCTTGTGCTGAGCCGTTCCCCCTTGGTGTCGAGAATTGAGTAATCCCGCTCCCGGTCTGGATGGGTCTGTTCCCTTTCAGCGATCTGTGCTTAAGTAACGTCCCCAGAACAGACAGTTTTCGGTCGGGGTTTGGCACTGCCAAACCCCGACGATCAGGGAAGCAATTTTTGAGTGGCTGAACGCCCCGCAACCCATGAAAAAGCTGGTGATGG
>ERZ1740058.714-NODE-714-length-22088-cov-6.042119_pt1 | contig 22088 bp, 12 predicted proteins | sample MGYA00581745_ERZ1740058 | MGnify/ENA primary metagenome ERZ1740058 (study PRJEB43018, sample SAMN04849742) | marine metagenome | isolation source: floating plastic debris | place: Pacific Ocean | collected 2008-08-30 | study: EMG produced TPA metagenomics assembly... | reverse complement strand
CCGCTCCCTTGTCAATCGAATCTGGCAGTACCACTTCGGGCAAGGTATTGCGGGTAACGCTAGTAATTTTGGGGTAATGGGCAAGAAACCTACTCATCCCGAGTTGCTAGATTGGCTCACCAACTACTTTATTGAACACGGCTGGTCGTTCAAGGAAATGCACCGGCTGATGATGACTTCGGACACCTATATGCGAGCCAGTACCCACCCTGATGCTAAGGAAGTGAATGAGATTGATCCTAATAATCATTACCTGGCTTACTTTACGCCCCGCCGATTGACCGCCGAGGAACTCAGAGATGCCATGCTGGCCGTCTCAGGTGAGCTGAATACCGAGATGGGCGGCTTGCCGATCAAACCCGAAATTAATCGGGAAGTAGCTATGCAGCCCCGTCACATTATGGGGTCTATTGCCCCGGCCTACCAGCCGTCCCGCACTCCGGAAGAGCGTAATCGACGAACCATTTACTCCTACCACTATCGGGGCTTGCCCAATCCCATGCTGGAAGTATTCAATCAACCTAACTCCGACCTTTCTTGTGAGCAGCGGATTGCTTCCACCGTTACACCCCAGGTTTTTACCTTGTTTAATGGGCAGAATAGCTACAACCGGGCTTTAGCCATGGCTCAACGCCTGGAGCAGGAGGAAACAGAAATAAAGAGGAACATTGAACGAGCAATGGAACTGGCCTGGAATCGTCCAGCCGAAGGTGAAGAAGTACAAGCTTCCGCTGATTTCGTGGCCAAAATGGTGGAATATCATCAGGAGAACGACCCGGTTGATCCGGAGTATCCGGTAGAAATTCAGCGCACTATGTTTGAGGAGATGACGGGGGAGGAATTTTCCTACACCGAACGATTGGATGTGTACGAGAACTACGTAGACGATGTGGCTCCTTCGGAAGTTTCTCCCGAAACCCGCGCCTTGGCTGACCTGTGCCGGGTGTTATTCAATGCCAACGAATTTGTTTACGTCTACTAGCATGAAAAAATTTCGTCCCGACCATATTCAACGAATACTTAACCAGAAGGCAGCATCTTCCCTAAATCGCCGCGATTTTCTCTATGGCTTAGGCGCCAGCCTGGGCACCGTTGCTTTTAGTAGTATGCTCGGTAGCTCTGCGCTAGCGAAGGGAGCCGGTACCGGACCATTAGCTTTTAAAGCACCTATGCTTCCGGCTAAAGCCAAAGCCTGTATCTTTCTGATGATGGAGGGTGGTCCCAGCCACATCGATACTTTCGACCCTAAGCCTAAGCTGCACGAGCTGCATATGCAGAAATTCACCCGTCAGGGCGAGAACTTTTCAGCCATGTCATCGGGAAACCGTTACTACGTAGAAAGTCCGTTCAAAACTCGTAAGGTAGGGCAGTCAGGGGCGGATATGAGCGAGCACTTTGTGCATCTGGCTGATGTAGCCGATGACATCTGCTTCTATCGTGGCGCGCAAGCCGAGTCGGTAAACCACCCGACGGCCATGTACCACATCAATACCGGGAATAAGTTTGGCGGCGAGCCGGGCATCGGGGCCTGGGTTACTTACGGCCTGGGAACCGAAAATGAAAACTTACCGGCCTTCATCGTGCTGCCCGAAGTAGCTTATCCGCAGGGAGGGGCTTCCAACTGGTCGAACGGATTTCTTCCGGCCTACTACCAAGGCACCCCCCTCCGATCGGTAGGATCTCCTATCCTGGATATTCAGCCGCCGCCGGGCGTGAGCCGCTATCACCAGCGGGAAAGTCTGGACCTACTAAATACCTTCAACGAAAATCATGCTGCTAGACATCCGGCCCACGATGACCTGGCGGCTCGCATGGAAAGCTACGAATTGGCTTTTCGAATGCAGATGGAAGTACCGGACATTATTGAAATTGAAAAGGAGGACGAGAAGACCAAAGAATTATACGGCGTAGGCGAAGAAATCACCGATGCCTTTGGCCGGAAGTGCCTGCTGGCTCGACGACTCATTGAGCAAGGTGTACGCTTCGTACAAATCTACTCCGGTGGCTGGGACTCCCACGATTATCTGTCCCGAGCCCACGGCAGCTTGATCCACAGTGTAGATAAACCCATCGCGGGACTAATCAAAGATCTAAAGCGACGGGGTATGCTCGAAGAAACCTTAATTGTTTGGTGCGGTGAGTTTGGTCGTAGCCCCGATAATGGAGTTCGCGACGGAGGAGTAGCTTACGGTCGCGATCATAATCCGAACGCCATGGCGATGTGGTTTGCCGGAGGCGGAGTGAAAGCCGGCCACACCATCGGAGCTACTGATGAGATCGGTGAAAGCGCGGTGGATGTGGTGCATCCATTACAGGATGTACACGTAACCTTGCTTCGCCTGCTCGGTTTAGATGATAATAAACTCACTTACTTCCACGGAGGACGCTACAAACAGCTTTCTCAAACCGGGGGAAAAGTGATTGAAGAGCTATTCTCCTAGCTACTCCGTTTTCACTTTTTGCAGCACAATTTTCTCCTGATGCTTCACTAGCATTTCTTGGTACAGCTTACGGAGTTGCTGGTATTGCTCGGGGGCGATTAGAGAGCGGTTAATCCGCAGTAAACTCACTACCTGCACCGATACGGCTGTCACCTGACTTTGAAAAACGAACTGGGCGGTATTTCCGTCAAGCACGAATGACTGAGAATCAGGAAGCTCTTCTACTTCGTAACCTTCCGGTATCTGAATATTTAGGGTCTGTTTGTAAACCCGACGAAAGTTGTAATCGATGGGGTGCTTACGGTCAGTGGCTTTAAACGGGTTCTCGCTCACCGGTGATTGGGGAAACGTCTCGATGTAGATGTAATCTCCAAGTTTCTCAATACCGGAGTGCCGGCCACCGGACTGCTGAGTGTAACTCATCCGTAGATTTTCTTTTAACTCCTGTTCATTCAGCACTTTGAAGTCGCTCAGCTGGTATCCGGCTACGTTATCGGGTTGATCTCGCAACTGCTGTCGCATGGTTAGTGCTCCGTAACCTCGGTATATCTGATTAACACTGGTAAAAAATTGGTCATCATCTTCCTGATACCCCACATTGTAGTAGTTCTCTACCTGATAAACTTGTCCACTTTCTAAAGCTATCCACCGCTCTTCTTTAGCATCTACGACTAATCCCTGATTATTCAAACAATAGATGGGAATCACCCCAAAAGGTTGAACCGGATCGCTAATATCCAATAAGTATTCTTTACCGTCTGTCTCCGTGTAGACTACCGAGTAATTGAACTGATCAATCTTAGGGTACTTGGTTTGAATTCTTCCGTGGGCCCGCGTACTAAGCAGCACCGGACTGGCTTCTATTCCGGCCAGATTGAGCCAATTTGTTAGCAGAATATTGAGGTCCGTGCTATTACCGGTTTTAGTCTCGAGCAGTTCTTTAGGCGAAGTATTGGGGTACAAACTTATTTTACCATTCCACCGCAATTGCTGCTTTAAGTAGTCGTAAATAGCCTGAGCCTTTTCCAGATCGGTAGATAAACCTGCGGTGAGTTGTTCCACGGTCTCCTTCCCGTCCTTGCGTTTGAGGTATTTGCCAAAGTCGGTTAACTTTAATAAATCATCGGTTAACTGGGGCCAGGTTTCCATAAAATCTCGCATGCTCCGACCGGGAAAATTCTCTTTAGTCAGTTGAAAAGTAAGTTTAGCCACGTAATCTTCTTTGTTGCTGATAAACGATTCATCAGTGAAGGCCGGAACATTTTCTACCGCCCAAACGTACTTGGCATTGTTGTAGGTATACTGACCCAATCGCTGTTCCCACTTTTCTAACTCTGCCTCATTTTTCACCAAGGGTACGTAGCCCTGAAACAGCATTTGATACTGGTAAAAGGCGGGAATCTTAGCGGTAAACTCACTCCTCTTCACCGGAATTTCGTACTGAAACTTCCAGTCATTGAGCTGAAAAATGTAGGGCGACACCATGGTGTACTTGTACTCAATGATGGAGCCTTCCCGCACATTCGGAAAGGCAAACTTCTTCTTAGAATAAGCCTCGTTCACTTCCTCGGTGAAAATATCTTTCTTCTCTAGTCCATTTTTTTGAATTCCATCTTCATGAAGCGTGTAACTAAACCCTTCAATATCCCGGATCATTTCGGTCTTATACTTCTCCTTCACGTAGTAGGGCAACACCACATCGGCCCAGTTGAAACCGGATGAGCGGTAGATTTTGATTTTCACTTCCCGGGTGTAGTACGCCCGGAAGCCCAAATTTTCTTCGTAGCTGATATGTACTTTCCCGTTGTTCCGCAGAAATACGGCTTCGGCGGTTGAATCCAGTGGGTAATGGGTAGCAGATAGTTCTGCTTTGGTAACTTTCCCGAAGGGAGAGGTATCGTCAGAAGCGAAAACTACTCCTCCAACCAACCAAAACAACCATCCTAGTAGAATCTTTTGCATTCAATATACATTTTCGCAAATCTGCTAAAATCATTATCATCCGGCAAGGCTAGTTTTTTGTGCTTCTACCCCTGTACTGTTTCAGGTGGGATTGTAGTTGTTCGTTTACCATCGAGTGGCCTGAAATTTCCAGCCGGGCTGCTTTTTCTGCATTTCTATTTCATCATTGCGATAGGTTAGCCCACATTTGAGAAAATTCTGATGCAGTTTTTCTAAAGCCTCTCGATCCAGTTCTACACCTAGTCCCGGGCCATCGGGCACCTTCACTGCTCCTTCTTCAAAACTGATTCGTCCGCCCACAATCACTTCATCCGATTGCCAGGGATAATGCGTATCCAGTGGGTAGGGCGGAGTGGGCAGCGCCGCTCCCAAATGCACCATCGCCGCTAAGGAAATGCCCAAATGACTGTTAGAATGCATAGATAAGCGGCGACCGAAGGTGTCACAGATACGAGCTAGTTCCATGCTGGAGCGTAAGCCACCCCAAAAATGATGATCGCTTAAAATAATGTCTTCCGAACCCAAAGCGATGCTGGAAGGGATATCTTCAAAGGAAGTGGTGCACATATTGGTAGCCAACGGAAGATTTAGTTCTTTTCGAACTTCGGCCATTGCCGTTTGCCCCCGAACCGGGTCTTCCAGGTATTCCAGCACGCCCTCCAGTTGCCTACCGGCCTCAATAGCCGTTTCTTTCTTCCAGATGGCGTTAGGGTCCAGCCTTAGCGGCACCTCCGGCCCGAATGCCTCCCGCAGAGCCAGCATGGAATCTACCTCTCGCTGGGGTTCCAAAGCACCCCCTTTTAATTTAATTGACTGAAAACCATATTCCTGGCACATGGCCTGGGCCTGAGCTACTATTTCTTCCGGACTCAATGCCTGGGCTTGCCGGGCTTTAGCCCAGCCTTGGGCATTTGGGTCAGTATCGAAACCTAGTTCTCCCCCCACCCCTTCGTACTTATAAAATAAATAGGCCGCAAAGGGCACTCGATCCCGCATTTTTCCACCTAGCAAATCAACTACCGGGCGTCCGCTGACTTTACCTTGAATATCCAAACATGCCACTTCCACCGCACTGAAAATATGCACCAGTTTCCGCTGATCCCAGGGCGCATCGCCACGTTCATCGGCTGATTCTTGGCCAAAATGTTCTTCTAGCCTCTTCTTCAACCGATTTAACTGAAATGGATCTTGGCCAATAATAATGCTTTTGGCTTCGTCTAGAGCATCGTTGGTTTGCACGTTGCCTGGTATTTCGCTGATACCCGAAATATTGTCTTTAGTCACCAGCTCCAGCACCGTCCGCAAGGCGTAGGGAGCGTGTAGCCCAGCAGCATTTAATAACGGAGGATCAACAATGGCGATTGGAGTAATTCTCATCTCCACTATTTCGGCACCACGAAGTTTGGAAGGGTTGGCTAAAGTCATGAAAGAAAGCTGTTCGGGGTTAGTGATGTATGGTGAAATATAGGACGGATTTAGCTACCAATCCAGCAACTGACTTAGGTTTCCTCCTTTTACCATTGCGATCTCTTCGGCGGTGTAATTCTCCATATGTGCATCCACAATCTTGGGAGTACCACTGCCCCAAACCATCCTTTCCAGCCCAAAGGCTTCAATTGCCCGTTTTGTGAATGGTTTAGCACTTTCGTACAGCGGTTCATCCTGGGCAAAATGGTTTAAACCGGACAGTTTCATGTACACATGAGGCAGCTCAGCTAATTCTAGTACTTCGGCAAACTCCACTGCCGAACCTAGATGAGGCTCCGCCAAATGATCGATTAAGACTTTGCTTCCGGGAATGGCTCGTATTACCTCTCCAGCCTGCTTAGCGTAACTAGGCCCAATGTGTAGCTCTATAATTAAACCTAAGTCTACTGCTTGCTGCCAAAGGGCTCTCACTCCGGCATCCGCAAAGGTATCCAGGTAGGATTCCTTGCCTCGGTGGGCGTGGAATCGGGTAGATACGATCAAAGGTTCTTCCTTAACCAGTTTAGCTAGCTTTTGGGAAGCCGACGGGTCTTTGGGATAAAATAGGCTGGTACCTCTTAACCGTTCGGGTTCCCGTTTCAGGCAATCAACGATCAATGAGTGATCGTCGCCGTAGGGTTCAGGGTGCACAATAACGGCCTTATCAATTCCTTCTTTGTCCAACCGTTGCAGGTAGGCAGCCAGCGGATCAGAGGGTTGAGCAGAAACATCCGGCTGATAAGTAGCTTGGGGATGGAAGGGATACTTCTCAGTATCCGGACTGAAGATATGGGCGTTCCACTCGATGACCGGCTGGCCCAGTATCGGTTTACCCGGTTTAGTTTCTGTATCAGCTATAATTGTTTTTGATTTTACGGTTCCGGCACCGAAAGCGGCAGTTCCTGCTCCTATTAGTGTACCGAGTAATTTGCGTCTGGTAAGCATCTTAGGATGGAAGATAGAGGTTGAACTGTTATCCTCTAACTTCCATTCTCTAGTTTCAGCTTTCATTGTATTTAACTCTGTGCTTCATCGGAAACGGCCTGTATCAGCCCTTTGATATACCCATAAGAGAAAGCAAAAGCCTGTGGATTTCCCTTACTCTCCGCCGCATGCTTCGGTACATGATCTGGCATAACCATACCCGAAAACCCAACATCCCGCAAGGCTCTTACCACATGCAGAAAATTCATATCACCGTTATCCGGGTATACTTCCTGAAAATTATTCCAGCCGCCTTTGATGTTGCGCAGATGTATATTGAAGATCTGATTGCGTTCGCCCACCCATTTGATGATTGGGATAATTTCATTTTTCGGATCTTTGAGTCCTTCAGCAATAGAACCAATACAGAAATTAAATCCGTGATACTCATTGTCGTACAACTGAGAAAACCGCTTTATTCCGGCAAATACATCCGGACTGTTCCACCTGGTAATACCGCGGTATCCTTCGGGCGTGGGCGGATCGGCGATGTGGTTGGCCAGCTTTACTTTGTATTCTTTGGCAACTGGCATTATTCTGTCCAACACATAAGTAATGCGCTCAAACATCTGGTCGCTGGAGACATTGTCGGCAACGGTTTTTTCCTGATCCATACCTCGTTTGACTGCTTCCTCATAGTTCCAGGTGCTGTAAGAAGCATTGCCACGTTTGGGGTCAATGGTGCGGCCGGTGCGTAATACTGGCAGAATCGTGGTATTATAATTCAGCAAATGCACACCGGTTTTAGCGGCCACTTGGATCATCTGCTGGATAATTTCAATTTCGCGGTCGCGTTCGGGGCTTTTACCGAGCATCATATTCGGATAATCTACTCTATCAATACCAGCAGAAGTTAAAGGAAGGTGGTAGGCATCCAGACTGATACCATACTTCTCGCAGGCTTCCCTTTTTGCCAGGGAATCGTCTAAATCCCAGCCCACACCTTTGATTGATTTGGGCATACCTCCGTCAATATTAAATACACCATGCCGTGCTTTGAACTCCAGGTTTTCTATAGAAGTTCCTCCCGACTGGCAGCCGACGTGCATCTTGACTTCCTTTGGAAGAGTTGAGACCGTCGCCGCTTTCGCCGACCCGTGGGTGGCAGCCAAAGCACCCATAGAGCCCGCAGCGCTTACTTTGAAAAAATTTCGTCGTTTCATAAGTTGTTGAGTTATTAGTCCATAGTCCACTGTCGACAGCACTCGGTGCCCGGTCCACAGTAATTATTTATTGTCAATTGTCAACTGTTAATTACTCATTGTTCATTGCACACTGTTAATTGTTCATTGATTGTCATACTAGCGGGAATACTTTAGCGGCAATCAGGATGACGATGAGGCCGGTGATTCCCATGATGGTGAGTAGCGGGGAGAAAGTCTTGAGTGCTTCTTTTTCAGTGAGATTACTCATTTTGCACACAATCCAAAATCCACTATCATTCATCCAGGGAATCAATTTCGACCCGCAGGCGATGGCTAAGCCAATATACAGATGGTGGTACGGCAACACTGCTACTTCCGCCATTCCGGCCAGTATTCCCGAAGCAGTGATCATCGAAACGGTGGCTGATCCTTGAGCGGTACGAACCACCGCCGCAATGAAAAAAGCCAGCGGTAGCAAGGCCATCTGAAAGTCCTGCGTCAACTCACCTATGCGGGCACTGATGCCAGTTTGCTGTAGCATTCCACCAAAAGCCCCGCCGGCGGAGGTAATCAGGATAATAACTCCGGCCGTCCTCGGAGCTGCTTGTGCGGCGGTCAGCATTTCTTTTCTGTCGCCTTGTTTTTGCAATATTAGTAGCAACAAAGCCGCCAAGCCTCCTAAAATTAGTGCCAGATTTTTTTCTCCCAGAAATATGATACTGTCAGTCAGCCAGGAACCGCCGCCCGATTCGGACAGGTCAATAATAGCCTTAGCTGTGATAAGTACAATGGGAAGTACGATCGGTAATAACGAAAGCCACAGCGGAGGTAAGTATTTATCATCCTTTTCCCCCAAAGCCTTAATATCTTCTAAGGGCGCATCTACCGAGTCGCGCAGTGGGACCGGCCAGCGGCGATTAGCCCACACGGCGTAGGCGTATCCGGCCACAATGGTAGCCAAACCCACCAGAAAACCACCGATCATCATCATTCCAATGGGAATATTCATTTCACTAACCAAAAACAATGGGCCTGGTGTGGGCGGAACTAGTGAGTTCGCCATGGCGGCCCCGGCCGTAATACAGAGCACTAGCAACAGATAATTTTTTCCGATGCGGGTAGCCATCGCCTTAGCTAGCGGAATCATCAGATAAAAGACCGTATCGAAAAAAACTGGTATCCCCAAAAAGAAGCTACTACCCAGAAAGGTAGCCGGAGCTTGCTTCACCCCGGTTACATTCAGCGTAGAACGAACAATCCGTTCTGCCCCTCCACTCTCGAGCAAACACTTACCAATAATAGAAGCCATGGCAATCAGAATTCCGATCTTACCAGCGGTGCTACCAAACTGTTGGGCAATCCTTCCTCCGATAGATTGTTTAGCTAGACTTCGGGCTCCTTCAGCAGAGGCACCGGTAGTTAGTGCGTACTGTTCAATGGCGGCTACGGGCGTGAGGTAGGCTACCGCCAAGGCGCCTAATAGCAACGCCAGAAAGGGATGTAACCGCAACCCAATAATTCCGCCAACTACAATCAAGATTCCCACTAGCAATATCAATAGCGGATCGGTCATAAACTATCTTGGTTTTTAGTAGAATCTCTAAACTGAGCCAGCTTACTGGCAATGGTTCGGGCACCATAAGCCATAAAATCACCGTCCGACCCACTACCAATTAACCGGAAGCCTATTTCTCGGTAGGTGGGATAATCATCAGGGTCAAATAATATGATCCCAGCCACTTTTCCCGCTCGCTGGGTAGCATCCACCGTAGCCGCAAGGGCCTCTTTGAATCTTGGATGATCATACTGACGGAATATTCCCAAAGACATGGAAAGATCAGCCGGACCGACAAAGAGTACATCTACTCCGTCTAGTGCGGCAATCTCATCCAGATCGTTTAAAACCTCTTCGGTTTCTACTTGAATAATACCGAGAATAGTATCCTTAGCTGCTTGTTGATAGTCGGTAAAATTAGGCCCATACTGGGTAGTAGGCACTATGAAAGATACTCCCCGCTTTCCATCGGGAGGGTACTGCCAGCCAGATACTGCTTCTTTCGCTTCTTCCAGGTTGCTGATCTGGGGACACATTACCCCTTCAGCCCCGGCGTCTAATGCCCGATGGATTCGTTGTTTGTCATGACTTTCCACTCTGACTAGTGGCGCAGCTGGCGTAGCCCGGATGGCTTGTAATTGGTGTATCAAATCCTGTTCGTCACCCATACCGTGCTCCAGATCTACTAGAAGCCAGTCGAACCCAGCCAGCCCCGCTATCTCAGCGGTAAGGGAGCTGCCCAGATTCAACCAGCAGCCGTGCAGGGTTTCCCCCTCGGCTAATCTTACTTTTAAGCTTTTCAATAGACAATTAAGTTATTACTGCTTTACATCCCACCAGATACGAGTATCCAGCAAATCAGGACCCTGTCGGCTAGTGGCTACATCAACATTCTCCTGGTTCACGGTCAACTCCGAATCGGGATAGGTTAGCCGACGAATAAAATCTTCGGTCTTTAGATCACTACCCGGATAAGGGTTAGGCTCCAGCACGGGAAACTCACTGCGACGGAAATTTGCCCAGGCTTCGGGGCCAATGAGCAACGAAGAAACCCAGTATTGCGTATTGATCTGCTCAAGTTCACTACCGGCTCCCAGTGGGTTAGCAGCAATATAAGCATCAATTTCTTCCTGAGGAATTTCAGTTTCTCCGGGCCAGTTAGCTAGCTGTTGCATATGAGCTTCAATACCCTGAGCGTAAAGGTCAGCAGCATTACCGGGAGCCCAGCCTCTAAAGGCGGCTTCTGCTGCCAGTAGTGAAGTTTGAGAATAGGTAACCAAGTAGCTGGGTGCTTCCGGATGGCCGAGTCGTCGTCGGTCGAGCTGGCTGTAGCTGTAGAAACTGGCCAATCCTGCTTCTTCAGCCACCGGCACAATTGTAGTGTTATCATATCCCTGCGGCATGCCAATTTGGGCTTCAGCGGTACGGTCGGCAATCTCTTCGGTCTGCTCACCACCACTTAGTGCACCAATATAGCGAACGGCAAATACTGGTAAGCGAGGGTCATTGTTAGTCTGAAGATAATCGACAAAATCTTCTGCCAAATAGTAAAAAGGAGCTTGTCCACCGTTTAGGTTGGTTCCTACCGGATTGCGATAGTCAGCGTTGTGGCGTACTACAGCATTATCTTCATTAGATTCCATAACGCCTCCGGTGATCGCTTTATTGGCAAACTCCTGGGCGGCTGCCGGATCTACTTTAGTCAGGCGCATAGCAGCTCGAAGCAGTAGCGAGTAGCCTAAACGTTTCCACTGATCAATATTACCGCTGTAGAGTATTTCTTGCGGTACTTCGTCCTTAGAGGCATCTAGCCCAGCCGAAGCCGCCTCTAATTCATTGAGAAGATCTCGGTAGATAAACTCCTGCTCATCGTATTTAGGGAAAATTGTTCCTTCTAAATAGCCTCGGCTAGCCTCAGTATAAGGAATTTCACCGTAAGTATCGGTTAAAGTAATGAATGCGTGGGCGCGCCAGATTCTTAACATATTGTACAGGTTGGTGCGCTCCGGATCGCCTTCAACCGTTTCGATTCCATCAATTACATTTTTTAGGATTCTTCGGTAGCCATCCTGCCAGTTAGCCTGAGTCGCTGATCGGTTATCCTGGTTTAGATTGCCCCCGGTTCCTACTCCCTGAAATGGAGTAATCATATGCTTCACGATGGTGGTTTCGTAAGTCAGGTTACCGTACACCGGAGCACTCTCAATAATCGCATAGTTCAACTGAAACGTAGGATCTAGTGAAGTAAGACGAACGGGGTTGGTATTCAATTCATCGTAGCCCTCTTCACAGGAAGCCAGAAAGAGGAATACCACCGCCAGGCTTAAAAGGTATTTATAAGACTTTTTCATGGTCGTGTTATTTTTGATTCTAAAAACAAATAGGCTGGAATAAATTAGAAGGTAATATTCAGGTTGAATCCCGTGCTGCGAGTGACTGGCAGACCAGTAGCTTCTAAACCAACTCTAGTGTCCGAAATAATTCCGTTTTGGTCAGGATGGATATGAGGCACCCATTGCTTCAAAACGGCTACGTTATTAGCTACTAAACTCAGCTTTACCGCTTGAATGTACTTATTCTCCGGCAGCAGCGGACTAAAATCATAGCCTAATGTGATCTGGCGTAACTGCCAGGAACCCGCGTTAAATACTGACTGCTCGGACATTCTTCCACCTCGGATAGTCTCGTAGTACGTCTGAATAGGCGCTTGAGCGGTATTAATCTCACCGTTAGGATTCACCCCATCTCCTACCACAAAACCTTGCTCCCTACCTTCCAAAGTAGCTTTATCCAAGCCGTGACGATAGGCATTAGTGTGCGTACCGGAAATAAGCTTATGGCCTAGTTTGAAATCAATCAGGAACGAAAGGCTAACCCCACGATAGTTGAAACTATTGGTGAACCCACCCCACCAAATGGGTAACGCAGTGCCAAAATTTAGTTGTTCAGTAGAACGCAGCGGACGTCCGCTAGTAGCATCAAATACCTGCCGCCCCTGGTCGTCTCGTAAATAACCCCATCCGTAGAGTTGCGCCATAGGCTTACCAACTTCCTGTCGTAGTTCACCGTGAAATTCAGCATTCCCCACAGTAATGAATGATCCTTCCACATCGTCGCCCAAACTTAGTACCTTAGAAGTATTGTAGGATGCGTTCGCAATGAACGTCCAGTTGAAGTTTTGAGTCATAATTGGTGAGAAGGAAGCAAACATTTCTACTCCCCGGTTTTCGCTTTCCCCTACATTAATCAACTGGGTAGTATAGCCTGAACCGTCAGAAACCTGTGCCCGTAGGATTTGATCCGAAGAGAGTTTATCGTAGTAAGAAACCTCAAAGCGGATATTATCAAACAACTGCAACTCCAGTCCAATCTCTTGCTCAGTCACTCGCATGGGTTTTAAATCAGCGTTAGGAACCACTGAGCCACTGATATTTCCTACAGGTTGGGCTACGCCATTTGAGTTAGGAAATTGCTGAGCGTTGATATTGTAGAACAAGTTGTTGGCGTAAGGCTGTACGTCAGTATCGCTACCCACTTCGGCGTAAGCCAGTCGTATTTTACCAAAATTGATCCAATTGGGAAGGTTAGCAAAGGCCTGGGAAAAGACAAAACTACCGGTTACTGATGGATACAGAATACTTCGGTTTCCGGGAGATAAAGTGGAGAACCAATCGTTTCGCGCTGTGGCATTCAGGTACAGAAACTCCCGATAGGATATTTCGGTACTGGCGTACAGTGAATTTACCTGACGCTCAGAGATGCTGTAGTTAGGAGTAACCTTACTGGCATTACCAATGGTATACAGATCACGGGTGAAGAAATTTTCACCCAGCAAGGTATTCACGTCCAAGCGGCGGTACATTCGGTTACCCCCCAGGTTTAGCACTACACCAATATTACCGAAGGTCTTGTTAGCCCCCACTAAGAAATCAGCATTGATTTCCCGAACACGTCGAATATCCTGTACATACTGTCCGTTGACGAGGCCCGGAGGTGGTGCTGACTGGCGACGAGAACCGGTGGGCAGGTTGTATTCAACATCGCGAGTGAAGTAATCCTGACCGATCCGACCCTGCAAATAAAGCCAATCGGTGAAATCATAACGGGCGGTAACATTTCCGTAAATCCGATCCCGGAGATTATTCTCGAAGCGAGACAGGGCAAAGTAGGGATTCGTACGGTTAGTGAATCGGGAATAAGGAAACTCATCGCCATTTTCATCAAAAGCGTACTCCTCCAGTAAGTCCATCGGCATGGAAGTAGCCAGGGTATAAATTACTACCGGGCTATAGTCTTGCTCGGCAATGTTAGGTGGATTAGTCCGATCTTCTCGAGAGTAGTTAAAGTTACCCGAAACCTTCAGCTTCTTCATATTCTGAGTAAATCCCAGGTTGGCCGTAATTCGGTTGTATTCCGAACCGGGTAAGATCGCTTTACTATCCATGTTAGACAACGATAGGCTAAATCCGCCATTTTCTCCTCCCGAGGATATAGTTACCGTGTTGGAGAAGGTAGAACCATTGCGGTAATAGTCCCGTACTTTGTTCGGCTGAGGTACGTAAGGTACTTCAATGCCATCGAAAAGAATCTGAGTCATACCAGGTTCAAATCTTTCACCGAAGCTCCACACCCCCGAAACCGGTCGAGGCGCGTTAGGTCTCACTCCCCCTTCACCTTGTCCGTATTCATACTGATAATCGGTAAAATCTAGCGGAACGTCCAAGGTATAATTGGTATTATACTGAAGCTTGATTCCACTACCATCCGCTCGACTGCGGGTAGTAATCATAATAACCCCATCTTTAGCTCGAGCACCGTAGAGTGCGGAGGCAGCCGCTCCTTTCAGAACGGTCATAGAGGTTATATCATCGGGGTTGATACTACTTAGCCCATCGCCGCTATCCGATCTGCGGTTACGGCCTACTTCGTTCACATCGCCGCTTACCCCAAAGTTGGTATTATCGATCGGAACCCCGTTCACTACTATGAGCGGAGAGTTATTTCCCCCAAAAGACGATACTCCCCGAATACGAATTTTAGTACTTCCCTGAGGGCCGGAACCCATTGAGGTGATGTTTACGCCAGGAATTTTCCCTTGCAGTGCATTAGCAAAGTTAGGCGTTCGGTTAACATTAAATTCTTCGGGTTCTACTTTAGAGGTAGCGTAGCCCAGTGTTTTGGCTTCTTTGGTAATACCTAAAGCGGTCACTACTACTTCTTCCAGAGCCTGCACATCAGCCAAGAGTTGTACATCGATAGTATTTCGTCCATTAATAGGTACTTCCAGGCTTTTGAATCCGATAGAGGAGAAAACTAAAGCCGTTACATCATCGCCAACGCTGATTTGGTAGTTACCATCAATATCCGTTACGGTACCGGTCACTGTACCTTTGGCCAGTACATTAACTCCTGGCAATGGTTCATTACTTTCCGAATCGGTTACCTGACCTCGAATATTTTGTTCTTTGATGATATGAGGTTGGTCACTAACGGAACTATGAATTGAAGCTAGAGCAGTAACTCCTCTGAAATTTTCCTGATACAAATTACTAGTAGACGGTTGTTGATCCACTTTTTCTGGCGCATCTGCCGAATTTTTCTTGAAAACATAGTAATAGTTCTTCTGAACTTCTTTGTAATCCAGCGCGTGCTCCTTTAGTATTTTATCTAAAGTTTTGGATAGCTTAACCGACTTGGAAATTCGGACTTTCCGGTCTACGTACTTGTTCTCCACATCCTGTACCTGATAGTAGAAATTAATGTTGTACGTTTCCTCCAGTTCTTCCAGAATTGAGGACAGCGTTTTTCCCTCAAGCTGACCGCTGGTTCTTGCTTGAGGCTGAGGTGAGGATAGTGCCAGTTGCTGCGCCAGGGCCGGGTAGGTCCAGAGCATAGTAAACAGCAACAGCCAAATCCAGTTGGATCGGTTGTAGTAACGTTTCATGCTGTTGTATTAATAGTGAAAATTAGTTACTCACCACTACCGCTCGTTCTTAGCGGTACTCTACCAACGCATTATTTCGGGTAATGGAGGTGCCGGTTACATTGGCTATGGCCTCTAGCAAAAGATCAACATTAGCTGCCGGAAACACTCCTCGTAACTGTATTTGCTCGCTTACTTCCGGATCGGCAAACTGAAGTTCTAATCCATAATTATCCGCCAGCACCCGGCTAATCTCCTCAAACGACGATCCGTCGAACCGTAGTAAGCCCTCTTTCCAGGCAATAAAGTTCTGAGTTTCTACCAACTGCTGATTTATTTTTCCGCTACCTTGCTGCACTTCTACTAGTTCATCAGGTTGCATCAGTAGTGTTTCATTTAGTTTTTTCATCCTAAGCTGAATACTACCCTCTTCCAGTACTACCTGGGTTTGTTCTCGCCGGTGCTTCACATTGAAGCGTGTGCCCAGCACTCGCACCGATACACCATCGACGTGCACCAGAAAAGAAACTGTCTGAGAGGAACTATTTGTGGTGGATACCTTATATTGGCGTACATCAAAAAAAGCTTCGCCGCTTAGCCAAACCTCCCGCTGCTGCTCTTCGGCATTGAAGCTATACTCTAATGAAGAGTTAGCATTCAGGGTAACTAAGGAGCTATCTGGAAGCCAGATTTCTTTTATTTCACCGTAGGACGTACTGTAGATAGTAACATCATTTGTTTTTGTCAGCCACCAGAACACCCAACCACCCAAGCTAACCAACAGTAGGATAGCGGCAGCCTTTGACCACATATATCTTGACTGAAGAGAGGAATTCAGGGAAACCTCTGCTTGATTAAGTTCTGGCTGCTCAACGGCTTCCATAACTTTCCTTCGCAATTCTTCATTTTTAGAAGCCGACATATGGTGGTGCCGCTGGATTAGTTCTTCCAGCACTCGTTTTACCTCCTCTAGAATCTGTCGTTGCTCCGGATACTGCGCTTGTAGTTGCAGCCAGTATACGTCATCCTCCCGGCCGCCAGACTGCACCCAGGTAAGGAAAGCCTGATCATCTAGTAACTGTTCAAAAAGCAAGGAGTCGCTCATGGATTGAGGCTAGGGTCTTTAGTAGTAGAAGCGGTGCAAATGACTATCTACTGTATTTCTCACCAATATTTTCGATTTTTTTCTATATCGGTAGCCAAACTTCTGAAGAACTATCAATTCTGCAAGTAGATGACTGATCTATTAAAATATTCGTGAAGCTCTAAGCTCAAATGTTATAATAAAGAAAGAAAAGTGTAGACCGGATGCGGTACTTGTTGGAAAGATTTGCCCAGCTTTTGGGTGGCCGTGTGCAATAGGTTGTACAGCGTTTGGACTTTTATATCCATTACCTCGGCTACCTCCTGATGGGTTAAGTTTTCGGTATATCTGAGGGTGATAGCTTCTTGCTGCCGAGCACTGAGACTGTTGATAACCTTCTTCAGTTTCCGCTTAAACAGCAGTGTCTCATCAGAATCTTCGCGAGTCGTGATTGTTGGTGAAGCCACCAGGTTGAAGTAAGAATAATCACTTACCAGTTGCCAGCGATTCTCCTGAGTAAGCAACCGCAACAACTTTTGCCGGAATGCCCTTAATAAATAACCTTTAACCGATTCAGGAGTAGCTAGTCGGTCTCGGCGGGTCCAGATTTCAGTTAATAAATCCTGAATAGCATCTTCGATGACTTCTGATTTTGCGGTAAAGCCCCGGCCGTAGTTGTATAAGGCATTCACGTATTTGTCGTAGATAGCAGCTAGGGCTTGGTTTTGTCCTTGCTGCATCTGCCGCCATATGGTCTGGTCATCGGTATGATTACCTTTTTCCCGCAAACTTTAAATTATTTATAGTAACAATACATAATTTGCAGTTAATAATCAAATAGTTTTACTGTGATGGCTTCGCTACTACTTTTTTTAAAATTTACCCAAGCTAAAAGTAGACCTTACGATTAGTAATATTATTGAAAGTTTAGCTTATATCTTATGCATTGATACTAACCGATAATAGGTTAGTAGATCTAGGGTGTGTTTACATATAAATTTGAACGGCAATTTTGGCCTCTTTTTAGACCACTATGCGTTACTTTCGGCGGCCAATGCTAAGGCATTGCCCTTCTCAAGTGCCTTTATTGGTCCAAAAATAGCCTCCAAATCCCTCGTTAATTCATATGTAAACACACCCTAGCATTATCTTTGCCAGCGTTGAGATGAAACCACGAAGAATCTGATCCGACATATGACAATTGACTCTACCGTAAAACGTACTTTTACATTTCTGGGATTCTCCCTATCAATCTGGATGTTACTAAACGGTTGCCAGAGCACCCAATCCGTGCTCAAAGCAATTAAAGATCAGAAGTGGGAGAAGGCCGAAACTACCCTAGAGCAGTTACTGATCAAAAAAAACGATAGTCTGTTTGCCGATGTCTACTACGGTCTATCGCGTTTATACTCCGATTCAGCTTATCAGCATTATCAGATAGACACCGCTTACCAGTTTATACTGCTAGCTGAACAAGATTTACCGTTAACACCAGTGAAGGAGCGAGAAAAGCTAGCCCGAAGCATTCCGCTGAATGAAGCCACTATACTCCGCCAAAAACGGCATCTTGATAGTCTAGCTTTTCAGCGTTCTCTGGCATTATCTACCGTTTCTGATTATCAGTTTTTTCTGGATCAACATCAGGATGCTCCGCAACGAGATACGGTAGTACAGTTGAGAAACCAGCTTGCTTTTACCGCGGCTCAGCAATTAGATACCTATCAAGCCTACCGGGATTTTATGGATACCTATCCGGCAGCTAATCAGTACGCCCAGGCCGAAGAGCGGTACAATACGTTGGTCTTTAACGCCCAAACCCAAACCGGCGACCTAGCAAGCTACTACCAATTTATTGATGCTTTTCCTAATTCCACCTACCGCCCTCAGGCTGAGGAGGCTATCTTTCGAATAGTAACTGCCGGCAACAAGCCTGAAAACTATACCACATTTATCCAGGATTTTCCCGATAGCCCACTGAGTCGTAAGGCGGTAAACTGGCTTTACCACCTCTATCGGGAAAATCATCCGAGTGATTCATTTTACATTCAGTATTCTACGCTTCCTTTTCTGGATTCGCTTCAGCAAACTGAGGCAGTATCAGAAGATTTTCTGATTCCTGTCCTACAACAGAACAAATTTGGATTCATTAACGCTGATGGTATGGTAAGAATTACTCCGCAATATGACGATGTGCCTTCTGAATATGTATGCTACGGCGTACAGTCAGGTTCAGTTTTTGCCACGCAAGGTTCTAAACTTAAAATGTTGACCAAAAGTGGGCAAGTTGTAAGTTCGCTTGATTTGGTGGATGAGCAACTACCGGAGGTAACTGGGCTAGGAGGTGGACTATTCTGGCTAAAATGGGATGATACTGGAATAGTGATCCATGCTTCGGGAACGGTAGTTATCTCAGATGAAGAAAATGTCGCCGAAGTTGAATTAATCCCTGGTACTAGTGTCCCCTTCCAGTTTATTAAATATCGTGTATCTAATCAGTGGGGGCTGAAAAGTTTTATTAGTACTACTCTGCTGGAACCTCTGTACGATGATATTCAGGAACAGGGAGAATTTATTATACTGGAGCAGAACGAAAAGCTGGCAGTTACTAACCGGCAACATCTGATTAACCAGGCCGAAAATCCAGGCCTAACGCTTGATTTCCAGTACGAAGATATTACCCTTCTGGATCAGGATTATTTGCTGGCGTATACTGAGGATTACGAAACGGTGCTAGACACTGCTCTGCAAGCTGTGGTTCCACTTGGTAAGCAAACGGTATTGCAACGTCTGGTTCAAACCAATCAGTTTTTGATCCGAACCAGCGAGGAACAACAACGAGTGGTTAACGACAGCTTGATCACCGAGCGAAAGTCTACTTATTCCTTATACCCTAATTCTCAACCAGAATTCTCTTCTACCCAATCTGGAGCATTTTCTCAGGCTTATTACAACGATCAGTGGCTGGCCCTTAAAGGAAATCAGAAATACTTCTTGTTAGACAATCAGGCTCCCGACTTTTCTCCTACTCCTTACGACTCAATCAAAATCTTAAGTGAGCACTTTGCCATTCTCTTTCATGGCCCTTCTCAAAAAATTGATAGCACCACCCTCCTAATTTCCCAAAGTGAACCCATCGTGCTTCGCTTTGCTCCTGATGGAATTGAATCATCAGAATTAGGCTTTCGTCTACTCCGCACCCAAGGAAAAGAAAACTCAGAGCAGACCCAAGAGTCATTACTGATTAGTCAGCCCGACAAACCTGAGCTATTGCTTACCCAGTCGAGTGATAAGGTGCTGGAAACCTCCCTAGACGATGTTGCCGCTTACCCGGATGGTCTGTACGTAATCGAAAAAAAGGGGAAAGAAGGAGTAGTAGACCAGGCTGGAAACGAGCTGGTGCCAGTACAGTACCAACGCATTGGGAGCTATCACTCCAGTGGAATTCTCAGCTTGTTTGATCGGAAAAAGTTTGGCCTCTACCATCACCGAACCAGTACGCTGATTAAGCCTGCTTACGAGGCGACATTACGTTTATACGCTACAGTTCTGATGGACTCCGTACCTACGCCATTGTTCATTGCTCAGAAAGGAGGGAAAGTCGGAATAATTGATCAACAAGAGCGGCTTCTATTACCGTTCGCATTCGAGTCAGTTCGCTATTGGAACGACAGTAGCGCACTGGTACGCTACGAGGGTCAGTGGCATATTTATCCTTTAAGTGACGAACCTGAACGGAGACTCAGTTTTGACGAAAGCAGCATTTTGTATTCAGGCGTTGAAGAGTTCACCCCTCTTGAATCCGAATCTCCTGAGTTACTATTTAAGATTTACAAATCAGGTGGGTATGGGGTATTAAGCAACCAGCAAGGTGAACTGTTATCTCCTACTTTTGATGACATTCGTCAAGTACAAAATTCGCAACAGACTCAAACCCTGTTTTTAACCGAGAAGTACGTATCCGAAGCTAAATTACACGTGCTGATTTACCTGGATGAACAGGGTGAAATTATTTACCGGGAAGCTTACGACCCGGATGCTTACGATCGGTTGTATTGTGAAGAATAAGTCTGGCTACTTATAGACCTCTATTTCCCCTTGTTTAATTCGTTTCAGGAAAGACTGCATATCTTTTTTCACTAGAGGAGCTAAAATGTAGCATCCTAAAATATTGGGTAGCGACATCGCAAACAGCATTCCGTCGCCAAAACCAATTACCGGTTCTAAGCTAACCGAAGCCCCAACGATAATGAATGCACAGAAAATAACTTTATAAGCAATTACTGATAAGGGTGACTCACCAAATATATAGGTCCAGGCCTTTACCCCGTAGTAGGACCAAGAGATCATGGTAGAAAATGCGAACAGAAGTACGGCTATGGCCAGTATATAGGGAAACCAACTGATTACAGTAGCAAAGGCATCGGAAGTCAAAGAGATGCCGTCGGTTTCTCCTTCGTATAATCCTGAGATGACAATAACCAGTGCGGTCATGGTACAAACCACTACCGTATCTACAAAGGGTTCTAAAGAAGCGACGAAGCCTTCAGTTACCGGCTCGCTGGTTTTCACCGCTGAGTGAGCAATGGCGGCCGAACCCACTCCAGCCTCATTAGAGAAGGTAGCTCGCTGCATTCCTACAATCAGTGTTCCGATGAGTCCCCCGGCCATAGCATTTCCGCCGATAGCACCCTCCACAATTCGAGCAAAGGCTTCGGGCACCTGACCAATGTTTACGATAATTACGGCAATGGCGGCAATGATGTAAATGCCGCACATAAAGGGCACAATCTTCTCAGTTACCCGCGCAATACTTTGAATTCCACCGATGATCACAATTCCTACAAACACGGCAATGACTAACCCAAATATCCAGGTATTCTGACCGATATAGGTATCCTGTCCACCAGTGATACCAATAATCTGTTCGGCGGCCTGATTAATCTGGAACATATTACCTCCGGCGAAAGAGGCCCCGATAGTCATTACCGCGAAGAAGCTTGCTAGGAAAATGCCTAACCGCCCCATACCTTTCTGGGCTAACCCCTTCCTTAAATAGTACATAGCTCCACCCGAGACTGTACCATCAGCATGCTCATCGCGAAACTTTACCCCCAAGGCACATTCCACAAACTTGGAAGACATACTAAACAAGCCGAAAATGATCATCCAGAAGGTAGCTCCGGGCCCACCCATAGAAATCGCCACTGCAACTCCCGCAATGTTTCCTAGCCCTACCGTACCCGATAAGGCTGTAGCCAACGCCTGAAAGTGAGTTACTTCACCGGGATCATCGGCATTGGTATACTTTCCCTTAACAATGTCTATCGCAGTGCCAAAGCCTCGGATATTAATGAAGTTTAGATAGAACGTAAAAAACACGGCACCGATAATAAGCCAGAGTAGTATAAAAGGAACGTCAACTCCGCCCAAGTTGAATAGCGGGTAGAAGATGATGGAGGTGGCAAAATTGGAAACCGGGGTATAGATTGAATCATTGGTCTCATCAACACTGGTTTCTTCTGCTGCC
>ERZ1740058.713-NODE-713-length-22104-cov-6.712867_pt1 | contig 22104 bp, 22 predicted proteins | sample MGYA00581745_ERZ1740058 | MGnify/ENA primary metagenome ERZ1740058 (study PRJEB43018, sample SAMN04849742) | marine metagenome | isolation source: floating plastic debris | place: Pacific Ocean | collected 2008-08-30 | study: EMG produced TPA metagenomics assembly... | reverse complement strand
GGGCGGAGATATCTTGAGTCATCATAAGAAAAGAGAATGGGCTAAATTCTTAACACCCTAGCGTACCAAGCTAAGGCGCTGGAGCCTCTACTAAATAGCTTGGCGCGGTGAAGCGCAAAACTTGCTCCAATAGCCAGGGCGAGACCCGATTGCACCAGACAGCCAAATGCGACTGCCAGCCCACCAGCACTTCCGCAGAGTCTTTGCTCAACCCTTGAATAAACGCTTTGGCCACCTGCTCAGTACTCATCGGAATCACACCGCGGAACTTTTGCATATCTTTGGCCATGTCGGTATCAGTCAGCGAAGGCAGCAGGGTCATCACTTTGACATTGTGCGGTGCTAGCTCCATCCGCAGCGCTCGGGTGAAGCCGACAATCGCAAACTTTGTAGCTGAGTAGGTTGCCATCGTTGGCGCGGCAATCTTACCCATCAGGCTAGAGACATTGACAATCGTGCCATTGCGCCGCGACACCATCCGCCGCGCAATCGAGCTGGTCACGGTGTACATGCCCATCATGTTTGTTGACATTTCAGCCTGCACTTGAGTAGAGCGAGACTTAAGAAAAGGCGCTTGATAAGCCACCCCAGCGCAGTTAATTAGCAAATCAATGTCGCCATAGTCACGCCATACACGTGCCATTACAGCGCTGACGTCACCAGGCAGGGTCAGATCTAGCGCGATGGGGACGGCTTCAACATTGAAACAGCGAATATCTTCTGCAACCTGATGCAAGTTGTGAATATTGCGAGCAATCAAAATCAGGCGGTGGATGCCATTTTTGGCAAGTTCGTATGCGATCGCTCGACCGATACCCCGAGAGGCACCCGTAACCAAAGCGACCTTACCTTTGATAATCATCAGTAAAGACCCTATTTCTAAGCACTCAGCTTGAACCCAACAAAGGCTATAGCCTTCGATGATGACGCAAGCCAAGCTGGCAAGCTAAGTGCAGATAACTATGTTTTGGTCGCAAATATCCTCACCGTAGCGAGATACTACGACCCTTAATTTCAGTGAAATGAATTAGCTGGCGCGAGTAGCGAATGGAGTGAACCGCTAAAAAGCTTGAAGCTCGAAAGAGTCAAGCCTGAAAGCTTCAAGAGCGGGGTTTAAGACTGGGGACGCGCAGACGCATTTAACAATGTTCGGGCGGTAAACAAACAAAGCTTTAGAGAAATGGCCACAGCAGCTCTCATTAGCAAGTGCTGTAAGGAAGAAACGCAATACCCTAAACCACGACCCAATGACTGAATTAGTCGGCTAGACAGAATAGATTTCATGATTAGCGGACCTCTCGAAATGAAAACAGCAGACGCTTTTTGATGGAAGCGGTTGAAACAAACAGCAAGCAACACCTAGAGGCTGATAGAGACTGACTACAGCCAAGCGGGGCCAAAGAAATCAGCACTGTTTCGAATCAACATGCACACGCTAACAACGGGATCTTAAATTCGCAACACTTTTTCACATATTCCTATTTTCGTAACATTACTTCATATTAAGATTCAGATTCAAACCGCCGTACGAGTACGGAGGCGGTAGCAGTCTCCCTATTTATCAAGGGCTCTATCGATTGTTTGCGCTGAACACTAGTTGAACACTATGAGAGCGAAAGAATCGATCTGAGTCGTCAACATCGTCACAACTACGATCTTTTGTAACGTTTTTCGAAAGAAGCTCGGTTTAAAGCTTGGAGCAGATATTGCAAGCCAGTAGAATGCTACGAATAAAACGTTTTATTTGATACAAAGCAGATTTTGGTATTCTCTTCGCTAGCAAAAGATTTGTGTTGGCACAGTCTTATATTTTTCAGCGTGACCGCCCTGGGTTACCTCCTCATTTCAGGTAGCCTCTACGCCTTTTTCTTTCTTATGCGCTCTGCTAAAACTCAACCCTACGCCACCAAAAAACTTAGAGAAAACCCGTCTCTTAAAAAAATTTGGGACGCCACTCGTCACGACGTCATTCTTTCTCTGTGGTCTTCTGCCATTTTTGGTATTGCCGCCTCAATCATGACCACCGCCTACGAGCTAGGCTACACCCGTCTATATTTAGATCCTGCTCAATACAGCCCTGGCTATATCGCGTTTAGCTTTGTGCTGGTTCTACTGACGCAAGACACCTACTTTTATTTCACTCATCGCTTAGCTCACCATCCCAAGTGCTATCGCTGGCTGCACAAAGGCCATCACCACTCTAATAACCCCACCCCTCTAACCGCCTTCTCGTTCGACCCTGGCGAAGCCTTCTTGCAAGCCTTCTATTTAATGGTCGCCGTTTGTCTCATCCCGATGCACCTTTCTGTGCTGTGCGCGGTCGTTTTCGTCATGACCTTGGGCGCACTCATCCACCACTTCAGTCTGCGTATGTTCGACAACTCGCCTCTAGGTCGTTGGCTAGGCAGCTGGATGATAGGCCCCATGCATCACTGGTTTCATCACCGTAGGTACAATGCGCACTACGCGCTGTACTTCACGTTTTGGGACAAGCTACTGGGTACCCACTGCCACGACTACGAAAGTATTTTGGAGCCACCCATCACAGATAAACCTAATAAACCACTGCTATCTATCCCCCAACAACCAGACACGCCAAGACCCGAAGCCCAAACATTGTCATTTCCGGTGCCTTTCAAAAAAGCCTCCTAAACCTGCTAGCACCATGGCAATGATTGACCACGACCGGCTATTCAAAGAGCTACTTTCGACTTTCCTAATAGAATTCATCGAGCTATTCGGATTTGAACGCTGAAGAAAAATCAGAATTCGAGGCAACGTTAGAGCAAACTGACCCTAAAGTTCGAGGTGACGTCATGGAAATTGCAACCAGCTGGATGGAAGAAGGCATCGAGCAAGGACTTGAGCAGGAACTTGAGCAGGGACGTCAAAGTCAGCTTCGATTAGTCGGAAAGCTCTTGACGAAAAAGTTCGGCCAGCTGCCTGCTATGTTGCAGCATCAGATTGAAGGTTTGACGTTTCTCCAGGTTGAACAGCTAGGCGAGCAACTGTTAGATTCTCAGACGATTAGGACGTTAGGAAACTGGCTTACTCAGTTAGAGGCTTCAGAAGGATTTACAGGTGAAAAGGCGGAAATGTTCAATCAGCTGAGGCAGCAGGTGGGCGCGATCGCACCCAAGCAAAAGCAAAAGCTTCTCGCCCTTTCCACCGAACAGTGGCGAAATCTTTCAACTATCGACTTTGAAAGTATCAACGATTTAGATAGTTGGCTATCTTCTACCAGCACCGAAAGCGACTAGGCAGAGCGACCCCAAACCCGCTAGTCTGGGAAAGTCTTTTTACACCGCTCAGCCAACAGCGTGCGCCGAGACCTCTATGCGATACCTCATCACCAGCGCCCTACCCTACATCAATGGGATTAAGCACCTTGGAAATTTGGTGGGTTCCATGCTGCCAGCGGACGTATATGCCAGGTTCTTGCGACAAGAAGGCGAAGAGGTTCTCTATATATGTGCGACGGATGAGCACGGCACACCGGCTGAGATTGCCGCATTAGAAAATAAATTAGATGTCGCTGAATTCTGTAAACGACAGTACGAAAAGCAAGCAGACATTTACCGCAAGTTCAATCTATCTTTTGATTATTTTGGTCGGACCTCTTCAGCAGAGCAAAAAGAACTGACGCAGTATTTTTATCGCAGTCTGGACCAGCAAGGATTTATCGAAGAGCGCGAGACCAGCCAGGTCTATTCCATCGCCGACGAACGCTTTTTACCCGATCGCTATGTAGAAGGGACCTGCCCTAACTGTGGCTATGAACGGGCTAGAGGCGATCAGTGTGAGAACTGTACTAAAATGCTAAGCCCAACCGATCTAATCGAGCCCCGCTCAGCGGTTTCTGGCAGTACCGATGTGGAGGTTCGTACCAGTCGCCACCTGTTCTTACGGCTAGATCAGCTCAGCAATGACGTCCGCAGCTGGGTAGATCAGCAAACTGAATGGCCAAACTTAACCCGGTCAATCGCTTACAAGTGGCTAGACGAAGGGTTGCAAAGCCGTGGCATCACTCGCGATTTGAAGTGGGGCGTCCCGGTCCCTAAAGAAGGCTTCGAAGATAAGGTGTTTTACGTTTGGTTTGATGCGCCAATTGGCTACGTCTCGGCGACAAAAGCCTGGGGAGAAGAGACCGGGGCCGATTGGAAAAGCTGGTGGTACGACGCTGATGATGTGAACTACACGCAGTTCATGGCAAAAGACAATTTGCCTTTCCACACCATTATGTGGCCGGCGACGATTTTGGGAACGCGTGAGCCCTGGAAGATGGCGGACTACATTAAGGGCTTTAACTGGCTGAATTATTACGGTGGTAAGTTTTCGACCAGTTCTAAGCGCGGCGTGTTTTTAGACCAGGCACTAGAGATTGCACCAGCTGACTATTGGCGCTATATGCTGATGGCATCGGCCCCTGAGTCTTCTGATTCAGCGTTTACCTGGGAGCAGTTTCAAACCAAGGTGAATAAGGAGCTGGCAGATAACTTTGGTAATTTTATTAATCGGATTTTGAAGTTTACGGCGTCGCGCTTTGGCAATGAGCTGCCCGCAGGCGGGGAGCCTGGAGAAGCAGAAGCTGAGCTGGAGAAAACATGTAAGGTAATGGTTGAGGAATTGCGATCGCACCTGAAAAACATGGAGTTTCGCAAAGCCACCGAAACGCTCAATGGCCTATGGTCTGCCGGAAACCAATACATCGACGTGCGCGCTCCCTGGAGCCTGTTCAAAACAGACAAAGATCAAGCAGCGGTGGTTATTCGCACCTGCATTAATTTAATTCGGCTGTATGCGATCGCGTCTGCACCCTTCATTCCCACGACAGCTGCTAGCCTGTTTGATGCGCTCCAGCTTACGGACGATGAACGCAACAGCACCATGAGTGCCGCTACAGATCTGAGCTTGCTAGAAGCGGGCCGTACCTTTGAAGTGCCGCCTGTCCTGATTCAAAAGATTGATGACGACAGAGTTGCTGAATTGAAAGCGCAGTATGGCGGCGATTAAGGCAAATTTTAAGGCGATTTTTTGCGCTTGTGCGAAAAGAGCAATGAACAGCAATCCATCAATAATTTTCACCGAGTGCAAATGGATTCGGGCGAGCTCGATTGGGCTGCAAAACTGAGTTTGGAACGTAGCCTAAGGCCTCTAAAAAGGCAGCTTTACGCTGAGGAGAAACCACCATGCTTTGGTTTCTGCCATAGGTGATTTTGAGACGTTGACAGGACAGCGCGGGCGCAATGCCAAATGAACGCAGCGGTGCAACCGAGTGAATTTGATCGAGTGGCACGAAGCTGGTAAAGGGGCCAGCCTGCACGCGTAAAATGGCGGAATCGATTCGGTAGTAAGTACCAAATAGCACCCAGGCAGGCAGAATAATTGACGGCACCACAATTGCGAGCCCAATAGCAATAACCGTCGAGTTCGCGGCTGCAAGTACAGCAACGGCCATACGGACCAGCAGCAGCGGAAATGTCAGAACAAAAAGATAAAACCAAGCGTCAACGGCAGAACGGAAGAACATGCTAGGCACCGAAGCTAAAGATATCTGCAAGTCACAGCCTTGATGGAGCTTTGATACAGAAAAGCCTGACAAGAATGTGGATGATAGTTTAGATTACCCAGCAAAAATTGTTGATACCTAGGCTTCAAGTCATGATGATTGAGACCGCTACTTTGATGTCTTTTGGGCTAGCGAGCGCTGCGCTAGTCGCCATGCCCGGACCAGCTACGCTGTATATCGTGACGCGTAGCCTTGACCAGGGGAAAAAGGCAGGACTTGCCTCAGTGCTGGGCATTTCGACGGGAGCAATGGTGCATTTTCTAGCGGCAGGCTTAGGACTCTCGGCAATCTTGATGACCTCGGCTACTGCTTTTTCAGCCGTTAAGTACGCGGGGGCGATCTACCTCATCTATCTTGGCATTCAAAAAATTCGGTCTAAAGAAACGCTCACGCTAGAGCAAGCAAGCGAATCGCAACCGCTGGCTCGAATCTTTTATCAGGGCGTCATTGTCAATGTGCTAAATCCTAAAGCAGCTGTCTTTTCGCTGGCTTTTCTCCCTCAGTTTATTGATCCCAGCAGAGGACCTATTTGGCAGCAGCTGATGATATTAAGCATTGTCTTTGTCTGCATTGGGCTTACTGGCGATGGAACGTACGCGTTGATTGCTGGAAAAATCAGGCAGTGGCTAGTTCGCAATCCACTGTTCTTACGCAGACAAAAGTATGTTGTGGGTGGAACCTACGTTGCTTTGGGCATGGCAGCGGCTACCATTTCACCCGCTCGCAAGTAGACAAAATCCATTAATATGATGTGTCAATGCCCTCTACATTCAAGACATTGACGCTATGTACTCCTCCGCGTTTTCTATTGACCGCGCTAAGTTTTTAGCCCTAGCGCTTCTAGGGTTGACCAGTACATTGAGTGTTGGCCTAGCTAGCTGTGGCAATGGCGGACAAACCGTTGGTAGCGCTGAAGATTCACCGTTTGTGGCGGTGACACAAATTGTAGAACACCCGGCTTTGAACGCCGTGCGCGACGGGGTAAAAGATGAGCTGGCCAAGGCAGGCTATGAAGAGGGCAGCACGCTGCGATGGGAATGGCAAAGTGCACAAGGCAACCCAGCAACCGCAACACAGATTGCCAATAAATATGCGGGGGCAGGGCCAGATGTGATTGTAGCGATCGCAACACCCAGTGCCCAATCAGCCGTCTCCGCCGCTGCCGACACCCCAATTATCTTTTCAGCTGTCACCGATCCAGTCGGTGCAAAGCTAGTTGAAAATGCCGAAAAGCCAGGTGGCAACGTCAGTGGCGTTAGCGACTTATCCCCCATAGCGCAGCAGCTAGCGCTGATTAAAGAAGTCTTGCCAGCCGCCTCTACGCTTGGGGTCATTTACAACGCTGGAGAGGACAATTCAGTTAGCCTGGTATCGCTCATTAATGAAAGTGCGCCCGATCAAGCGCTGAGCATCGAAGAAGTCACCGTCTCAGCAACCAGCGAAGTTGCAGGCGCAGCCCGTAGCCTGATTGGTTCGGTCGATGCTATTTATATCCCGACTGACAACACGGTCGTTTCGGCGCTAGAGTCTGTCATTCAAGTAGGGCAAGACAATCAGGTGCCTGTATTTGCCGGAGATACTGATTCTGTAGAGCGAGGGGCGATCGCAGCGATTAGCTTTGACTATTACGATGTGGGCCGGCAAACCGGCGCGATGGTCGCCAAGGTTTTGAAAGGCAACCGACCCGGTGAGCTGCCTGTAGAGTTTGTTCAAGAGCTAAACCTATCGGTCAATCCGACTGCAGCTGAAGCAATGGGCGTAGAGCTGCCGGAAGCCGTCACGTCTAGAGCAGATGAGACAGTTGAATAATAAACGGTTGAATAATAGACGGTTGAATAACGGCTACAGGATCAACAACAAACCAGAATAGCCAACCGCACCAGCCGCAAACGTCCAAAAGCGACTTTCTCTCTCTTGGGGCAATTCTTCTTTCAACACGTTCAAAATAACGCTCCCGGCTAAAAGAGAAAACAGCGTAGCCATAAAAGCTTCGCTGATTTCTGTCTGGACGCCGACGACCCAGCCAAACACTACCGCCGCTGCCAAAATCCAGCGGCCAATGCGTTCGTAGGCACGCTTATGGTCTTCCCACAAGTTGTAGTCATTGACCAAAAAGTGAAGCGCCATGGCGATCGCATAAAGCGCCAACCCTCTCATACCCGGCTCTTCTCGGTGCATCAGCAAATAGCCGATCAGTGCATTGTAGAGTGAAAAAGAAGCCATGTGCAGCCAGAAAACACGCGGCTGTGTTGCATCGCCTTCGCCTTCTTTTCGGCTCTGCTGACGTGAGAGTTTTGCAGCTCGCTCTAACCCGTAGAATGCCATCATGCCCAGCAGTGCCATCACATACACATGATGTTCAATCGCCGATAGCACTGCGATATTTAGCACTGTGACATTATCTTGAAACTCAATCTGCGCCGCACTCAAATCAGGAAGCACGTGAATAAAAACATAGGCCACCGACACGCCACTGCTGAGCGAAAGCCACCGGCTGCGCGGTGTTCGCTTCAAAAACTTAAAGCGACTCGCAAAAATGTGAATGATCGCCAGCAGCAGTGCGGCAAGGCCAGATAGAAAAACAACAGAACTATTCATAGTCAATGACTCACTTCTGATGCTTTTCTGCTGCACTCAATGATCTTTCTCAAGGACCTTGACCCGGCAGCTTTAATGCGCCTTTAACGCTCTACTTAACAGCGGTGCCACCGACTCTCTTTTGGGGAGTCTGTCTCGACAAGTTATCCATGTTGACAGCGTCATCGCTCAGCTGACTTTGAGCCTGCTCCACATCAGCCGATGTAGGCTCCGAGACTGATACGTCTGCACCGGTATCGGCAGGAGAACAAGCGGTTGCTAATAATAGAATGACAAGGCTTACGGCCAGCACAAGGACTAAGCGACGCAGCCTAGCAAGGGGGAACAGCTCACCAATATGGAATAAATTATTCATAAGAGACTCCTATCATCGTTGCAGCAGCTATTACCTAGAGCCTTATAGTGACTCTCAACAAACATTAAGACGATGGGGAGCCCTCTGTCTTCCTACCGGAGGCAGACGTCGAGATCACCCACTGTAGTTAAAAAATAAGAAGCCAGAAAATAAGAAGTTAGAAAATAAGAAGTTAGAAGATAAGAAAAAGCACTTCACCAGGAGCAAACGAATGAATAATGAATGGGCCCGGCTAGCTATTTTGCTATCTATTCTTTTACTAATTGCCTTTCCGTTCGCGGGCCTCGCACCGCTGACACTGCTGTTTTTTGTTGCCGTCTGTGGGTGGGCTTTCCGCTTAGCTAGCACTATTATTAGCGCGACAGAGGCCCCAGAATCCGAATAGGGTCTACCTCAAAACTAAGCTGTCTCTGTCATTTGTGGTAGAGGGTTCTGCGGGCAGGCAGCTGTGAAACGATGCTTTTGAGAGATAAAAGTAGAGAGCAAAACCGCTTTCCTTAAAAGAGAGATTTTAAGGAGACTTTATATGGTTATTTCTGCTGATCAGATCCCGGCACAGGCGCAAGATAAGCAGCCGGCACATGAATCTGAAATGACGCCTGCACCGATTTATGATCGCGATAGCTATAAAGGCAGCGAAAAACTGAAAGGAAAAGTCGCTCTGATTACTGGTGGCGATAGCGGGATTGGCCGTTCGGTGGCTGCCTTGTATGCCAAAGAGGGTGCAGATGTAGCGATTTCTTATCTGGATGAGCATGAGGACGCGCAAAAGACAAAGTCAGAAGTAGAGGCTCGGGGCCAAAAGTGTTTGCTGCTGCCTGGAGACATCAGTAATGAGACGTTCTGTCAGGAGGTCGTGCAAAAGACAGTAGACGAATTTGGCAAGCTCGATATTCTGGTCAGTAATGCCGCAGAGCAGTATTTGGAAGATGACTGGGAAAACATTGATGCAACCAGGCTGGGTAGCATTTTCAGTACGAACGTGTTCCCAATGTTCTACTTCACTAAAGCAGCCCTACCCCATCTCAAGGAAGGCAGCGCGATCATTATTACTACATCGATCAACGCCTACAAAGGCAATGGTCCTTTGCTGAGCTATTCCACGACTAAAGGGGCAAACCTGGCATTTCTGCGATCGCTCTCTCAGCGAGTCCTAGAAAAAGGCATTCGCGTCAACGGCGTCGCCCCTGGCCCCATTTGGACACCCTTTATTCCGGACGCTTTCCCAGCTGAAAAAGTCGAAGGCTTTGGCAAAGACATCGTGCCAATGAAGCGACCCGGTCAGCCTGTAGAGGTCGGCACTTGCTTTGTTTTCCTCGCCTCTGAAGATTCCTCTTACATGACCGGTCAGGTACTACATCCTAATGGCGGTGTTGTTGTCGGTGCGTAATCTATTAGCCACTAATATTTAGCGCTATTCCCGTATAATCTGGCGATAGGTTTTTGCCGGGTTTGCTATGAGTGCGATCGCATTTTTCGGCGCAGTTGAGACAGGTTTACTCTACGGCTTCTTGAGCCTCGGCGTATACCTGTCTTTTCGCGTGCTCGACTTTCCAGACCTCACGGTGGACGGCAGTTTTCCACTTGGCGCGGCAGCGGCCGGAACGCTGATTGTCGCGGGTGAAAATCCTTTTATCGCGACAGGCATCGCTATCCTCGCAGGGGGGCTAGCCGGGCTCTGTACGGCATTTTTGAGCGTCCGACTTGGCATTTTGAATCTGCTAGCTAGCATTCTTACCATGATTGCGCTGTACTCTATTAACCTGCGGATCATGGGTAAACCCAACCTGTCACTCCTCAATCAGCCCACTGTGCTAGCGCCCTTTGAACAGCTGCTAGGAGGGCTACCCTCTTTAATCGTCAGGCCCCTGATTTTATTGATTGCTGTGGCGATCGCCAAGCTGTTGGTCGATTATTTTTTAAACTCTCAGCTGGGTTTGGCCGTTCGAGCAACCGGGATGAACCCAGTCATGGCAAAGGCTCAAGGGATTAATACTGACCGATTGATCCTACTGGGCATGGCCATTAGCAATGGACTGGCCGCGCTCTCGGGAGCACTTTTTGCACAGCTGTTTGGCTTTGCCGACGTGACGCTAGGCGTCGGCACGGTCGTGGTAGGGCTAGCAACGGTAATTTTGGGTGAAGCGCTGTTGCCTTCAGGCTCGGTAGTGTTGGCGACACTAGCAGTCGTGGCGGGATCGGTGATTTATCGGGTAGCAATTGCGATCGCGCTCAACGCAGGCTTTCTCGGCTTTCAAGCCCAAGACCTCAACCTAGTCACCGCTATTCTGGTCGTCTTGGCCCTTACGCTACCCAAGTCGCAGTTTGCCAGACGATTCAGAAAGAAGCATCCAGGATAAAGACTCACCCGAGAACATCAAAACGTTCTGAAAACTATTAACCATTCAATCAATAACCATTCAATCAAACGAAGAGCCAGGTAATGACCAAAAGAGAATACGTGAAGGGCTGTCTTGTCTACATTTTTGGTGTTGGCATTCCTGGAATTATCGTCGGCACAATGGTGGTTCCAGTCGCCTTCGGAATTCTGAGCGACTTACCTAAATATGGCGCTGCACTGTTATTGCCCAATCAACCACAAGAAAACGTTGATGCGGCCATTTCAGACGTTCTATCGCCGCAGAGCACCTACGAGCCGCCTGCCTACGTAGAAGGCACCTGCGAAGAACTTAAAAAACAGGGCCTTAGAAATTTCTTTAGAGGAGAACCCAACTACACCCCTGAACGAGATCCAAATAACGACGGGCTTGCCTGCGAGGACATCTGAGCAATCAGCACCTCTAGCATCAGTATCGTACGAGCGTTGCTAGAAGAGATAGTTTCGTTTTCTGATTCCTTACCCAGTGTGAGTAATGCCGATTCTGCTAAGGGACAAGAACTTAAGAGTTTTAGTCAATCCTGGAGACCACAATCCATCACATGTTCATGTGATCAGCGGTGAGCTAGAAGTAAAAATTGACATATCAGGAAATGAGGTTTGTGTCTTAGAGAAAGGTCATAAGCACCGAAATACAACTACCACCAAACACCCTAAGATGGCATTAGCTCTGTGCCAAGCAAATTTGCAATACCTTCAGCAGGAGGCTCAAAAATACTATGTCTAGTGATGACTTAAAGCTGGCTAAAAGTGTTATTTACGAAGCAAGCGCCAGAGAAATCGTTGTGACGTTAAAAGATGGTTCCCGGCACGTCTGGCCTGTCCGGCTACTAGAGATGGTGAAGAGTGAGGCCAATGCTTGGGTTCCAATCGAAGATATTACTGATCAGCAATTGGCAGCTGTTGAGGTGTACGGTGGCGGTCAGTACATTATATGGGATGAGCTAGACCAAGCATTCAGTGTTGAGGACTTGCTAGCTGGTATCTACGGGCGAGAGGCGTGGATGAAAAATCTAATGGCAAATGCCTTATAGCCATACGAGAAGTCGATACCTTCGCTTTAAGTGGACAGCGCGAGGTTTAGAGATACTATTGGCAGTTTTTATGCTAATAACAACAGCAAACTTCTATCTTTTGGGACATCCTATCTAGACAGTTTGAACCGAAGATTAAGGTTACAAAAATACTCATTTTCAATCCACGACCTGTGGAGAAGCACCTATGTCTGCACCTAACGGCGTAATGATGCAATACTTCCACTGGTACAACGATGCCGATGGCTCTTTGTGGAACGAACTGGCTGAAAATGCTGAAGCGCTAGCCGAAGCTGGATTCACTTCGCTGTGGCTACCGCCTGCCTACAAAGGCGCAGCGGGCGGTTACGACACGGGCTATGGCGTATATGATATGTACGACTTAGGAGAATTTGACCAAAAAGGGTCTGTACGTACTAAGTACGGAACCAAAAACGAATATCTTAATGCGATTAAAAAGGCTAAGAGCGCCGGCATGGAAGTTTACGCTGACGTTGTTCTCAACCATAAAATGGGCGGCGATGGAGAAGAAGAGTTCAAGGCGACGCCATTTGCCCCACAAAACCGCAAGGAAGCCATCGGCGATGAAGTGACTATCAAGTCTTGGACTCATTTCACCTTCCCAGGTCGTCAGGGAAAATATTCCGAATTTGAGTGGCACTGGTGGCATTTCAACGCGGTCGACTACAACAGCTATGAAGAAGGCGACTTCAAGGCCGTATATCTGTTTGAGGGTAAGTCTTTTGACGATCAAGTTGACTTAGAAAAAGGTGGATTTGACTACCTGATGGGATGCGATTTGGATGTCGGGCACCCAGAGGTGAGAGAAGACTTGATCCGCTGGGGCGAATGGTACGTCAACATCACTGGCATTGACGGCTTTCGGTTCGATGCGGTCAAGCACGTTCAAGCAGGCTTTTTCCCAGACTGGCTAAATGACGTGCGCAGAGTCAGCGGGAAGCGTTTGTTTGCAGTCGGTGAATATTGGTCTTATGAAATCGAGGCACTTCATCACTTTATCGAAGTCACAGGCGGCGATGTTGCGCTCTTCGACGCACCGTTACACCTCAACTTCAGTATCGCTAGCAATGCTGGCAATGACTATGACATGCGCACCATTTTTGACAATTCTCTGGTGCAAGACCAGCCAACGCTGGCCGTCACCTTGGTAGACAACCATGACTCGCAACCTTTGCAGTCTTTAGAATCGGTTGTAGAACCCTGGTTTAAGCCACTGGCCTACGCGCTCATTTTGCTACGGCGCGAAGGCTATCCCTGCATTTTCTACGCTGACTACTATGGCGCTCATTACAAAGATCAGGGCACAGATGGCTGTGAGTATGAAATCTGGCTCGACAGCCACCAGTGGCTGATTGATAAGTTTTTAACTGCCAGACGCCAGTACGCTTACGGCGACCAGTACGATTACTTTGACCATGCCAACACCATCGGCTGGACCCGGTTAGGAACAGAAGAATTTCCGGGCGGTATGGCCGTCGTCATTAGCAACGGCGACGATGGTAAGAAGTGGATGGAAGTTGGACAGGCCAATCAAACCTACATTGACTTGACAGAGCATATTAGCGAGAGTATTACGACCAACGAAGACGGCTGGGCTCACTTTCGCTGTAATGCGGGTTCAGTCTCTGTTTGGGTCCCCGAAGAACAGAACAGTTAGAACATAGACTGTTTAAGAATAGGGTGCTTGAATAGCAAAGAAATATATAAAGAAACGCATATTGAAGGAGAGGTGTGAACGTGGACGTAGTCACATTCCGGAGAAAGGTGAACAGCAGATGCCTGTGAGTAGCCCTAAGGAGCAGCCTGGTTTTCAGAAGGAATCCGAGAAAAAGAGACAGCAGCCGAAAAAGACGCTGACTGAAGGTCAAGAAGAACAACCCATTCACCGTCGATCAGTATTGGCGCTGTTGAGATACCATCTACCGCAGTCGCTGCACCGACCGATTATCAAATCAGCGCGTACAATGAGCCGGGTCTGGGCAACCAACAGCGGCGAATGGCACTGGCTGGCCGAAAAGCCCCTGTCGCTAAAGCTACTTAACCGCAGCCTTTGGAAAGGAGCGGATCCCTCGCTTAGCTACTACATCATGCTGTTCCTATCAGGCGTGATTGCGGCGCTAGGGCTGCTTGCAGGAAGTACTGCCGCTATCATTGGAGCGATGATTGTTGCGCCGCTGATGGGCCCGATTGTGGCAATGGCGTTTGCCATTACCATGGGCAACCGGCGGCTGTTGAAGCAGTCTGGTCTGTCTGTGCTGACTGGCTCGCTGATGACCATTCTAACGGCCTATCTGATTACGAAGCTGTTGGGTATCAGCAGCATGAATCCAGAGATTTTGCAGCGGACGCAGCCAACGCTAATTGATTTGGCTATTGGACTAGCGGCAGGCGCAGCGGGTTCTTTTGCCAAAACCAGAAGAGAGATTGCCGATGCACTACCGGGGGTTGCGATCGCTGTTGCCCTCGTCCCACCACTCAGCGTTATCGGAATTGGAATAGCATTAGAATCTCAGACCGTGTCTGTTGGGTCTACGCTGCTTTTTTTAACAAACTTAGGTGGCATCATTCTCAGCGGCGGCTTGGTCTTTATTTGGCAGGACTACGGCTCTGTACGCAGAGCAAAAAAAGGGCTAGCGGCTTCAACCATCGTAGTTGTGCTGTTGGGTATTCCACTGGGGCTATCTCTACGCGAGTTGATTATTGAAGAAAGAACGCGTGGACTGGTCAGTCAGCTAGTTCGCGTTGAGACCTACACGTTTCGAGACGTCGATATTCGGCAGCTCAGCGTCGACTCTAGTAACAATCAGCTACGCGTCAACCTTGAAGTAGCTGCCCCAGATAACGACATTTCAGAACATCAAATCGGTCTGGTTCATCAGTTTTTAGAACACAAGCTCAACCGACCCATCACCTTAGATGTCAGCATCTTTCCAGTACAAGAATATTCTGTTCAGCAAGGTGCAAGCCAGCAGAAGGTGAATACAAGTTTTGGACTAGAAGATGCAAAGCGAGCAAACTGACGAGAAGGGCTAGCCTTATCGGTGCTTGGAGAAAGAAGCTGTGACAGCCTTTTCTAGCTGCCGAACACCGTTAGGCCGACTTGGATCAATTTGCAAATCGGTGACATAGTCATCGTGAGGATGCTTCGTAGGCTTGAAGGGTTTCACTTTGTTGATCACTCGGTAGCTCAGCTGTTTAATGTTGGAGCGAATGCCAGTTTCTTTGAGAGAACGGTGCTTAATGCCTAAGTTGCGCAAGATATAGCGGTTTGCCTTTTGCACCCGTTCGCGGCGCAGCTGCAAGGGTGCTTGATAGCTAGTTGTAAGCGACACGTTCATCGTCAGATTCTCAATACGATGAGGCGCATTGTGTGGCCAGGAGACAACGGTTCCTGGCGTTAGTAAAAACTGTTCTGCATAGCGGTCAAAGTCTCTTTTATAGGGTAAAAATTCAGAGACTTCTCCAGAATAAATCTCTTCTAAAAAGTTTTGTGGGACCAGCCGTAAGTCCATGGCGGGATAAACCCACAGCTTCTTTTGGCCGCTCATATGCCATAGCATATTTGGTGATTGGTCCATGTGGTAATACACCTGCGCGCCAGGTGAAGAGATCAGTAGCGTCGTAAAGCTGGCTTTTGGCCCCCCAAGCTGTGGGCAGTGCTGACCAACATAGTCGTACATGCCCTCTACGATATCGGCATAGTCCTGAGCGTACTTTTGCAAGAAGATCAAATTCAGCCAAAGGCGACCTTTTTCGACCGCGTTCCAGATGTCTTGCCCGCTGCTGTTGGGATGAATATCTACGCTTTGCCAGTCGCTACGGATAGTCGGATCAGGGCCCATCGTGAACGCCTGTAGCCATTCGCGTGGGTAGGTGTCGAGAACCTGAATCAGTGCGTCTTTTTGAAACAGCGGGAGGGTGTGATAGCTGTGCTTAAACAGCTGATTTTTTAGACCAAAAGCCGCGTATTCCTCGGCGCTCCAGTCTATTCGCGGCACGGTGTAGTCAGGTTTGCTATTTGCGGCTTTGGGAGTGGCAATCATGGGAGGCTAATCTCTTCGAGGGCTTTTGCAAGCGTTGGAGCGTTTTTGGCGTTGAGCATTGTGGAGTGACCACCGGGAACGTCTTTGACAGCGATCGCACGTTCACAAAAATCACCCCAGCCCAGCAGCGGATCGGCATACTCTTCCACATAGGGCCGGTCGCCGTGCGTACCGTTTCCTGAAGTGGCCCGCAGCAGCCACACTGAGCCAGTAAACTTGCGTCCGGGCCGATAGTGCTCATAGGCAAATACCAACAGCTCTCGCATCGATAGCCCCTGAATAAAAACAGGAATCGGCCAGCCGCGAGCTTGGAAAAATCCTAGCGATCGCGCTTTTGCGGAAGCTACCGCCTTCGCTCCTTTTGAAAAGACCTCATAACGCAGCACATTAGTTCCCTTCTTCCAGATTTTTTCAAGCGGCAGCGGAAAAGCTTGACCTGCCGCGTCACGCGTCACCTTCTTTTCTTCGAGCGCTTTTCCTAAGCGAGCAATGCGATCGCGGCTCACTCGGCCCACCTTTTTTCGCGCCCCTGGAGCAGGTGCATCCATCAGGCCCAGCGTGACCTCTTCACCCATAGCCTCCAGCTGCACGGCGATTTCAAATGCGATCACACCGCCAGCACAAAGCCCGCTCAGCCAGTAGGGGCCCGACGGTTGAACCTGACGAATCTGCTGCACGTAGTCGTTGGCGATTTGCGCTATTTGGCTATAGGCCAGCGGTGCATCAGGCGCAGTGCAAGGGCCAATCGCATAGACGGCGCGATCGCTCTGCATCTGCCGGGCCAAGTGCAGGTATAGCCCTGTCTCACCTTCTGCGTCATGTACTAGAAACAAAGCAGAACCACTCGAACCCAAGCGCAAAGGCAATAGTGTACTGCTGCTGCCTGTAGATTTTTCTGCAGAGGCTGATGCTGGGGCGCTCTGTGGGTGCGATCGCGGCAATGCAGCCTGCTCTGAACTATCTGAACTAAAACTATCTGAACTAAAACTATCTGAAATACTAGAACAATTAGCGGCCATTCGCTGCGCAAGCTGCGCCACCGTTGGCGCTGTAAAAATTTCTGTAGGCGGCATGCGGCAGTCAAACACGGCTTCTAGTTCAGCAAATAGCCGCATCACCAAAAGAGAGTTTCCGCCCAGCTCAAAAAAGTTGTCGGTAACGCCGAGCGCGTCGAGTCCTAGCACTGAACACCAAACTGCAGCTAGCTGCGTTTCGAGGGGCGATCGCGGCGCGACAATCGTCTGCTTGGCCGCCGCTCTATTTGGCATGGGTAAGGCGTTGCGATCAATCTTGCCATTGGCGTTTTTCGGCAGCGCATCTAGCACCACGACTGCCGCTGGCACCATAAACTTGGGCAGCTTTTCCTGCATAAAGCGACGCAAATCTTCGCGGTCTAGCTCATAGCCCGGCTTCATTGAAACGTAGGCCACTAGCCGCTTATCGCCCGGCGTATCTTCTCTAGCAATCACAATTCGAGACTGCACATGCGGGTACTGGTCCAAACAGGTCTCAATTTCGCCCAGCTCAATCCGGTAGCCGCGAATTTTCACCTGAAAATCTACCCGACCAATAAATCGAATCAGGCCAGTCTTATCCATCTTTACCCGGTCGCCCGTGCGATACAGCCGCTCACCTGGAATAAACGGATCGTCGCAAAAGGCCTTTGCGGTCTTTTCTGGCAAATTCATATAGCCATGGGTCACACCTGGCCCTCCAATGCAGAGTTCACCGGCCTCACCGGGCTGCACTGGCTGCAAATCTGCGTCTAAGACATAGGTTTTGGCATTGCGAATCGCTCGCCCAATCGGCAGATCGTCCGAGCCGTCGTAACCTTCAGCGATCGCATCGTAAAGTGTTGTAATTACTGTTGCTTCAGTAGGACCATACGCATTGAACAAACGCGGGTAATCGCCAATCGTGCGCAGCCACTGACGGCACAGGGTCAGCGAAGCCTTTTCACCTCCAAATAGCACCAGACGAAGGCTGGGCGGTAGTGTAAGGTCAAGGCGCTCAAGTCCATTCACCAGCTCATGCCAAAAAGCTGTTGTAAACTGAATCACGGTGACTTCGTACCTGGTAATGAAGTCAACAAAAGCCTGCGTAGAGCGCGCTATCTCATCGGTGCGCAAAGCTAAAGAGCCACCGGAGGCCAGCGTCGGATAAACCTCTGAGACAATGAAATCAAAGCTCATCGTAGAGAATTGCAGCATGCGATCGCTCGCGGTTAGCGCAAGCGCTTCAATCAACGCCAGCGTGTAGTTCACCAGGCCCCGGTGATGGGCCATTACACCCTTGGGATTGCCCGTAGAGCCAGAGGTGTAAATAACGTAGGCCAGCTGCTTTGGCTGAACGATCAGCTCTGGATTATGCGTGGGCTGCTTCGCCAGCAAATTTGCATCGGCATCTAGCTGAATAACGTTTGCTGAACCGCTCTCAAACTCTGACAACAGACTGGATTCGGTCAGTACAATTTGAGCATTTGCATCGCGAAGAATGTACTGTCGGCGGCTATCTGGATAGTCTGGATCAATTGGGACGTAAGCCGCGCCTGCTTTTAAGACACCGAGAAAGGCGACTAGCATATTGGGCGATCGCACCAAGCTAATCGCAATTAGCTGCTCTGCGACTACCCCTTGTTGAATCAAGTAATGAGCGAGCTGATTGGCCTGCTGGTTTAGTTCGCGGTAGGTGAGCCGACTGTTTTGATGGATAACAGCGATCGCCTCGGGCGTCTGCGCAGCCTGCCGCTCTACAAGCTGATGCAGACCCAGCGAAAATAGTTCGTTTGCAGCGGTCCATCCTTCTAACCACTCTGCCGATGATGGTTCTGCCGATGTTGGTTCTGCCGATGTTGGTTCTGCCGATGTTGGTTCTACCGATGATGGCTCTGATGCTAACTGACCTGCTGATTGACTTGACGCGCTGTCTCCGTCAGCCGATGGAGAGACCGGTTCTAGGGTTTGGGGCGATCGCAACATAGCCAAGCTCTAACTAAACAAAAGCCAGCCTTCAACCAAACGTGTTTATCAAAACCTGTTCAACAATCTACCGCTACTCTTCTAAAAGATATTCAAACTTTTCAGAAGAAACAGTCAGCCTATCGCTAATAACAGATTCAAAACTTGGTGGAAGCCTGCTGCTTAAGATGGATTCTCAGCTAGCAAGATTTGTTCCCTTGACTAACGACCTTCATACTTTCAACAAAGGTAAGCCGCACAAGTTTCACAGCATTGACATATCAAACGGCACCACTAGAAATATCGATATCTAACAGTTATAGCGGCTAGACCATACTGCCAAAAGACTCACCATACAGCGGTATGCCCAAAGTTTGCGGCGTGACGATCAGCTGTCGGCGGTGCACGCTGAGCCAGCCTTCATCTTTAAAGTCGCGCAGCAATCGCGTCACTGTCACCCGAGTAGTGCCAATAATCGTAGCCAGCTGATGATGCGTTAGCCGCACCCTAATGCGTACGCCATTCGGGCCAACCTGACCAAAGTCTTGAGCCAACTGCATAATCAAACTGCGCAACCGGTCGGTAACCAGTCGCTTGCCCGAAAACGCCAGCCAAGCTTCAGACTGCTGCAATCGGCGAACCAGCTGTGGAAACAGCGCCGAAGACAGCGCAGGAGAAGCCTCAATTTCTGCCAGGGACAGCGGCAGCAAATCAGTATCGTTAAGCGCCGTTGCCCAGTAAGGATGCAGATTCGTCAGTGACGAGCCAAACGCCATGGAAGGTCCACATAGACCGACAATGGTTTCGTTGCCATCCGCGTGAATCGTGTGTAGCTGAACGATGCCTCGGCAGATGATGTAGAGATGATTGGCCTGCAAAGGGATCGTCAAACCAGACGCGTATGAGATTAGCGATCGCTCCCGATACAGCTGCTCAATCTGACTCAAAAACAGGTTAGATGAAGCGTTAGTTTGCGCGGAAGTGGTAATTACTGGCAAAACGAATTAACCCCAAGTGGCTGCTAGCTTTTAGAGTCATCATTAGAGACCGGTGTTAACCCTATAGAAAGAATAGGTTAAGAAAACGGAAAGCTTTTAGCCGTCAACGGCTAAAAGCTTTCCGTTTCATTCTTCAACTGTTTAGCCGCTTATGCCACCTGGTAGGTCTGGTGACTAACTAAACTTGACTAACTAAACTGGGGCGAGCGATCGCACATCCGTCACTTCACCCGTCACCGCCGCAGAGACCACCATTGCCGGACTCATCAAAAGGGTGCGGCCAGAGGAAGACCCCTGACGCCCCTTAAAGTTACGATTAGAGGACGACGCGCTAATCTGAGTGCCTTCTAGTTTGTCCGGGTTCATCGCCAAACACATAGAGCAGCCTGGCTCACGCCACTCAAAGCCCGCTGCTTCAAAAATCTTGTCAAGGCCTTCTTTTTCAGCTTCTACCTTCACCCGTTCAGAGCCCGGCACCACAAAAGCCTTCACCCCGTCTGCAACATGGCGACCCTGAGCAATTTTCGCCGCCTCTTGCAAATCGCTCAGGCGACCGTTCGTACAGCTCCCAATAAAGCAAACATTCACCTTGGTTCCGGCTAACGGCTGTCCTGGCGAAAGCTGCATATATCGGTAGGCTTCTTCAGCAATTGGGCGCTCATCTTCTGGCATCGCGTCGGGCGTTGGAATCGACTCATTAACGCCAATGCCCTGACCGGGCGTAATCCCCCAGGTCACCGTGGGTGCAATATCAGCGGCGTCAAATACCACCACATCGTCATAGTCAGCCGTCGCGTCGCTACGCAAGCTCTCCCACCAGGAAACTGCCTTATCCCACTGGTCGGCTTTGGGTGCAAAGTCACGCCCTTTTAGGTAGTCATAAGTCGTCAGGTCAGGATTCACATAGCCACAGCGGGCGCCGCCTTCAATCGACATATTGCACAGCGTCATCCGCCCTTCCATCGACAGGCTCTCGATCGCTGTTCCAGCGAATTCGTAGGCAAAGCCCACGCCGCCTTTTACGCCTAGCTTACGGATGATGTGTAGCACGATGTCTTTGGCATACACCCCTTCAGGCAATTCACCGTTCACTTCGATGCGGCGAACTTTAAGCTTGGAAAGCGCCAGGGTTTGAGAGGCCAGAACATCACGGACCTGACTGGTGCCAATACCAAATGCGATCGCGCCAAAAGCCCCATGCGTAGACGTATGGCTATCGCCACAGGCAATCGTCATACCCGGCTGCGTCAACCCCTGCTCTGGGGCAATCACGTGCACAATCCCCTGAGAGCCCGAACCCACATTAAAAAAGCGAATCCCATGCGCTTTCGTATTTTCTTCTAGCGCACTCATCATCTTCTCTGCCATCGGGTCAGCAAAGGGCCGCGACTGATCTTCAGTCGGCACAATGTGATCGACTGTCGCCACCGTACGGTCGGGATACATTACCTTCAGCCCCCGCTCGTTTAGCATGGCAAAAGCTTGGGGGCTCGTCACCTCGTGGATCAGGTGCAGGCCAATAAATAGCTGAGTTTGGCCAGAAGACAGGGTGCCAACGGTATGTGCGTCCCAAACTTTGTCAAAAAGAGTGCCTTTGCTCATAACGATAATCGGGCTCCTCAAAGAGGCGCTGAAAGTACTAAAACGAATCGATTAACTATAGTAGACTATGTAGCCGCTAGGCGGCGCTAGACACACATTGATAAGAACCCAAGAAATAGCGCTACCCGCACAAGTGTATCGTCATGTGCTCAATTTCTTGGCCAGTCAAGCCACACCCGAACAAATTTCAGACTTTCACCCCACTGCTGAAATGCAGGAAAGGCTAAGGCAATTGCTCAATAGAGAGAAAGCGGGTGGTTTCAGCGTTGGTGAGCGTCAAGAGCTAGATGAATACGAGCGTATCGAACATCTCATCATCATGCTGAAAACGGGCAGCTTAACGAACTTCAATCAGGCCAGAAGTTTGTGACCTATATTCCTGCAAATTTGCGACGGCAAGTTCTAGAAAGAGCAAACTACAGCTGTGAGTATTGTTTGCGACCAAGCAGCGTCAGCTTTTATCCTCACGAGGTTGACCATATTGTTGCGACCTAGCATGGCGGTGAAACATTATCAGATTATCTAGCGT
>ERZ1740058.712-NODE-712-length-22110-cov-5.609114_pt1 | contig 22110 bp, 9 predicted proteins | sample MGYA00581745_ERZ1740058 | MGnify/ENA primary metagenome ERZ1740058 (study PRJEB43018, sample SAMN04849742) | marine metagenome | isolation source: floating plastic debris | place: Pacific Ocean | collected 2008-08-30 | study: EMG produced TPA metagenomics assembly... | reverse complement strand
CTATCCCCAGAAAGCAAACATAAAAACCGAATAAACTTAATTTACAGAGTACTAAGCCTCATCTAATTTGAGGACTGGAGTTTTTGGCTGTTAAACTAATGAGGTTTATATCAATGGCTTCAGCGATTTAGAACGGACAAAAATTCAAATTTTGGCTTTTCTCAGCGATCAAAACTCTTATAAAAAGGCAATTTTTCATGCCACGATGCCCTTCTGTTATGTGACTTCAAACTTGTTCATCAGCTTCAATCTTTTCACGAGTTTCACCCCAGTATGCACTCACAGTGATAATTTCTTTATCACCTTTGATTTCCGTTTTCCAGCGATAAATTGTCTTTTTAGGATTCACGCCTACTTCAATTAGCTTTGCTCCCATGTAATATGTCATTGACTCACGAGTACGGTTTTTAAAGAATTCAGATTGATTTTTAGGTACGGTACGAGAAAGGTGCGCTTGAGTATGTTTCGGTTTTGCCATGATATTTTAACAGTATGTAATTAAGTGGCTTATACGGAGAGTGCTGCTTTTTTAAGATTAGGACTCAATAGTGAAATTTTCTCTGAATTTAAACGTTTTAGAGGATCTATATTATCAAAAGAAATCATAAATTATCGTGATTTTTATCTTTAACATCCTCAACGGTTGATGATTAATGAACAGTTGCGAGCAGAAGCCTAATCATTACTATCCAGCCCAATACGGAACCGTTGTCAGATAATCCTTTTAAGCGACCACCTAAAAATTTATTTCTAGCAAATCAAAAGTATGCAACTATCCTCGCAATTTCATTCTTTTTGATGAAGTATCTCTCTCAAATCAGAAACCAACAAAAATCTAATCTAGTGAACCGTCATCTTCTAATTTCTCAAACAGAGGCGGACTAGATGCTAAAAATCATATTAATCGTCCTAGTTACAGAGGTGATACTGGAGGCGCTGACGGCTCAAATTTAAGCTTTGACCGCTTGTAAAGGTCGGGAATTTCTAATGGATAATCACCAGTAAAGCAGGCTGAACAAAAACTTTCAGGATCTTGGTGGGTAGCCTTCAACATACCTTCCCAGCTGAGATAGGCAAGAGAGTCAACACCAATTTTCTCGGCAATCTCTTCTACTGTAAGGTTAGCGGCAATGAGTTGATCTTGATTATCAGTGTCGATGCCAAAAAAGCATGGATGAGTTACTGGTGGCGACGAAATTCTCATATGCACTTCAATAGCTCCCGCTTCTCGGAGTGCTTGAACAATTTTGTAGCTTGTAGTGCCGCGTACAATCGAGTCATCAACAATCAGTACTCGCTGACCGTTCAAAACGTCTTTCAATGGGTTCAACTTCATACGAATGCCCACTTCACGCATCGACTGAGTTGGTTGAATAAAAGTGCGACCAACATAGCGGTTTTTAATCAGACCTTCAGCATAAGGAATGTGTGACTTTTGAGAAAATCCAATTGCTGCAGGGACCCCAGAATCAGGCACTGCCATAATTAAATCCACATCGGCCGGAGACTCACGAGCTAACTGTTCACCCAATCGCATCCGATAGGTATACAAGGTTTCTTCATTCACAACGCTATCAGGACGTGAAAAGTAAATCATTTCAAATACACAAAGTTTGCGATCTGCGTGGCTGTCCCACTGCATAGAAGCGATGCCTGACTCGGTAATCCACACCAGTTCCCCTGGTTGAATGTCACGCACATAATCAGCCCCAACAATATCTAAACCGCATGTCTCAGAAGACAAAACATAGTTAGCAGGACCACCGGCTTGGCTAGGTTCATCCCCTAAAATGCCTAGTACAAGCGGTCGAATACCATGGGGATCGCGGGCTCCGATAATCCCAGCAGGGGTGGCGATGACTAAGCTGAATGCTCCTTGGCAGCGCTTAAACGCAGAAATTGCGCCATTAATCCAGCCTTGACCGGCATCAACAGCTTCAGCCATCGCACAGACAAGCATACCTGTAGCGGCGGTGCTGACAAAGTCATATCCACTTTCGCGTAGTTCTGCTTTGAGATCTGCTGCGTTTACAACATTGCCATTATGGGCTAGAGCAATGTCACCAAACTGAGTCGGTGCGATCGCCGGTTGGGCATTTACTAAATGGCTCGAACCTGTTGTGGAATATCGTGTGTGTCCAATAGCAAACTGCCCAGGTAGATCTTTTAGTTTGGCATCATCAAATACCTGTGATACCAAACCCATATCTTTATAGCTACACAACTCGCCTTGATCGAAGGTGGCAATGCCAGCAGACTCCTGACCCCGATGCTGCAATGCAAACAGCCCAAAATACGAGAGCGTAGCAACATCTTCGGTGGGAGCGTACACAGCAAAAACCCCGCAAGCCTCTTCGGGTTTATCTTGGTGAGAAACCTCGAAAGTGGGCAAAGGCTGCTGATCCGCCAAAGCGGGCGATCGCAAAATCATCTTAAGTAGCAGCTCCGAGTAAAACTAGACAGATTTGCAAAAAGCAGGTCAACAAGCTCAAACATCAAGGCGAATTCCCGAGAAACACCTAACATCTATAGTAGAGTCAAGGATTCCCAATACGCGGAGAAAAGCTCTTGATCCCTTTTCATCAGTTTAATTGAATCTTAAACTTAAAGAAACCCGTTGCCGCGGTTGAGATGTCAGCATACGGCTACGACGGTATTTCCAATTTAATTCCCAAAATGCTATCCTAATTTTAATATCAGTCAAATTTGATATATTTTTCCAATAGTTTAGTGCTGAGATTAAACCGTCATCAGTACATGAATTACGAAATGTAGATTATAAAAATTTTGCGGGTGCAGCTTTGTAATTATCAGACCGGTTTATCTCAAGGGTCGAAAACCACAGCGCAGCAGCAAGACCTGCGGTTTAAAGATCTCTCTTTCTAAAAGTTCTGGTATACCTTTTTCAGCAATGTCAATTCTAGTTCTTAGCCTAGCGAAGCAAATTTCATACTGACAATGCGGTCAGAATCATGCAATTATGAGAGTCTTACTAAGCTTGTCAAGCACTTACTTAAGGAAAATAAGAATCTGACACGTGCTGAATGTGACACTTCATTATCAATTTTTCAAAAGCCTGACGTGTCAGTTCTGGAAATTCAGACTGCAAATAATGTAAATAGAATAGCTCACTTAGGGATTAGCTTGAAAATAAAATACCCTGACAAGACTGTGGCAGGGTGAATGGGTCGCAGGGTAAATGGGATGTTATTTAAGTGCGACTCCCTTATATCTCGGCTACTGCGTAATTGACATTACCCTGCAATAGGATCTGCCTGCTGATGTCATTATCATTTCTCTGGAGCATACCAGACGACACCCGTCTATCCTTGTGACTTTAATACCCATTTCTATAACACTAGAGGATGAGTACAGCTAGTATATTATTATTTGACTCATGAGCTTACCGGCAGCACTTAAGTCAAATATTGTAGCTTATATATTACGCTGCCTGCGTGCACCGTCTTGTCAATCTTAGCCTCATTCCAGATGGAGCATTATATAGATAAATAGAATTTATTATGATAAATATACCGACCGTATAGATTTTTGAAAATTAAATCCATAAAAACTTTCTTAATTCTCAGATATAGAGTTCTAGAGGATAGACCCAATCAAAGCATTAAGACAAATAAATTCAGTCTTATAGATAATTTAGTTTTATAGATAATCAAGAGTCATTAAATCCAAATAAATTTATAGACTTCTTGAGGATTCAGTTATGGTGAATTGAATCTCAAGACAAATAGATAGATTATATTTAAATATCGAGATAGGTTAGACACAGCATTATCTTGAGTGATTTCTCTAATTCTTCAAAAATAAGTCTATGAAATTAGTGATAAATTTAAGTAAGGCTTAAGCATCTTTTCAATCTCATCATCTTAAAGACCTCTATTCAACCATACTCCGGACAGAAATCTGCTCTTCACATTGCCTGTAATGTAGAGCCTTCGTTGCTAGAAGTATTTAAGTCAATGTCAGCCTGAAAGCCAACTTTGATCCGACTAGGCAGTTGCTGGGATGATTGCCCTGTAAACCTTGTGGATTCATTAGCAAAACTGTCCAGACTGTTATAGCGATGCCTAGATCAATTAAGTACACCAGGTATCCGTTGCAGAGCTGTCTTGATTACGAATCTGTACTTAACCTAAGTGGGCACCGCTATATATTTGAACAAGAAAGATGTTGATTTTTTAGCTAAATCAGGTTTTTCTTATCGTTATTGTCCTTAAAGACTCTGATGGCAAGCAATCTAAATGAAAAAGCCGTATAAAAGAATCAATATTTATTTTTATAATGCGGAGTTACGGTAATATTTTTACACGCTGTTTATGAGCTTCCTGTAGTAGGGACTGATTGTTAAGATGCTCGAGCACAAGATAACCGCTGCACTTAGCCTACTGCCTTATTTAATTCTTGTGAGCAGTAGTCCAGGCTTTACATATTCTCCTCAGGTACAACACAAAAGTGCAGAGCTAAGAATTGATTTGGAGCCGACAGACTTAGTGGTTCCAAGATTGGGGTTTACCGCGACCAGTTCTCCCTTATTGCTGTCACAACAGACACTACCTTTACCACCTGACCGTCCTGCTCCATTACCACAAATACCTGACAATTTAGAACCTTTACCCGATCCTTCAGAACTTTTGCCTGTCTCACCAGAAGGGTTGCCAGACAATTCCTTTCCTCTACCTGATGAAATAACAGAAACTGTAAATGTTTCTCAGTTTGAGTTACAAGGAAATACTGTCTTTACTGACGAACAAATTTTAACTGTTCTTGCTCCTTTTTTAAATCGACCGCTTACTTTTCTAGAATTACTAGAAGCTCGTGATGCGGTCACACAACTCTATGTTGATGATGGTTATATAACTTCCGGTGCTCTGATTCCTGCCGACCAGATAATTGACTCTGGTATTGTAATCATAAGTATTTTAGAAGGAAAATTAGCTGATATTAAAGTTGAAGGTAATCAGCGCCTTAAACCGGAATATATACAGAGTCGAATTGCTCTCGCATCAGGTCCACCAATAAATATTGATGCTCTCTTACAGGCGCTCCAACTTTTACAGTTAGATCCTTTGATTGATAGTATTGCAGCGGAACTAGTGACGACACCTAATCCCGGAGAAAATTCTTTAGTAGTTCGTATTCAAGAAGCTGAAACCTTCGCACTAGATGTTCAATTAAATAATTATGAAAATCCTTTATTAAGTACTTTTCAACAAGCCGTTGAAGCCAGCGAGCAAAATTTAACCGGTAATGGCGATACTTTGAAAGTAAGGTACCAGCATGCAGACCGTAGTAATTTCATTGAGCTAGACTACAATTTGCCAGTTAGTCCTCACAATACCCAGATTGATTTTGGATATTCTTATGGGAATAGTGAAATTGTTGAAGCACCCTTTAATTTAATTGCTCCTCAGTCAGAATCTCATACCTGGGAAGTCGGAGTTCGCCATCCGATAGTTGAAACTGTCCAAGATCGCGTGACCTTGGGATTTCATCTTGAACAGAGAAGCAATCAAAGCTTTATTCAGCCTCCAGGTCTACCAAGAATTCCTTTTGGCTTTCCAGGAACTGGTGCGACTGAAGACGGCTTTACAAGAATTACCACATTAAAATTCAGTCAAGAATGGCAAAATCAAACACCTAATCATTTACTGCTTCTTGAATCTCGTTTTAGGCTTGGCACCTCTTGGTTAGGAGCAACTACTAGCTCTAATCCTAATGAACCAGAGACTGAGTTTTTTGTTTGGCAAGGCCAAGCTTTATGGCTACAGCGATTGCATTCAGAATGGTTACTGGTGACTCGTGCCGCTGGGCAAGTAGCTGATCGACCTTTAGTAGCATCTGAACTCTTTGGCTTAGGGGGCGTTGGTAACGTACGCGGCTATCGTAAAGATCAAATTCTTGCTGATAGTGGCTTAATTGCTTCAATTGAGTTGCGTGCTCCCATCCTAGACTGGCCTGAGCAAAATGCTATTGGAATTATTTCACCCTTTCTAGATTACGGCTATGCCTGGAATGATGATGATCAATTCCTTGATCAGCAGAGTTTAGCGTCAATTGGCGCAGGACCTATCAATCAAATTGACGAAGATTTCATCGCAAGACAAGATTACGCACTACCATTAGTTAATACTTCTGAAACGGGTAATACTTGGCAGGAGTCAGGATTTCTATTTGGTATTAATATTAGACTTTTTTAAGCTGAGTTTACTAAAAACAATAGAAAAAATTTAGCATCTAATTCAAGAACTGCCCATTTATTCGGAATTCATAAAAGTTTTTATTCTCTGATTTTTAAGCATTGATTGTATTATGAGAAGAGGGTGTTTTATCGACTTCTTGATAAAGGTAAATCTGGTTTCGGCCATTCCGCTTTGCTTGGTAGAGAGCATGATCTGCCCTCTCAAGGACTTCTGAGAGTGGCATTTGACTTTTTGGCGATCTAGTTGCTATGCCACAGCTAATGCTGACGTAATTGCTGACCCTAGAAGTTGCATGAGGAAGTCTACAATCATGTATGCTCCGTCTCATTTTTTCCGCGATTTCACAAGCTTTCTGAGCTGAAGTGTTCTGCAAGATAACGGCAAACTCTTCCCCACCATAGCGGGCAACGATATCCTGTGCTCTGGTGGCTTTGCCGATCGCTTTTGCCACTTTCTGGATACAGACATCACCTGCAGGATGTCCATAAAAGTCGTTATATCCTTTGAAATGATCGATGTCACAAATCAGGATCGATATTGATTGAGATTTTTTCTGAACTTCTATAAGTTGTTTATTAAAGGCTCTGCGATTCAAAACTTCGGTAAGTCCATCAACGTAAGCAGCTTTAAGAAGCCGTAAGTTATTTGACGATAAACTCACTGTTGCTGATACGACAATACCTAATAGAGGAGGAATACTTGGAACCCACCAGCCAGACCAAAACAAGATTCCATTACAGATAATTAGTGCCGTACTCAGGCCCAAAATCGGAACCATGGTGGATATAAATGCCGCTAATCCTCTTCGGCTGTACCATTGCGGTATCAGAATCAGACCACTGCCGAGAAAGCACCACGCGTAAACCCATGCCCATTCTGCAGCAGCTGACCAAGACCGTATTTGTGAACGTCCATCTAAAGCCGTACTCAGGATTTGACTAGCAATATGAGCATGGATTGCTACTCCAGGACTTTGACTAGTATTTGTTAATTCACTGTACTGATAAGGCGTATAGGTAAAGTCATTAAGGCTAGGTGCAATCGTACCAATCAGCACTAAGCGATCGCGAATTAGTGCTGCCGGGACTTGCCCATTCAAGACATCTTGTATAGATATTGTCTCAAAAGCGTTATCGGGACCTCGAAACTTGAGTAATGTTTGATAGCCACGATTATCAACGCGAGAATAGCCACCTTTATTAGGTTGCAGCCTGGGAAATGAAATTCCATTGGATAAAGTTAACTCGTCATGGATATTCTGGTCAATAAAAATGTCTTCTTGCGTCAGATAAGACAGTGCTGCACTAGCTCCCAGCGTCCACTTGGCTTGCCCCTCATGCTTTACCGATAACAGTGCCCGCCTAACCGTACCGTCGTTGTCCAGAACGATATCAGCCAGAGCAACCTGATTTTGCTCTGCAAGTACGGGAGGCGGAGGCACAGGAGTACCAGTTACCTTTTCAACGCCAAGTAGATGAGGGGTATTTCTAAAAAATGTCTCTAAATCATTGGGGCCGGGGGGTACTGGAAAATCTCTATAGATATCTAAAGCAATTACCCGGGGTTCATATTTTTCAATCTGCTCTAGAGCATATAGTAAGTTGGCATCTGACAACGGCCATTGCTTCAGCTGGGAAATGTCAGGTTCATCAACAGTAACAATCAATAGACGAGAATCTATTTCCTCAGCCGGAAGTAAGCGAAAGTATTGATCGTAAATCACCCACTCCAAAACTTGGAAGCGAAGGCTTTGATTTAGGAGAAACAGACAAACTGTGACCATCACAGAAAAAACCACTGTCAGCCCCATAGGAGAGACAGATGGCCCATCTTTGACTCGCCGTGATTGTCTGAACAAGTTGCTTAACCTAGTCAACATAATCCCAACTCTGATGGCTGCATTAGCTTGGTATAAAGTTTCTCTATTGATGCCCCCCCTGAAAGATATTTAGACTCAATTAGCAGACACTCTAGTTTGCCTGACAAATGCTTTGCCAGACAAATAGGCTATAAGGATTTTTCACCATTTCTGCCCTGAGATACGCCATGCCACCAACCGAGGCAAAGGAATACCATAATCAGATCTAAATTGCTTTCTGAGTGGTCTACAGTAGTTTTCCCAAAATTGCTATGCGAATTGGTCAGAGAATACGATTCAATCAGCTAAATCCACACTAAAAGCCAGGGTCGCTAAGTTGACTGCCTGAAAATCCTCCAGCAGTCAGTAGTGAGCTCCAGGCATCAAGCAATGCTCCGTCTTCTGGTGCCTCACTTAAGCCCGATTTAAGCAGAAGCAAAGTGTCATACCATACACCCGAATCTGCATAACGTTGGGCAATCTCAAGGGCATGCGCTTGAGGCAACTGCTCAGCTGTTGATGAGAGCATAATGCGCTTGACGTATCCAGTTAAGACAGGATCATCTGGCCGTAGTGTCGATCCGCAGACTGGTACCACCGATAGCTGATAAGTACCATCGATTTCAAGATCGGGAGTTTCCTCAGGCAAAGTAATAGCAAAAAAGCCGGTGTTTTTCGGTAGTGTCTGAAAGCCTTGATAAATTAGTTTCCCTTCTACACTTTTAAGGTTGATAAAGACTTGCTCAACAGGCGTTTGCACTGCATGCAAAAGAAACGTAGGCTTTGCAGAGACTGTTAACCCAACAAATGAAGCTGGCGCCAGCAAAGTAATGTTAGCGGCCTGGTGAGTACCTTGCTGCATTAGGCAAGCACTGGTCGGGCGAGACGCACCTCCAGTTGTGTTATCAGGTAAACCATCATCAGGAGGGCTAAACTCAAACGACGCTGCATCTTCTAACGCAGCATTTGTTTGAGCGAAAATTGTCCCTGAGGAAGAAAAAATCAGAATTGACGAGAGAATGCAGATAGAAGTTTTAAGAGCTTTCATTGCTTAACTTTTTAGCCTCCAAGCAGTACATAGATATCAAGCGAACAACCTAATTAAAAAGAACTCGGAATGACGAGTAAAACTCTAGTCGAGCTATTTTTAGCCTTTAAATAATTGCTTTAGATGTAATCTAAATTAATTAGTCAACACTTTTACTTCACGTCAGAAATTGATGTTGCATGAACAGATGTATTAGAATTAAACATATTCTATTTAGAGTCTTGGTCTAAATCCAACACTGACATCACTATTGTGGATTTAATGCTTAGATTTAGCAAGGAGTTTTTCGAGAAACTCATTGAACCCAAAAGAAAGGTCTTCTAGTTTTGAGGTTTCTTTATATAAAATATCTGCTGTGGATGCCTTAAAGTAACGGTTGATAATTATAGATATATGTAAAAAGTTTCCTAGAACTGATGGAAACAAAAATAGATAAGCCTCTCATTACCAAAAAGACCGTTTCTTATGCTTATAATAGAAAGCTGTTGTTCGTTCATACCTTCATCACATGAGCAGGCCAAGTACAATCATCACTGAGCAATGAGACTGAAATAAAATATTCCACCTTTAATAAAGATAAGCATAAAATGCCTGTTCTTAAATGTATTTTCAATTAGTCAGAAAGCTACTATAAGGAATACTTTAACCCTTATCTTTAAGGAAGCATACTTGAGTATCACTAGAATGATACTCAAGTATGCATGGCTGACTTTTCCTCCTAAGTCTTAAAGACACCTAATAGCAAGGTCTCTGAAACTGGGAATAATTCTCTATAAGCTAGGGTTTTAAGAAGTGCTTCTAGTTCAAGAAAAATGAGCAGATTTTCTCTCAAAAAGATAATAAGAAAATAATACTTATAGTGGTTCTAGTAGTTTATGAATAGAAACTTAATAACCGATATAGCATTTCCCGCGCCGGTGAGATACAGAGCAAAAACTAAAGCCCTTGCTGATGTTAAATTTCAGATCTGAGTTCGCACTTCACTAGACCGAGAAATGATTTGCAAGACATATTAGCAGCCTAAATGAGAGTTAAAAATCTTTGTCTATGAGATAATCGTTAGTGACTGAAAAACTCCTTTTCATATAATTTAGTCACAGCCAGTTACCTACCAAAACAAATGGTGCCCAGTAGTAAGGATGACTAAAATCATCACTACTGATCATATTTATCTGTGCTTTTCGTAATGCATAAGACTTAGAAATCTTATTCTGAGCTAACTGCTGGTAGAAATCTGAGATAAGCGTGCTAGTAGATGCATCATTGACTGCCCATAGAGTTGCAAGTGTACTCTTAGCTCCTGAACGAACCGCTAAACCAGCTAAACCTAGAGCTGCTCGGTTATCACCCTCTGCAGTCTGACAAGCACTAAGAACTAGGAGCTCAATGGGTTGTTGGACTTGAGGTAGTTGTTCCCTTAGCAGAACTTGAAAATCTTGAATCTGCAAAGGTTCATCCCAGCCAACTAAATAAGTTTCACTGACATCAGAACTGAACTGGCCGTGAGTAGCTAGATGGATGATAGGAAAATTTCTATTTTGCAGAAATTCTTCCTTAAGTTTTTCAAATATAAAATCTTCGTTGAGGAAAGCTGTTGTCGGCAAAAGATCAGAAATGGTTTCAATTTCTCGTTCGACACCCGGTAATGCAGGCAAGCCCTGATGAGCTTTACTAATTGCTCCTACGAGAACATTAGTATTTTGTTCAAGTAAAGTCTGCGGTGGCAACAATTGTAATCCAGGTGTCAAAGCGATATTAAAGCGCTCAACTAGATACTGATCGCCTGTGTAAAGAGCGGCGATCGGAATATTTCGTAAAGGCCCGTCTAGTACAAAGACTAAAGTCTCAATATCGTGTTCTTGAAGTGTTGTTTCCAGCGGTGAAATCAACCACTGGTAGATGGTTTTAGAGACTTCTAGGCGACTTGATTCCTCAAAGACTGGATTCAAAGTCTGCAGAAACGCAGTCACTGTGTCGGCGAGGTCACCTTGATTGATGGCAAGAGAGTGATAGTGTAAAGGCTCGCCTGGAATTGAGGTAATAACTACAAGACGTTCTGGCAGGATGACGGGATAAATGATGGCCGCTGTAGGATCAATCTGATCAATCTGTTGAGGTTGAATATCTAAACAGGCCGATCTAAAAAAATTCTGTAGCTCAGCTAATTGCAGATCCTCGATCGCTTGTCTCGCTTGCTGCAATTCAGCATCTGCTACTGCTTCGGTAACTAATAAATCAACAAACTCACGGTAGACTAATTCAACGTTATCCCGAAAGGAGAACTGAACTAGCGGATCGGCTGCTATAAGGTCGGAACGAATGAGTTTCAGAGTATCCAAGGCTTGTTGATAAGCTGCGATCGCATCTTCATTCAACTGCTCAGCCATTTTTCCCTGAGTCGCCTTAGATTGTGCCGTGAAAATTCGTCCCTGTTGCCATTGCCAGCGGTATGCGATGTCTTTAGCATTGAAAGCCTGTGATAAAGCTAGTGCTTGCCCAGTTAAATTCAGGGCATCATCGTACTGTTGATTATGCTCATACAAAGTGCCAAGTTGACCTAATGCATAGGATTCAGCCCGATGATCGCCAATTGTTTGGGCTTGTGCAACGGCTGTTGATAAGAGTTCTGCAATGTCGTTGGGTGCAAAAACTTGGCTGAAGGAACTACCCGCACCCGCATCCAATATCCGTTGCATACTGGCCGCCAAGTTGACCTGGGCATAGATATTTGAGCGACTAGGTTCCAGATTGACTACTAGAGTGGACGCAACAGGCAAAAGATCGGTAGCTTTTGCCCAGCTATTCGCCTGAATGGACAAAGACAATTCGCTCAAGACTGCTGTCGCTTTTAACGAAGGATTCGTTGCGGTATTAGCTGCCATTTCATAGGCTGCCGCCGCAGATGTATATTGCTCAGCACCACGATAAGCATTTCCCAAACTAAGCCAGTTTGCACTGATGGCAGCTTGGTCATTAATTTGCTCAGCTAGATTGATACTAGCTTGTAGAGTTTCTTGGGCTTCTGGTAAATTGCCGGTGATTTGAAATACTTCACCTAGACTTTTAAGGCCATTAACTTTCAAGGATGAAGCTGGGAGAGCTTCTACTTCGGTTCGAAGTTCAGTAATTTGTAAGTAAGCCTGACGATACAGTCCCAGAGCTTGCAAAGCTTGAATTTGATTCAGTTGACTGCCCAATATTCCTTCTGCATCGTTGGCTTGGCGGTAGTCAGCTTCAGCTTGTAACCAGTTATCGTAAGCAGCTTTGGGTTGGCCCATGGCCAGCAACAGCGACCCATGTGTATTTAATGTTTGGGCCATTAGCAAACGTCCAAACAGTTGACTGCTATCAAGACGAGATAGTAATTCCAGGCTGCGTTGAATCAGGGTGCTAGCTTTTTCCCACTGTCCTAGGGCTTGATAGGTCGTGCATAGAGCATTGAGAGTTGAAATCTGACCGACGTAATCGCCCTGAAGTTCAAAATCAGCATAAGCATCTTCCCACGCTAACCGAGCCTGCTCCAATTGACCTCTCTGATAGGCTTGCTGGGCTTCGACCAGCAAGCCATTATTAACTGACAATTGCTGCGCTAAGGTGAGAGACTCCACGTTACTGGCCGGCACAGACACAGCGGGTGAAATACCAGCAAAGTAAAAGCTGCACATTAGCCCCAAGGCCAAGCATGTCAAGAGATTTAAGTATCTTCGTCTTGAATACATCATCCTGCTCTATGACACAACGAGGTTTGATGAGCGATCGCGGATACAGATGAGTTGCTGCCTGTAGATGGGCCAACGAGAACTAGTTGACCCTGCTCATTACGGATTAAGCCTTGTGCTTGATTCAGCCTTGAGGGTGTATCAAGGGCTGTGGAGACGCCGTTATCAGACTGGGGTGCCAGCTCAGTGATGTCAGCAGCGGTCAGGGTTCTAACATCGGCCCAGGAACTTTGAGGACTCAGTACTTGAGTAGGGTCAATAGGCAACCCGCCTTGGCCTGTAGCCACAAACTCGTTATCTGTAAGTTGTTCACAAGCAGCAATCACTTGCTTAGTTTCAGACGGATTTTCGGTCTGCTCTTGAACGGTATCGGGCACAGGATCAGGAGTGTCAATATCTACCACTCCGTCAAATTCTGGCCCTAGTGCTGAGGTCGCTGTAATCGCGCTCTCTGGCGATTGCACTAGGAGGTCCGTATTGATGATGACCCGTCCGCCAAAGTTAGCAACAGAATTAGCTGAAATAGTACTGTTATCAAGCAGTGTGAGCGCACCTGTGTTTAAAGTGATATTGCCACCAGTTGCCGTTCCTGTAGCGTTAGTGGAAATGCGACTGTCCATTAACGTGAGGGTCGTTGCGTCAACCTGAATATTGGCGCGATCGCCATTCAAAGTGTCAGCATTAAGACTACTGCCATCCGTCAACAAAATGTTTTGGGCTGAGACTGTGATGTTACCGGCTGGCCCTTGCCCTGGCGTCAGGTTAGGATTGCCGCCTGTAGGAGTATTGCTCACACTAATTGTGCCACCATCGGAGATGCGCAATTCGCCAGTTTCAACAGTGATATTACCGCTACTGCCATTGAGGCCACTCCCTTGAAAATCAATAGCATTAGAAAGTAGACCACTTTGGCCAAAATCATCGCCTCCGCGCAGTTCAATCTGTGTTGCCCGAACGACTAAATCACCTGCATCACTGGCACTTAGTGTACCTGTAACGATTTGCCCGCCCTCGGTAACGCGCAAACGCTCTGTGTTAATCGTGAGAGTGCCTCCTGCTCCAGACCAAGGTCTTTCTGAGGCCGCACGAATTGAACTAGGTCCTCCTGCGCCAGGCTCTCCAAAACTGCCAGTCACTTCAATCAAAGTGCTATTGACATTTTGATTGCCGGTAATGGTCAAATTGCCAGCATCGCCAAATCCAAAAGTCCCAGCCGAAATTTGTCCGCCTTCCTGTAATACCAAAATATCTGCAGCAATATTTAAATTGCCGCCGTTGCCTGTTGCTGCCCCAATTGGCCCGCCATCAGCAGCAGCAGCGACGGTTGCAAATATGCCACTTGGGCCAGCTGGTTGACCGCCACTAATGCTGATTGAGTCGGCTCTAACATTTAACGTTCCAGCGTTACCACGATCAAATGTTCCAGCTGCAATCTGTGCTCCATCTGCAATATCTAATTGTCCAACGTTGATGTCAATTTGCCCTCCTGTACCCTGTGCACCCGTTTGAACGCCAGCAAAAATACCGCTTGGCATGACGACAAACTCAGCTGCACTTGGTGGAACAAAACTGGGTACAAACGTAGAGGTTCCAGAGATCGATAGGCGCTCAGCCTCAACCTGGACAGTGCCTCCTGAAGCATCGCCCAAAGTATTAGCAACTAAAGCTGATCCACCGTCCAAGGTGACTGTTTGCCCACGAAGGGCGATTGTCCCGGCACCATCAGCACTAACGTCAATCAAAGCAGCATTGTCGAGGTTGATGTCTCTAAAAGCATTGACATCGCTGTAATTTAAGCTAAAGCCTTGATCTAAAGGCACTAGCCTGACCAAGCCACTATTGACGCTACCAACTTCTATGCGACTGCTTGGTGCTGCGAGGACAGCACCATCTAAAGTTACAGAGCCTCCGATTAAAGCCAAAGTCCCTTGATCAAGTTGGAGATCTCGGTTAGTAAGCGTATCTACAATCGAAAAATTAGGATTGATAAAAAGATTATTACCGGTGCCATTCAACATGATTGCACCAGCATCTGCACCGACTTGTAGGCCAATAGGAGCATTAATCGTGAGTAATGAAGTAGTCGCACTACTATCCGTCAAACCAAACGCACCCTCATCAAACTGAATGCTATTGGCAGTACTAGCGAAAAAAGAACCGCCAAGTTGTAAGCTGGCACCGTCCCCAAACGTAATGCCATTCGGATTAAGCAGAAAGAGATTGGCATTGCCACCATTGACAGCTAACAGCCCATCAATGATTGAGGGCAGATTTCCCGTAACCCGAGTAATGATGTTTTGGACGCCAGGATCAGTAAACTCTACAGTAGCTCCAGAGTCTACTCCAAAACGAGTAAAACTGTGAAACAGATTGCCGCCTGCTGCAGTACCACCAGTAATCGTACAGTTGCCGGTACAAGTTGCTCCTCCATTTAACTGGGTTGTTGGTGTCGTTCCGTCAATAGAAATCGTTTGTGACCAGCCTGGTAATGCGGAAATTAGCGTCAGGCCAATTGCCGCAGCGATATTTAGGCGCCATTCAAAGGGCAATGAGCGTTGTTCCTTTTGTCGAAATAATTGATACATTATGATACAGGTTAGTTGATGCTCTTAATCCCTTTACTCAGTTAGGATGCCCGGCCTGAGAATTTTTTCTCTTCGGTTAGCGCATCACCGAGGGCTTTGGCCTGGGCGCGGGTAAGCATTAGCTCGGTGTTGACGTCGACAAGTTCGCCATCGACGTTGACATCAGCGGTATTACCTTGTTGTAAAGCAGCGATGACTTCTTGGTCTTCGGCAGTGGTGGCGTCTTGGGCTAGGTACTCTTGATAAACACCGTAGTGGATTTCGTGAAAGATGGGGATGGCACCGCCAACGGCTTGGCCGTTTTCACCCAGTTGGTCGGTGGCACCGATGCGCAGATTGACGATGACATCATCTCTGAGGAAGCGGCCCCAAATGGCTGCCGCCATCTCGAAGGCAATACATTGGTCTAGGCTGACGTTCGGGTCGTATGTAAAGTTGATCTGCGCCATGGCCGGTGTCTAAAAGCAGAAAATGTGCGAAGCAATAGGAAGACGGGAACGAGAGCATGAATGAGGCGATCGCAGTGCTCCTTTAATGCAGCGAGCCTAGAACAGGGGCATCAACAACACTGCAGTCAAAAATCGAACATTCAAGAGCGAACACAGGAGAAGTTAAATCAGACACATACTAACCCTATTAAAATGCACATACCCAAGGACCCTAGCGTCGGCAATATCCTTCTCAGAGTCTTTAATTTATAAGGCTTAGAAAAACATAGTTCATCGAAGGACATCCGTGAAATTGCATAGATATGTATGTGTTTTCCGATGTGCTTAACTAATTCAAAATTGAATATCCGTTAAAATACGGAAGCTATTTATCTGGATAAAGCAATTGCACTGCCCGCCACCGAGAAATCACGGTAAGTAACTGATTTAAATATCCCAATATGCTGACTTGCCGTTTACCGCGCAGCGGCAGCCAGTATAAGCCCCTGAGACGAATTGGACTCAATCAAAAGCTGAGATGCATCCTGCACAGAGACGGGATGCGAAAAGAAATAGCCCTGCATGTAATGGAAGCCAATCTCTTCCAGAATTTGAGCTTCTTCAGCGGTCTCGATCCCTTCCACGATAACGTTCAGGCTCAGCTTGCAGGCAAGGGCCAAAATGACTTCGCAAATGTCCCAGTTCTGATTGGTGACAAAGGAACGGTCAACCTTGAGGGCATCTAAGGGCAAGGAGGGCAGTCGCGATAAAGATGAATAGCCCGTGCCAAAGTCATCTAAATAAAGCTGCACGCCCAGTTCTCTGAGTTTTTTCAAGACAATACCGACGACTTCACTGTTCTCAATTAGGGTGCTTTCAGTGATTTCCAGCTTTAAGTTCTCGGGGGCAATTTGGGTGGCCAGTAGAACTCGACCAATGTGGTCGGCAAGGTCCAGCTGGGAAAGCTGCAGGGCAGACAGGTTGACGCTAATAGTCAGGGCTGGGTTATCGTGCTGCCAGCGGCGCAGTTGGAAGCAGGCCTGCTCAATGAGGTATTTCCCCATTTCATGGATCAAGCCGCTTTCTTCGGCAATGGGAATAAAGAGGGTGGGGGAGATGGGGCCATAGGTGGGATGCTCCCAGCGGGCGAGGGCTTCGAAGCCGACGACTTGTTGGCTACGGGTGCAGACGATGGGTTGATAGACCAGGTAAATCGCTTTTTGGGCGATCGCTCCAGGTAAATCTTGCTTGAGCTGAAACAGGCGAATTTGCTCATCGGAGAACATGGATGTCAGTGCAGCGGGCTGTTCTTCGACGGCGACGGCGAGGCGGGTGAGGCGATCTAGGTTGGCCATGGCGGTATTGAGCAGTTGGCTCCCTTCCTGGGAGAGCTGGCCAAACCGACCAGTACCCAGTAATCGAATCACCCCTTGTAGGTTGTGGAGCGGGTGTTGCAGCTCGTGCTGAACTAGGGCGGGCAAATCTTTAATCAGCATGTCGGTCGGTTGTGACGTTTTCATAGCTAAAGTAGGTAGATTTATTAACGACGAATTCGTAAGGTCGAGAAGTATACAAAAGAGAACGCATACAGAAACATCCCCAATGACTCGAAAGCCGATGGGATATTGATGGTGGCTATACAAAGGTGGCGTGAGCGCCCAGATCGAAGAAACTGAAGTTTTCGAACTTGGCGATGAGGTCTTGGCCGAAGTTCAAATAGAGGTTGCCCCCCTGAACCGATTGGGAATAGTTGGAGGCCGAGCCGTGCAGCTGTAGCTGGTCGAGCCCGAGGGTAAAGTCGGTGACCACGGCATAGTCAAGCCCACCACCGGTGCCGTAGTAGACCTGGTTGATATCGCCCAGAATAAACGTGTCGGCCCCGGCCCCCCCAGTCAAATTATCGATTTCGAGGTAACCCGCCGCATTGGCATCGGTGCCGTTTAGCCAGTCGTTGCCCAGGTCGCCGAAAAGGGTATCGTTACCGCTGCCACCCGTAAGCGTGTCATTGTAAGTGGCGCTAGCATCCGCACTGAAAGTCGCGCCTTGGGTAACATCGACCACCAGTCGAGGTGCGTTACTGCTCTCAGAGGACCAGAAGTCGACCCCATCGCTTCCTGTGGGCAAGAGTGCCCAACCATAATTCGTGCTGGAGTCCTGCTGCCAAGCTCTGAGGCTCTGGGTGACGTCAATGCTGAGCGTGCCAGTGTCAACGTCACCGGTTACCGCAACTGCGTTGCTGGCCGCCTCAAACCCATCGGTTTGAATGCCGTTGCCCAGGGTGGCCCAGTTGTCAGTCTCTGTCCAGCTCCGCAACATGTTGTAGAGCTGGATGCTGTCCCCTGAACTGGTAACATTCAGCTCCAGCACTGCCGATTCGATCGTGTCAGTCAAACCTACCTGACCGGTTTGGCTGCCAAAGATATCGTCAAATCGAATCAAGCCTTGCAGGGCATAGCCGCCATAGTCACCATCGACACCCACGGAAGTGTCAGAGCCAAAACCACTGTTGTTATTGGTGCTGTAGTAGGCATCGATATAGGTATCGACTGTCCCGGTATAGCCATTTACCCCTTGCTGGAAGGTGTAGGTTGCCGATTCGCCAGCGTCATCCGTATCTGTTGTGTTCGTGGGTGCAACCGCCTGTTGGACGCTCGTGGGCACAAACTCGATGTAGTCGATGCGGGCAAACTCTGCTGAATGTCGGCTGGCCTGCAGCTCTAGAATGTCACCTGCCGTAAGGCTAACGCCGCTGATGGTGTGGGTGACAAAGTTATCGATGGAAGCGAAGTTGTTGTTTAAATGGTTCTGGTCAAAGGTCCAACTGTCTAGGGTGGTGCCATCAAGTCTGACGCTGATGGGAGAGGAGCCATCGCTTTCGTCGTAGTAGCCAATAACAATGTTGTAAAGCCCGGCGGGGCCAGCAAATTCAGTCTGGGCGGTGAGGGTCGAGGTGGTTCTGACCAGCTGTCCGCCAGAGGAGAAGCTGCTGCCGTCAACGCTATAACCGCCGGAAAGCGTCATGGCTTCGGCTTCGACCCTGATGGGCTCGGTGGCAACAGTAGCCGTTACGACCCCTTGTGCCGCAGTGAAGTCACCGTAAAGGGTATCGTCGCCGCTGTTACCCTCAATGGTGTCATTCCCTTCACCGCCGTAAATGGTGTCGTTGCCGGCTCCGCCTCTTATGACATCGTTGTTGTCAGAAACTTCTTCGACAGGAACGTCGACGACAGTGTTGTCAGTATCGTCGGCCTCTGGCGTGGGCTCGACGACGGGTGGGTCGACCTTAATAAATTGGATGTAGTCAACGCTGCCCACGTCAGAACCATCCCGAGTTGAGGTCAGCTCAATTAAATCGAATTGATTCAGCTCGACGCTTTGGGCAACAATGCGGGTCACAAAACTATCGGTTTCAGCAGTCCCAGCTAAATCTTGGTCTGCGTACCAACGGTCTAACTCTCTGTTGTCAGCCCTAATAGATAGTTCAGCCGCACCGCCGTCTTCGTCAAAATAGCCGACCACGACGTCATAGTAGCCACTTTCGCCAGAGAAAAGGCTGGTTGCAGTAAAGATGTCTTCGACGTCTACATCGGTAAAGGCGTTACTCGTGCTGCCGTCATCGTCGTCATCGTCGTCATCGTCGTCGTCACCTGAAGTTGACACTTGAGGGACGATAACAGTGTGCTCTGCCCTGACGTAACTCCGCCCTGATGTAAAGTCTTGATTGGTCTCGATTCTGTAGCTTCCTGACAGGTCCATGGCTTCTACTTCAAGCTGCAGGATTTCTGGCGCTTCATAATCGGCTGAGACAAACTCGACATAGTCGATATAGCCCTTATCTTTATTATTTCGAAGGCTCTGCAAACTAAAGACATCCCCAGTGTTGAGTAGGACATTCTCTAGGGTGCGGGTCGTCGCTGAGTTGTCGAGGCGGTTGCCGAGGTCTTGATTCGCCACCCAGCTATCGACGGTCGCCCCAGCAACAGAAGCAGTGTACTGAGCATCACCATCCTGGAGGTCGTAATAGCCAACGACAATGCTGTAGAGGCCGGTTTCTCCGGTAAAGGTGGTTGTGGCCGTGCGCCCCGTGCTGCTATCGTCGGTTCCATTCAGGTTCCCTCCCGAAGCCTGGGACTCACTTTCGGTCCTAATCATCTCGCCATTCAGGCCCATATGCTCCGCTTCGACCCGCGTTAGGCCCCCGGCTTCAAAGGTCGGCGTAACCGTGGGCACAAACTCAACGTAGTCAATGCGGGCAAACTCGTTAGACTGCCGACTGGCCTGCAGCTCTAAAATGTCACCACCCGTGAGGCTGACGCCGCTGATCGTACGGGTCACAAAGTTATCAGTAGAGGCGAGGTTATTGCCTAAATCGTTTTGGTCAAAGGCCCAGCTGTATAAGGTAGTGCCATCGAGTTTGACGCTGATAGGAGAAGAGCCATCACTTTCGTCGTAGTAACCGACGATGATGCTGTAAACCCCTGCTGGTCCAGCAAATGTCGTCTCAGCAGTGAGGGTGGAGCTGGTTTTGATCAGGCTCCCACCTGAGGAGAAACTTTGGCTCTCAGTGGCGTAATTGCCGGATAGCTGCATTGCCTCAGCTTCGACCCGCATTGGTCCCACACTGCTAGAGGGATTAACCTCAACGCTGGGGGAGGTAACCTCGCTGGCTGTTTCTTCGCCAGTGGCCTCCTCAAGCACCAGGTAGTCAATAAAGCCCCCATCGAGCCAGTCCGCTTCCCCTTGGATTTGAATTTCATCCCCTTGGTTGAGGGTGATATTCAAGCCAATGGTGCGCTCATGGCTGGCGAAATCCTCTCTATCAAAGGCCCAGCTATGCAATTCGGCACCATTCAAGAGCACCGTTGCCGTTGGCTTGCCCCCAATACCGTCAAAGTAGTTGGCGTAAATGTTGTAAGTGCCCGACTCACCGGTGTGGGTATACGTGGCCGTACCGGTGTAACCCCAAGACCCGGTAATACCGGCATCTCCAGAAGCGTAAGGGCTATCGAAGCGGTAGTAGCCGCCCCCCAACACCATATCTTCCGCTTCGATGCGGGTTACGGTACTGTTTTGGCTACCCGTAAAGGTATAAAAGTCTGTGGCATCGCTACCAGCGGTGACGATATCGAGATAGTCCAGCCGGGCCATATCGTCATCGTTGCTTTCGCCTTCTAGGGTGATCTCGTCACCTTCTTTAAGCTCAACCCCAGAAATGGTGTTAGTTCCAGCGCCGGTGCTGCCATCCAGTTGCAGCGTGTATTCTTGCTTCTTCGAGCCCTTACTTTTAATTTCTACGGTGATCTCGGCGGTCCCCCCGGCTTGATCTTCATAACCGAGAACAAGGTCATAGGTTCCACTGGGGCCATCAAATTCGGTCTCAGCTTCCCCTTTCCCTTGGGTGGCAATCACGTTGCCGCCGGAAGCGCTGGCTGACTGATCTTCGCTGTAGTTCTTCAGCTTCATGTCTTCCGCTTCGATGCGGACCCGGAAGTCTATGTTGGCGATCGCCTCCTCGGCGGTGGTAGTGGGAACAAAAACAGGCTGCTCGGGAATCTCGCTGTAGTTGGTGAGCGATCGCTCAAACGGCTCAAAGTAATCATCGCCATAGAGAACGTCATCACCGCTGCCGCCCTCGATATGGTCTTTGCCATGGCCACCAATCGCCAGGTCATCGCCACTGCCGCCGTCGAGCCTGTCATCGTCACGACCTGCCACCAGGGTGTCGTTGCCGGTGTCCCCTTGCAGGACATCTCGACCGGTGCCCCCATCTAGGTGGTCGTCACCGCGTCCACCAGCCAGTATGTCGTGACCCGCTTCGCCAAATACCTCGTCGTTGTCGTTTTCACCCGAGAGGAAGTCGTCACCAGCACCGCCGAAGATCAAATCGTTGCCGTGCCAGCCGTAGGCAATGTCATTGCCTTCGTCAGCCATGATGATATCGTTGCCAGACTTCGCATCAACCAGGTCATCCCCAGCGCCGGCATCAATCCAGTTCTGGGTATGGCTACCCGCCAGGATGTCATCCCCCTGACTACCAGTGACTTCGACAGCGTTATCCGCAAGAGCTGCATTGGCCGCATTGACAGTCTGGCTATGGCCCTCAATTTGTTGGAACCAAGTGCCCCAGCCCTGCTCTAAGACATCTGTCTCAAACTTCTGGAACCAAGTGCCCCAGCCCTGTTCCAATAATTGCTGATCAACTGACTGGAACCAGGTGCCCCACATTTGGTTGAGGGTGGCCGTATCGGCCTCTT
>ERZ1740058.711-NODE-711-length-22113-cov-14.265165_pt1 | contig 22113 bp, 16 predicted proteins | sample MGYA00581745_ERZ1740058 | MGnify/ENA primary metagenome ERZ1740058 (study PRJEB43018, sample SAMN04849742) | marine metagenome | isolation source: floating plastic debris | place: Pacific Ocean | collected 2008-08-30 | study: EMG produced TPA metagenomics... | reverse complement strand
CGCTGCTGCCCTGGGCAGCGCTAACCCTCGGCGCTCAAGGCGAGCACATGACCGAGCTAGCCGCGATCGCCGGGACGGCAGACTTGGCCCTGGCGGGGTTTGCCGATGGTCAACCGCTGAGCAATCCCGTCCTGCTGCGTCGCCTGTTGGAATATGCCCATCCCCTACAGCGACCCATCGCCCTCTGGCCCTGCGATCGCACCCTAGCCGGTAACGGTATTGCCCGCGAGGGTTCCTTAGCACAAATGGGGGGACTGCCGGGGACGCTGGTCGCCGCTGAAACCGCTGCGCTGACCACGGTGCTAGAGCTGGTGCGCGAAATCGGCACGCCCGTTCATCTGATGCGCCTATCGACCGCCCGCAGTGTGGAGCTAGTGCAGGCGGCTCAGACCGCTGGATTGCCCGTCACCGCCAGCACCACCTGGATGCACCTGCTGTTTTCCACCGCCGATGCCTTGAGCTATGACCCCAATTTACGGTTGGAACCGCCGCTGGGGAATCCGGCCGATCAGGCGGCGCTGATTGCCGGGGTGAAATCCGGCGTGCTGGCCGCGATCGCGATCGACCACAGCCCCTACACCTATGAAGAAAAAACGGTGGCCTTTGGTGACGCGCCACCCGGTGCGATCGGGTTGGAGTTGGCCCTGCCTGCCCTCTGGCAACGATTCGTCGCCACCCATGACTGGACGCCACGGGAACTGCTGCAGGCCATGAGCTGTGGCCCCGCTCGCTGTTTGGGTCTCGCCCCACCGACGATCGCGGTGGGTCAGCCCGTAGAGGCATTTTTGTTCGACCCGGCTCAGACGTGGCGGGTGGCGGCGGCCACGTTGCGATCGCCTGCCTGCAATACGCCTTTTCTCAATCAATCCTTACAGGGTCAGGTGGCTAAGGTGTGGCGGTAAGCTGCCCATCCTCAAGATCAGGCGATCTCTACGCATCTAGGTTTGCCGCCAATTTTCGAGTTGTAAGTTGGCAACCCGTTCGAATTCTCTTTGGTTTGCTGTAACCATAATCAAGTCATGTTGAAGGGCAGTAGCCGCAATCAAGACATCGTAAGCGCCGATAGGTTGTCCTTGAGATTTGAGCACAGCCCGAATTCGAGCGGCTTGTTCAGCCTCGCCGTTGCTGAAAGGCAGGACAGTAACGGCAGCTAAAATGCTGAAAATCGCTGGCTCAACCTTCTGAGCCCGTTGCGGATTGAGGGCTAAGCCGTATCGCAATTCCATCACAGTCACGGCTGAAATGGCGATATCAACAGGTGGTGTTTGCTTAAGTCTGGCAATCGTTCCGGATTCACCTTTGATGAAATCGCTAATGACGCAGGTATCGAGGAGATAGCGCATCAAAACAGTTCTGGTTCACGGGGCGGAAGGAGTTCGTCACGGCAAGCCTCAAAGGCTGGGAAATCAGGCATCCCTTCGTAAGCTAAGACTATCTTTGACCACTGTGAAGTGGCTGCAGTTGATTGAGTTGTCCGACGTAAAGTTTGCAAAATGAGAGTCTGCAGCGGCATGTTAGAGCGGGCCGCTTGACGGATCAAATCTTGCTCCAAATCTGGGGGCAGATTGATTGTCACTTGCATAAAACCTCTCCTCTCATTATCGCAAGGCAGTGTTTAGCCTAAATGCATGTACTGAGCGATTGGATGAGTCAACTCTTCAGCTTGATGATTAAAGTAATGTTTTACCTTGATCAAACGTCATTGCAGGCACTTTGTTCGATACCAGACAGCCAAAAACTCCAGTAACAAAAGGATAACCTGATCTGATCTAACCAGGCGTAAAGCGGTGCCAAACTTTGGCACTTTAACCGTTGGATCTTAGAGAGACCGTTTTCATCACATGTACACAAGCTCTACCCCGGCAAGCCAGGCGAAGCGACCTCAACTTCGGCGGTATAGCAGGTCCAGTCAGAGCGCGATAGGGTTTTGCCACAGACTACGGGCTGCCGATCGCCCTGATAAGCCAGATGGTTAAATACCAGCAGCGGCATCCCCAGCGGAACGGCTAAATATTCGCTGAATTCGTAGGTTGCTGACACTCTCTCTAGGTTCACTGCTGCCCCATTGAGGGTGATGCCACTCTTTGCTAGGGCGCTGTAGGTAAATCTCTGCTGCAGCTTATTGGTGATTGAGTTCGCTAATGGATAGTCAGTAATGTCTAGAGCGATTAGATAATTAAAGCAATCTCGCATCGTGAAAATAATTCTTTAAAGGTTTTAAAATCCGATAGAAATGCCATTTGAGGTCATAGAGTTGGCACTGGTTGCTGCACAGGAATCTGAATAATAAAACTCGTACCTTTACCAAGGCTAGAGCCGCATTCCAACTTTCCTCGATGTTTCTCCGTGATAATTTTATAGCTAATTGACATGCCCATTCCCGTACCCTTACCGACAGATTTTGTAGTGAAAAAGGGGTCAAAAATTTTTTGTTTGACCGCATCAGAGATGCCTAAACCATTATCTGAGATCGAAACTTTGATCCATTGAGAATCGATCATAGAAGTTTGGATAGTAATTTTGCCGATAGTATCTTTGATTTGCTGACTGGTGCGCTGAGCACTTGCCTCTTCTAGAGCATCGATGGCATTGGATAGAATATTCATAAAGACTTGATTGAGCTGCCCGGCATAGCATTCTATTAGCGGTAGTGTTCCATAGTCCTTAATTATCTGGATTTCAGATTGACCTGACTGTTGCTGAAGACGGTGCTGCAAGAGCAGTAGGGTGCTTTCAATCCCTTCGTGAATGTTTACTGCTTTATAATCCGATTCATCTAGCCTTGAGAAACTCCGAAGCGATGAAACAATGTTTTGAATCCGCTCGATACCCATATTCATGGAAGATAAAAGTCGAGGTAAGTCATCTTCGATAAAACTCAGCTCGACCTTCTCTATGGCGACCTGGATCTCAGTCATTGGGTATGGATAGCGTTTTTGGTAGAGGCGTATCAAATCAAGCAAACTTTGGGCATATTCTTGGACATGATGAAGGTTGCCATAGATGAAGTTGACCGGATTATTAATCTCGTGAGCTACCCCTGCAACCAATTGCCCTAGGCTCGACATCTTTTCACTTTGGATGATCTGATGCTGGGTCTGCTTCAGCTCGCTTAAAGTGCTTTCAAGTTCGGCAGTACGAATGCCTACTAATTCTTCAAGCTTTAATTTGTATTTTTTAAGTTGCTCTAATGCTGACTGTAACTCTGAGGTTTGGGATGAAAGTTTCTGATTTAATTCCTGTCGTTCAATCTCTGCTTCCTTGCGTTCTGTAATGTCTTGATAAGTGCCTAAAATGCCAATCACCTGACCATCAGGGTCGTGCAGCGGTGCTTTGTTGGTTTCTAGCCAAGCCTGTTTCCCATCGCCTTGCAGCTGTGGTTCCACAATTCCGAATTCAGACTGATTAGCTGACATCACTCGACGATCGCATTGTTGAAAGAAATCTGCTTCTTCTTTTTTCCAGGCTAGATCGTAGTCTGTTTTGCCGACAATGTTTTGAGAAACACCAACGCCTGCATCTTCCGCAAAGTTTTGATTGCAGCCAAGATAAACTAAGTTTTGATCTTTCCAGAAAATTGCTTCTGGCAACGTATCGATAACCAATTGCAATAATTTTTGAGAGGCTTTCAGATCATTCTCTATTTGTGCACGGCAAAGGTATTCCTGTTCGCGAGAGTCCTTGAGTGCTTTGATCTCTGCCTTAGCTTCTCTGAGTGCTTGTTTTAGATCAACAATTGTTTCATGCGAAGAAGTCATTAATTCATCTGACTTAGACATAATGACAGTGCTATACAAACCCGATTACCTTCCAGACTTAGAGTTCCCAGATATTGCTTATGGTCTAACGTTTCTCACCCCCTGCTGCAGAAGCTTGTCGGATCTATCAGATCGCCAGGCAATTGGGTGTGTAGGCATGCTGCCTGGTGTGCGCTCTAATTTATTCAGCTCAAAAGAATGCCTAAAACAAAAAAGCTAAATTTGAGGCATTCGCTAAATGGGCATCATTTGCCAGAAAAAAGACGGCGACACACGACATCATAGTGACGACCCAAATGACATCTGGAGTTCGCCAGCTTTGGGCTGCTCTTAACTGAATAATTACCTTGGCCATCTCAACAGAGACAAATACGGTAATCAGGTTTTCTTAGTGAGCAGCAATATCGCAATACTGTGTGGTACGCAGCCGTTTTACCCCAATGAGTTAGGCGATGACCTCAACTTCGGCGGTATAGCAGGTCCAATCAGAGCGCGATAGGGTTTTGCCACAGACGACAGGCTGCCGATCGCCCTGATAGGCCAAATAGTTAAATACCAGCAGCGGCATCCCCAGCGGTACTGCCAAATACTCACTGAGTTCATAGGTGGCGGGCACACTCTCTAGTCGCACTGCTGCTGCAGTGAGGGTGATGCCGCCCTGCGCTAGGGTGCTGTAGGTAAATCCCTGCTGCAGTTCGCTGGCGAGCGTCATCGCGATCGCCGCTGGATAGTAGGCGATGTCGAGGGCGATCGGCGACTCGTCGGCATAGATGATTTTCTCTTGCCAATACACCGTGGCGGACGGCTCGGTTAGCTGCAGTTGGCAGCTCACCTCTGCAGGGGCCGCAATGGGCTGAAACCGCAGTGAATGCACCCGTGCCTCATAGCCCTGCTGCTGCAAGGCGGCGTCAAACTGCATCAGCGGGTTGGACATCGAAAAGCTGATCTTGTGCTGCTCGGTGACAAAGATGCCTTTGCCTTGCTGGGTGGTCACAAAGCCCTGCTGCGTCAGGTTAGCGATCGCCTTGCGGATGGTGGTACGACTAACGCCAAAGGCTTGACCTAAGTCAAATTCACTGGGTAAGCGGCTACCGGGCACATAGTCGCCGACTTCAATTTTGCGCTTCAACTGCTCCGAGATTGCCACATGTAACGGCTGGTTCTCGGCATCTGGCCCGCTGGAAATCATGGGAATTGTCATCGTTTGCTGATTATCTTTGGCATCTTATCGAATCAGTTCCGGTTTACCCACCGTGGCACCAGGACTGACGCAGTTGAATGTTGCATCTAACCTTGTCCACCTTTCCTCAATCTCAGGGGGAGATCAGAATCCACAGTCCCCGCACTGATACTCCCCAGGCAAGCGGTGTGAGGAAGGAGACGGGGGAATAGTACGGGTAAAGCACACCCGGAAACTGACACCACTGCAGTCATCGAGCATTGAGGTTTGGGTTCACGTTTCTGCCAACCCTAGGCGGCCACCGTCTGAAACCGCGCCAGCTTAAACAAGCTGGTGTCGTGGGGCGTGCTGCCCGCGATCGCCAAGTCGGCTAGCATCTTGCCCATCAACGTGGTGAATTTAAAGCCGTGTCCCGAGAAGCCCGCGCCGATGACCACATGGGGATAGTCGGGATGCTGATCAACGACGAAATCCTTGTCGGGGGTCAGGGTATAGAGGCAGCGCCGGGTGTGGAGCAGCGGCCCCGCCGCGCCGGGAACGTATTGGCTGGCCCAGTCACGGATGCGCTCGGTCCACGCCTGACTGGGGGTATAGTCCACCTCGCTGGGCTTGTCCACGGTGTCCCAGCCGTAAAACGTGGTGACTTTGACGCCGACGCTGGGGTCTTCGTGGGGAATGCCGTAGGGCATTTCGCCATAGTCGCCATTCATATGGGCAAAGAACACGGGGAATTTGCCGGGTTCAAAGTCAGCGGCATTTTTGGGTTCATAGAAGCCGAGTTGGCACGGCATGATCTTGAGCGGCAGGTCAATCCCTTGTTCAGCGAGCAGGCCCTTGGCCCAACTCCCCACGGTGAGCACGATGCGATCGCACCCATACGTCTCCGTCTCCGTCTGCACCTCAACACCATGGTCTGAAGGGGTGATTTTGAGCACCGGCGTCTGATCAATCACCGTCGCGCCCCTTTGCTGAGCCAGTCGCGCATGGGCCAGGACGCAACGCGAGGTTTTCAGCAAACCGGCATCGGGGTTGAACAGGCCTTCCATGCCGTCTTCGAGCGCAAATTGAGGATACCGCTGAGCAATGTCAGCTTTAGCAAGGTGCTCGTACTCCAAGCGGGATTCATCCAAGCTGGTCTTCATGCGTTGGAAGGTATCCGTTTCGGGAAAGCCAAAATCCAGGCCCCCGGTTTTGATATAAAGCTGTTCGCCAGCTTCTTCTTGCAACGCAAACCAGAGGGGATAAGCGTCCCGCATGAGGTTCACATAGATGGGATTGTCGTAGGTGTAGCGAATCACCCGCGACTGACCATAAGAGCTGCCGTTTTGATGATTCAGCTCAAACTGTTCTAACAAGAGAACCTTTTGTCCGGCCTTGGCCAGATAGTAAGCGGCGGCACTGCCGACACCGCCCGCACCTACCACGATGACATCAAACTGCTTCACCATTGCCAAACAAACTCCTAGCGAAAAGTCAGGGGTACAGCCAAAATTTTGCCACCGCTAGGCGACGAGCCACGATCGCCACCCGTCGCTGCCACAACACAACACTTGATAGAGTTTGCTCAGAAGGGTCGCCCGGTCTGGGGAAAAGGTGAGCGATCGCCTCACGCAGATTTGCTCGAATCTTGTCTTGCTGAAAGTTCAACCCGGAAAGATCAGGCTTGCCAGGGAGGCGTCAAACTACATCCAAGTTGAAAACTGGCGTTGTGCTGGCTGGGGAAAACCTCACCTCACCTCTTCTTGCCTGTGGCGAAGCCTGCCCGGAGGGCTTAGGAGAGGAGCCAGAGTCTAGTTAAGCCTCTCCTTCTCAAGGCTACGGCTTATACATAAGTCATTCTTTAGAACACACATTAGGTGAGATCCCCCTCAATCCCCCTTAAAAAGGGGGACATCCAAGTTCAAATCGTATAGAGCCCCCTTTTCAAGGGGGCAGCGACAGCGGGGGATCTACCATTTTCGCTGAGTTCTAGAGATGTGTATAAGCAGTAGCCTTCTCAAGGAGAGGTCCCGCAGGCGGTGAGGTTGCATCCGATGTCAAAACTCCACTTCTGAATCTGGATGAGGTTTATCAGGCTGATGACGCCTCTCCCGCCAGAGAAAAAAGCAAAAGATCCCGTTAGGACGCGATCGCTTTTTCGGCGGCTTCCGAGTCTTGCAGCACCTTTTTCACATGCACCACATCATGCTCATACCGCAGCCCTTTGTAGATGCTGTAGCACATGATCAACAGCACAATCGCAAAGGGGAAACCCGTGGCGATCGAAGCCGTCTGCAAAGCTCCCAAGCCACCGCCTAACAGCAGGGCTGCCGCCACGACACCTTCCATCACCGCCCAAAAGACCCGTTGAGGCACGGGCGATTCGAGCTTGCCACCCGAGGTCAAGCTATCCACTACCAGTGAACCGGAGTCAGAAGAGGTCACGAAGAAGACCACCACCAACACAATGGCCACAAAGGACGTAATGCCAGTGAGCGGCAGTTGCTGCAGCATGACAAACAAGGCCGTCGCTACGTTTTCGCCCACGGCGGTGCTAATGACGCCTGCTGTGGCTTCATTCAGCTCAAAGCTGAGGGCAGTGCCACCAAACACTGACATCCACAAAAAGGTCAGCATAGAAGGCAGCAGCAGCACGCCTAGGATGAACTCTCGCACTGTGCGTCCTTTGGAGACCCGAGCGATGAAGATGCCCACAAACGGCGACCACGACACCCACCAGCCCCAATAAAAGACCGTCCAGCTATTTTGCCAGCTAGTACCCGAGAATGTTTCTGTCCAGAAGCTCAAGGTGGGTAGGGAAGCGGCATAGTAGCCCAGAGTTTCCACAAATGAATTGAGGATGAACAAGGTGGGGCCAACCAGCAGCACAAAGCCCATGAGCACCGCTGCCAAAATCATGTTCAGCTCGCTCAAGCGCCGGACGCCATTCCCTAAGCCAGAGACCACAGAGGCCGTGGCAAAGCCCGTGATAATGAAAATGAGCCCCACTTGCACCGGGGTACTAATTTGTAGCCCAAACAAGAAGTTGAAGCCTGCGTTAACTTGCTGGACGCCAAACCCGAGGGAGGTGGCGAGACCGAACAGTGTGGAAGCCACGGCCAAAATGTCAATCACATTGCCCGGCCAGCCGTAGATCTTTTCACCCAGCAAGGGATAGAACACCGAGCGGATGGTCAGCGGCAGGCCCCAGTTAAAGGCAAAAAAGGCGAGGGATAGACCCACCAGGGCGTAAATGCCCCAGGCATGCAAGCCCCAATGGAAAAAGGTAATGCCCAAAGCCTGCTTGGCCGCATCGGCGGTATTTGGGGTGATATTACCCAGCAAAGCGGGGGGATCTTGGAAGTGGAAAGTGGGTTCAGCCACGCTCCAAAACATGAGACCAATCCCCATCCCCGCGCTGATGAGCATAGCCACCCAGGCGAAGGTAGGAAACTCTGGCTTGGCATCGGGGCCGCCGAGACGGACTTGCCCCAACTTACTGAACGCCAGAAAGATGGTGAATATTAGGAAGAGGGATACTGAGAGGATGAAAAACCATCCTAAAGAGCCCGCGATAAACCCCTGAACTGCGCCAAAAGTCGTCTCGGCAGGTTCTTGAAAAATCAGGGTAAACGCTACAAATAGTATGATTAATCCCCCGGATACCAGGAAGACCTCGGGATGGAAATCAAAGCCTTTGCCTTTGATATTGCGATCGCCAGGCCGGCGACTAATATGACGCGTGGGGGCATGTTCTGGCATCACAAATGGATGCTCGTCATGCCCCCCGTGCCCATCGTTCTGATTAGTCATAAGGGTGATTCAGTTTTCAACACATCAACAAACGGCAAACAGATCTCTGCAAGAAACATCCGTCGTAGCACTGCAATGTTTCTTAAACAGAGAGTTTCGTGAACCGGAACCACAGCAAATTACTGCTCAATTCCGTCACTGACGCCGCCACTTCTTGCCTGCCAATCATGTTGCCTGTGAACACTTTTCAGTAGAAATCACACGATTGTCAAGAAATCACAACACCCCGTAACAGGGTTTTGTGGGCCTAACTTAGGCAGCGATCGCAACGTCTCAGCCTGCAAAGGTCCTTTTCCTGCAGAAAGGAACCACTCTCTTAGCTGTGGCAAGCAGCTGAGAAACTCTATCGAAAACGAACTTAGGCCGTGCCAACTTAAAAGAATGTCATTGCCGATACCGTTGTTGTGATAAGTCTTGAAATCTTGATTTTTGACAGGGAATATAGCGGCTGTAGCCTCTTGAACTATTGCTCTCAGGCGTTGAACAGGCTTCTTTAAAAGGACTTCACCGGCTCGGGAAATTCCTACAAAAAAGTTTTTAAATTGTAAAACAGAGAACATAAAAAGTGTTTTCGCGCCTTTATGGTCTCTTATATGACTTGTGATGACATGTTTGAAGCACTTGTAATGACAACATCCATTAAGCCGTTTTTAGGTGGATGCTGAGTTGCCCAGTGCGTCTGCGATGGGTCTTTGGTTACCGGTGAGTGCCCCGATAAATTTCGTGCAAGCGCCACAGAGGCAGAATATGACTCAGGAAAAAATTGTTGCTTCCCCGCCTGAACTGACTCTGGTTGACCCCTGCAGTCGTTATCAGGAGCCGAATCCGGGGGTGGAATCAGCCGTAATCCACTTGGATGACTATCGTCAGCCCGGTTTGTCGGGTGAGGCGTATACGAGTGCTCAGCATTTAGAGCAAGAGCGGCAAACGGTGTTTAGTCGCTACTGGGTCTGTGTCGGTTTAGCATCAGACCTGCCGAATCCAGGGGATGTGTATCCCACGGATGTCGCCGGAATGCCCATTGTGCTGGTGCGCGATCGCGCGGGCAAAATCGGGGCCTTCCACAATATCTGTAGTCATCGCGGCCTGCAGCTAGTTGATCAGCCCTGCCACGTGCAGGCCCACCTGCGTTGCCCCTATCACTCCTGGACTTACAAGCTTGACGGCAGCCTGAAAAACACGCCCCATTTCGGCGGCTACTACAAAGATTCCTACGAAGGCTTCGATCGCGACAAGCGCGGCCTGCAGCCCATTCGTTGTGATCAGTGGCTCGACCTGATCTTCGTCAATTTGTCGGGTGATGCGCCGCCCCTGGCGGAGTATTTGCAGCCGGTTCGCGATCGCTGGGCCATGTACGACCTGAGCCTGTTGCGTCATGAGCCTCGCGAAGTCTCGCTGCAGTGCAACGCCAACTGGAAGCTGGCCGTCGAAAACTTTTCAGAAAGCTATCACTTGAGCTGGGTGCATCCCGCCTTGAACAGTTGCTCTCGCATGGAAGACCACTTTGCCTTCGACGTCGGCGATATCCATGTCGGTCAGGGTAGCCTGCTCTATAAAAGTGGTGAGATTGAGGGGCGATCGCTCCCCACTTTGCCCAATCTAGAGGCCCATCAAAAGGAAACCGTTGCTGAATACATCACCGTGTTTCCCAACCTCATGCTCGGCGTCCACCCTGACTACTTTTTGGCCTTTACCGTCAACCCCCTGAGCCCCACCCAAACGCAAGAGCGCCTGGCCTTTTATTTCATCGGAGATGAGGCCATGACGCCAGAAAATAAAGCGCTACGCGACCTGCCCATTGATCTCTGGCGCGATACCAACGACGAAGACATTGCCATGATCGAGCGCTTGCAAACTGGCCGCAACTCGCCCCGCTTCGATGGCGGCTGCTTTTCCCCCGAGTTAGAGCAGCCAGTCTACCGGTTTCAGCAGACGGTCGCCCAGGCCGTCGGCGAATAAAGGGGCGACGTGGGTTGCAATAGCCCGACACATCCCGCAGGGGCGAGGCATGGTCGCCCCTGCATTTCGGATTTGTCCGATGCGTGATTCCGACCATGCCTCGCCCCTGCGATCGGTTATGCCCCAACCCTGCCACCCTCACACCCACCTCGGAGAATTCCATGAAAACCAACGCCACCCTCGTCGTCATTGGTGCTGGTATCGTCGGCTGTAGCACCACCTATCACCTCGCCAAACAGGGCTGGAAAGATATGGTCGTTGTTGAACAAGGGCCTCTCTTCGCCACTGGTGGCTCCACGTCCCATGCTCCCGGTCTGGTGTTCCAAACCAACGCCTCCAAAACCATGACCAAGCTGGCCCAGTACACCATCGATCTGTATAGCCAGCTGAGCACGGCTGAAGGCCCCGCCTATTATCCCTGCGGTGGCATCGAAGTGGCCTACACCGAGGCGCGGATGGCAGAACTCCGGCGCAAATTGGGCTGGGCCAAATCCTGGGGGGTGGATGGGGCGACCTTGCTGACGCCAGCAGAGGTCAAAGCCAAAGTCCCCCTGATGGACGAAACCAAGATTCTTGGCGGCTACTACGTGCCTACGGATGGTATCGCCAAGGCGCTGCGGGCAGCGGCAGCCCTAGCCAACCACGCCATAGAAGCGGGAGCTGCTGAGTTCTACGGTGATACGACAGTCACAGATATTGAAGTGGTCGAGGGGCAGGTTAAGGCTGTTATCACCGACCAAGGTCGCATCGAGACCGACCAAGTGCTCGTCTGTGCGGGCATTTGGGGGCCGCGCATTGGTCGCATGGTGGGCGAAATCATTCCCCTGACGCCGGTGCAGCACCAGTATGTGAAAACCGCCCCGATTCCGGAGCTGGCGGGGGCCACAGAAGAAGTGACCCACCCCATCATCCGGCACCAAGATCACGCCATGTATTTCCGGCAGCATGGGGACTGCTGGGGCATCGGGTCTTACCAGCATGAGCCGCTGCTGGTTGATCCAGACAACATTTTGCCCTACGCCGAAGCGCCGGTGATGCCTTCAGTCAAGCCCTTTACCGAAGAGCACTTTGGCCCCGCTTGGCGATCGACCACCGAGTTGTTCCCCGCGCTACAAGGGGCAGACCTGCCCTACAAAATCAACGGCATGTTTTCCTTCACGCCGGACAGCGGTTCCGTCATTGGCGAATCGACCAAGGCCAAAGGCTTTTGGGTGGCCGAAGCCGTGTGGGTGACCCACGGCGGTGGGGTCGGCAAAATTGTCGCTGAACTCATGACTACCAGGGTGCCCAGCCTCGACATTCACGAGATGGATATTCATCGGTTCCCGACCGTTTGCCAGCAGGCTGACTTTATCGTCCGCGCGGGGGCGCAGCAATACGACGAGGTGTACGACATTATTCACCCGCTCGATCAGCAGACCCACTCGCGGGAACTGCGCGTCAGCCCGTTCTATCCCCGGTTGCAAGATTTAGGGGCGCAGTTTGTCTTTAGTGCCGGTTGGGAGCGGCCCCAGTGGTTTAAGGCCAATATCGCCCTGCTGGATGAGTACACCGTGCCGTCTCGCCACGACTGGGCTGCCAAACACTGGTCGCCGATTCAGGGGGCAGAGCATCTCGCTACCCGTGCCCAAGCCGCCCTCTATGACCTCACCCCCTTTGCCAAATTTGAAGTCACTGGGCCAGGCGTGGTGGCGTATTTGCAAACCCTTTGTGCCAACAATATTGATCAGCCGGTGGGTAAGGTGATCTACACTGCCATGCTCGATGCGAACGGCGGCATCATGTGTGACCTCACCGTCAGCCGGTTAGCACCCGAGAAATATTGGGTGGTGACGGGTGGCTCGGTGCAGGGGCATGACTGGGCCTGGATGCAAGCTCACTTACCAGCCACCGGCACCGTGCGCCTGACCGATGTGTCGTCGAGCTATTGCTGTGTGGGGTTGTGGGGGCCACAGGCACCGGCGATTTTACAAGCGGTGACCTCTACGGACGTTTCCAAAGACAAGTTTAAGTTCTTTACCCAACAGTCGCTGGCCATTGGCAACCTGCCGGTGCGGGCGGTGCGAGTTTCCTATGTGGGGGAAGCCGGGTGGGAAATTTATGCGCCGATGGAATGCGGGCTGAAGCTCTGGGATACCCTGTGGGCCGCTGGACAGAAGTATGGCCTGATCGCGGCGGGGTTAGGGGCGTTTGAGACACTGCGATTAGAGAAAGGGTTTTTGTTCTGGGGTACCGACATTCACACCGAGTACGATCCTTACGAGGCGGGACTGGGCTTTGCAGTGAAGCCAAACCAGGGCGATTTCATCGGCAAGACTGCCTTGCTGCAGCGTCGGGAGTACGCCAGCCGTCAGCTCTGCTTCCTCACGCTGGATGACCCGACGGCGGTGGTAATGGGTAAGGAGCCCGTGCTGGCCGATGGCAAGGTCTTGGGCTATGTCACCAGTGCCGGTTATGGCTACAGTTTGGGGCGCTGCATCGCCTACGCGTATTTGCCGTTGGGCTATGCCGCGCCGGGGACCCAAGTGACAGTGGAATATTTTGGCGAGTCCCTAGCGGCCACTGTGGTTGAGAAGCTGCTGTAGACGCTTTCGTGCTCAAGACATGTTTGCGCTGGGATGGATGCTCAATCGAAATATTCATCGGCCGGGTGTGATTGCGCGGAACTGTCCTATCCCATGAGGTATTCAGGATGCAAATTCTCGGACTCGAATTGCTGTTTGTGGTGCTGTGGAGTTCGGGCTTCATTGGCGCGAAATATGGGTTGCCCTACGCAGGGGTATTTACGCTGCTGTTTGTGCGCTATGTCTGTGTCGCGTTAGTGCTGTTGATTTGGCTGAGCTCTCGTCGGCAGTTACGATTTCACAGTAAGACCGCGATCGCCCGCTCAGCCCTCATTGGTTTACTCGCTCATGCGGTATGGCTCAGTGCCGTATTTGGAGCGATCACGCTGGGAGTCTCTCCCTGGATTGTGGCCCTCATCACAGCATTGCAGCCGATAGCCACCAGCATTTTATCGGGACCGCTGCTAGGGGAATCGATATCGGCGGTGCAATGGTGGGGCACGGGAGTCGGTCTCGTCGGCGTGGGGCTCGTGGTCGTGACCAAACTAGAGGGGGCCGCCGAGGCTGCGCCGATCGGGTATAGTTTGCCCTTTCTCGCAGCGGCCAGTATGACCATAGCGACCCTCTATCAGCGGTCTCTTAATCGCACCCAGCCCGAACAAAATTTGTCGGTCATCCCGAGCTTGTTCGTGCAAGCTGTGGCCAGCGCGATCGTGCTGTGGCCCCTAGCCGTTTGGGTTGAAGGTTTGAGCATTCAGTGGAGTCAGCAACTTATGTTTGCCCTGGGGTGGCTAGTCATCGTGCTGTCGATTGGCTCCTACGGACTCATGCTGAAGCTTTTGGAATATCGCACAGCGGCCCGAGTGGCTAGTTTGATGTACCTAACGCCACCGACGACGTTACTGTTGGGATTTCTCCTGTTTAATGACCAAATCGCCTGGGTCGATACAGCCGGTCTGTTGATTTCGGCGATCGGGGTGGGGCTGATCTATCGGGGTGGGACGGTTGATGCTACGCCACTGACGGGCGATCGCCCGCCTCGGTTACGCGGCATGATGCCCTGAGAGCCGATACCGAGTTCAGTACCGCATCGGGCATTGCCAATCGACCTTAAGGATTGACCTCAAGCATTTGCCAGGAGTGGTCAGGCTGGCGGCAATATTGCCAGCGATTTTGCGGCGTACCCTTCAGCGCTAGATGATCAACGGTATCGGGGTCAAACACCAAAACGGCAAACGTGGCCAGGGGCTCCGACTCGCTCAAGTCCTTGGACTCATAGCCGATCGCCGTTCTCGGTTGACCGGGCGACGGCCAGGCAAACTGCTGGCGAGCATTATCCGACATTCGGTGCCAAAGGTCGTGGCGAACCTGGATCTCCCCTGCCTGTTCACTGTCAGCCGTCAGTGCTCGCAGCTCACCGCTGAGGCGAAACTGTTCCCGCGTCTGGGTGAAATACCAGCACAGTGCCGCGCCGCTGTGCTGTGCAATGTGTTGCAGCTTGTGGCTGCGGGCATCGGTGACGAACAGCAAGCAGTTCGTGTCAGCCCAAAAGTCACGAAACACGACCGTGCGGTTGGCCGGACGACCATCGGGACGAACGGTGGCTAATTGCGGATAGCGGCTATCAGCCCGACTGCGATTGCGATGCAGCGCCCGCGCCAGGGGCGATCGCCAAGGGGCAAGCGACATAATGTATAGATAAGGAGTGAGTCGAAAAAGATCGGGTTGCCGTGACCGCGATCGCCCACCCGGCGATCGGTCCCCGACTGATCCAGCTTTAGTCTACAGACTCCCTGTAAACAATTCAGAAGGTGTGGCGTCAGCCTCAATCGCTGCTAGGGAATATGAATATGCTAGAGAATCCGTATCGAATCGATGATTTGACCTAGCATGGTAACTAAGGGCTATTAGCAACCGCATGACTCTCAACGTGTTCCTGACTATTCTGAAAAATCAAGCCTCGCAACTTCAGAAAACACCCCGTTGGGTTGGGGCCGCCAGTCCCTGGTCAGCACGCTTTAAAATGCGATGAAAGGTTTTGTGCAAAATTCCCAAGCTTTCCAGGCAGATTCTCTGCGCTGCCAGCTTAATTGAGAAACCGCTAATCGTGACTTTGCCATGAGTTTAGTTGTCTTACTGTCGGTATTAGCGGGCTTTGTGTTGCTGATTGCCGGGGCCGAAGGGTTTGTCAGAGGGGCGGCCAAACTCGCGGCGGTGATTGGCCTGTCGCCTTTAGTCATTGGGCTGACCGTCGTGAGCTATGGCACCAGCGCCCCTGAGCTAGCGGTGAGTCTGCAGGCCAGCCTGCACGGGCAAGCCGAAATTGCCCTCGGCAACGTCATCGGCAGCAACATCTTTAATATTTTGATGACCCTGGGCATCGCCGCCCTGATTGTGCCGCTAACGGTGGCCCAGCAGCTGATTCGGCTCGATGTGCCGATCATGATTGGGGTCACCGGGCTGATGCTGATGTTTTCGATGGATGGGGAACTGGGCCGGGTCGATGGCATCATCTTGCTGCTGGGCAGCATTTTCTACACCGGTTTTTTGGTGTATCAAAGTCGCCGCGAATCAGACGCCGAGGTGCAAGCGGAGTATGAAAAAGAGTACGCCGATGCCAGTCCTAAAACCTGGCAGCATCTGCTCAAGCATGTTTCAACCCTGCTGATTGGGTTGGTCGTCTTAGTGGCTGGGGCCAACCTGCTCGTATTTGGCGCGACTGCCATTGCTCAGTCGATGGGGGTGAGTCAGCTCGTGATTGGTTTAACTATCGTGGCCGTGGGCACGTCGCTGCCTGAGTTGGCGACCTCGATGGTGGCCTGCTATCGCGGTGAACGCGATATTGCCGTGGGCAACGTGGTCGGCAGCAATATCTTCAACATTTTGACGATTTTGGGCGTGACGGCGACCTTTACCGGCGTGCCCGTTTCGAGTGCGGCCATCAGCTTCGACATTCCGGTGATGCTGGCAGTGGCGATCGCCTCGCTGCCGATCTTTTACACCGGCAATCGTATTTCTCGCTGGGAGGGGATGCTCTTCATCAGCTATTACGTGGCCTACACGGCCTACTTGGGGCTGAACGCGATCGGTCACGATCAGCTCGGGCTCTACAGCAACGTCATGCTGCTGTTCGTCATTCCCCTCACGGTAATCACCCTCGTGACCATTGTCGTTCAGCGGCCGAAAAAACTCACAAAAGCGCCCGAAGTGGCTAAGGCTGAGCCAAAATTCCCCCGGAACGACTAGGCACTATTACTTTCTGGGACGTTACTTCTAGGTCACCGAAGACGGCTCGCCAATCAGTCGCCAGTTCACCATAGGCGGCGCGATCGACCGGCACAGCAGTCTGTCCCGCATTGACCAACACCAGCAGCGTCTCGTCTCCCAGCTCGCGCTTAAAGCCATAGAGGTCACCGTCGGTCAGCCACACGGTGTAACTGCCGGTGCGCAGCGCCGCATAGTGATGCCGCAGCGCCACCAACGCTTTGTGATGCGCTAGCAGTGGCTGATGCCACGCTTTTTCAGGGGGGAAGACCTTGCGGCAGTCGGGGTCAAGGCCGCCGTCGAGGCCCACTTCATCGCCGTAGTAGATACAGGGCGCACCCGGAAACGTCATCTGCAGCAGCACCGCTAGCTCCAAACTGGCCAGGTCATCGCCCATCACCGTCAGGGCGCGGGCAATGTCATGGCTGGAGAGTAGGTTGAGCTGGGTGAGCTGAATTTCCCACGGATAGAGGGCCAGCAGCGCTTCGATTTTAGAACGGTAACCTGCCGCATCTAACGCCGGGTAGGGATAGTATTCGGGCACCTCGGCATACTGCATGGCAACGCGATCGCCCGCCGCAAAGGCCATCGTCGGCCCGGCAAAGACATAGTTCATGACGCCGTCAAACTTGGTGCCATCCAGCCACTCGGGCGCGGGCTTCCAAATTTCGCCCACGATATAGGCGTCCGGATTGATCGCCTTGATGCGATCGCGAAATTCTTCCCAAAATCCCGGTACCTGCACCTCAAAGGGCACGTCTAGCCGCCAGCCATCAATGCCCTGACGAATCCAGTGTTCGCCAATCTGCATGATGTATTCTCGCACCGCCGGATTAGCGTGATTGAACTGAGGCAGCGCTCGATTATTGACCCAGCTTGTATAGTTAGCCGGTTGCGCCCCGTCATAGGCCGACAGCGGCCAGTTCTCAATCTTGAACCACTCTAACCAGGGCGAATGGGGGCCATTTTCTAAAATGTCGTTGAAGAAAAAGAAGCCTCGGCTGGCATGGTTAAACACCCCATCTAACACCACCCGAATGCCGCGATCGTGGGCTGCTGTCAATAAATCGGCAAAGGCTTCGTTGCCCCCCAGCAGCGGATCAACCTGATAGTAGTCGTGGGTGTGATAGCGGTGGTTGCAAGCTGACTGAAAAATCGGGGTGAAATAGATGGCATTGATGCCTAGATCTTTTAAGTAGTCGAGGTTTTCGACCACTCCCCACAAATCACCGCCCTTATAGCCCGAGAGGGTGGGCGGGGTTTCCCAAGGCTCTAAGGTGACTGCCATAGCCGGATGAGTCAGAGGGCGATGGGTGCGGGCAAAGCGATCAGGAAAAATTTGATAGAAAACGGCGTGCTTAACCCATGCTGGCGTCTGGATAGTCATATGCGCTTTTTGGCCTCTATGCCTAGGCTAGCGGATACTACCTCAGAAAACGCGGAAACCCAAGGGAGTAGGCGACTAACGTTACGGCTCTTTGCGGCAGCGACTCCAGCAGGTGGAGGGTAGCGGGTGGAGGGTAGCGGGTAGCAGGTAGTGGGTGAAGGAGGGATGTTTTGGGCGATAAACGTGATGAAGAGAAACCGAGAGATCGCCGCCAGCGCGTGGACTGCATTCGTGTCTGGCTCATTGTCCAACCCGATCAACTGAGATGAAAACTCTTGCTTCAATCTTGGATCGTCCCCTCAATTCTCCTTTCTGGAATGCCCGGAGGGCTATATTTTGCGGGACTTTCGAACCTCAGTTAGCGTGATGCCGCATCGGCAAGAACGGTTTCCCAAAAGTTTGGGGGACGGCAGGGTACCTGAGTGCATTTGTGCAACCAGTCTATTGAGGAACTTCTCAAACATCCTGCGATCGGTCAGACAATATGCCCCCAAGCGGCCAGTTTGGACTAGACCGGCGATCGCCCCCAAACCAGAGGGCGAGACCTAACATTGGCAGTGTTAGCTGTTCACCCAGGGTTCAACACTGCGCCATGAGACAGGTTTTTTCGAACACTACGCCGGTGGCGATCGCGGTCGATGCCCCCGACGAAATCAGCTCACCGCTCACCGTCACTGGCGTGGCAGGTCAACTACAGCGCCTGAGCGTTACCCTGACCGCATTTCACACCTACACCAGCGATTTGCGGATGAGTTTGGTGGCCCCCGACGGTCGCGAAGTGTTGCTGGTCAGTCGCCGGGGCGGTAGCGGGGATGACTTTATTGAGACCACCTTTGACGACGCAGCGGGGGCAACGATCGCCACGGCGCGCCCACCGTTTACCGGGAGTTTTCAGCCGGAGGAAACGCTGACTCGCTTGAACGGGCTAGACCCCAATGGTGACTGGACGCTGCGGGTCGCCGATGTGGCCGATCAAGATGGCGGTCTGCTCAGCAATTGGACGCTGGCGCTGACGTCGGCGGAGGCGAGCCCATCACAGTTCGCCATTCAGGTGCAATTTGGCGATGGCCTGACGAGCCGTCAACAGGCCGTCTTTGCGGCAGCGGCCGCCCGCTGGTCAGAAATTATTGTGGGGGATCTGCCCGAAGTCGTGGTCGAGGGCACCGTCGTGGACGATGTGCTGATCGAAGCGCGGGGCGTGGCGATCGATGGGGCCAGCGGCATTCTCGGTCAGGCGGGGCCAACGCTGCTCAGGGAGGACTCGCAGTTGCCGGCGCTCGGCATTATGGAATTTGACATTGGTGATCTGGCGCAGCTGGAGGCCAGCGGTGGCCTGTTGAACGTCATCGTTCATGAAATGGGCCATGTCTTAGGAATTGGCACCCTGTGGCAGGTTAAAAATCTGCTAGTGGGGGCCGGTTCGCCCAACCCCACCTTTATTGGCATGAATGCGATGCGCGAGTTCGCGACGCTGACTGGAGCAGCGGCCCCTACGCCCGTGCCGGTGGCGAATACGGGGGGCCAAGGCACCCGCGATGGCCATTGGCGCGAAGATGTGTTTGGCAGTGAACTGATGACGGGCTTTCTCAACCCGGCGGTGAACCCGCTCAGTCGCCTCACCATTGCCTCATTAGAAGATTTAGGCTATGTCGTCAACTATGATGCGGCTGATCCGTACGGGCTGCCGACGGCGCTGGAGCTAGCGGTGATGGGCATTGGTGCCGACAGTTTGGGCCGCTGGCAATGTGCCATGTGTGGGCAGACGACACCGGGTTGCGTTGACGCCAGCATGCTCTCGCCGGGGCGATTTTTTGGCGGTGGTTTGAAGGAACGGAGCCATCGCTCTGACTCATCGGCGATCGCCCACAGTTAGGCCAGGGGCTCAAAACAGCGTCGTAATCGCCGAGATTTAGCACGGCTAATACCAGTTCTCAGCGATCGGATTTTCAATGCAATCTTGGCAACGCCGGGGAGCCGAGGGGCAGGGGAGCCGGATCTCTAGCCTGGTTTTAGAGAATCGGTATAAACTCTGGCAGCAGGCGTTTGTGAGCTATAGCAGAATGCGGAATGAAGAAGTCGGAAGTCAGAATTGAAAAGCCTATCAAGTGAGGATTTCAGGCATTTGAGGTGACCTGATCAAACTGCGGCGTGCTATAGGGACGTTAAAGAATGGTGATACCTGCTCAAACTCCCCCACTTCTAGATGAAGCAAGGAGCTTAGGAAAAATCGCTAGCTTGTATGGGCAGACAAAAATCCTGGCAAACACTGCCTAACGCTCAAGGCCATCCTTCGACAGCCCCATCAGGTTGCAGAGCTTATAGACGATGCGCGCTCCGACGTTGCCATCCCACTCACCATCCCCTACCTCAGACACATCAAAACCGATGATCTGCCGATCGCTGCGTACCAGCGATCGCAGTAGAAAAAACACCTCCTCTAGCTCCAGCCCACCCGGTACTGGGGTGCCGGTGTGGGGGCAGAGCTTTGGGTCGAGCCCATCGACATCGCAGCTAACGTAAACCCGCTGGGGCAGGGGAGCAATGATGTCGCGGCAGAGGTCAAGCCATGACTCACCGCCGTAGCGCCGCTCCTTTAACACCGGGTCGTAATGGGCGATGATGCGGCCTGCCGAAGCGTCAATTTTGGCCACCTCTCCGTGAGAAACATCGCGGATGCCGACCTGCACCAAGCGCGACACCTGAGGCAGCGCCATCACATTGGTCATAATCGACGCGTGGGAATATTGGAATCCCTGATAGGCGTCTCGTAGGTCGGCGTGGGCATCGATATGCAAAATGCCAAAGTCGCTGTACTGCGCCGCCAGCGCTTGCATCAGTCCCAGCGGAATGCTATGATCGCCGCCGATCGCACCCACCCGCTTGCCCGCCGCGATCGCCTGCTGGGCCTGCTCATGGAGCCACTCGTTCACCTTTTGGCAGGCATCGTTGACGGTGGCGAGTGCTGTCGCTAGGGCCGGGTATTGCTCAATCACCACGCCTTGCTCGGTTGCGGCGATGATCTGAGCGGCGAGGGGGCGCAGCTCGTCGTTACGCTGCTGCATCCACTCCGGCAGCGGCGGCATGTAGATGCCCTGCTGCCAGCCTTGGGGATTGTCGCGATCGTAGAGGTCGAGCTGCGGCGACGCGTTGAGCACCGCAGCGGGGCCTTGGGCCGTCCCGGCGTGATAGGACACGGTCACCTCCCACGGCACACCGAGCAGCACGATGCACGCCGTGTCGTAGTCAAAGGGCAACCCACAAAAGTTGCCATTTTCCAGACCCACACCGCTGGGGTCAAAGCTGCGAATCAGGTCTTGTCGGTTGGGGGACGTCATCAGTTGATTCCCAATTCTCAGTGATTGGACTCTCGCTACAAGTTTGGCGAGGCAGGAGAGCGGCGGGGCAGATGGGTCGTGCGATCGCCAGCCGCAGTTTGATCAGGTCACCCTCAATGCCTGAAACCATCATCCAATCGGCCTTTTAATTCTGACTTCCGACTTCTGCGATACCCGAAATCGGTTGCTCGCCATCCTGAACCGATGCTCTAGCCATCGAGCATCGTTTGAATAAAGGTGGGCAAACAAAACGCGGCCTGGTGAATGCCCGCATTGTAGTACTGCAGTTGCTGGGCTTGGGCAAACTCGGCAGCGCGATCGCGGGACAGATCGTTAACTGGGTGCAGGCCCCCCTTGGAGCAGAAGGAAAAGCCCCACATGCCGGTGGGATAGGTGGGAATAAAGGCTAGATAGCAGTGTACCGATGCCGCCTCGAAAATGTCTTCTAGGCAGTGATGCAGTTCTACGAAAGCCTTTTGGTTAAAGCGGGGCGATTCGCTTTGGGCGGTCATCAGGCCATCGGGCCGCAGACAGCGATAGACGTCTTGATAAAAGGTTTGACTAAATAGCCCCTCGGCTGGCCCCACCGGATCAGACGAATCCACCACGATCAGGTCGTAGGCGTCGGCAGGCGAATTTTTCACAAACTCGATGCCGTCGCCAATGATTAGATTGAGTTTCGGATCATTGAGTCCGCTAGAAAGGGTGGGCAAAAATTCGCGGGAGGCCCGCACCACCGCCTCGTCAATTTCGACCATGGTGATCGAGTCCACCTGGTCATGCTTCAAAATTTCGCGCACGCTGCCGCCATCGCCGCCGCCGATCACCAGCACGTCCTTAATGGCGGGCTGCGTCAGCATCGGCACGTGAATGA
>ERZ1740058.710-NODE-710-length-22145-cov-6.771526_pt1 | contig 22145 bp, 23 predicted proteins | sample MGYA00581745_ERZ1740058 | MGnify/ENA primary metagenome ERZ1740058 (study PRJEB43018, sample SAMN04849742) | marine metagenome | isolation source: floating plastic debris | place: Pacific Ocean | collected 2008-08-30 | study: EMG produced TPA metagenomics assembly... | reverse complement strand
ATTGGCCGATTTATCAATCTGTATTTCTTTTAAAAAACTACTTTAACCCATCACCGTTAACCCAGTCAGATAAACCAGCACCACCGTCACTAGGATAGTGCCAACGAAGGCAATCAACAATGACTTACCAAACAATACCTTCTTAGAATTTTTCATCAAGGAATAACATAATGTGCTACATGTTTTAAACTTATCGTCGAGAAATCCCCCTGCGCCCCCTTTTTCCAAGGGGGAAATAGAAAGTTGTAACATTAGCGTTGCGATAAGTCATCTCGCATGTAAAAAAATCCCCTCTGCGGTAGTGAGCAAGAAACATGTAAAGTACCAATGAGCCACTCCCCCTTTATAAAGGGGGCTAGGGGGCTAGGGGGAGTTCTTCACCAGTCTTCCTCAGGCAAGTAGCTTTCCAGAGTACGGATCACGTTATTTAGATCATACATCACTTCCGACTCAGCGATGCGGGCTACTCTGTATCCCACGTCGCGTAAATACTGATCGCGTAAAGTATCTTGCTCGGTTTTAAACTGGTGCGAACGACCGTCTAGCTCAACCACCAGCTTGAGCTTCCGGCAAACAAAATCTACGATATAGTTGCCAATGGTAAACTGCCGATTAAACTGATAACCATAGAAACCTCGTGCCCGTAGTACTTCGCTCCACAGTTTAATTTCTCCCGGTGTAGAATTATTGCGAAGTTGGCGAGCCAGTGATTTGAGTTTTTTATTATATAGGTGCTGCGCCATCGTTATGGGAACTGATTTTGGTATTGTACACTGAACTACAAATCTATCTGGGCTTTCAAGCCAAAATGGTCAAATCCCCCTAACCCCCTTTTTCTAAGGGGGACTAAACCACTATGCACTGAAAGTGCATAGGTTTGCTAAAGAATGAAATTCTTACTCAAGGATAATATTATCACTATCGCTATTGGAAGGGCCACGATGATGTTCTAGATATTCTTGCACCATCTCATCAGTGATATTGCCTGTACTCCAGACGCCACACCCTATTGCCCAGAAATGCCTTCCCCAGTATCGCTTACTGAGCTGAGGGAATTCTTCTTGAAGCCTTCGAGATGTTCGGCCTTTCAAACGTTTTACAAGATCGCTGATGCTTCTAGATGGAGGATATTCTATATGGATATGCACATAATCTTTACTTACCACCCCCTTCAGTATTCTGACATCTTCGGCATCACAAATTTGCTTGATCAGATCACGACAGCGTATTTGAATATCCCCCTTGAGTACATGGTACCGATATTTTGTAACCCATACGATATGAGCGGTCAACCAAGATACCGTATGTCCACCACGCCTTTGTTCCTTTATCATCAAGTAAAGTTACGAAGGTGTGTAGCAACCGGGCGCCGGGCGCTGAAAGTTTTGCACTAAAAGTGCATAGTTTCAACTAACAATTGAGACCAATGAATCAACAGCAACACTTAATGTGAGAATGAATGACTTTGCTTTAGGTATTTCCTTGAGCCTCTCCCCCTTTGTAAAGGAGGACACAGGGGGATTTAATCTGCGGTGTTTCTATTTCTAAGAGTTAGCATCCACACTTATTCTTACTCCGCAGCATTCTCAGTATCCGAAGCAGTAACTAGCTCTGAGGTGGGAGTGCTTTTTCGGCGCTCTACCAACTCATTGAAGTGCTCAGTGTTTTCGTTCAGATGATCAATCAGCAACTGGTACTCGTTGGAAGGATTTAGCGTAGCGTGGGCTTCTACATGCTTTAGTAGCTTACGGTAGGCCTCGGTGGCTTGCCGCATCAGTTCACGATTACTGGCGCCTTCCGATTGGATGCTTTCTTCCAGACGCTGTACAAACAATTTTTCAAATTCTTGATTAGCCAACTTCATCTCGTTTACGACTACCTCCATTTGCAAGGTTGCTACCGCCTGCTGGCACTCGGGCCGGTTTTGCAACTCGCCTAGCAACTGCTTGAGCGTAGCCGTTTCGGCACTGTAGTTTAGGGCATAAAGACGATTACCGTAGCGGTTAATACACGCTAATAATTGCTTTCCGGCTTCCTGCTGGGCGGTTTTGGGGTGACGAGCGTATCCCTCGCTGAGCGTGCGTAGGCAGATAATGGCCTGGTCGCGGCGTTCGTCTAGCTGAGTGAGTTGAAGCGATAGCTGGCTAGTGTCGGTTAACCCGTACGCCCGCTCCAGTTGCTGGCATAGTCCGTCAAGTTCCTGGTACTGAGCTTTTACTTTAAGCTCAGTAGGGTTATGCTGATTCACAATAATCAGTATGTTGCGGATAAACTGAGTGAATTCTTTAATTCGGTAATTGAAAACTAGAGCAGTAACAAACATAAGAATACAGGTTAATGATGATTAATTCTTGCAAACCACAAAGTACGGTCTACCCCCGCTAGAAGAAAAAGCCGTTTTATGGGATATGGTACTTAGCTAGAAAAATGAAAAAATCATCCTACTGCTCTACCGCCACCTCACTACAAAGCCGGTACTACTACCGTCACTGCGAAGCAGTCTCCCACAATGTGAGATTACTTCCGCGTGGCGCTCACTTCGTTCGTTCCTCACTCATCGCAATGACGCTAAAATGGATTTTACCCTACCCAAGTAACTTTTCATGCTCCTGACAGCGTCAGCAGCTTTGCTAGGACACTTGACAGCTTCCTGACACTGTCAGCGCATTTGCTGGACTACTTGACGGCTTCCTGACACCGTCAGCACGCTTGCTAGAACAATTGACGGAGACTTAATGCCGTTCGACGACGTATTAAATTATCAGGCAGCCTTATTTAATTGATAAACTTTCAGGATCAGTGTTTAACTTAGTACGCACAGCATTGATATGCTGGATAGTGGGGGTATAATGGCTGTTATAGTGTTTATACGGTAGTTACCAATAAAATAATGAAAGGAGAAGAAGAATATATCATTAACCTAGACTTGCCTGCTGAAGAACGATGGAGCTTTTTAGTAGGATTTCAAGAAGAAGTAAACGAATTACTTGAATGCTATCTAAATGACTTTGAAGGAGCCAAATATTTGTTTGACAGCATCGGGGAATTCAAAAATGAAGTTATATCTCAAGATTATTTAAAGGAAATTGAGTTTATAGCATCTATATCAAACTATTCAGCAAATGAAGTTTTAATTGCTAATCTGTATTACGATGTTTTAAAATTCTACTTTGGGTGTACTGCCTTTGCAGTTGAAACCAATGGAAAAATATTACATGCCAGGAATTTAGACTGGTGGACAGATAATAACATTTTGAGTACCCATTCAAGAATCTTTGACTTTCAAAAGAACAATAAAACGATCTTTAAAACTGTCGGATGGTTTGGGTTTATTGGGGCATTATCAGGAATTAAACCGGAACACTTTTCCATTACATTGAATGCTGTTCTTAGTAAGGATTCGCCTGAAATTGCAACACCAGTATCATTTCTATTAAGGGATGTTTTAGAGCAGGCAGACTCTTATGAAACTGCTAAAGGAAAACTAGAACAAACAGTAATTGCTAGTGATTGCCTTTTGTTGATTGCGGGCGCCTGCAAAAACAAAATGGCCGTTATTGAAAGAACACCAAAAAGACATGCAACAAGATTGCCAAATCAAAATTTTATAACTGTCACGAATGATTACAAGCTCATAGAGAATAACGTGGCTGGAGAAAGTGAGTTACAGTCAACATCCTGTGGTCGATTTGAACAAGCCGAAGAATTGATTTCTCAAAACAACCCTTCGAGTAACAACGAATGTTTGAAGATATTAAGTGACGAAAATGTAATGATGGGAATAACTGTTCAACAAATGGTATTTGACATCACTACTGGTGGAATTGAATTAATAAAAACAGGTAGTAACACTGTGTAAAAATACATTAAAACGCCTTTTACACTAAACGTTGAGTGCAATTAAAAGAATAACATGAAAGTAACCGCTGAGCATAACCAACGCATCGCAAAAATGACCTTTTCCTCGGTGTATCCCCATTACATCACAAAAGTGGAAAAAAAGGGCAGAACCAAAGAAGAGCTTCATCAAGTGATAACGTGGCTGACTGGGTTTGATGAAGACAGATTGCAAGAACTTATCAGTCAAAAAGCAACGTTTGAAGTGTTCTTTCAGCAAGCAGATATAAACCCCAATGCTCACCTAATAAAAGGGGTAATATGCGGTTACCGAATTGAGGAAATTGATAATACTCTAACCCGACAAGTACGGTATTTGGATAAGCTGGTAGATGAACTGGCGAAAGGTCGCAAAATGGAGAAGATTCTGCGAGTAGAAAAGAAATAAAAGAGGTATTGACAAATCCTACATAGTATTAACACGCAGTTTAATCCAGCCGTTGCGGCTAATCATTCGCTGCGCGGATTGACACTCATTGAAATCACCCCTTATGAAGAATCTCCTATTCGTACTTGCAGTATTCTCTGCCGCTTGTAACCCTTCGTCTGATAAAGCAGTCGCAACAGAACCAGTTGGTTTAGAAGAGCTTCGAGCAAGTTTGGATTCATTGTTTAATGCGGAAGTAGGCAGTGATGAACCTGGGGCAGCATTGCTGGTAGCCAGCAACGGGGAAATGCTTATTGGAAAAGGCTACGGTTTACGCGATACAGAAACGGGTCAGCCGATTACTGCCAGCACTAACTTACGGATGGCCTCAGTAAGTAAGCAATTCACAGCTTTGTGCATACTGTCTTTAATAGATCAAGGGAAGTTATCACTCAATGATGAGGCTTTTAGCTACTTACCCTATCCGATATTCAAGGGTATCAGCATTGAGCATCTGCTAAACCATACTTCAGGGCTACCCGACTATTACCAACACTTTGACGCGGACTGGGATCGATCCAACATTGTGGAAAATAAAGATGTGCTGGATTGGCTAGCCACCAACCCCGACCCAGTGTTTGCCCCAAGCGAGCAATGGGAGTATTCAAACACCGCTTATCTGATGCTCGCGTTGATTGTTGAGAAGGTGAGCGGTACAGAATTCTCTCAGTACGCTAAGGAACAGGTGTTTACGAAGGCTGGAATGCAGCAGACTAATTATTTCAATCTGGCTCAGCCTATTGAAATACCAGAACGGGCTTTTTGTTATCAGAAAGATAGCCTCGGTCAGTTTAATCAGGTAGATGGGTTCTTTATGAATGGGGTTATGGGCGATGGTGCCGTGTACACCAGCGTTAATGATTATTTTAACTACGATCAGGCGCTACGCAATGGGACTATTCTCTCCAGCGAAACGCATCAGCTAATTTTTAAACCTAGTTCTACTCACGAGGTGAACGGCGAAGCCAGAGACTACGCGATGGGTTGGGGGGTAACCGACAGCACCGCCAGCCACTCAGGCGGTTGGTTTGGCACAAATACGTACGTGAAGCGATATCTGAACAAGCCCGTTACCTTTGCTATCTTTATGAACCGCACCACGCTGTGGGAAAATGATTTAGTTGGCAAAACGGATTCACTCATCAATGAGTATCTCAAACTGCCACAGACAGCAAACAAAAGATGAGTTAGTAAACTGGTTTTACTGTAAATGAAAACTCCTCACATACTTGTCTGGAGTAGAGGGAAGTTGAAATTAGCCAACAATGTAAAGGTAGGTAGTAATTCATACTACCCATATACGAGAACCCCGTTACTCCTCCCCTACATCTACTGTCGCTTGTTCTTCGCTGGCAGTGAGTTTGAGTACTACGTGGGGGTCGTTCATTACTATGTAGACGGCACCATCGGGGCCGGGGGCTACGTCGCGCACGCGGCCTATGTTTTTCATGATCACCTCGTCGTGCATAATACGGTTATCAGCAATCGTAAGTAGCCGCACTTCTTCGTAGGCTAAAGCCCCTACCAGTAGCTTATTCTCCCACTTGGGAAACTCATTGCCCTGGTAGAACTCCATGCCGCAGACTGCAATAGAGGGTTTCCAGTAGATGATAGGTTGCTCCATACCCTCTTTGCGGGTAATGTCAGTGATAGCGGTGCCGTTATAGTTTCGTCCGTAGGTAATTACCGGCCAGCCGTAGTTGTTACCCTTGCGGATGATATTCACCTCGTCGCCACCCATGGGGCCGTGCTCAGTTTCCCAAACTTCGCCGGTCTGGGGGTGCACTGCCAGTCCCTGCGGGTTGCGGTTGCCGTAGCTGAAGATAGAAGGAATAGCGTTCGCCTCATTCACAAATGGATTGTCTTCGGGAATGCTACCGTCGCGGTTTACGCGATGTACTTTCCCGTTGGGGCGGGTAATGTCCTGTGCCTGATCCTGGGCGCCGCGGTCGCCAATACTAAAGTATAAGTGCCCTTCGGGATCAAATACAATACGGTCGCCGTAGTGGTGGCGGGTAGTGCGGTAGAGTTCATGCGGAGCCTCAAAGACTACTTCTTCGTTCGTCCACTGGTTATCTTCAATCTTACCCCGTACAATCTTGGTCATGGCTCCCGGCTTATCTGCACCATCATCCAACGCGTGACTAAATGATAAGTACACCCAACCATTCTGGTCGTATTCGGGATCTATAGCTACGTCCAGCAAACCGCCTTGCCCTTCGAATAATACTTCAGGCGTGCCCTTTACGGGTTCCAACAGCTTACCGTTTTCAATCATGCGTAGTCGACCAGGTTTCTCAGTCACCAGCATGCGGTTATCGTCCACAAAGTCAATTGCCCAAGGAATTTCCAAGCCTTCGGCTACCACCTCTACGTCTACATTATACTCTAGAGTCTGTAATTGAGAAGGGATATTGCCGTTACTAGCAATCGCATTCTTCTCGGCATCCAGTACATAGTCGACTATACTTTTCAGTTGCTTATCGTCGAGCATTTTTTCGTAGGCAGGCATTCCTACCTGAGCAATACCAAATTTAATATTTCGGGTAATCTGGCTCCGGCCCGAGCCATGTTTCCATTCTCCATCTAGAAAGCTAGGGCCATTACCACCCTTTAGATCTTCGCCGTGACAGGAGGCACAGTACTGGGTGTAGAGTGCTTGCCCATTTTGGGCCAGGGTAGTGTCGTGAATAAGAAAAGCAATTACGCCTATGAATAAGGAAAAGTAGGTGCGCCGCATGACAAAAAGTTAGGTTTTAAACTCGGCTAATCTACAAAAAGATTGCTGATTTAACGAAAAGAAACAGGAATAGCTAGGTTCAGATCTGCGCTGTAGCACTTGATTGAAATCTAACAGAAAATTTAATTTTCCGTTATCCGCTCATCGTATTCCAAATCTTCGGAATGCACTAATGGTCTGATAGATCATAAATCCTACTGCAATTCTACCAAAGAAATCCCAAATTGAAGCTATCCAGTTTGGAGGTAAATCTTTCATGAAATCAACTTTGTGTGCAGGGTTCAGAAAATTAAAATATTCACCTATAAAGAATGTTGTATCATTCCAATTTGCATTATCCAAGGAAATATTGACACCAGGAAGCGAGATAGTATAGAGGAAATAGAATGCCCAAGCAATGATGAATGTACCTACTGCCCCCTGAAGCCAACTTTGTCCGTAATTTGTAGAAACTTTATTTAAAACTAAGGATGTTATCATGGGCCAATTTTCCTTTTTACGCCATAAATCCTTCAAATGCCACTCCATAAATTCAGCATAGTATAACAATTCGTTTACACGATGTCCTTGCCTCTGCATAATCACATGCAATTGATTATAGAGTTCATAAAGTTTAGAAGCATCCTTGCCTTTTTCCTCAAAGAGGTCACCAGTAAATATTCTTTTACTATTAGCTGGAAACGATATTCCATAAATACCGATTTTGCTGATCTTCACGCTCTCAATACAGATTTCTTTAAAGGAATTAAAATCAAAATCGAGGAACGTAGCAGAACCCAAATCGGCACTAAGAAGGGAAAGAGAGGATGATAAGTTTTGATCAGGCTTCTCTCTTCTATTAATAGTTTGAATATTCAGAATTCCATGATTGGTAAAATATTTAAAATCTATATGGTTAACTCTTAACCGTTTTATATTTACCTCCCCGCTATTTTCAATTGTACTGGAAAATCTCAATGTTTCAATAGTACCTTCATCTATATCTACTTGCCCTGAAATATTACTATTAAAAAATAGGGTTTTGATGTCGCTGTCACCAATGAAAAGTTTTTCAAAAGTGGATTCAATAGTTAAGACCTGTATACTGCTAAAAATAATAGGTGAATATCCACTAAATATGCACTTATCTAATGTCAAGCTATTAGCACTTATGCCATTGAAATACGCTGTCCCTGAGAAAATACAGTTATCAATAACCATATTATCTGTTTTGATTCTTACCACCTCGAGATTACCATTAAAAGCGCAATGTGAAAAGCGAATAGACGGAACATTTAAAATGGAAACTCCCTCGACATTGCCTTTAAAAGTAATATTTGTAACCAGAATTTCAGATATGTTTTCTATGTGGCCATCAGATTGGGTAAATTTTAGAAACTCATCTTCAGAAGTGATTTTATACTGATCTGTTTTTTTATCAGGCATCCTATTGCTTAAAGTTTTTATTTTGAACTATAAGATATTACTTGAAAGGAGAATGATTGAGCAAAATAGTGGGGATACTATTTAGTATCGTACATTCTAAGTGTGTTTTCATCTCACAATATAACACGGAAGATTCTTAGCTTGCCCCTCTTATCCTTTCTCTCTATCTTCAAGCAAATTTTTATTATTCATGCTGAAGATCAATCACCAACTTACCCCTCAATCATTACAATCACTGCTAGAACCCTTCTGGGAACTATCCGGACAGAAAATACTCCATATCGAAAATCATTACGACGAGACCAAAGGATCACCGGTGTTTACCGTAAAAGGTCGCTACACCACCCGCGGCTGGACTGAGTGGACGCAAGGCTTTCAGTACGGCTCGGCGGTTTTGCAGTTTGACGCTACCGGCGATGAGCAATTCCTGACGATTGGCCGTACGAAAACGGTGGAAGAGATGGCTCCGCACGTAAGTCATATTGGAGTACATGACCACGGTTTTAATAATGTGAGCACCTACGGTAATCTGCACCGTCTGATGCGAGAAGGTAAAATTCCCCAGAACGATTGGGAACAACATTTTTATGAAATGGCACTGAAAGCTTCGGGTGCCGCCCAAGCTACCCGCTGGACCAATACTAAGGGTGGAGGCGGATTTATTCATTCGTTTAACGGACCGCATTCGCTATTTGTGGATACCATTCGTTCTTGCCGGGCACTGATGGTGGCGCATCAGTTAGGCCATGTGCTGCAAACCGAAAACGACGTCAAAATCAATCTGTTGCACCGGGCATTGCAGCATCTGAAAGCTACGGCTGACTATTCGGTTTTCTACGGTGAAGGACGGGATACCTACGATGTGCGCGGACGTACGGCTCACGAATGCGTTTTCAATACTAAAGATGGTAACTACCGCTGTCCTAACTCTCAGCAGGGCTACACTGGTTTTTCTACCTGGACGCGCGGACTGGCCTGGGCCATGTGCGGCTTTGCCGAAGAACTGGAATTTCTGGATACACTCAGCGACGAGGATCTGAACGACTACGCCGAGCGCGGCGAGATTGAAGATTTTATGCTCAAAGCAGCTAAGGCTACCTGTGATTTCTACATAGAAAACACTCCTACCGATGGCATTCCCTACTGGGATACGGGGGCGCCTCACCTTTATAAACTGGATGGTTATCTGGATAATCCTTCCGATCCGTACAACGACTACGAGCCGATTGACAGTTCGGCGGCAGCTATTGCTTCACAAGGGTTACTGCGGTTAGGAAAATATCTGCAAAGTAAAGGGAAAGACGAGATCGGCAAGAAATACTTTCAGGCTGGGCTTACTGTGCTGGATACGTTGTTCCGCGAGCCGTACTTGAGCACCGACGAGGATCATCAGGGTTTGATCCTACACTCAATCTATCATCAACCTAACGGCTGGGATTATGTGCCCGAAGGCAGTAAAATCGCTAACGGCGAATCCAGCATGTGGGGCGACTATCACGCTCGGGAAGTAGCTCTGCTGGTGCACCGCCTCGCTAACAATGAGCCGTACTACACGTTTTTTATTTAGATTGGAAAATAACAGATTGTAAAATTACATAATTTGTAATTCGCCATGACACTTCAGCTTTCGCTTGTTTTGTTTTTCTTTTCAATGAAAGGCTTAGCTCAGTCGGCTGTGCCATTAATTGAGGCGGATGTGCTAGAGAAACTTCTGCAGGAAGATAGTAGTGTAGTGGTGCTGGATACCCGTTCGTCGGAAGAGTATCAGGCCGGTCATCTGGAAAATGCGCGGTTTGTCAATTACGCTACCTTTCAACTAAGCGATGTTCATGATCTTGCTAAAGAAACTCCCATAGTGGTGTACTGTCTGTCAGGAGGACGCAGCGGGCGGGTAGCCCAACAACTACTGAACGCTGGTTATAAGAACGTGAAGAATCTGAACGGAGGAGTACGCAGTTGGCAGGCTGCCGGAAAAGAAGTAAAGCGCGAATGAAATTTTTTGGGTACTTAGTAGTAGGACTAGCACTATTATCGTTTCCTGCCTGTGGGCAAAAGAACTACGACGAAAAGTTGGCCTCCCTGTACGAGAACTCCGTTCCGTTAATGCAGTCTCGGACGTTAGATAGCCTACGACAACAATCGGAGATTACGCTTTTGGATACCCGGGCCCACGAAGAGTTTCGGGTAAGTCATCTACCCGACGCTGAGTTTGTAGACTACGATTCGTTTGAATTGGGTGATGTTAGCCATTTATCTAAAGAAGATACCGTGGTAGTATACTGTTCAGTAGGCTATCGCAGCGAGCGGATAGGTGAAGCTCTTAAGGAGGCTGGATTCCAGCAGGTGTATAACCTGTACGGCGGCATTTTTCAGTGGAAAAACGAAGGCCACGAAGTAGTTAACTCCCAAAACCAACCCACCGACAGTGTACACACCTATAACCGAAACTGGTCTAAGTGGTTAAAGAGTGGAGTGAAAGTCTACTGAGCAAAACTGGTATGATAATGAGCAATGCGTTAAGGGCGTATCCGCCGTGGACGCGGTGCTATACGCCCGAACAATGACAAAAGAGAAAGAACTTCTTATCATATTTACCAAAGTACCTGAATTAGGGAAAGCCAAAACCCGGTTAGCGGCCGACATTGGTGATGAGCAAGCATTAGAGGTGTACCGACAATTGCTAGCGCATACTCGCCGCATTACGCTACCACTTTCGCAAGATAAAGTTGTGTACTATACTCCCTACATTGCTACTGACGATCAGTGGGAGGCTGGTGAATTTCATAAGGCACTACAGCCAGAGGGCGATTTAGGTAAGCGAATGCGCTTCGCTTTTGCCGAAGGATTTACGCAGGGTTACTCCCGCATCTGCATCATCGGTACTGACTGTTTGGACCTGACGACTGAGTATGTAAATCAGGCATTTGAAACTTTACGCGAACATGATGTAGTGCTGGGGCCTTCGCAGGATGGTGGTTATTACCTGTTGGGTATGAATCGGCTGCATCCCCAACTGTTTGCGAATAAAAACTGGAGCACCGAATCGGTGGCCGATGATACGCGCCGAGACATAGAGCAACAAAACCTATCTTTGAAGGAGCTACCCGTACTAAACGATATTGACACAATTGATGACCTGAAGCAGTCACCTTTAGGCCAAAAATACGTTAACAAAGTTATAGAATAGATTCTTTTGTCAGACTCTCTGATGTCTGGACCTATTTAGTACCTAACTACAGATTTCTTATTGCCAGCTAATCAACTATTTGCTATGAAAACGTTTCTTGATACCCGTACTATTATATCTATCCTATTTGCCAGCCTACTAGGTTTTCTGTACGCCTGCACTGGTGGTAATGCCCAGGATCGGATACCCTCAGCGGAGCACTTTGATTTGGAGTGGGCCAAAAATTCTACTTGGGACCAGGGCCAAGCCGAGGTAGCGAAGTACCAAGCAACCCGTACCATCTACGGCAAGCCTCGCAATTTCGAGTACGTTTTCATTCTGGTGAAGGAAACCTTCAATGAGCAATACAATGCGAAAACGGATAGCTACGACCGTAACGATCTGTTTGAAGTAATGAAGATCAATAAGTTCTGCCGTATTCCTACCGACAATTATCCTTACCATTTCATGACGAGCATTTTTTACGAGCGAAACCAACCCGCTACGGTATATAAACTGACCAACTCTTCGCAGGAATGGTGCGGTAATACCTCCAAGCACTTCCTTGCCAAGGGAAAGAAATACGAATTCGGCTACAACAGCTACTGGGATGGGCAAGGTGTAGGCGAGATGACCATCCAGGGAGGAATTATGTTTGAAGACCAACTCTCCCACTCGCTACGTGCACTAAAGTTTTCGGACGGATTATCTTTTCAGCAGCCGGTTGCTGAGTCACAAATTAGCAGTAAGGCTACCGAGCCTAAAATCTATAATGCCACCTTCACGGTAGAACCCGCCGAAAATGTACAACTATCTACCACCTATGATCTGAACCAGATGAATGATGTATGGAAAGTTAGCGTGCAACTCGATAGCGATAAAGTAAACGAATACTGGTTTGCTGACGAGTATCCTAATATTTTGCTAAAGCAACGTACTTGGGACAACCGCAACTACGAACTAAAGGAGCACTACATGGACGATTACTGGGTGATTAAGGATAACTCCTAGCGGAGTCATGAGCACTATCAAACTATACATCGCCACTACCATCGATGGGTTTATCGCCCGGGAAGATGGTTCGTTGGACTGGCTGGACGAACTACCGAATCCCAATCAGATTGACTACGGCTACGCCGATTTCTACGCTACTATTGATCAGGTAGTGATCGGGCGGAAGACCTACGAAGAGGTGCTGGGATTTGGAGTGGACTGGCCTTACGAAGATTGTACAACCTACGTAGTAACGTCAAAAGAGGGCTACCAGCCTAAAACCAACAAGACCGAAGTTATCCACCTAGTTGATCAGGAGACGATCAACCAAGTTAAATCAGCGGGTGAAAAGGATGTTTGGGTAGTTGGTGGTGGGCTGATCATTACTGAATTTCTCAATCTGGGTGCTATTGACGAGATGATTCTCTGCGTAATTCCTACTATTCTGGGTAGTGGCATCCAGCTATTCCCCAATCACCCTAAAGAAACTAAATTTGATCTGATTAAGACTGAGCCTTTCGATACTGGTGCGGTGATGCTAACTTACAAAAAGAAATAGCCATACTTGCACCTCAATGAATCAGCGTGACTAAACGAATGTAAAGTTTGAGCGTGCTAGCTTTTATTGGTTCGCATTCTTATACCGATCTCTGATAAACTCACACCACCATCTGATTCCGGGATCACAGGCTGTGCCATCTCCACCAAGATCAAACCGTGGGGGCACATTCTGAAGCCAGGTAGAGGCCAGTAAGTAGCCATGTTCTTGATCTAATAATTCCTGCGTCCGCACTAATTGTTGTGCTTTTTTTCCTTCGGTATAGATACCTACGTTGATATATTTGTTTAATCCTACTTCTTTACTGTAATCGCCCCAGTATTGGCTGGGGGTTCCTTCAGTTTCTATGTAAGGCAACTGCTCGATTTGATTAGCAAAATGAATACTTAGGTCGGCGCAGGGAGGCGGATAACCTTTGCCATTATATGCGATTGATAGGTCTGGATTAATTTTCTTTCCTTGGCAGATCATCTCACCAATGTTGAACGAAGCAGCTCGTTCTGCCATTCCTTCATTATCAGGATCGATAAAAACGTTACGATATCCTTTATCAGTGAGCCATTGTACCGTATTTCGCATGGCAGCATTCACTTCTTCTTGTCCCCAGGCGGCGTAGTACTCGTTAGAACGGCCATGTTGCCCACTTCCCCAGTAAAGTGTACCGACCAATACTACCATTTTTCGCCGATCACAGGCTTCAATAATCTTCTCTAGCCTTTGTTGATAGACTGGGTTCAGAGTTCCGTCCAGGTTATAGCCGTAAATATTACTATATCGAGAGCCCAGTAGATAGACACTGATCGTATTCAGTCCGTACGATTGATATTCATCTAAGTGGCGGATAAGGCTATCTACCGCTTGGTCACTTATCAGCGCATTGGAACATCGTAATCCTATGTCATGAAATACAGTATCATCTAGATACGTCTTATTTCCCTTCACGGAAAATACATGTTGTGCCTCTAGGGTTTGTGCTAAAAGCGAGAAAATAATAGCCAGAATTACTTTCATTGCAGTATAAGTTGCTTACCGAAAAATAGATAGCACAAATGTGTAATCAAAGTCAGGTCAATACTATTCAGACATCGGCAAGTATATACCAACAACTTTTATCCATCCGCCTGAGTAAACTCAATCACCGCCTCTCGAATGCGGGTGAAGGTCTCTCGTAAAATGTCTTCATCGTTTTCCAGTAGCGTTACGCGGAAGCCCTGAAGATCGGAGCAGAATGAAGAAATGGGTACCACACAAACGCCTTTGGCGGCTAGTAGATAGTAAACAAAGCGTTTGTCCAGTGCCATATCCAGCTCCTGCGCCAGCCACTGTTGAAGCAATTCCATAGCCCGTTCATCTTCAATCGTCAATTGCTGATTGGGTTGTAGTACCCCATCCTGAAAAATTATGGTATTGTAAAACGCTCCGTAGGTAGGGTTGAAAGTGATGGAAGGAATATCCGCCAGCAATTCACTAATGATCCGACTTCGCCGCCCAATAGCCTCATTAAATCCTTGTCGATACTCCGGATAGCGGGCATCGCTCATAATTTTTGGAATAGCTAACTGGGGCAGCTTGGTAGAGCAAACCTCTATCATCTTGGCGTTCTCCAGTGTGGAGCAATACTGATCAAAATCCTCTGACTGATGGCGATTGTAGAATTCCATCCAACCGCAGCGGGCTCCAGGCCAGGGTAGCTCCTTGGAAATTCCTTTCATAGAAATACCCGGCACATCGTCAATTACTTCCGCCAAAGCAAAAGCCTTGGCACCGTTATAAGTAATATTCAGGTAGATTTCGTCGGCCACCAGAAACAGATCGTAGACCCGGGCTATTTCTACAATAGCCTCGAGAATTTCTTTCGGGTAAACCACCCCGGTGGGGTTATCCGGATTAATCAGCAAAATACCGACAATGTTTGGATTGTACTTAATCTTCATGTACAGATCATCCAGATCGGGAAACCAGTTGTTGTTAGGATCAAGATTGTAGGTAATGGGGTGATGATTGGCGTGCGATGCTTCCGCCGATGAGTGGGTGGAGTACGACGGAGACGGACCAATTACGCGGGACGTAGGCACCAGATACTGGTACAACTTAGAGATAGCGTCGCCCAGGCCGTTGAAGAACAGCACGTCGTCAGAGGTAATCTGGGCTCCGTTTCGTTGATTATTAAGTTCTGCCAAAAACTGCCGGGTTTCCAGCACTCCTTTAGAGTCGCAGTAGCCGAAAGTAGCGTTATCTTGTAGCAGTTCCACCACCGTATCTTTAATCCAATCAGGCAACTGGTAGTGCTTCTGCACCGGATCGCCAATATTTTCCCAAAAAATGGTATAGCCTAAATCCTGGATCTGATGCGCTTTCTTCACGATCTCTCGAATCTCATAGCTCAGTTCACTGGCGCCTTCACTTAGTAGCCGTTGTCGCATACGCTCTCATTTTATTGTCGGGCGAAATTACGTAATTTTAGCCTCCCAACGGTATCAAAAAGATACAGATTACAGTTATACACTAAAATCTTAGAGTTCAAATACTTATGAACATAGCACTACTAAAGAAAATTTGTGAAGAAGCCGGAGCACCGGGCTTCGAAGAACGCATTCGCCAACTGGTGATAAAAGAAATAGAGCCCCTGGTAGATCAGTGGGAAGTGGACAATATGGGTAGCGTAATTACCGTAAAAAAAGGCACCAACAATCCCGACGGCAAAAAGGTGATGGTAGCTGCCCATATGGACGAGATCGGGTTTATTGTTACCCACGTGGATGATAACGGGTTTGTTCGCTTCCATACCCTCGGCGGCTTCGATCCTAAAACCCTGACTGCCCAACGAGTAACGGTACACGGCAAAAAAGATCTGATTGGGGTGATGGGTAGCAAGCCTATTCACGTGATGACACCCGAAGAGCGCAATAAAAACCCTAAAACCACCGACTACTTCATTGACCTGGGCATGAAAGCCGACGATGTGAAGGAGCTAGTGAGTGTTGGTAACCCAATTACCCGTGAGCGCGAGCTGATTGAAATGGGTGACTGCGTAAACTGTAAATCGATTGATAACCGAGTGTCCGTTTTTATCCTGATTGAAGCCTTGCGTCAACTGGGCGATGTTCCCTACGATGTGTATGGAGTGTTTACTGTGCAGGAAGAAGTAGGCCTACGGGGGGCTAACGTAGCCGCCCACTCAATCAACCCTGATTTTGGGATTGGCCTGGACACTACCATCGCTTTTGACCTGCCAGGAGCGCAACCCCATCAGAAGATCACTTCACTGGGCGAAGGGGCAGCCATTAAGGTGATGGATGGTTCTACCATTTGCGATTACCGCATGGTAGAATTTATGAAGCAGACGGCCGATAAGAACAACATCAAGTGGCAACCGGAGGTGCTGACTGCCGGCGGAACCGATACGGCCGGAGTGCAACGCATGGGTAAGCAGGGAGCGATTGCCGGAGCCATCTCTATCCCCACCCGCCACTTGCACCAGGTTATTGAAATGGCCAATAAAGAAGATATTGACGGCTGTATCAAACTACTAAAAGTTTCCTTAGAAACTCTCGATCAGTACGACTGGGCGCATCGATAACAGGTGTTCAAAGTTACATGAACACTCTAACACCCGAACACTTTAATACTATTTATATCATAAACGTGATCTGAAACAGTGGTTGTATCATTGGCAACTGACCGGCAGTAGTTTCTGGTGTTGTACTCGATTCGTCGGCTTTGTGTATATGGGGAATTAGGTAACCGAGTGAGGCTCCTACCAAGTACCCCACAATCACATCGGAAGGAAAATGCTTACCGGCCCGGTAGCGAAAATAGCCAGTGGCTGCTGGCCACAAAAATGCTCCCGTCCACGCAATTGTCCGTACGCTCGACTTATCCACGTAATCCGAAATGGTTTTGGCAGTAAAAAAAGACAAAGCTGCGGTGTAGGAAGTATGGCCGGAGAAAAACGAGAAAGTATTTCCCCGCCTCGTTCGTACTTCTTCGGGTGTCTCGCGGTTGTAGGTAAACGGACGAGGACGTTTTACCAGCGCTTTGGTAATACCCGTTAGGGTTTCATTGAGTGCAATGGTTTGCAGCAAAATGACTCCTAATGTTCCTGCATCCGGGCGAGTTTCATCAAAAGCCAGCAGAGTAAAGGGTAAAGCATAGGAGGTGTTCAGCAATACGTCGCTGGCCAGCTGAGCGCCTTTACGATAGCTACCATCCGATATCCTATCGAGTGCAAAAATATCATTGGTATCTAATTCACGCATTTCTTCCAGACTTAGCGGCTCCCGCTTTTTACGCAGCAGAATGCTAGCGGTAGTTCCAACTGCTCCCACCGAGAGTAGTGTGATCTCCCGGGCGGTTCTTAGCTCATAACCTTGACCTTGAACAACACGGAGATCGGATAAAATGAAAAATAGTGCTACCCAGAATGTTAGCACCCAACGCAAAATGCGATTGCTTTTCATAGGAGATAAAAAATTGGACGTATCGCTCCAGTGAATAAGCAGTAAAGAATAACAATGGTTTGCTTACAATGTGCTGTTACACAATAATATAAATATTTTAATACTTCATTGATTAATACTTTTGGCTTTGTATCAATTAACAAATCTAAAATACAAAGTCATGAAAATGAATGTAACATCGTGGGCGCTAGGCCTACTCCTAACTTTTACCCTATTCTCTTGTAGCAAAGAAGACGAGCAACTATCTACCGAAGTAGGTATTATCGGTAAATGGACAGTACAATCGGCTGATCTTATGATTGACGGAAAGTCATACGAATCCTACGTTGAAGAATCCATCAACCAGCTTAAGCAACAGTTAGGAGAAAACTACAGCGATGTAATGGGCGATGAGATAGAAGATTTGTTCGCTGATTTTGATCCGAGTAGCGAATTTGAAAATACTACTATTGAGTTCCTTAGCGATAAGACTGCTATCGTAACTGATGAGGATGGTTCGCAGAACGGTACTTGGGCGGCCGATGGTAAGCAATTAATCGTAACATTTGATAATGATACCCAGGAATTCACTGTGCGCTCTTTAACAAGCAGTGAGGCATCGTTAGCTATGTCTAGTGAATTTGATGATTTGGATATAGAAGGTATGGGTATCCAGAATACTCTTGAAGTGATTCTGAACCTGAAAAAGTAAAAAGTAACATCACTTTCTCATAAGCCACACTCTTCAAAGAGATGTGGCTTTTTTTATAGCCGATAGCCTACTCCTACCCGTAAAGCAGCATTACTACGCTCGAAATAATAATCACCCATAATTTCCAAGCGCCACGTATCCGTAATTCGACGAGCGTAGCCTACCCCAGCCGCATAATCTACTTCACCACTGATCAGCGGACGAAAGCGGATAAAAACCGGATCGATCGGATACAACCGCATACCAGGAATAACGCTAAGGCGATTTTGCGCTGTCCAATATTCTACTCCAGCGGTAAGAGCTAATTGTCGGATCAGGAAGTAGTTAAGTTCCGCACCGAATTGCGCTTTACCTACTACCTCAACTGGATCTCGGTTGTCGGTTTTATACGCATCAATGCCAAAATTTATCAGGTACTGAGCCTGGGTAGAGGAGATAGCAAACAGCGTTGAAAAAATGACCGAACAGAAAAAGCACTTCATGAAAATATACGGATAAGAAGAAGCTCAAAGCTACGAATTATTCTTTGTTCTCATAGAGTTTCTTCAGATCGTTTAGCTCGTCGCGCAAGCGAGCCGCTTCCATAAAATTCAATTCTTTAGCGGCCTTTTCCATACTCTTCTGGGTTTGTGCCATCAGCTTTTCCAAATCAGGTTTGTTCATGTAGGCAACTACCGGATCAGCGGCAATGCTGGTTTCGTCAGGGCCAGCGTAGGCTTTAACTGGAGCTTTCTTAGAGTCTGCTACCTTCGTTTGTCCCATGATAGCTTCTTTGGATTTAAGCACCGTTTTCGGGGTGATACCGTGCTCCTTATTGTACTCCATCTGCTTATTACGACGACGGTTGGTTTCATCAATAGCTACCTGCATTGATCCGGTAATTTTATCGGCGTACATAATACACATACCATTTTCGTTCCGGGCAGCCCGGCCAATAGTTTGCACCAGCGAGCGTTCATTTCGCAAGAATCCTTCTTTATCCGCATCTAGAATCGCTACCAGTGAAACTTCGGGTAAATCCAGCCCTTCCCGCAGTAAGTTTACTCCCACTAGCACATCAAACTCACCCAAGCGTAAGCCTCGCAAAATTTCTACTCGGTCGAGCGGCTTTACATCCGAGTGAATATATTTACTTTGCACTCCGGCTCGCTCTAGAAATTTTTGTAGCTCTTCTGCCATTCGTTTAGTGAGTGTCGTGACCAATACCCGTTCGTTTACCTTAATTCTATCGTCAATCTCACCTAACAAATCATCAATCTGGTTTATACTCGGGCGTACCTCAATTACCGGGTCAAGCAGACCAGTGGGGCGAATGACCTGCTCTACTACTACCCCGTCTGATTCGCGAAGTTCATAATCGCCGGGAGTAGCGCTTACGTAAACGATCTGGTTGATCATCATCTCAAACTCGTTGAACGTCAGCGGGCGATTATCTAATGCCGAAGGTAAGCGGAAACCATAGTCTACTAGGTTTACCTTGCGAGAACGGTCACCACCCCACATCGCCCGTACCTGAGGAACGGTTACGTGGCTTTCATCAATCACCATCAAATAATCTTCGGGGAAGTAATCCAGTAAGCAGAAGGGACGTTGGCCCGGCTGGCGCCGGTCGAAGTAGCGAGAATAGTTCTCAATGCCCGAACAATAACCCAGTTCACGGATCATTTCCAAATCAAACTCAGTACGTTCCTGAATGCGTTTGGCCTCTAGGTAACGCTGTTCCTTCTCAAAATTGCCAATCTGAGCCACTAAATCATCCTGAATCTCGTAAATAGCCTGCTTCTGGGTATCTTTGGCAGTTACAAACAGATTAGCCGGATAGATAGTAATCAATCGTTCGTCAGCCTGTTTTTTTCCGGTATGCGGATCAATCCGGTGAATGGCTTCAATCTCATCTCCCCAGAAGTAAATGCGGTAAGCAAAATCAGCGTAAGCAATAAAAATATCCACCGTATCACCCTTCACCCGGAAGTTTCCTCGGCGAAACTCCGCTTCGGTGCGACTGTAGAGAATATCCACTAGTGAGTACAGTAGTTTCTGCCGCGAGAGCACATCTCCTTCCTGCAATTTAATCACGTTTTTGCCAAACTCATCTGGATTTCCCAAACCGTAAATACAGGAGACCGAGGCCACAATCAGCACATCGCGCCGCCCCGAAAGCAAAGCTGAAGTAGCACTAAGTCGAAGCTTCTCAATCTCGTCATTAATCTGTAAATCCTTCTCGATGTACAAATTATTGGTAGGAATGTAAGCTTCCGGTTGATAATAGTCGTAGTAGGAAATAAAGTACTCAACGGCATTCTGAGGAAAGAACTGCTTGAACTCACCGTAGAGCTGGGCTGCGAGCGTTTTGTTATGGCTAATAACTAGTGTAGGTCGATTAAGCTGAGCTACTACGTTGGCCACGGTAAAGGTCTTTCCTGAGCCAGTTACCCCGAGTAGCGTTTGGGCTCGATCACCTTCTTCCACTCCCTGTACTAACTGTTCAATAGCTTCGGGCTGATCGCCGGTAGGTTGGTAATCTGAGGTGAGGATGAAATCCATTTTTAATCAATGTGCAGGTTGCAATGTACAATGAACAACTACCTCCGAATGTTAAGTTTCCTTATTACTTATTTTAAGAATCTAAAATAGGTTTTGATTTATCTTAGTACTTATACTCATCTTTGTTCCAAAACTCCCAGCTCTTTTCGGCCTGTAAGTGGAGCATTTCTAGTCCGTTTTTTACTTGAGCACCTCGCTCTCTCGCCAATTTCATAAAGGCCGTTTCTTCCGGGTTGTACACCAGATCATAGCAAAAGTGATCTGAAGTTAATTGTTGATAATCTAAATCCGGAAACGTATTAATATTTGGACTCATCCCTAGCGGGGTGGTGTTGATAATGAGTGGATAGGAAGATAAGTCTTCTTTCTTCAAATCACTGTAAGAGATAGCTTTTTCGCTTGTCTTTCGAGAAACGTAGGTGTAATCAATATCTAAGTCTTGAAACACACAAACCACCGCTAAGGATGCTCCTCCGGTTCCTAAAATTAATGCCCGGGAAATAGAAGCTTCATCCAGCCAAGGCAGCAGCGAATTGCGAAACCCGTAGTAGTCGGAGTTAAAGCCACTTTTTCGGCTACCCCGTATCCGAACGGTATTTACCGCCCCAATTCGTTCGGCTATCGGATCTAGTTCGTCTACGTACTGCATCACTTGCTGCTTGTAGGGAATAGTAACGTTTAGCCCTCTCAGGTTAGGTTGCTTTAGCACCTCTGGAAGATTGTCGATCGATTGTATCTCAAACAATTCGTAGCGGGAATCTGAAATATTCTCTCGTTGGAATTTCTCGGAAAAGTAACGCTTGGAGAAAGAGTGGCTTAAGGGATAGCCAATCAGTCCAAATAAGTGTTCAATCACGGTTTTTGGTTGTTTTTGAGTGGGCAAACTTACAGATTTTCGGGTGAAAATGAATTTGCCTTGCCAATATCTGAGCTAGGGAAAAATTTAGGGATTCATGTTTACCTGCTTATGCTGTAGAGTATTAAAAGAAAAACGTACCCATGAAACTTATCCAATGCTTATTTATTCTGCTGTTAGCAGTTTCACTTTCTGCTTGCCCCTCCGACGACGATCCGGAACCATCCATAGCAGAAGTTGAAGGAACTTATCGTCTCACCTTCTATGAATTTACGGCTACAAATCTTCATGAATTTGATGGTGAGTGGATCGACAGTAAGCTTGAAGAGCCGTATAAGGCAGTTGACATTGATATGACTGTTACCTTTCATTCAGATGGAACCTTTC
>ERZ1740058.709-NODE-709-length-22145-cov-7.013943_pt1 | contig 22145 bp, 16 predicted proteins | sample MGYA00581745_ERZ1740058 | MGnify/ENA primary metagenome ERZ1740058 (study PRJEB43018, sample SAMN04849742) | marine metagenome | isolation source: floating plastic debris | place: Pacific Ocean | collected 2008-08-30 | study: EMG produced TPA metagenomics assembly... | reverse complement strand
CTCAGCGCCATTACGCCGCCGATAGCCAGCTCAGACATTTGTCCAATAGCTGTCGGAAGCGAACGTCTTAAAAACAGAAGGCTCATAAGATTTGGGTAGCAAAGGCTATCAGGTAAGTTACAGCTACTGTTACAGCTACTGTGCCGCTCGTGAGCGTACGTTTCAGAAACTGAAACGCATAGGCTGTTCTCTTGTGTGTACACACAAGTAAGAGAAGCCTATGCTCAGTATGCTGCCTAGACTGCTGACCACTCTGCTGCTAAGTTTTAGCCCTCTACTCTAAAGCTTCCTTCAGCTGCGCCTTCGCTGTCTCCAGCGCTTCTGGCAGCTTAGAAGCATCGCGGCCACCTGCCTGAGCAAAGTTAGGCCGACCGCCACCGCCGCCGCCACAGAGCTTGGCAATGCCACCAATAAACTTACCGGCCTGTAATCCCTTACCAATCACCGGCTTACTAAACGCTGCAACCAAACTCACTATGCCTTCAGTCGGAATAGAGGCTAGCACCACAGCGCCATCGCCTAGCTTCTGCAAAAGTCGCTCTGCGGCAGTCTTGAGCGCATCGGGTTCCACCGCTCCTAGACTAGCCACAATCACTGAAGTATCGCCTATCTTTTCAGCTTTACCCAGCAGCTGATCAGACTTGGCAAGCGCCAGCTCAGACTGAAGCGCTGACAGCTCTTTTTGCGTCGCTTTCAGCTCACTTTGTAAGCTGTTGACGCGTTCAGTAATCTCTTCGGGCTTGGTTTTGAACCGGGCACTTAGCTCACGAACAATGCGATCGCGCACCTCTAAATAATCCAGCACAGCCGGACCCGCTACCGCTTCAATCCGGCGAATGCCCGCTGCGACCCCTGTTTCAGAAATAATCTTAAACACGCCGATTTCAGCCGTATTAGCGACGTGTGTTCCACCGCACAGCTCCATCGAAACGCCTGGATAGTCAATCACGCGCACTTCATCGCCATACTTTTCACCAAACATTGCCACCGCGCCTTTGGCCTTAGCCTCCGCAATTGGCATCGTTTGTACATCGGCAGAATGCGCTTCAGCAATCCAGGTGTTTACCTGCTTTTCTACCTGTTGCAGTTGCTCACCGGTCAGCGCTTCAGGCGCGTGAAAATCAAAACGTAGACGGTCAAAATCAACCAGAGACCCCGCTTGAGAAATGGTGTCGTCAACTAAAGACTTCAGCGCCGCCTGTAGGAGGTGCGTTGCCGTATGATTCGCCTGCGCTCTACGGCGGCAGGCCCGATCGATTTTGGCACTCACCCGATCGCCAACCTTTAAAGAGCCGCGCTCTACTTTACCGAAGTGAACAAAGAACGCGCCTTCCTTTTTCACATCTTCTACTCGAATCACCAGACCGTCGCCAGCTTGACCATCGCCCACTAAATAGCCGCGATCGCCAATTTGTCCGCCCGACTCCGCATAAAAAGGCGTCTTATCCAACACCACTTGAACATCCACCACTTGAACATCGCTGCCGATTTCAGCGCGCTCAACCGATTCACCCTCAATCAAAATAGCTTCGACGCGGCCTTCAGCATCGCTCTTGTGATAGCCCACAAAATCTGTCGCATCGATCTTTTCAGCCAGCGTATCCAAACTGCCCTGCACCGTCAGATCGATTGTTTCATGCGCATCTTTTGAGCGCTCTCGCTGCACGGCCATCGCCTTAGCAAAGCCCTCTGTATCAACTGAGATGCCGCTTTCTTCCGCGATCTCCTGCGTCAGCTCCAGCGGAAAGCCGTAGGTGTCGTACAGCTTGAAAGCATCTTCGCCAGAAACCTGCTTTGGCTTATCGGCCAAAATATCCGCCAGCAAAGTCTCACCGCGATCGAGCGTTTTAAGAAACTGGCTTTCCTCGCGAGCCAGCTCGTTCTTGATAGTCTTCTCGCGTGCCCGTACCGCCGGATACGCTGATTCTGACAGCGCGATTGAAGTCTCAGCAACCTCTACCGTAAAGGGTCGATCTATCCCTAGCAGCCGGCCATGGCGAACAACCCGGCGAATCAGACGGCGCAGCACGTAGCCGCGACCCGTATTCTCCGCCGAAATACCATCCGCCACCATGTGCATGACCGAACGCACATGATCCCCAATAACCTTGAGCGATACCTGCTGCGCTGCGCTCGCCTTGAAATAGTCCACGCCAGCAATATCAGCCGCTGATTTAATAATTGGGAAAATCAGATCTGTCTCAAAGTTGTTGGGCTTGCTCTGCAAGAGCTGCGCCATGCGCTCTAGGCCCAAGCCAGTATCTATATTCTGTGCCTGCAAAGGCGTCAGATTACCGTCCGCATCGCGGTTGTACTGCATGAATACTAAGTTGTAGTACTCAATGAAGCGATCGTCATCTTCCAGGTCGATATTGTCGTCCCCGCGCTCAGGGTGAAAGTCGTAATACAGCTCGGAGCAGGGACCGCATGGGCCAGTCGGGCCAGATTTCCAGAAGTTGTCAGCCTCACCCATACGAATGATGCGGTTTTCAGGAATGCCGATATCATCACGCCAGATGTTAAAGGCCTCGTTGTCTTCACGGAAGACGCTAGGCACTAGGCGATCCGCAGGTAGCTGAAAAACTTTTGTAGAGAGTTCCCAGGCCCAGGCGATCGCATCTTTTTTGAAATAGTCACCAAAGCTAAAGTTGCCCAGCATCTCAAAAAACGTATGATGCCGCGCCGTTCGACCCACGTTTTCGATATCGTTCGTGCGGATGCACTTCTGAGAAGTCGTCGCCCGAGGAAATTCAGCAGCTCGTTGCCCCAAGAAAATCGGCTTAAACGGCAGCATGCCAGCGATTGTTAATAAAACCGTCGGATCTTCTGGCACCAGAGAGGCACTAGGCAAAATTTGATGCCCTTTTGCCGCATAAAAGTCTAAAAACTGCTGGCGAATGTCTGCACCGCATAAAGATCGGAGCTGAGATGTATTAGAAAGAGAGGACTTTGGGACAGACATAAGACGAACGTATGAAAGTTTTAGACGGTGGAGCTCCAGATTTGATCAATGGTGCCATACTCTCGCAAGTTTCGACTCTAATAATTTTAAGTCCGTATTATTACCCAAAGCACCCGTGTCCTTTATAACGAAGTTTTTATCCGGAATTGAGAAATTATCGACTGGGCAACAGGTGTAATAAAGAGAAAACGGTATAACAAGCTGCATCTTTAAAGTGTTCTACAGTAAAAGCATCGTAAATATAGGCGAAGAAGAGTTCTTTTTGATCATATAGCCACTAATTTCTCGGGCTGACCTTGCCATAGCTATTAAAATCTTTAGATATTGAAACTTAGTTGCCAACTATGCGGTTTTATCGATTTAATAAGTTGTCAATAGACAACTCTTAATATTGGCATCTTATTTTTCCGTCGTGACGTAACACAGCCAGCTGGCGCACGCTGCCAGCGGTTCCTCAGATATCTTTTGGGTTCGAGCCTTTATGAATAGCGTGCTGCTAATTGGAAATAGCACTTTTACCAACGGTCTAAGATCCCAGGTAAGAGGCCTGGATTCGCTTACCGTTACAGCATCTACCTCAGCGTTAGAAGCATTCTCCCTGACAGAGAATTTGGCTTATGATGTCATCGTCGTTCATGCGAGCGCCCTGAGAGAAAACTCCGTCGTCAAAACGTTTGGGCAAGACCAGGCCGCCTACATTGTCGTTATAGAAACAGACCCAATAGAAGCAGGCCTAATAGAAACAGACCCGACCGATACAAGTCTGTACAGCAAGCTCACAGCACTACACCTAGAACAGACTGCTCTGGCACTAGAAGCAGGCGCAGATGCCTACCTGTGGCTACCGCCTAGCCCAGTAGAGAGCGAGCTGCCCTCATCAGTCTTGGGAGCCTCTTCTTTAGAAATGCGTCCAGAACCATCGCCAGAGGTCGCACAGACAGCGGCACAGAAAGGCGGACCGGCTGTACTGCAATCTGCGCAGAAAACACGCGCTTCAACAGGGTTAACGTTTCAGCCTGACCAGTGCCGATTGATTCAGGCCCACATTCAAATTGGGCTCAGCCGCGCTCAGCGATATCGCGATCTCTCTCGCATTAATGACTGGCTCTCAGCTGTTGCTTTAGTAGACGCACTCACGCAAATCAACAACAGAAGAGCGTTTGATCTAGAGCTGCCCAATCAAGTCAAAATGGCAAAATCCAAAGCTGCGCCCCTATCCATCATGATACTGGATATCGATTACTTCAAGTCTGTGAACGACCGCTTTGGACATTTAGTTGGCGATGATATTTTAAGGCAGCTAGCAAAGCGGCTGCTCACAAATATGCGATTTTACGACACGCCTTTTCGCTTTGGCGGTGAGGAATTCGTGATCACCCTTAGCAACACAGACATGAGAGAAGGTAAAGCGATCGCAAATCGGCTCAGAGAAAGCATCGCCAAAAAGCCCTTTCCGCTCACTTACGCCAACAGTGACCAGGTCACAAGCTTAAATATTACGGTGAGTGTTGGCCTGACAGAACTCATGAACACTGACGATGAGCAAGGTCGCAGCCTGTTAGATAGAGCCGATCAAAACTTGCTAAAGGCGAAAGGAAAAGGGCGCAATCAGGTGGTGGCAACGCCATAGGTAGAATACTGGCAGCTGCCATGTCGGCAACTGCAATATCGGCAACCATATGTTGCAAGAAACGAATTAACAACTAATCTGAGCGAATACTCTAAGCAAATACTCTAAGCAAATACTCTGAGCAACTAATCTAAGCGGATCAATAAACCAGCAGAACAACAAACAGAACACGCTATGCCCGGACGCCGCGCTCAACAGTCGAATCCGTATCGACATCTGTATTGACGTCCGTATCTGCCAGGTGCTGCTCTATCTGAGTGCGGCAGTCTGTTACTGAAGCGCGCGCTGCCATTGAGTCCACTAGCGCCTCGTAGGCAGCTGACTGGGTTTTGAGCAGGGTTTGGGCCTGTAGCAGCGCCCACCGCAGCTGAGTGTCAATCCCTTTTTCTGGCTTCTTAGCCTGCTGCCAAAGGGCCTTAAGCTGCATTCGGTCGTCTTGTCCGCCTTCAGCGCTGCCATAGGTTTCTGTTTCAGCAGCGATCCCCGCCATGCCAATAATGCAGTAGCGATTGAGCTGTTGAGGTGACCAGCTATCGGCGTCTTGTTGGGTTAACTCAGCAGTATCTAACACCACACCGCCGAGACCTGGCAATCCAGCTTTAATAGCTTCCCAGGCACTGAGGGTGTAGCTTTCAGCCTGCACATCTAGCAGATGCGCCACCAAAAAATGACCGGCTTCGTGGTGAAGAATGCGCTGACGGTATTCTGACGATTGACCAGACACCAAATCAATCAAAAGGTTGCCGCCTTTGCCCTGGGCAACGAAGCGGTCAAGGGCGATTACGCCAGCAATGCCGGAAAGGGCGATCGCAACCGCACCGGGTGAAATATTGAGTAGAGGGCCCACCAGGCTCAAAATTGTGAACGCAAAGACAGAGACAGCGAGCAAATTGAGCGTAGTGGGATTCATATCTAGAGAGAAGGCGGTTACTTATAGAATAACTCCAAACTTTCTTGATTGCCGACGTAGCGCCAGTGCCAGGGCTCATAGCCCACCTGCGCTTCGTTATCTCTCTGAAAAGACATTTCAAAGTTAAAAAAGGCAGCGTTTGCCTCTAACCACTTAAAAGCCTCTGTATCTTCAAAGCTCTCTTCCAGATGAGTGCTGGGTCTGCTCTTGTCAATAAAGTCAACTGCGTAGCCCGTGTGGTGCTCACTGTAGCCAGGAGGCGCACTGACTTCTGCGCGTGTCTGGGCGCTTTCTCCCCGCTCTGCCTTAAGGTCAAAATACAGATAGTTTTGATCGTCCAGGGTCCTAAAACCTGAGACTAAATCCAGCTGAACGCCTTCGGCTCTGGCCTTTTCAAGCATACGAGTGACGGCCGCTTTAGCGGCTGGCTTTAGGCGAATCTCGCTATCTGGCGTCAGCGGCACTAAGGTCGCTTCGTCGGCAACGTCATATCGACGGTGGTTCAGCAGCTGGTCTGCCGGGGCTACATCACCTGCACCCGTCTGATCGCTGTCATCGGCAGAATTTAGGATGCTTGGCTCTGAGCTAGAGGGCTCTGATTCTGCGGTGGCTTCTCCTGCGGACCGAGCAGGATTTACCTGTGCGATCGCACTTCTCACACCACCGACCACTCGCCCAGTTTGGGCCCCTAGCCAGGCTCGCTGCCAATAGCCAACGCTACCGATACCGGCAACTAGCAACAGCCCCGCAACCCACCGTAACCCCGTAGGCTTACGCTTGGGCGCAACAAACCTAATATTCTCAATTTCATCTAGGGAAACATCCGTAGACTGACGACGAGCAGGGGGAATATCTTTAGACGGTGGGATGCTCACAGGCACAATAGGGTTTGATCTGCTGGGCGTCGAAGGTAATGGGCCAGAGGGTAATGGGCCAGAGGATAATGAGCTAGAGGGTAAGGAGTCAGAGGGAAACGGACTAGGAGAGGGGGAAAGAGATGGAGATGCAGTATCGACGTTCTTCAAGGCGCTACAGACAAAACACTACAATTTGGCAGCTCATCTGAGCAGACCTGTTGAACCTGGTTCAAATGAACCAAATTTTTTTAATTTTTTCAATGGGATTTAGTGTATAGCACTTTTGGGACTCTCTGCTAAGAGAATATACCTAACAATTTTTGAAGGAGCTTTTCAGGTTTCGCGCCAATCAAAACCGCTACAACAAGCTATTAATCCAGGCATTTAAGTCCTCTTTACGCACTACGTAACCGGCAGTTTTTCTAAGTCAGCCCAGCTCATTTCTTCATAGTTTTCAAAGGGTTGATGAATCCAGGGATTATCGCTCAGATGGTGAACCGCATAGTCTGGCGTAATAGAAGAGCAGTCTTTATGCCAAAGCACCGCCGTGCGAATTTCATCAATATAAAACCCATACTTATGCCGCAGCCAGGAAATACTGCGCTCTAGGCTCTGCCCGGAATCAACGAGATCATCGACGAGTAAGACACGTGAGCCCAGGTTAGCACTCGTCATACTGAGGTCTTTAGAAAACGTAATTGAGCCGCGAGTGCGGTTACCTTCTCCGCCGTAAGAAGCGGTCGATAGAATCGCTAGCGGCTGATCGGAAATGCGGCAAAGAATATCGCCGATACGCAAGCCGCCTTTGGCCAAACACACAATTTGATTAAACTGCCAGCCAGAGCGGTGTACCATCAAGGCCAATTGCTCAATATTTCGATGGTAGTCTGACCAGGATACGTAGAGATCTGACATTGGGAGATCTGCCATTGATTGGTTCAGTAGGCGTCTTTCAATAGACGCTCAATAGATAGAGGTGACTGCGAAAGTTGTTTATGTTTGCTTACACGTTTTATTTATACAGGACAGCGTTTCTTCATGGCTAACCTAGAACCTCAGCCGCACTCAAAGGTCAACTATCCCTCACCGCCGCTCTCGCTGCCGGTGAAGTTAGCCTATGGTGCAGGCGATTTTGGCGCCGGCTTGACCTCTCAGTTTCTGTCTTTCTTTCTGCTGATTTTTCTGACCGATGCAGTCGGCATGCGGCCTGGCATTGCGGGGTCGGTATTGGCCGTTGGCAAAATTTGGGATGCGGTGAACGATCCGCTGGTCGGCATGTTAAGCGATCGCACCCAGACCCGCTGGGGTCGCCGCTACCCCTGGATATTTCTCACCGCCATCCCCTTCGGCATCTCCTACTGCTTCATTTGGATTGTGCCTGGCTTCGCCCAGGGCTGGACAGCCTTTTGGTACTACGTCGCCATTACCTCGCTCTTTCAGGTCTTTTTCACCACCACCAACTTGCCCTACAGCACCCTCACCGCTGAGATGACGCAAGACTACGATGAACGGACCTCTTTAACCTCCTTTCGCCTAGCGTTCTCTATCATCGGCGGCCTTTCCATCCTGGTTGCCGCTGGCCTGCTACCCGTCCTTGCAGAAGGCAATCCGGGTCTTAGCTTTATCCAAACAGAAACCCAGCGCTACACGGCGCTTGGCATCTTCGGCGGCATTGTTTCAACGCTCACTATCTTCTGGTGCATCTTTGGCACATACGGCTACATGGAGAAAAAGGCCAAAGCCGCTGGCAAATTTATGGGTGACACCGACAACAACGAACAAGAGTCTTTTGTTACCCAGCTCAAGATTGTTATGGGCAATCGCCCCTTCTTATACGTAGTAGGGATTTATCTGTTCTCTTGGCTAGCTTTGCAAATCACCGCAGCGGTCATTCCGTTCTATGGCAAGTATGTGATGAGCGTAGACGGTAGCCTGCTAGCGCTGATTGTTCAGGGGATCGCCATCTTTATGATGTTTATCTGCGCGGCGCTGAGTAAACGGCTGGGTAAGCGAAACGTTTACTTCTTAGGCTCAGGCGTTTGGATTTTAGTGCAGATTGGCCTGTTCTTTTTACAGCCTGGACAGAACAGTGTGCTGTATGGGCTGTGTGCGATCGCAGGCTTCGGCGTCGCGACAGCCTACGTCGTTCCCTGGTCTATTCTCCCCGACGTCATTGAGCTAGACGAACTAAACACCGGACGGCGGCGAGAAGGCACCTTTTACTCGTTTATGACGCTGCTACAAAAGATTGGACTAGCGCTAGGCATTTATCTGGTAGGGCAAGCGCTAGAAGCCTCCCAGTTCGACCCAGAGCTAGACGTTCAGCTTGAGCCTGCGCTTCAAGCCATTCGCCTATTCGCAGGTCCGGTGCCACTGATTCTTCTCATCTGTGGCGTTGTTTTAATGTACTTCTATCCCCTGACCAAAGAGGTCCATGCAGAAATTATGCTGAAGCTCGCTGAAAGGCGACGGCTAGAAGAGCTAGAAGAAGAGAAAGGATAGACCAGATTTTCTTCAAGCTATGATAAATAAAATCGATGAATAAAATCTTGCGTTAACTGTAGGAAGACGATCCAAAGAGATAGCCCAGACAGGGTGCCAACAATAAAAGTAGCGTTCGAAGTTGTCTCGACAAACTGGCCAGATGACTACGCCCGCAAATATGAAAACTACGAAGCAATGGGAATTGAGGAATATTGGATCGTAGATTATCTAGGCTTATGCGGACGACGGTTTATCGGTTCACCCAAGCAGCCTACGATAACAGTTTCTCGACTAGTAGAGGGAAGATACGAATCCACGCTGTTTCGAGCGGGTGAGACAGCTACATCAACAATATTTCCAGGATTAGTCAGTGTGGATCAGGTTGTCAGGTTCGCCTGAGGGGTTTGCTTGAGAGGTTTTCCTGGCAATTCAGGAAAACATCCATGCTGCGATCGCTTGTCTATTATGCTGACGCTTGCGGGGGATACAAAAGCTATTCTTTTCGTCACCTAGACTAGAGTGACGACCTATGACTTGCTAATTCAAAGGATTTTTCCCATGCTTGATGCCCTAAAAAAAGAACTGAAGACCTTTAGCAGCTACATCACGGCTGAACAAAGAAGTCTGCCAGACTTTTTCATAGTAGGGACTCAAAAAGGAGGCACCACGTCTCTCTATGCTTATTTATGTCAGCACCCAAACGTCATAGCAGCCTCCGATAAAGAAGTTCACTATTTTGAATCGCCAGAAAATCGTAAGAAGGGATTACGCTGGTACAAAAGCCACTTTCCTACCCTGTCAGAAAAGCAAGCGAAACAGGCAATTACAGGAGAGGCCACGCCACTGATGTACTCCCTACATGCGCCCAGGTTGGTTTACGAAGCCGCATCCACAACAAAACTCATCTTCCTGCTGCGCAATCCAACAGAGCGTGCATTCTCTCACTACAAACACAACACGCGTAAGCCAGACCGAGAAGCGCTAACTTTTAGTGAAGCTATCAGAGCAGAAGACAGCCGAATAGAGCAAGACATCAGAAGGTCGAGAGAAAACCCTTTATATAATGACAGTCTAAATAGAAGATTCTCATACGTCCATCGAGGATTTTATGCCGATCAGATTAACTGGTGGCGACAGTTTTTTCCGACCAGTCAAATGCTGATAGAAGAGAGTGAATATTTCTACGCAAAGCCTCAAGCCTGCCTGGATAAGGTAACTGATTTTTTAGACCTGCCTCAACACAAATTTGATTGCCAGAGTCGTCATAACACAGGTGACTATTCTGAAGCGATGTCTGAGTGCGATCGCCAGTACTTACAGGCCCTATACGAGGAACCAAACAAGCAACTATTCGATTTAATCGGACGCAAGCTGTGGGTCAACTAGCACTTAAAACAGAAGACAAGCCAGCCTCTAGCTCTATGCTAGAAGTGTCCATACTGTCGATCTCTCAGGCAACGGCAGCCACGTTTGCAGACCTTTATTTTCAATATACATTTCTGGTCTTTATTCAAACGGGTAGTAAGCGGGTACTGTGCCCAAGAAATGGCGAACTGATCGGACAAACTGGAGATGTGATGATATTTCCGACTGGGTCTACAGTAACGCTAGAAAATCGTCCAATGATTGGCAATGATTACCGGGCGACTGGCGTCTGTTTCCCGCACCGTATGATCGAAGCAGTCTTTTCTAAAGCAGTATTTTCTAAGGAAAAGTCAAATCCCGCGCCGGATAGCATTCAGATTATACAGAACTGTTCAGAACAGTCTCTCCAGATATTGAACGCCATTCAAACCACGCTAAAAGATCCAGAATTACCAGAACCTATCAGGCAGCATCGCCTGCTCGAACCGCTAATCTGGTTAAAATACAGCGGCATCTATCTCTCATCCCATGAAGAAGAGAAAATGCTCAGCAAGGTCAGAAGACTTATTCAAACCGACTTGAGCCACCCTTGGCGCTCAAATGAAGTAGCTAACTATTTTGCTATCAGTGAAGCAACCATGCGGCGTTGGTTAGCCAAATCTGGACAGGGATTCTCAAAAATCTTACAGAATACAAGACTTGAGCACGGACTTAGCCTCTTGCAATCAACAGATATTCCGATTTTAGAAATCGCAATAAGCTGTGGGTTTAAGACACCGTCTCACTTTTCAGGTTCGTTCAGAAAACGGTTCGGGATTAAACCCAGCGAGATTCGCAAGAGAGATTGAGCGTTTTTCGATATATCTTGCCTGATTGCTGACAGTGTAGCAAACCCATTCTTGCTAAATTCAGAGCGTGTAGCAAACGTCCTGATGCATTAAGACGTTTGCTCAGAAGCATTGCTTGTTTGCTAAGGGTTGTAGCCTTTAGTGAGTGTCTTAAGCAACGCTTCGAAGGCTATAGAGAACACGCATATTGACGCATATTAAAGAGCGCCCCTGACAATGCTTAGTAAGTTCATTTCCCTTGGCTGTTTGCTGACCGCGACGATTGCCTCCCCCGCTTTTGCACAAGAATTCAACTTAACCAGTACAACAATCTCCGAAGGAGAGACATTAACAAATGCCCACATATTCGAGGGCTTTGGCTGTGAAGGTGAAAACCAGTCACCACAACTATCATGGACTGGCGCGCCGGAAGGAACCAAAAGCTTTGCAATCAACGTATATGATCCCGATGCACCTACAGGATCAGGCTGGTGGCACTGGAATGTTGTGAATATTCCAGCCGCTACGAACGCCATTTCTCAGAATGCTAGCGCTGATACAAACTTGCCTACGGGGGCGATTGAAATTCGAAATGATTATGGCACCATCGGATTTGGGGGTGCCTGCCCGCCGCCCGATAAAGTCCACCGCTACATCTTCACAGTGTATGCGCTAGGGACAGAAAGCCTGGAGCTGCCTGAAAATCCGAGCAATGCCCTCGTCGGTTTCATGATTCGTACCAACATGCTGGGCAGTGCAAGTATTACAGCTGTCTATCACCGATAGCTGAGACGTTTGATGGAATTGTGATTGCAGTAGGCGTCTGGCGGATAGCGGCTTAATAACCGAAGGACTGAATACACAGAGCCACCCATATCTAAGGACAGAAGCCAAGATTTTTATAAATCGTTACAATAAGGATACTTGTAAGCTGGAGAGGGCCTTCCCTATGATTCCATCAGGTGCTCAAGAATTTTTATGGACGCTCAAACACGGCATATGGGGAGTGGGTACGCTCTCTTGGGTGTTTGGTATTTCCGATAGAACATTGGCCGTCCTTATGGACGGTTACTTATCAGCTATTGATATTGTGCAGCTTGCTACGGCCGCTTTCTTTTTTGTCAGCTGGCTATTCTTAAAACCCGTCCGATTTGTAGTGGCCAGCTCAGTAGAAAACACCACCACGTCAGAAGAAAACCCTAATTAGCGCCCACTTCGAACATCCATCGTCATGACGAGCTACACGAGTAGTAATAATGACTAAACGTGCCTCAAGTATCCTCTCCAAACAGTCAAAAAGCAGACGTATTCAAGAAGTCACAGCTTTGCATGACGGATTGCGACGGACGAGTGAGAGATTCTTACGCGTGCTTTGATTAGGAATGCGATCGCTAAAATATCACTAAAGCCGTTGCCATACAGCAGCGGCTTTTAGGCGTATAAATTGACCCAGACGCTAAAACCTAAGCTAGTCCATCCAAAATCTAGCTCGCGCTAGCTGACGATGAGTTCAGACTAGCCGTCAGTAGTATCAACCTTCCACGAAATTCCTAACAGCTCAGCAGTAATTGCTCCTGGATGAGGATTACTTAAAGCCAGCTCGCGCGTACTTACAGATATTTCAAGTGTTCTTGCTACTAAGAGGCGTGTCGTAGCAAATGCTTTGAGCGCGCTTGCGACCAAACGTCATGCTGATATAAACGAGTAGCCTGTTACAAAAAAGGCCCTGAACATTCTTACTATCGAGAATCATACCGCTGCAAACGAGTAGCCTGTTGCATCAACCCTCAAAACATGTTCTCACGATGACTTGCATTTTACTACCAACAGTCAGCAAATTCTTACACATGCTTTGAGGGTTGATGCGATCGCCTCCTTCGCTCTTAAAATCAGCTTTCGACCTCTTGCACCGCCTCCTGCACTTTCTGTCGCAGATATTCTTTACTTAGTGAATACAGCTAATACAGCCAGCGAGCACAGAACTAGCCTACAGAGAATCTCGGGCACCATTGATCAACTGGGTCTTATTTCACTAAGTCGCACAAAAAAGTCAGCCCTTGCCTCAACTAAGACAATGAGCTGACTTCGTATGTAGTGCAAATCTTCTACAACAATCACGTTTAGCTAGCGATAAAAGGCTAGCAAAAACGGTTCGTTAAAGCGCTCTACCAGCCTTTATCAGACTGATCTTGAACGTAAGCAGCCACGTTAGCGATCTCATCTTCAGAAAGGCGTGAGCCAAACGCAGCCATCGCATTCTTACCGTAGGTAACCTGCTTCACAATCGCATTAATATCATGCTCAGCGCCATAACCATCAAGGTACTGCTCTAGCGCATCTACCTTCAGGGTCTTTTGGGCCATTACTGCATTGTTGCCACCAATATGACAAGCCGCACAGTTAGACGCAAATACCTGCGCGCCAGCTGCAAGATCAGCTGCGATCGCACTTCCACCAAACGGAGCAAGCACTCCAATAAAAACTGCCAAGACAGCAGCAATAAAAGCTTTCATCGATTAAAACTCTTTTTTCTAAAAGGAAACAATCACAAGATAAAATTCTGTTGGAATTGTGGTCAAAAGACACTTTGTCACATGTTACGTTCTGTAACAATCCATAAGTTCTCTCTATATGCAGCCAAAAGGTGGAAGCAGCAAACCTAAGATAGTGGAAGCAGCAAACCTAAGATAAAAGAGAAATTAGAAGACTTGGACTAATCAAAGAATGACTCGGTTTTCTCGCCGGTTTGCACCTTCCACAGTCCCGCATAAATCTTGTCTTTAGCCAGCAGCTGCTCGTGGGTGCCGCTTTCCACCAGCTGACCTTGCTCCATTACATAGATGCAGTGCGCATTGCGAACCGTAGACAAACGATGTGCGATCGCAATTACCGTCCGCTCTTTTGTAATCTTCTCCAGCGACTTTTGAATCGCAGCCTCCGTTTCATTATCAACCGCCGAGGTCGCCTCATCCAAAATTAGGATTGGTGGATTCTTCAACAGTGCTCTTGCGATCGCCAGCCGCTGCCGCTGTCCGCCCGACAGCTTTTGTCCGCGCTCACCCACAATCGTGTCATAGCCCTGCGGCAGTCCTTGAATAAAGCTATGCGCTTCCGCTATTTCCGCCGCTCGCTTAATCTCATTTAAAGTAGCGTCAAACGTCCCATAGGCAATGTTTTCAGCAACCGTACCATGAAACAAAAACACATCTTGACTCACCAGCCCAATCGCTTTTCGCAAATCTCTTAAATCCAGCGACTGCAAATCCAGTCCATCGAGCGTAATCTGCCCAGCATTCACCTCATAAAAGCGTAGCAGCAGCTTCACCAGTGTGCTCTTACCCGACCCCGTTGAGCCAACAATCGCTGTTGTTTTCCCTGCTGGAATCTTTAAAGAGAGAGCGTTCAAAATGGGCTGTCGCTCGTGATAGCCAAAAGAAACATTGTCGAAGACAACATCGCCACTTACCTGAACCGTTGGCAGCGGTGTATTGCCCGGACGAATCGCAATCGGTGTATCCAACAGATTCATCACTCGCTGTGTAGAAGCCATCGCCCGCTGATACTGATCGAGCGTTTCACCCAACCGTGTCAGCGGCCAGAGCAGCCGCTGCGTCAGAAAAACAAGCACCGTGTAAGTCCCCGCTTCTATGCTACCTGCGGCAGTTGCCAGGCCGCCATAGAACAAAATGCCGGTAAACCCAACGAGAATAATTACGCGGATCAGCGGAATAAACGCAGAGCTATAAACAATGGCCTGCTTGTTACTGGTGCGATAGGCATGGCTTTCACGGCTCAGCTGCGCTAGCTCATAGTCTTCTGCCGTAAAGCTCTTAATCGTCGCGATGCCCGTAAGATTGTTGATCAAGCGAGCATTGATCAGACCGGCCTTTTCACGAACATCGGCATACCGAGGGGCCAGAAACTTTTGAAAAGCGATCGCACCCCCAACAATCAACGGCATCGGCACAACAGCCATCCACGCCAAACTCGGAGCCAGCACAAAAAATACCGTGCCAATAATCACCACCGTGGAACTCATCTGAATCAGCTGATTCGCCCCCCGATCCAAAAATCTCTCCAGCTGATTAATATCGTCATTGAGCATCGACATCAGCTGTCCGGTGCTGCGCTCTTCAAAATACGCCAGCTCCAGCCCTTGCACGTGATCGTACGCATCTATACGCAGATCATGCTCCATTGCCTGCGACAGGTTTCGCCACAGCAGCTCATAGGCGTACTGAAAAGCAGATTCTAATATCCAAACGAGAAAAGTGAGAATAGAAAGAACAATAAACTGCGATCGCAGCTCAACAATTCCCCACTGCGCCAAAAGGGAATTCTGCTGATCGACCACAATATCGATAGCCACCCCGATCAAAGCAGGCGGGGCCAAATCAAACACATTGTTCAATAGCGAACAGAGCGCCGCCAACCAAGCCACAGCCCGGTACTTTCGCCCATAGGTCATGAGCCGCTGAAACGGACGAGCAGACATAGACGCCATGGCAAACCCTGCACAGTTCTCTCAAGTGGATGACTCAAATGATAGAACAGCGCGTCTACTCTCTTCTAGCTAGCCACTTTGCAGAAGAAGGCGTTTTACCTATGGTTTATCTATTTTGAAGCGCTAAAGAAGGTACTAAGCCACGTCAGACTGTACATCTACAGCAACTTTCTGAGTGCACTTCACAGCTGGGCTAGTGCTTAAATCTTTGAGTACCCACAGCACAGCGCGCTCAGCGAAAGCATCTATTTGGGCAATCGGTAGCTGTACAGGCGCGAGCGTACGACTGTTCACCTCATCTGCAAACAGTGCTTCCGGCGTAGAGCCAGCCACCAGCTGCTTCAGGTCTCGGCTCATTGTCTCTACAGAGAAACGATCGCTCAACTCGGTCTCTGGCAAAGGTGGCAAAATTGCAGCAATCTCATCCTCAAAAGGGCCAACAGCCGCAAGTGAAGGCTTTTCACTGCCAGTAAGCGCCGCTAGCTCTGCTATCCAGCCAGCTTCCACCGGGTTCTGCTGTCGGTTACCCTTAAGTCCATAGCCGTTATCCCAATTGGAATTGTTTTCTCCAGAGCAGTCACAAGACGTTGCCGCAGCTAGTCCAAATCGGCTGCGCGCCTTGGATGCAATTCTTGGCGCAATTTTTGGCGCAATTTCTAGGTACAGCCCCTTAGAAAGACGCTTAGAGGTACTTCCAGGCATGCCGCCAGACTGACGAGCCGCCGCCACCGCCACCGCACCAGCAGCGACTACAATGCCCAAAACTGCTTTGGCTGTACTGCCTCCAGGCAGCTGAGCTTCTAGCAAAGCGGCTGAAGCAAACACAGAAGAAGCCTGCCGAGTAGCCTGGGAAGGCTGCAAAGACCGAGCGATGACCGGCGCGGCATTAGCAGCCTCTGTCGCAATGCGATCGCGCTCCTGCTCATACTCACTCACCAGCTTTTTCGCTGCGGTCAAATCTCGCTGAAGTGACTCATACTCACTCATATTTACAGCCAATGAGCGATGGCGACTCTGAAGCCGTTCTTCTGCCGTTAGTAGCGTTTGCTGACGTAGCTGCTGCGTTTCTGACTGATGCGTTGCAACCGTCAAAGCCTGAAGCAAATCCAGCACAGCGGGGACCTGGGAAAGAGATCTCTTAAGTGCATCTGAACCGCCAAAGCGATTCTCACCCGGCGACAGCAAGTAGTTGCCCAAGGTCGCTTGAGCCGTCTCATACAGCACCGCCTGCTGCTGCTCGTAACGATTGTAAATGCGGTTGAGCGCGGTGGCATCGACGTTAGCCTGGCTAAACTCTTCGAGCAAGGCGCGCTCCGTCTGCTTCAGATCTGCCCAGGCTGACTGATAGTCAGCATCTAGCTCTAGCAGGTGTTTTGGCAGTTCAGTCGAAACGTTTACGACAGAGAGTCGCGACTTCAGATGAGCGACGTGCCGCTGAGTCTCTATCAGTTCAATTGCAATCTCACCTTTCTGTGAGGTTATTTCGCTAATTCTCTCGGCCAGCACGCGTTGATAGGCCGTCATATCACTCTGACCATGCTGCGCCACAAAAGCGTCCAGCTTTTGCTGCGCATCTTCTACCGCCTGATTGGCCTTGGGTAGCTGAGCCTGTACATAGCTCAATCCTTTGCAGCTATTGTCCAAGCAAACAGATTCGGTACGCTCTACGGCCTCTCGGGCCAGCTGGCTGACAATGGTTTGAGTTGCGATCGCAGACGGTGCAACCTCCGCACTCATATTCTTTGCAGAAATGCTGGACTCCCCTGGCGTTGCGTTATAAGCCAAGCTCCAGCTGCCATCCGGCTTTTGAGTCAGCATTGATGATTGAGCACCCAGTTCAGCGCTACCCAGTTCAGCACGACCCAGTTCAGCGCTACCCAGTTCAGCACGACCCAGTTCAGCACTATAGCCAGCGCCACTAGCACCATGAGATCCGTAAGCGTTAAAGCCGTGATTGTTAGAGCCTTGCGTAGAGAATGGGCTGCTAAAAGATGGGCTAAAAGCGGCCTGACCGGGCTGTGCAATAGTCGGGCTAACGCCCTGCCCCTGATCGAATGCCAGCTGAGAAGAAGACTGCTGAGAAAATTGGGGATACGCAGAATATCCAATCTGGCTTGGGTCTGCTTCAGTAGCAAGCGTACCCACAGCTGGTGTTGCCATAAAGGGCATCGCCAATCCAGCAGAAATAGCAGCCGTACCCGTAATAGCACTACTTACCTGACCTTGCCAGGAGGGAGTTTCAGCCGCGGACCTATCGACACGAGCCGGGACTATTGGCAGAACATCATCTTTATGAGGTTGCATGGGGGCCTGTCCAATGGGGAGAACAAGCAGCAGTGTATGGAAGAGAAACACGTTTGCTAATACCTTCTACAAAGACTTACAAAGCAATCCGGGAAAGCGCTGGCCGAATAACCGGCTAAATGACTCGTCAAATACCCGGTTAAACGCAGAATTCCCAGAAATACTTATCAACTAAGCTTGTTGCAAAAAAATAAGTTGCCAGCAATGTCACCCTTTTGCTGCGCCACCGCCTACAATCCCTTCCTAATGATTTTCAAGTAACCCACATACCGCTCACAGCCATGACGACCGATTTCGCACCTGATTTCGTCACACTCGCTGACCAGTACAAAGCTCAATACAAAAACACGCTATTAGACAACGTCCTGCCCTTCTGGCAAAACCATTCTCTCGATCAGCAGTTCGGCGGCTATTTCACCTGTCTCGACCGTACCGGCAGTGTCTACGACACTGACAAATTTATCTGGCTACAAAATCGGCAGATATGGACCTTTTCCATGCTGTGCAACCAGCCGGCGCTACAGCCAGCTACCTCGCTTATGCAACGGGCTGACTGGCTAAAAACAGCCCAGCACGGTGCAGATTTTCTAGCCGAGCATGGCCGAGATAAGCAAGGCAACTGGTATTTTTCGCTCAACCAGGCAGGTCAGCCACTCACTCAGCCCTACAACGTTTTTTCTGACTGCTTTGCAGCGATGGCCTTCAGCCAATACGCACTAGCCGCAGGCGATGACACGGCCAAAGAAATCGCCTTGCAGGCCTACAACAATGTGCTGCGTCGCCAGGAAAATCCTAAAGGTCGGTACAGCAAAACCTATCCTGGCACTCGCCCACTCAAGTCTTTGGCACTGCCGATGATCCTGGCCAACCTCTCTTTAGAAATGGAATGGCTACTCCCGGCAGACCAGCTCAACGACGTGCTTGCCTACACGGAGCGCGAAGTCATGGGTCATTTTTTATCTGAAGAGAGCGGCTTTTTGCACGAGCACGTCACCCCTGAAGGCACCACTATCGACTGCTACGAAGGACGCCTGCTTAACCCCGGGCATAGCATTGAAGCGATGTGGTTCATGATGGCAATTGGTGAGCGTCAGGGCAATCTATCACTGATTGAACGCGCTACCCAGCAGATATTAAAAACGCTCGAATTTGCCTGGGACCAGCAACATGGCGGCCTCTTTTACTTTATGGATATCAAGGGCGTGCCCGTACAGCAGCTAGAGTGGGACCAAAAGCTTTGGTGGGTGCATTTAGAAACCCTGGTAGCCCTATCAATGGCCTGCCGCCTCAATCCGCAGGCGCAAACATTGAAAGACTGCTGGCACTGGTATAAAAAGGTGCACGACTACACCTGGAGCCACTTTACCGACAGCGAGCAGGGTGAATGGTACGGCTATTTGAATCGGCAGGGAGAGGTGCTGATTCCGCTAAAAGGTGGAAAGTGGAAGGGATGCTTTCATGTGCCGCGGGCGATGTATTTATGCTGGCAGCAGTTTGAGCAGATAGTTCAAAAAGCAGCTGCTACCAATCCAGCTCGGTAACCGCAGCTGACGCGCCAATATCCGCAGGGTTGAGCACGGTTACATCTGGAGGAGCAACCCTCGCGGAAGAGACGCTGGCAGGAGAAACGAACGCTGGCTGAGACTGCCGCCTGCTTCCTAACTCATTAGCCTTCAGTTCACTGTTTCTCAACTCTTTGGCTTCAAGCTCGCTGGCTCTAAGGGCAAAGTAGCGATCGCGCAACGCTCTATCTTTATTAATCGGGTCATGAGCCTGGTCGCTGCGCACGCCATGCTTGATGCCACAGAAATTAAGCGTGTCAAATAGCCTAAACAGCTGTACCAAATCACGATCCTGTCGGGTTGTGGCCAGCTCTGGGCGACGGCGTAGCTCGCTCATGCGCTGCACAAGAAGAACTTCGCTGCTCAAGTCAGCTTCTGTCAGGGCCTGCTTGAGCGTGTCTACAATATCCTCTTCGCTATGACCACACAAATCTAGCAGTTCACTGTCTGTCAGTGGGAACAAACGGCCCGACTGCTTCAGATATGCCAGCTGCATGGCCAGCCCATGACCAAACGTATTGTAGGCACAAGCATTAGACACTGAAATACTGGTTGCTAAGAGGTTCGTACGCATCGGGCCCCACCGCTCCCGTAGACTCTCATACTTAAGCACGTTCCTAAAAAACCAGAAGAGCGATCGCACTGCACCCTTCTGCTTCACCAAAGGCACCACGATATTCGGCTTAAAGCCCCAAAGCTGGCTGCAAAAGGCTTCTATCAAAAAAACTGCGGGTGATTGAATTAGGTTGTAGCGAGCCATAGTGGCTACCTAAGTAAAAACCGAGGCCGAAAGAGTGACTACATTATATGGACGACTGTCAATTTTGAAGTCATGGAAAACAGAACATCATGGTTCCGTGATTTTACGGCTGTAATTTCGCCTCTACAGTTTCGCTAAACCAAAGAATGTGCTAACGGCCGAAATATACAGTGAGGTCAGAAGAGTATGTTAGAGACTGAGGGATATGCTAGAGACTGAGGGATATATTGGGAGGAGCTGGGCAACATCGCCCGGTTATAGACTTATCTGGGCTCATCTAGATTTATCAAGGCGCTGCCATGCTCAGGATTTCCAACGCTGTCTCTATTCCCGATAGTGAAATCGAAATGAGCGCCATTCGCGCCCAAGGCTCCGGCGGCCAGAACGTCAACAAGGTTGCTAGCGCTGTTCACTTACGCTTCGATGTCAGCGCATCTTCACTGCCTAACTATTACAAGCAGAGGCTGCTCGCACTCAGAGACAAGCGCATTACCAAAGACGGCGTTATTGTGATCAAATCGCAGCAGCATCGAAGTCAAGAGCGCAATCGAGAAGAAGCACTCAACCGATTGCAGCAGATGGTCAAGGCTGCTGGCGTCTTGACGAAGAAAAGGCGACCCACCAAGCCATCAAAGGGCGCAAAGCGTAAAAGGTTAGAGAATAAAGCGAAGCGATCGCAGATCAAATCGCTGCGTAAAAAAGTAGATCTGGACTAACCTCACCGTCAGTCTTTCCCCTGCTGGCTTTTCCCCTGCTAGCTTTTCTTCTACCAGCTGTTCCTCTACCGGCTTCTCTGTGCCAGATACAGCTGCGCCAAACGCAACTCTCTCGTTCGCGGCAGCAAGCGAACGCTGTTCGAGGCCTGCAAAAAATCCACCATCGCCTCTGACGGTGCATAAACAAAGAAGTCACCCTTTTTCGGCACCTGTGCCAAAACCTGAGCTAACGCCGCAGCATAGTCAGACGACTGTTCGCGGTTGACCAGCACAAAATGTTTTTCAGGCGCCAGCTGATGGCTTAGTGACAGCGTATAGGTGTGGTCAACATCGCTCAAAATCCAGATCGACTGTGACTGATTGATGATGGGCGAGGCTTGCGCAGTGACTCGGCTGGTACCTCGTGCCCAGGTCAAAGACTGGGTAACCATACCGCTAGAAACCAGGCCGCCAACGATTAGAGCGATCGCAGCTATTTTCTGCCCTTGAGCAACCCAATCAGCAGACCAACCAGCAAGCCAACTTTGGCTCTTTCGGAACCCACTTTTGCGCTCAAGTTCACGATTGGATTGAGGCGCAAAGGCTCGGGCGATCGCGTAGCCAACAGCTAGCTCCATCCCCAAATAAACCGTCAAAGAATAGCGTGAGAGCAAAGAGCGTCTCCCACCCTGCAACAGGTCTGGAATCATCTGCCCTAGTGCGCTTACAGCCATCAAGAGCACAACAAACAGCCAAACCCGTTTAGGCGTATATCGACAAAGCAGATAGATGCCATAAATCAACAGCCCCAATATCAGATACGAAAAAGGATTGATAAACTTCACCGGCAAATCGAAATCAATAAAGCCAATACCGATGTTGTGAAGCCACACGCCGACCCGCGCGAGCAGCGAACTGTCGTAAGTGCTCGCCCACATACTGGTTATGCCCACCGTGTTCATACGGGTAAGGACGATCCAAACCCACGGAGAAAAAGCAAAGCTAATACCCATAGAGACCATAAGGTAGCGGCGCAGCTTCTGGGTCAAGCGAAACTTTTCCGTGAGGACAACGTACAGTCCGTGCGTGACTAGCACCCAGGTAAAAAATAAATGAGCGTACATTCCCAGAGCAGCGGTGACGCCATAGCCTAGCCAGGAGAGCGGGTTGCTTTTGGCGTCTTCTTTAGCTTGAAGCGATCGCAGCAAAAACGCGCTAGACACCACCGTCAGCACAGCCCACAGGCTATATTGACGCGCCTCTTGGGCCAGCAGCACCTGAAAAG
>ERZ1740058.708-NODE-708-length-22182-cov-6.755548_pt1 | contig 22182 bp, 14 predicted proteins | sample MGYA00581745_ERZ1740058 | MGnify/ENA primary metagenome ERZ1740058 (study PRJEB43018, sample SAMN04849742) | marine metagenome | isolation source: floating plastic debris | place: Pacific Ocean | collected 2008-08-30 | study: EMG produced TPA metagenomics assembly... | reverse complement strand
TCGCTCCGCATATTCTGCATGGGTTTCATAGAGATAGCGGGTATTGGTATTGAGTACGGCCATCTGCCGTTGTCCGGCGGCTACTACTTTGGGGTGAGCGTGGCCTACGTGCGGAATGTTGTTATAAGCATCCAGAAAAGTGTTACCCGCCGCATCGTACATATACTGAAATGCCGCCCGCTCCATGGGTATAGGTTGCCGGTAGCTTAGGGAAAGAATTGGACTGATAACCCGGTGTCGCCGATCACCTTTTTCCTGAACGGTCGGTAGCTGCTTCACCGGAAAGTCCACGGCCTTTCTGAACTGGTTTTCGGCTCCAATAGGGTTAATCGTCAGCCACTTTAGTAGAGTTTTCCAGGCCGATTTTTCGCTTACGGTGGCGTAGACATTCTCGGGATTAGTTTTTCGAGCATGAGCGGCATTACCCACGCTGGTACACAGCCGGGCGGCAATCAGGTAGTAGAGCAGTTGTATTTCCTGCTCCTTCAGCGGCAAAATTTCGTGGTAACCTTCCAACAGGGTTGGAATCCAATCCAGCGGGTTTTCTTTATCGTAGCAAACGTAAGTGGCCGCTATCGCCACTTCGTTGATTAGGGGAGAATAAGCTAGATCGCCAAAGTCAATAATACCAGAAACCCGCCCATCGGTCACCAGCACGTTCCATTCGTTGGCGTCGTTATGAATAATTTGTTTACGGAGTTTAGGTAAAACGGGAGTTACGTTTTCCGCAAACTGCTGCATAAAGTAGCGAACAATATTCCGACGGTGGGCATCTGGTATATCATCCAGGTATTTTTCATTCAGATGCAAGTACTGAAGGTCCCACTCCCACTGTCGGGCTTTAAGCGTGTAATTTGTCAAATTTTGCAGGCGGATGTCAGTACCAGCTAGAAAAGCTCCTAGCGAACGGATAAGCTGTGGGGTAGGTTCAACCTCTCCTAAAAACTCGCCTTCCAAGTAGGAGAGTATCCGGCAAATGGTCGGCTCTCCGTCAATCTCTATCACCTTTAAATACGTCCCGTCGGAGAACGGAAGCGATGTAGGATACTGATTTTCACTGTCCGACTGTAAGTGCCACAGTACTTCCGTTTCAGCCTGAAGAATGGCTAGTATCTCTTCTTGATGCGGGTAGGTTTTAAAGACGTACTTATCGGAGCGACTTTTTACCAGGTAGTTAACATTGTCGTAGCCATTCAGCCTTTTAACTTCGGGTGCTTCCAGTTTAAAATGTTCCTGTAGAAGTTGTATCACTTTCTTGGAATGTATTCCTTCAAAGTCGTCGGCTGGGCCGATAAGATGGTTAGTGTTTTCTTAGACAAAACCGTCCGTTGATTTTTTCATTACCGAGAGGGCAGTTGATTCCGAAATATAAACCGAATGATGAGTAGCCCTAAAGCTGACAATCATCCTATTATTTTCTTAACTCGTCCATGTTTTTAGCGTACATAGCCGCCCCGATAATTCCCGCGTTATTTTTAAATCTGGCTACTTCAATTGGAACATTAACGGTTAGGTAATCCATGAACTTATGGTACTTCTTGCTAATACCGCCACCTAAAATAAAATGATCAGGGGAGACAATGCGAATGATGTGGTGCAGATAGTAATCAAATCGCTTCGCCCACTCCTTCATCGATAGATCCTCTTTCTTCCGGGCCGAGTCGGCGGCGTAATATTCAACCGGCTCTCCGTCTTTGTACAGTATGCGCCCGAATTCCATATTAGGAATTAGCTGGCCATCATAAAACAACCCGGTGCCTAACCCGGTGCCAATGGTAATCATCAGCACTTTTTCCTTCAGGCCTTTTCCCGCTCCTAATTCCATTTCGGCCACGCCAGCCAGGTCAGCATCGTTTGCCAGATAGAACTTCAACCCGTGGCAGTGCTGGCTGAATAGCTCATCAGCTTGGGTGCCGATCCATTTAGGACTGATATTGCCGGCGGTCATAGACTTCCCGTGGATGATCACCGCCGGGAAACTGCACCCTACAATCCCCTTCCAATCGAAGTGATCAACAATCTGGGCTACGGTTTTAGCCACCGCTTTGGGGGTAGAGGGCTGCGGAGTATCTAATCTGAATCGTTCGGTGATGAGTTCGCCCTTGTTGGTATCTACAATGGCACCTTTAATGCCGGAGCCGCCTACGTCTAGTCCTAATACTTCCATAGTATACTTTTGCTTTGGTGGTTAATGCTTACTAGGGAGTGAGCACGGTATTCTGAAGTTATCATAATTTGATCTTCAGTATCAAACCTATATTTTTTTATACAAGAAAACAACGAATGTCCGGATGGTTACCAAATTATTGGTGCATCTAAATCTAGTTCCCCACCGGGCCAACCAGTTCGGCATCTTCCAGAATGTACATCAGTTGCTCGTAGTTTTTGTCGTTCAGTTTGAGCCTTCCCCGGAAGGCTACCATTGATTCGGTGTACTCAACAGGAGAGGTAAGAAACACTTCCATTACGGTTTCAGGACCGCCGGAGCCACAGAAGAAACAGGAAGCTAGAGGCAGTGAAGAGACAATTACATGTTCGGGTTTAAATAACCCATCGAAGGGAATAATATAGCCTGGCACCGTAACCACCTTTCCTTCTAATTCATGAGCTTTATCGCTAAACTCGGGCACGTAGAGTTCGCCGTATTCGTCTTCGGTAATTTTATAGGTGACTGAGGCCAGCGCCTTCCAGACGTTATCATCGGTGCCATCCTGTCCAAACGATGAGGTTGAGACTAACAGACAGTAAGCAAAAAAGGTAGCAAAACTCAGAAGCTTCATAAAGTACGGTTTAGATCCTTATTAATAACAACGAAAGCAGTCAGATAAGTTTATGCATTTACCGGATAGAGCGCAGCTACCGTTTTTACGGTGTAATCAATCTCTTCCGTAGTGTTGTGTCGACTAAACGAAAATCGTATAGCTCCCCGGCTGGGGTCGCTGTTCAGCTCCCGAAGTACGTGGGAGCCCAGTTGCGCTCCGCTAGAGCAGGCCGAACCACCCGAAGCTGATATCTGATGAAGATCAAGGTTGAACAGTAGCATGCTATTGTCTTCTGAAGAGGGTAGGCTTACGTTTAGTACCGTGTATAAACTATTATCCAGATCATCGGACAGGCCATTAAACTGTACCCCAGGAATCTGCTCTCGTAGGCCATTAATCATTCGCTGCTTCAATGCTCGTATGTGCCGGGTACGTTCGTCTAACTGAGCATAGCTTAGTTCTAATGCTTTGGCTAGCCCTACGATTCCGTATAGGTTTTCGGTACCACCGCGCATATTGCGTTCTTGCCCTCCGCCATACATCAGTGGGCAAATCTTATGTCCCTTGGCGATATATAGCACACCCACCCCTTTTGGTCCGTGAAATTTATGCGCCGCTCCGGCAATACAGTGTACGGGAATTTGCTTAAGGTCAAGCGGGTAGTGAGCTATGGTTTGCACCGTATCCGAATGGAAAGCCGCATGATACTCCTGACAAAGCGCCCCTACTCGCTGAATATCGGTGATATTCCCAACTTCGTTGTTTCCGTGCATCAGCGATACTAGTGCGGCCCCCGGCTGCTTAAGTAATTGTTCCAGATGATCAAAGTTGATAGACCCCTTAGCATCTAGTTCTACGTAGTCTACCTGAAGATTATGGTGTTTTTCTAACTCCTCTATCGTATGCAATACAGCATGGTGCTCTATGCGCGAAGTGATTACCCGTTGAATATCCAGCGAGTCGACCGTACAACGGAGAGCCGTGTTATCTGCTTCGGTACCACCGGAGGTAAAAAATACCTCGGAGGGAGTAACGTTTAGCAGTTCAGCTACTTGCTTACGGGCCTGCTCAATGGCCGAGCGGGTCTGTCGTCCGTGAGCGTGAGTAGACGAAGGGTTACCGTAGTGGTCACTCATATAAGGAAGCATCGCTTCCAAAACTGCGGGATCAAGCGAAGTAGTCGCCGCATTATCTAAATAGACTTGCATAAGCCAAGTAGGTTAGGTACAGAACTTACAAAATACGCCAAGAATAGGCGGGTTTGCAAGTGTTCAACATTCTAGGGCGATTTTCTGATTCAGTGAAAAAAATTAGGTATTTATATAACAAAAGTAAAAGTAATTATTATATTTACTTTTGTTAAGTAAATTATTGATCATGAAAAACCCCTCTCTCGGCGAATTCGAAGAATTAGTTTTGTTGGTAGTAGCGGCTCAGCACGATCAGGCCTACGGAGTATCTATTCTGGAGGATCTAGAAGAAAAACTGAGTAAAAAGCTCAATATCAGTGCAGTACATGTAGCCCTAAAGCGCATGGAAGACAAAGGTTTTGTCAAATCCCGTTTTGGCGGGATCACCAGCGAACGGGGGGGGCGTCGAAAAAAGTTCTACATCATCACGGCCTTTGGCAAGCAGATGCTGGATCAGCAGTACGCCCTCCGCACTAGCATTTATCAGCAAATTCCGAAAATTTCCTTCGGCTAATGAAACCACCACCCCAAAGCGCCCTTCGCTTCCTGCGCTGGTTCTGCCGAGATGACTATCTAGAAGAGATAGAAGGCAATTTGCTCGAGCTGTACAAGCAACAATACGAAGATTCACCAGTGAAAGCTCGACGGCAGTTTATCTGGAATGTATTGCGACATTTTCGCCCGGCGTTTATAAAATCCTTTTCTTCTCAATCTTCAACTTCCTCGGCTATGTTTAGAAATTATTTCAAAGTGGCCTGGCGCAATGCGCTCAAGCAGAAGTTATACTCCCTCATTAACCTTTCGGGATTGACCATCGGGATGAGCTGCTTTATTTTGATTGCATTGTACATTCAGTACGAGCTAAGCTATGATACCCACCACGAGCGAGCTGATCAGATTTATCGTATCTATCAACAGCAAAAAGGAAATACTTTTCGAGGAACTGACTTGTTTTCAGTGAGTCCTGAACCCCTAGCACCTGCTATGAAAGAAACCTTTCCAGAAGTGCAAGCGGCGGCGACCATCTCTACAGGGTATGATTTATTATCCTATGGGGATAAAGCGTTTTCACCTAGAGTTTTGTACGCAGATGAAAACGCGTTTGAGGTTTTTAGCATTCCGATAACGGAAGGTCTCGGCGCAAAGGCTCTGCAAACTCCGAACGCTGTTCTGCTTAGTAAATCATTAGCTAAAAAATACTTCGGCGATGAATCACCACTGGGTCAAGAGCTGATTCTCGATAACGATCGCCTCATGACAGTTATGGGGGTGTTTGAAGATGTGCCCAATAACCAACACGTTCAATTTGAATTCATAACATCACTAAAGAATTGTCCTTGGGGTGATGATGTAGGACGATGGGGTAGAAATAATTATTACACTTACGTAGTCTTACCGGAGAAATCCGATTACTAATCACTGGAAATAAAGCTGGCAGTATTCGATAAATATGTAGAGCCTGCTTACAAAGACGCACCGTTTAGAGCGGAGTTTTTCCTACAGCCTATCCGGGATATTCATTTTGCGACTAATATTAACTTCAATCCACTTCCAGCTACGGACAGGCGCTATATTTATCTGCTCGCCTGCATTGCCTTTATCATTCTGCTCTTGGCTGCCATTAACTATACCAATTTGGCAACTTCCCGGTCAGTCAAACGCTCCAAAGAAGTTGGAATGCGTAAGGTACTAGGTGCGCGCAAAATTCAACTGGTTATACAATTACTGAGTGAGTCGTTTCTACTCACCAGCGTTAGCTTCTTATTGGCGTTAGGGCTAGTCTATATTTTATTACCCTTCTTTGAAAATCTGATGGGACAGCCCATTCCCTTTGACATTGTGGGGAGTCGCTGGTTGCTGATCAGTATGCTCTCGCTGGCGTTGTTGGTCGGAGGACTATCCGGACTGTATCCCGCTTTTTTTCTATCGGCAGTTTCTCCAGTGAAGGCATTCAAAGGCAGTTTTATGAAAAAATTCAGCCGGGGAACAGTCCTCAGAAACGGGTTGATTATTGGACAGTTTACCGCCGCCATTGTCCTGGCCATTAGTGGTGTAGTGGTGTACCAACAACTTGGGTATATACAAAACAAAAAATTAGGCTTCAATCGGGAACAGGTCGTTTACGTACCTTTTTATTTCGAAGAAATTGATAACAATACAGAAGTCATCCGAAATGAATTGTTGACTCACCCTAAGATTGAAAAAGTTGCCAAATCAACAGACTTACCTCTAAATAGTGGTAATCAGGGAGTGATTGGGAAGTGGGAAGGCAATGATGGACAAGGTGAATTTTATTGTTATAGAAACTACGTGGATTACAGCTACCTGGATGTATTTGAAATAGAATTACTGGCCGGGCGGAATTTCTCACCAGACTACGTTACGGATTCTACGGAGAGCTATATTTTGAATGAGTCGGCGGTGAAAGCCCTTGGCTGGACACCGGAAGCGGCCATTGGCAAAGGCTTTCGGGAAGGGCAAGTTATCGGAGTCACCAGAGACTTTCACTTCCAACCGATGGATTTAGCCATTGAACCCCTTTTCATGATGCTCCGGACAGAGCATAACAACTACGGGAATCGCGGGAATATCTCCATAAAAGTGAGTATGGATGACTGGGAAAATACCCTGGCGTATGTCCGACAGACTTTTAAAAGTATTGCACCCAGCATTCCATTCGAGTATCACTTTCTGGGCGAATCGTATAATCAACTCTACCAATCCGAACAACGTTTGGGGCAAGCCTTTACTATTTTCACCATGCTGGCACTGCTGATCGCTTGCATTGGGCTATTCGGTTTGGTTTCCTATAACGTAGTGCAGCGCACTAAGGAAATCGGTATTCGGAAAGTACTAGGTGCCTCGGTGCTGGCAATTGTAGAATTGCTATCCAAAGATTTTCTGAAACTAGTAGTTATTGCTCTGGTGCTGGCTACCCCCATTGCCTGGTACGCTATGCAACAATGGCTCAATGATTTTGCTTACCGTATCGATATTCAATGGTGGGTGTTCATACTGGTAGCCATACTGGCTATTGGCATTTCAGTACTAACGGTGAGTTTTCAGAGTATTCGAGCCGCATTAGCCAATCCGGTAGACTCCTTGCGAAATGAATAGACACCCCTCGCCACCGAAAAAGGCTCTCCGCTTCCTACGCTGGTTCTGCCGAGATGACTATCTGGAAGAAATCGAGGGAAATTTGCTCGAGCTCTACGAGCAACAGTACGAAGAATCGTCTGCTAAAGCTCGACGACAATTCAGGTGGAATGTATTGCGTCATTTTCGTCCGGCGTTTATTCGATCATTCAAAATGTATCCCACTAACACCTTTGATATGTTTACAAGTTATTTCATCATTGCCCTACGCTTGTTTACCCGCAACCGATTGATTAGCAGTATCAACGTGTTAGGGCTGGCATTAGCCCTGACTGGTAGCTTGTTGATTATGCTATTCATCCTGGATGAAGTAAGCTATGACCGCCACCACACCAACGCCGACTGCATCTACCGGGTTACTCGCAACTTTCTTTCTCCCGATGGCAGTGAAACCCTTCATGTAGGGCTTATTGCCCCACCCTTCGGTCCGCTATTACAAAATGATTTTTCCGATATTGTGGAAGTAGCCCGAACCCGGCGGGTATACCGTCCATTAACTTCGATTGAAGAAGATGGTTCTATCCAGGAAAGTCTTGGTATAGAGCATCCTTATTACGCTGAGCCTTCGGTTTTTACTTTATTCACCATTCCTATTCTGGCGGGTGATACTAAAACTCCGTTGGAGAAACCTTATACTATGCTAATCTCCGATGCTACCGCCCAACAGTACTTTGGCACTCAGGATGTAGTGGGTAAACGAGTTAAAGCCGAAGATGTATTCTTTGAAATTACGGGGGTCTATAAAGCCTTTCCCACTCAATCGCATTGGCATCCTGATGTATTGGTGGCCTTTAGTACCCTCAATAATCAGGAAATTTACGGCTGGGAACAACTGGAAACCAACTGGGGTAATAATGACTTTAGTACCTATATTTTAGTTAACGATCAATTTGATGCCCAGAGAATTCAACAGCAGTTTCCCAACTTTCTAGACAAGCACATGAGAGGCTTGGGTAAACCGAGTGAGTGGACAAGCTTATTTCTTCAGCCGTTAACCTCTATTCATTTGTACTCCCAACTAAATCACGAGATTGAGGTTAACGGGAGTATAGATCACGTCTATATCATGGGGGCGATTGGAGTATTCTTGCTCTTAATTGCCATTTTTAATTTTATCAATTTAGCAACTGCCCGGGCTACGATTCGGACCAAAGAAGTAGGACTCCGGAAGGTCCTCGGGGCGTTCCGAAGGCAACTGGTGGCGCAGCACCTGAGTGAATCCACTTTAGTTGCTTTGGTCGCCTTCCTCATGGCACTGATACTTACTTGGCTAGCCCTACCCTGGCTCAACGAGTTTACCGACAAATCTATCCGGCTAGCAGCGTATATCCACCCGATAGCTGGTGTAGCCGGATTATGCTTGGTACTATTGGTAGGGCTACTGGCGGGTTTTTATCCGGCATTAATCATATCTCGGTTTAATCCGGTTAGATTACTAAAGCAGCGGACCGGGTCTGGAACAGGAAAACAAGGTATACGAAGAGGATTGGTGGTAGTACAGTTTACCCTCTCGATCATGATGATCATTGCTACTGTCATTATCTACCAGCAGCTACAGTTTCTTAATGATCGAGAGCTAGGGTACGCCAAAGATCAGATCGTGAGGATTGATTACGATGACGACTTAGCCGATCGTTACGAAACCTTCTACCACGAGCTAACCAACCATACAGCCATCAAGAGTGCGAGTCGGTCTAGTCTCATTCCTACGGGTAGGTTATTGGACTTTCAGGGAACCTCGGTGCAACAAGGGGATAGCCTGGTAGCCACTGATATTACCATGAAAGACGTTCGGGTCGATCCCGAATTTTTTGCTACCTATCAGATCCCCCTGATCAGTGGTAGAAATTTTTCCCAAGAAATTAAATCCGATGATTCGTTAGCATTCATCATTAATGAGACTGCTGCTCAGATGGTGGGCTGGGCGAACGACGAGGCCATTGGGCAGGTACTCCAGAACGGATCAGTCAAAGGTACAGTCATTGGAGTGGTGAAAGACTTCCACTTTGAGTCGCTACACGAGTCTATCGTACCCGTGGTTTTTCACGGGCAACCTTACTTCAATCATGTATCGATACAGGTATCAGCTCAAGATATGCCCGAAGCTTTAGTGCATATGGAAGCTGTTTGGAAAAAATTTACTCCCGATAAACCGTTTTATTACAGCTTTTTAAGTGACCGCTACCAGCAACTCTACGTTAGTGAACAACGTCAAAGCGAACTCTTCATCATCTTTGCTGGGATGGCTATTTTCATTGCTGCCATCGGATTGTTTGGCCTAGCCACATTTAATACCCTTCAGCGAGTTAAGGAAATTGGGATTAGAAAAGCACTGGGCGCCTCCGTAGCTCATATACTCGGATTACTGAGTCGAGAAATTTTACTCATACTTGTACTCGCCAACGGGATTGCCTGGCCTCTGGCATGGTACTTTATGAATGAGTGGCTCGGCCAGTTTGCTTACGGTATTGAGCCCACTTGGTGGATGTTTGCCTTGGCTGGTTTACTCGCGGCTCTGATTGCTTTGCTCACTATTAGCTATCAATCTATCAACGCTGCTCTAGCCAATCCGGTAGACGCCCTCCGCAATGAATAAGCAGCTAAAGCCACCGAGACAAGCCCTTCGCTTTTTGCGCTGGTTCTGCCGAGAGGATTTTCTCGAGGAGATTGAGGGAAATCTGCTCGAACTTTACGAACAGCAATACAAAGAATCCTCTGCCCAAGCTCGACGGCAATTTGTGTGGAATGTGCTACGGCACTTTCGCCCGGCATTTATCAAATCCTTTACCATTCAGGCTACTAATCATCGTGCTATGTTACGTCATAACCTGATCCTTACCTTCCGCAATTTTCAACGCTACAAAAGTACGTTTCTCATTAATCTGATTGGTTTGTCTTCTGGTTTAGCTTGCGCGTTGCTAATTTTTTTGTGGGTGCAGGACGAACTAAGCGTAGATAAGTTTTATAAAAACGAAGCACGGTTATATCAAGTAATGGAACAGCGCGAACAAGGTGGTGAGACGATCTTCTTCAAAACTACGTCTGGCCTCACCGCTACTGCTTTGTTAGAAGACATACCGGAAGTAGCCTACGCCACGGTGGTAGACAACTCGGTAGGAGGTATGCTTTCGGTAGAGAATAAGCGTATTGGAGCAGACGGTCAGTTAGTAGGAAAAGATTTCTTTCGCGTGTTTTCGTTCGAGCTGATACAAGGAGATCCATCACAAGTGCTCTCGAATCCAGCCGCTATTGTCGTTTCCGAGTCGTTGGCCCGGCAATTGTTCGGCACATCAGAAGCGGTAATAGGCAGGATTGTAGAGCTAGAAGATGAACCGTATCAGGTGTCAGGGGTTTTTAAGGATATTCCTACCAATTCTACTCTTCAATTTGACTACGCGCTGTCTTTCGAGGCCTATCAGAATGAACATGAGTGGGCTACTGACTGGAGCAAAACCAATCCTTTTACTTACGTCCTTCTAAAGCCGGGGACCGATGCCGATTCATTTAACAATAAGATTAGAGGTTTTATCAAGGCTAAAACGGAGGGAGTAATTACCCACCGTACTTTGTTTGCCCAGCTTTACTCTGATGTATACCTCTACGGTAACTACGAAAACGGGGTACAGGCCGGGGGAAGAATTACCTATATAAGGCTATTTTCTTTGATTGCCGTGTTCATCCTGCTGAGTGCCTGTATCAACTTTATGAATTTATCTACCGCTCGGGCTTCCCGCCAAATGAAGGAGATCGGGGTGAAGAAGGTGGTCGGTGCTCGTCGGGGCGGTTTAGCGTTGCGCTATCTGAGCGAATCAGTATCTGTGGCTACTATATCGCTGATACTGGCTATTCTGCTAGTAAGCTTAGTGCTACCTTTTTTTAATGAGATTACTAGTAAACAACTGGCTTTAGCGCTTGATCTAAATCTGGTGTTAGTAACTGTTGGTATTACATTATTTACCGGACTAGTAGCTGGAAGCTATCCGGCACTATACCTTTCTGGATTTGACCCGGCGACGATACTAAAAAATAAACTCAGTCGGTCGGTGGGCGAACAGTGGATTCGGCAAGGGTTAGTAGTTCTTCAGTTTACCTTATCCATTATTCTGATTACCGCCGTTTGGGTAGTGTACCAGCAAATAATGTTTGTACAGAATACTCATCTGGGCTATAACAAAGACAATGTGCTTTATCTCGAGCGTATGGGATTTGAGGAAGGTAACCTGGAAGCTTTTTTAGCCGAAGTTGAAAAAGTGCCGGGGATACTTCAAGCTTCTAGTATTGGGCATAGTATGACCGAACACAATGCCAGTACCTACCAGGTGCAATGGGAAGGCCGAAACCCGAACGATAAGACTGAGTTTGAGTTTGTATGGGTTGATTATGGTACGATGGAGTTCTTTGACCTAGTGATGAAAGAAGGGCGCACTTTCTCCGAGCACTTTCGCACCGATACTGCTAAGATTATCTTCAACGAGGCAGCTATTGAGTACATGGGTTTGACTGATCCTATTGGGAAAACCGTTGAGGTGTGGGGGAATGATATGGAGATTATTGGAGTAACCCGAAACTTTCACTTTGAGTCGCTACGCGAAAGGATAAAACCGCTTTTTTTCATACTAAACCCTGACCGTACTTGGTATATCACTGCCAAAATAGCGGCAGGAAGAGAACAGAAGGCCATTGAGCACCTACAGCAAATCGAGGAGAAATTCTATCCGGGGTATCCCTCTTATTACTGGTTTCTAGACCAGGAATACCAAACCCTCTACGTCGCCGAGCAACGAGTATCTACCTTATCTCGCTACTTCGCCGGAATCGCCATTCTCATTTCCTGCTTGGGGCTATTTGGTCTAGCTGCATTTACCGCCGAACGCCGCTTAAAAGAAATTGGTATTCGCAAAGCTTTGGGAGCCAGTGCTATTAGTATCGTGCATTTGCTCTCTGGCGACTTTAGTAAAATGGTGCTGATAGCTATTACTATTGCTTTACCCATTAGCTACTTCACAGCCCAACGCTGGTTACAAAACTTTGCTCTTCACACTGACTTACAGTGGTGGTATTTTGCTGGAGCTGGTTTATTGGCTCTACTGATTGCTTGGTTCACAGTAGGACTACAAACGGTGAAAGCCGCTAGAGTAAATCCGGTAGAATGCTTTAAAGATGAATAAACCAGCGCCACCGAAAAAGGCTCTTCATTTCCTGCGCTGGTTTTGCCACCAAGAGTATTTGGAAGAGATTGAGGGTAATTTGCTTGAGCTATACGAACAGCAGTATGAAGAATCGTCTGCCAAAGCTCGGCGACAATTCAGGTGGAATGTGCTGCGGCACTTTCGTCCGACCTTTATTAAATCTTTAACATCTATTTCTTTTATCACCTCTGATATGTTCAAGAGTTATTTCAAAATCGCCTGGCGCTCTATGCTGAAGCAAAAGCTGTACTCCTTTATTAACATCGGAGGGTTGTCAATCGGACTTAGTTGCTTTATTCTAATCTCCCTTTATGTGCAGCACGAACTTTCTTACGACCGATTTTATGATAATGCTGATCAAATTTATCGTATTTATCAAAGAGAGGTTGGGGACTTCTATCTCGGTACTGATCTTTTTGCTACTACTGTACCCGAATTAGCCCCAGCACTTATGGAGGAGTTTCCGGAGGTCGTTCATGCTGCTACCCTTCGGGAAACAAACGCTCTGTTAGGGTACGAAGAGAGCAATTATTATGAAAAAGGATTTTGGGGAGATAAGCATTTCTTTGATGTATTCCCTTACTCTTTTGTACAGGGTAATCCTCAAACGGCTTTAGAAAAAGCAGAAAGTATAGTCCTAACTGAATCGCTCGCCAAAAAGATTTTTGGGAATAGAGACCCAATGGGACAATCTTTAACTTACCAGAATCAGCAAGATTTTATTGTAACAGGAATAATAAAAGACCTTCCAACTCATTCTTCATTTCAATTTTCATTCATTTCAAGCATTCTTTCTAGTGGAACTTATGTAAGAGAAATGGAACAGCAAGATTGGAATAACAATGACTTTCATACTTTTTTCACACTGGCAGAGGGGACAAAACCACTTACTCTACAAGAGAAGCTTCCTATTTTACAGGATAAATATTTTACACGAAAACCAAGGCACGAACACATCTATATGGTTCAATCATTACTGAACTTACATCTGGATGGCAGTAAAAATTTTGACATCGGTCTCAAAGGAAACCCCAAGTACCTTTCTCTTTTTTCTTTCGTAGCCGTGATAGTTTTATTACTAGCCTGCATAAATTATATGAACTTGGCAATAGCCCGATCTATCCGAAGAGCAAGAGAAGTAGGTTTGAGAAAAGTAATTGGGGCGATACGTTGGCAATTAATTGGGCAATTCATAGGAGAATCTGTTTTAATAACATTTTTAGGATTATTGTTAGCGTTAGGTTTGACCTATTTCTTGTTACCCACTTTCACCTATTTGCTGGAACGCCCTATTGAATTAAATTTTTTAGAGAATAAATTTCTATTGCCAAGTTTACTGTTATTGGTACTTGTTGTGGGCATTTCCTCAGGAAGTTATCCTGCATTTTTTATGTCTTCGCTTCGGCCAGTGCAAGTGCTCAAAGGGAAAATTCAAGGAAAAATTTCAGGTGTAAGATTGCAGAAATGGCTAATAATCGGACAGTATGCTGCTGCTATAATTTTAGTCATAAGTAGTTTCGTGATTTACCAGCAATTTCAATTTATCCATAACAAAGAGTTGGGATATAACAAAGAGCATGTGGTAACCGTCTCGGTACTGGATCGAGACATTTTTAAACACATTGATGTACTGAAAAATGAGTGGTTCACGCATCCAAAGGTTATCTCCGTAGCTACAACAGCCGAATTGCCTACTAATGTTACCTCAGGCACTGTTATTCGCCACATCAACGAAAGTAAAGAAGGGGGATTTGAAGTTTACAGAGCACGTATCGATTTTGATTACTTAGATGTATTTGATATTGAATTATTAGCTGGGCGGGATTTTTCCGCGGAGTTCGTATCCGATCCGGAAGAAAGCATTATTCTCAACGAAACCGCCGCCAAAGCCCTAGGCTGGACGCCCGAAGAGGCTATTGGTAAATTTGTCAAAGATCATAAAAAAAGAACTGTTATTGGGGTAGTGAAAGATTTCCATATGCACTCCATGCATATGGAAATAGCGCCGTTGATGCTGGAAATGAGTCTAGATTACTTTGCCTTTATTGCGATCAAAGTTAGACCAGATAATTTAGAAGGAACCCTTGCTTTTTTAGAAGAAAGTCTTGGTGATTATTCACCCTACCCATTTGAGTACCAGTTCCTAGATGAGCAGTTTGATCGACTCTATCAGGTTGATACACGGTTAGGGGAAATCTTCGGATTTTTTACGCTATTGTCCATCTTCATTGCCTCAATGGGACTCTTCGGAATGGCAGCATTTACCGCAGAACAGCGTACTAAAGAAATCGGTATTCGCAAAGTACTGGGAGCGTCAATAAGCAATATTGTCAGCCTATTATCTCAGGATTTCCTGAAAATGATCTTCATCGGATTCTTACTGGCAATCCCGGTAGCTTGGTACGCCATGCATCAGTGGCTACAGGATTTTGCCTATCGAATCGATATAGAATGGTGGATATTTGCGCTGGCGGGAATATTTGCCATTGCTATTGCCTTGTTTACCATTAGCTCTCAATCCATCAGAGCTGCGTTGGCAAACCCCGTAGACTCACTTCGAAATGAATAAGCAGCCCAAGCCACCAAAACAAGCTCTACGCTTCCTGCGCTGGTTCTGCCGAGAGGATTATCTTGAAGAGATCGAGGGAAATCTACTAGAGCTCTATAAACAACAGCTTGAAGTCTCTTCTCAGCGGGCAAGATGGCAGTTTTTCTGGAATGTGCTACGTCATTTTCGCCCAGCCTTTATTCGGTCATTTAGAATATATCAACCTGTTTACCATCGTGCTATGCTACGTCATAATTTCCTCATTACGTTGCGCAGCTTTATGCGTCACAAAACTTCATTTTTAATCAACTTAACTGGACTATCTACTGGGTTGGCCTGTGTCATACTGGTATATCTTTGGGTGAGTGATGAACTAAGCATTAACAAGTTTCATGAAAAAGATAGTCAGCTCTATCAGGTGTTGAGTAACCTTGAATTTTCTCAAAATATACTCACCAATGAATTAACCCCTGTACCATTAGCGACTGCTCTTGCCGAAGAAATGCCGGAGGTAGAATACGCAGTAGCGGTTAATGACTTCTTTAGTTGGCGAACCAGAGAAGGTATTCTCTCAACCGGAGATACGCGCATAGCGGCCGAAGGCTGGCACGCCGGCAAAGATTTTTTTCAGGTTTTTTCCTACGAGCTTGTTGAGGGTGATAAAAACCGGGCGCTGTCTGATAAGAACAATATCCTTCTCTCCGAGGAACTAGCGGAAAAATTGTTCGGTACGACGGATGACCTCATGGGTACACCTATAGAATGGAAGCACCCACTCTTTGAAGGTGTTTTTCAGATTGCCGGTATTTTCAAGTTGCCTCAGGCCAGTTCTACGGCGCAGTTTGATTTTCTGTTCAGTATAGAAGTTCTACTGGATAATGATCCGTGGGCAAAAGAATGGGGTGGTTATGCTGAAACCTACTTGATCTTAGAAAAAGGTATCGACATCAGCCAATTTAATGAGAAGATCGCTGACTTTATAAAAATAAAAGACCCTTCCAATAGCAATTGGGCCATATTCGCCCAGCAATATTCCGATAAATACCTCTACGGCCAGTACGAAAATGGAATGCCAGTGGGAGGGCGCATAGCGTATGTGCGGTTATTTACGCTGGTTGCTTTCGTTATACTGCTAATTGCCTGCGTCAACTTTATGAACTTATCTACGGCAAAGGCCTCGCTAAAAATGAAAGAAATCGGGGTAAAAAAGACCATAGGAGCTTCCCGAGGTGCCTTAGTAGCTCAGTTTCTGGGTGAGTCCTTGTTAACCGCATTTTTATCCTTAGTAGTTGCATTTCTATTGGTTATGCTCCTCCTTCCCCAATTCAGTGAGATTGCCGGAAAACATCTCCACCTCAACCTAGGAATCCGTGATACATTCATCATTGCCGGGATTGTGCTATTCACTGGGTTCCTTGCGGGCAGCTATCCGGCGTTTTATCTTTCTAATTTTAAACCCATCGCTGTACTGAAGGGGAAACTTCATACTTCTACTGGGGCATTATGGATTCGTCAGGGTCTGGTTGTTTTCCAGTTTACCTTGTCGGTGCTATTTATTGTGGGGCTGTTGGTGATCAACGCTCAAATCAAATTTACCCAAACGGAAAACCTGGGGTATAACCGGGATAATATTATCACCTTTCCATGGAAAGGTGAACTATACGATGGGCGTGGATTACGGGAGGGAAAATCAAACGAAAGGTTCGAGACTTTTATGGCGGAGATGAAAAACATTCCAGGGGTAGTCAGTGCAACCCATATGTCGGGTAATATCTTAAGTGAAATTTACGGACAAAGCGGTATTTCCTGGAGTAGCAAAGAATCAGATCGTGAGTTTCTATTTAAATCCCCAATAGTGGGTTATGATTTTATCAAGACTCTGGAGATAGAACTGCTGGAAGGACGTGCTTTTTCAAGGGATTATAATGATGATTATTCAAAGATTATACTCAACGAAGCTGCGGTTCAACTAATGGAACTAGAGAATCCGGTAGGTGAAATCATTCAGATGAACGGAGGGAGTGAAATTATTGGAGTAGTCAAGAACTTTCACTACGGTTCGCTTCATAACCCCATTGAGCCGCTCATTTTCCGGTTTGATCCAACCGGAAGAAATGTGATGGTAAAAATAAAAGCTGGAACAGAGCGAAATACTATTGCTCAACTTAAAAAACTACAAAGTGAGTTTTCTCCCGGCAATACATTTGAATTCACTTTTCTGGATGAAGATTATCAGGCACTTTACGAAGCAGAAGATAAAGTAGCTACCCTATCGAATTACCTGGCCGTGATTGCCATGATCATTTCCTGCTTAGGGTTGTTTGGCTTAACCACTTTTACGGCCGAGCGAAGATTAAAGGAAATTAGTATCCGTAAAATTTTAGGTGCGGGTGATTTTGGTATTGTCGTTTTATTATCGACGAACTTTACCAAAATGGTGCTCATAGCGATTGTGATCGCTTTGCCCCTTAGCTATGTCATCTCCCAAAGATGGTTAGAAAGTTTTGCTGCTCGGATTGATCTAGCCTGGTGGTTCTTTATCGGGGCAGGTTTGGCCACCTTACTTATTGCTTGGTTGACAGTAGGAATACAAACCGTGAAAGCTGCTCAAGTGAACCCCGTAGATACATTACGCAATGAATAAGCCACCACCCCAACGTGCTCTGCGCTTTCTACGCTGGTTCTGCCGAGAGGGTTATCTCGAGGAGATTGAAGGCAACTTGCTCGAGCTGTACGAGCAACAGTACGCAGAGTCACCTGAAAAAGCTCGGCGGCAGTTTACTTGGAATGTACTACGTCATTTTCGTCCGGCATTTATTAAACCTTTTAAAGTATATCAACCCAATAATCATCGTGCCATGCTACGCCATAATCTAGTTCTCACCTTCCGCAATTTTCAGCGCTATAAAGGATCTTTTTTAATCAATCTGATCGGGCTTGCTTCTGGGTTGGCCTGTGCTTTACTGATTTACTTATGGGTACAAGACGAACTAAAAATAGATAAATTTCATACCAACGAGCGCCAACTATTTCAGGTCATGGAAAACCACCACATGACCGAGGAAATTCTTACTTACGACGGAACTCCGGATCTGCTAGCTAGGGCGCTGGTCGAAGAAATGCCTGAAGTAGCACTAGCCACCAGTGTTACTCCTTCTGCTTGGTTCGGTAATTTTACGCTGGCTACCAACGCCGACCGCCCTCTTAAGGCCGTGGGGCAATTTGCCGATAAAGATTTTTTCAGAGTATTTTCTTACGAACTTGTGCAAGGACAGGCTCAACAGGTACTTCTAGATAAACACGCGATGGTAATTTCAGAAGCATTAGCCCTGCGCTTGTTCAATACCACCGAAAATATCGTGGGTAAAACCCTTGAGTGGCAGTTACTCAATATGACCAACCAAGTTGTAATTACGGGTGTTTTCAGTGGGACGCCACCCCATTCTACCGCTCAGTTTGATTTTGTATTATCGTACGAGGCTTGGCTTACCCTCTCGGAAGAAATAGGCCGTAGCATCCACTGGGATAACCACGGTCCGCTGACTTATCTGGTACTGCAAGCTGGTACGAATGTGCAGGAATTCAATGCGAAAATTGAACCCTATATTCAGGAAAAAGTAGATGGCTCTAATATTACTTTGTTTACTACTCCTTATGCAGATCAGTATTTGCACGGAAAATATGAAAATGGCGTACAGGCTGGTGGCAGAATTGTGTACGTGCGATTGTTTGCGCTTATCGCTATCTTCATTCTTCTGATTGCCTGCATTAACTTCATGAATCTTGCTACCGCCAGAGCATCTCGGCGGCTTAAAGAAGTGGGCGTAAAAAAAACCATAGGTGCCAGTCGTAAATTGCTCATCTTTCAATTTGTGGGCGAATCGGTTGTGATGGTGGGCTTATCACTCCATTTATCGCTAATTCTCGTCATCCTGTTACTTCCTGAATTCAACCAAATCACTGGTAAACAACTCAATCTGACTATTGATGTATCGCTCTTATCGTTAATACTAGGCATTGTGTGGGCAACCGGACTTTTGGCAGGTAGTTACCCCGCCTTCTATCTTTCTGGTTTCAATCCTGTAATGGTACTGAAAGGACGCCTTCATACATTAGCCGGAGAAGTATTGACGAGAAAAGGGCCGGTGGTCTTTCAATTTGCCCTATCGGTCATGCTAATCGTATCGGTGCTAGTGGTCTATCAGCAAATAGACTATTTACAAACTAAGAATCTGGGTTATAATAAAGACAACATCATTTATTTTGACCGAGAAGGCAAGGTAGCTGAAAGCCAGGAAACCTTTTTTGCTGAAGTAAAAAAAATACCGGGCATCACCCACATATCCAGTATCAATGAGAATCTGATAGGTAGCAGCAGTGGTACTTACGGGGTTGATTGGGAAGGGAAAAATCCGGAAGAAGATATCCACTTTGAGGAAGTATCGGTCAACTACGATATGCTGGAAACACTGGAGGTTGATATGCTGGTTGGGAGAAGTTTTTCCCAAGCATTTGGCAATGAAGAAACCAAGGTCATATTCAATGAAACGGCCATCAAGGTAATGGGACTGCAAGATCCCATCGGCAAAACTATCCAGCATTACGAGGGCGAAATGGAAATTATCGGTGTCGTCAAAGATTTCCACTTTGAGTCACTACACGAGTATGTAAAACCATTGTTCTTCAAGTTGAGACCCGACGAAACCCTGAAAATTATGGCGCGCATTGAAGCCGGAAAAGAAAGGGAAGCCATTGTTGCACTCGAAAAACTTTATCAGGAGTTTAATCCCGGCTTTACCCTCGATTACCAGTTTTTAGATACGACGTATCAGGCACAATATGAGGCTGAACAGCGGGTTTCTACCTTATCTAAGTACTTCGCTGGGCTGGCGATTCTAATCTCTTGCCTGGGTCTATTTGGTCTAGCCGCATTTACCGCCGAACGCCGCTTAAAAGAAATTGGTATTCGCAAAGCCTTGGGAGCCAGTGCTATTAGTATCGTGCATTTGCTTTCCAGCGATTTTACCAAAATGGTGCTGATTGCCGTTACCATTGCTTTGCCCGTTAGCTACTTCGCTGCCCAACGCTGGCTACAGAATTTTGCTTTCAGCATCCCACTGCAATGGTGGTACTTTGCTGGAGCTGGTTTATTGGCTTTACTGATCGCGTGGTTGACCGTAGGGCTGCAAACGGTGAAAGCCGCTCGGGTGAATCCAGTGGATTGCTTGCGAGATGAGTAAACGGACAGTTAACTACCTACGAATTTGTATTAATGATCTCCCGAATATCGGTAATCAGTTTATTTGCCAGATGATCGGCGGAGGCGTGTGAGTTGGATTCGGCGATAATTCGGATAATGGGTTCGGTATAGGATTTTCGTAAATGCACCCACTCCCGGTCGAAGCTGATCTTAACTCCGTCGGTAGTGTTTACTGGCTGGTTGGAGTAGCGTTCGGCTAACGTAGCTAGCACTCCTACCATATCAATGTCGGGGGTCAGCTCAATTTTGTTCTTAGAAATATGGTACTGTGGGTATCTGGCCTTTAACTGAGAAATAGGCTTGCCGAACTTTGCCAGATGCGATTAGAAAAGCGCAATCCCTACTAGGGCATCACGGCCGTAGAGTAGTTTGGGGTAGATAACTCAGCCGTTGCCTTCACCGCCAATAACCGCTTCGGTTTCCTTCATCGCTTCTACCACGTTTACCTCCCCTACTGCAGCGGCGGTGTAGCTACCATCGTGCTTAAGCGTAACGTCATGCAAAGCCAGTGAGGAAGATAAATTAGAGACTGTATTCCCGCCACCGTTCAGCCCTAGAATATAATCGGCTACCGCCACTAGCGTATACTCCTCCCCAAAAGGCTCACCATTTTCCTGAATTAGTACCAGACGGTCTACGTCGGGGTCTACCACAATACCCAGATCGAACGCACCTTGCTCCATTTTTCCGCAGATATGGTTCAGGTTCTCGGGTACGGGTTCGGGATTGTGGGCGAAGGAACCATTAGGTTCACAGTAAAACTTTTCTATCTGAGTAACGCCTAGTTTTTCCAATAGCATCGGTACCGCAATACTTCCTACGGAATTGATGCAGTCAATAGCTACCTTAAAATTACGCTCCCGGATTGCTTCCACATCTACCTCCGGCAAAGCCAGTATGGCTTCAATGTGCTTTTCGGTGGCCCCTTCAATTCGCTGATACGACCCTAGCTTGTTCACGGTAGCAAAGTCAAAATCAGCCGACGCGGCTAAGTCGAGCACGGTTTTTCCGGCCTCGGCGGAGATAAACTCACCAGCCTCATTTAATAGCTTAAGGGCATTCCACTGACCCGGATTATGGCTGGCCGTAATGATGATACCGCCTTGGGCCTGCTCGTCAACCACTGCCATCTCAACTGTAGGAGTAGACGCCAGATCAATATCCAGCACATTAATACCCAAGCCCTGTAGGGTAGCACTCACTAATCGAGAAACCATGCCACCCGAAATGCGGGCATCGCGGCCAATAACTACAGTTACCTTTTCGTGTTGCTGCTTAAGATAGGTGCCGAAAGCAGAGGTGAATTTAACCGTATCAATAGGAGTGAGGCCTTCGCCTACTGCGCCGCCGATAGTTCCGCGGATGCCGGAAATCGATGTGATGAGTGCCAAGGATGAAAAGTGGTTTGAGACAGTACTATAGAAACAATAAGAGAGCGCGAAGTAAGAAAATTAATCGAACTTAGCCAACACTTTGTTTACTTCCGAATCAGGGTTGCCGCAGGCTTCGCCCTTCCCCACCTCCTTGCCGCAGTAGCCGCAAGTGGCCCCTTCTTTATTCAGAAACGGGCTTTGTGATGCACAAGTCCCCTTAAATTCCCCGTCTTTCAGGAAAATCAGGCGAACGCTCATCAATACGAAAAAAAGTGCAATAAACCCTATGGCTAAGAATAACGTGGTCATAACTTCAGTCTTTAGTGCAAAGATAGCATTACTAACTAAAAACGAGTGGGTCGGACACAAAGTTTCCGAGAGAAATCTTTTACCTTCGTTTTGGCAAGTGGTGGGAGTGCTTGGGGCCAGGTGTTTAGTGTGTACCAGAGCATTACAGCGGTCGCTGCATGGTATTAAGGTTTTATGGTTCGTTTTTTATCATGACATCCTGCTGACTATAAATTTCGCCCCGCCCCGTGCTCCCAGTTCCTTGCCAAAGAAATTTCAATAAGATAATTATGAACAAACTGATAAATGAACGGCGTAAGATTGCTTTGGAGGCCTTTGACCGGCTACTAACTATCATGGAAGAACTGCGAGTGAAGTGCCCCTGGGACCGTAAGCAAACCATAGAAAGTATCCGT